>Ga0172379_10006659_pt1 | contig 15346 bp, 9 predicted proteins | sample GrowelOW334metaG_FD_119756 | JGI IMG/M metagenome (GOLD analysis project Ga0172379, IMG submission 119756) | Groundwater microbial communities from an aquifer near a municipal landfill in Southern Ontario, Canada - Groundwater well OW334 metaG | ecosystem: Environmental > Aquatic > Deep...
CAAAGGATGTGGATCTACTTAAACAGCTAGGAGGTTGGCTTAGAAGCAGCCATCCTTTGAAGAGTGCGTAACAGCTCACTAGTCTAGTGGATCTGCGCCGAAAATGACGCGGGGCTAAGCATAGCACCGAAGTCGCGGCTGTCAAAGGACCCTCGGGTCCTATGACGGGGTAGGGGAGCGTTCGCAGCGCAGTGAAGGCATACCGTAAGGAGTGCTGGAGCGCTGTGAAGTGAGAATGTCGGAATAAGTAGCGATAAACAAGGTGAGAATCCTTGTCGCCGAAAGCCTAAGGGTTCCTTGAGCAATGTTCGTCAGCTCAGGGTTAGTCGGTCCTAAGTCGAGGCCGAAAGGCGTAGACGAAAGGGCATCCGGTTAATATTCCGGAACTAGCGACGTTCCGTTAACCTAAGGGGTGACGCAGAAAGGTAAGCCTACCGGGTAATGGTTGTCCCGGGCTAAGGTCGTAGGGGTGTTCCTCCAGGAAAATCCGGAGGGGCGTTAACCTGAAAGCCGAATGCGACCGCGGGGAGACTCGCGGGAAGTGGCCCAACTCCGCTGCCAAGAAAACCCCCGTAGATTGGAACGATGCTAACCGTACCGTAAACCGACACAGGTGGGCGGGCTGAAAATGCTAAGGCGCGCGAGTGAGACTAGGTTAAGGAACTAGGCAAAATAATCCCGTAACTTCGGAAGAAGGGATGCCCCTCGCAAGAGGGGTCGCAGTGAAATGGGCACCGTGACTGTTTAACAAAAACACAGGACTCTGCTGAAATCGCAAGATGAGGTATAGGGTCTGACTCCTGCCCGGTGCTGGAAGGTCAAGGGGAGAGGTTAGCCGCAAGGCAAAGCTTCGAACTTAAGCCCCAGTAAACGGCGGCGGTAACTATAACCGTCCTAAGGTAGCGAAATTCCTTGTCGGGTAAGTTCCGACCTGCACGAATGGAGTAACAAAGGTGCCGCTGTCTCAACCTAGTGCTCGGCGAAATTGTGGTGCCAGTGAAGACGCTGGCTGCGCGTGGTTAGACGAAAAGACCCCGTGGAGCTTTACTGTAGCTTGGTATTGCGTTATGGTTTTGAATGCGTAGGATAGGTGGGAGCCTTTGATCCCCGGCTCGTGGGCTGGGGGGAGGCAACAGTGAAATACCACCCTTTCGGGACCGTGACCCTAACAGCTGGCCGTAATCCGGCCGCTGGACAGTGCCAGGTGGGCAGTTTGACTGGGGCGGTCGCCTCCCAAACGGTAACGGAGGCGTTCAAAGGTTCCCTCAGGGCGAATAGAAATCGCCTATAGAGCGCAAGGGCAGAAGGGAGCTTGACTGTGAGGCTTACAAGCCGAACAGGGACGAAAGTCGGACCTAGTGATCCGGTGGTACCTCGTGGGAGGGCCATCGCTCAACGGATAAAAGCTACCCCGGGGATAACAGGCTGATCTGGTCCAAGAGTTCACATCGACGACCAGGTTTGGCACCTCGATGTCGGCTCATCGCATCCTCCCGCTGGAGCAGGTGGGAAGGGTTGGGCTGTTCGCCCATTAAAGCGGTACGTGAGCTGGGTTCAGTACGTCGTGAGACAGTACGGTCTCTATCTACCATGCGCGCAGGAAGCTTGAGAGGAGTCGACCACAGTACGAGAGGACCTGGTTGAACGAACCTCCTGTGTCCCAGTTGTCCTGCCAAGGGCAGCGCTGGGTAGCGGTGTTCGGAAGGGATAAATGCTGAAAGCATCTAAGCGTGAAACCCGCCTCAAGATAAGGCTTCCCTCCCCGCAAGGGGACTAAAGGACCCCGGAAGACTACCGGGTTGATAGGTCGGAAGTGTAAGCCTGGCAACAGGTTCAGCGAACCGATACTAATCGTCCGTGCGGCTTGGCCATATTCTTTAATTCTGACGCAAGGCTTGTTCTAGTACTTGCAAAGTGTGTTCCGGATTTGGTATGATGAAGTCGTCGGGAGCAGAAGGAGTTCGTAGCGGCTTTCCGCGACGATGATGGCGCCACAGTGGTGGGCGACTTCAGCCATACTCCCTCCTGAGACCGGGCTTGCCCGGCACTCGAGGAGTCAACGATGTCGGTGATAATTCCAGCAGGGAAACACCCGTTCCCATTCCGAACACGGCAGTTAAGCCTGCTAGGGCTGATGGTACTAACGCCCAACTCGGCGTTGGGAGAGTAAGTCGTCGCCGACATCGTTGACTCCTTGAGTCAAAAGAAGAAAGTCTGATCTGGTGGTGATTGCATGAGACAGGGATGGATGTCCCTGGGGATTATTTTTGTCTCCGCTGTTCCCGCATTCGCGGGGATGGTCGGCTCACCGCGACAGCTGCCGGCAGGTTCTTTGAAGATCTTCGCTTACTATGAGGGAGTCCAGGGTCAAGACCTGGATTTCGCTCTGTCGAGCGAGGGACAGTGCACGACGAACAACGGCACTTCGCCGAACGCCGGATTCGCCTGCGGATCCACGGGACATGTTTCCGCGGAAGGGTCCGGAGGCAGCGGCAAGGTGCGGGTGCTCTACCAGCCTTACGAAAGCGTGCAGTACCGTCTGGGAGCAGGCGTCGGAGATTACTCTCTGAAAGTCGCTTCGATCACGCAGGCGAACACGCTCAACGGAGGCAGCCCGGGTACTTCTTTGGATGCCGGGCTTAAGTTCGTCTTGTGGCCCGACACGCTCGTCGGGCCCGGCTTGGCCGCGGATCTCGGAATGGAGTGGGACTCTTACCGCTTCACCTCCTTTCCGCAGGCGCGCACGGCAGCGGAGGGGGCCATCGACCAACGGCTCGATCTTCTGCGCACGCAAGTCTCTTTGCAGACAGGGCATGTGTTCAAGCCGGAATCGTGGCGCGTGGGTGTGGAGCCGTACGGCGGCGTTCAGTGGATCCGGACCCAGGCGTGGCTGAAGGACTACAAAGGCGGGGGTTGCGTCGGAGGCATCCAGGATACGGTCGCTCCGTTCTTGGGCGTGCACTTGGCGGTTTATGAGAATGAGGGTCTTTTCGTCGAGGCATCGGTCGTAAACGGCTGGCGTTATGCCGCCGGATTGAATGTTCGATTCAAGTGAGCTTATGAAACAGACGAAGGCGCAGAAAAAAGAAGAGTCAAAGAAATTCGCGGAGACGCTCAAGGCGTCCCCGTTCCTTTATTTTACGGACTATCAGGGCTTGAAGTTCACGGAGCTCGCAGAGTTGCGCGCGAAGCTCAAGCCCATGAAGTGCCGCTTCAAGATCCTTAAGAATTCCCTGCTCGAGAACGCTCTCAAGCAGGCGGGGATCGATGGAGTCGACACGCGGCTCATCGAGGGTCCCAATGCGATTCTGGTGACCCAGAGCGACGATCCGATCGGTCCGGCGAAGGTCTTGGCCCAGTTCGCCAAGGAATTCCCCAAGCTCAAGATCAAGGCCGGCTATGTCGGCCGGCAGTGGATGAGCGCTCCCGATTGCGAGCGCCTATCGAAGATCGGCTCCAGGCCGGAACTCGCGGCAAAGCTCGTCGGCGTGCTCTACTCCACTGTCAGTCAGAGCGCGTCCGTGCTGGCCGCGCCCATCCGCGACTTGGTGCTGGTCCTCAAGGCGCTGGAAGAGAAGCAGCAGAAGTCCGCGACGACGGCCGCGTAAGCCGCCGGTAGTCCCCAAAGGGGATAAACCCTCGGAAGCCGAGGGGCTACCTAATAAAGGAGAGGAATAAAGATGAGCACCGCAACCAAGCTGGGAAAAGACGAGATCGTCGAAGCGATCTCCGGACTCACCGTTCTGGAACTTTCAGACCTCGTGAAGGCGATCGAGGAGAAGTTCGGCGTGAAGGCTGCCGCGGCCATGCCCATGATGATGGCCGGCGGAGCCGCTGCCGGCGGAGCCGCTGCTCCCGCCGCCGAAGAGAAGAGCGACGTCACCGTCGTTCTTGCCAGCGGCGGAGACAAGAAGATCCAAGTCATCAAGGTCGTGCGGGAACTCACGGGTCTGGGCTTGAAGGAAGCCAAGGACCTCGTCGAGGGAGCCCCCAAGACCATCAAGGACGGCGTGCCGAAGGCGCAGGCTGAAGAGTGGAAGAAGAAGCTCATCGAAGCCGGCGCCGGCGTTGACTTCAAATAACGCTTGATGCGTCACGACACCCATGCCCGGCGTTCGCGCCGGGCATGGGTGATCGCGCATCCAGGAAGCAGTGGACGGAGAGTCGGGGCGGAACGCGGTAGGTCGAAACAAGGCGGGTAGAGGAACGGATGAATCAGATTAACTTCTCGAAGATCCCGCAGGTCCTGGAGATGCCGGACCTGCTGGAGATGCAGAAGCGTTCTTTCAGGGAGTTCCTGCAGGAAGAGGAGTCTTCTTCCGAGCGAAAGCTGCAGGGCCTGCAAGCGGCGTTCATGGACGTGTTCCCTATCGAATCCTCGGACTGCAGCATGGTCCTGGATTTCGTGCGCTATAAGCTCGTGCCCACGCGCTATGCGACCGCCGAGGAAGCCCGCGCGCACGACGCCAGCTTCACCACCTCCCTGCGGGCGGTGCTGCGCCTCTCTTCCCGCCAGCCTTCCGGCAAGCTCAAGCAGATCGTCGAGCAGGAAGTCACCCTTTGCGAGATCCCCTTGATGACGGAGAACGCCTCCTTCATCATCAACGGCGCCGAGCGCGTGGTCGTCAGCCAGCTGCACCGCTCTCCCGGCATCGTGTTCGAGGAAGATGAGGAGAAGAAGATCTCCTCCTTGGGACGCAAGATCTTCTTCGCGCGCATCATCCCTTATCGCGGCGCCTGGGTCGAACTCGAGTTCGATCTCAACAACGCCCTTTTCGTCCGCGTGGACCGCAAGAAGAAGTTCCCGGCGACCTCCTTCCTGCGCGCCTGCGGCATCGAGTCCGACGCCGAACTGCTTCAGATCTTCTACGAGTGCGAGGAAGCCAAGGTCTCCGTCGAGAACGCCGACCAGATCCTGCGGCGCATCTGCGCCGAGGACGTCGTCGACCGCTCCACCGGCGAAGTGCTTCTTGAGACCCGCCACCCGGTCACGCATGAGGCCATCAAGAGGATGCTCGAGAAGGGCATCTCCAAGATCAAGGTCATCGCCGGGAATCCTGAAAAAGACAATCCGACCATCTGGGAGACCCTGCGCAAGGATCCTTATAAGAGCGCCAAGGAAGCCCAGCAGGAGATCTACAAGAAGCTGCGCGGACAGGAGTTCATCGTCCCCGGACAGGCCGAGCAGTATCTCGACAATCTGCTTTTCAAGAACCTGCGCAAGTACGACATCTCCAACGTCGGACGCTATAAGATCCAGAAGAAACTCGGGCTCCTCCTGCGGGCCTTGGCCGACCACAAAGGGATGCATTTCGAGGTCCCCTCCGAGCGGCGCCGCACCCTGACGATCGAGGACTTGATCGTCACGATGAAGTACATCATGCTTCTCAACGCCGGGGACGTCACATACACCTACGGCGAGAATACCATCAAGGTCGAGGTCGACGACATCGACCACCTCGGCAACCGCCGCGTGCGCGGCGTGGGCGAGCTCCTGGAGAATCAGGTGCGCGTGGGCTTGGCGCAGATGTCCCGCGTCATCCGCGACCGCATGAGCGTTCAGGATAAGGCCGGCTTGACGCCGCGCAGCCTGCTCAACACGGCGCCGCTGGTCGGCATCCTGCGCAAGTTCTTCGGCACCTCCCAGCTCTCGCAGTTCATGGACCAGATCAATCCGCTGGCGGAACTCACGCACAAGCGCCGCCTTTCGGCCCTGGGACCCGGCGGTCTTAACCGCAAGCGCGCGGGCTTCGAGGTCCGCGACGTCCACCACACCCATTACGGCCGCATCTGCCCCATCGAGACCCCGGAAGGCCCGAACATCGGCCTGATCACTTCGCTGGCCTGCCATGCGCACGTCAATAAGTATGGTCTCATCGAGTCGCCTTACCGCAAGGTCATTAAAGGGAAGCTGACCGGCCTGACCGAGTACCTCGCCGCCGATATCGAAGATGAGCACATGATCGCGCAGGCGAACACGCAGGTCGAGAACGACAAGATCTCTTCCGAGCTCGTGTCCTGCCGCCGACGCGGAGACTTCCCGCAGGCCGATCCCGCGAAGGTCGACTACATGGACGTCTCTCCCCTGCAGATCGTCTCCGTGTCCGCCGCGCTCATCCCCTTCCTTGAGCACGACGACGCCAACCGCGCCCTCATGGGCTCCAACATGCAGCGTCAGTCCGTGCCTCTGCTGAAGGCTGAGGCTCCTCGCGTGGGAACCGGCATCGAGTCGCGCGTCGCCCAGGACTCCGGCGCCTGCATCAAGGCCAAGCGCGCCGGCCGCGTCCTTTATGCCACCGGCGACATCATCGCCGTGGCCGCGGAGGGCGGAAAGGAAGAAGTCGACATCTATACTCTTAAAAAGTACCAGCGCTCCAATCAGGACACCTGCGTCACCCAGGTCCCTTATGCCGTCAATGGGCAGAAAGTGGCGAAGGGCGACGTCCTGGCCGACGGCCCCGGCACCGACCAGGGCCAGCTCGCGCTGGGAAAGAACCTGCTCGTGGGCTTCATGCCCTGGGAAGGCTACAATTTCGAAGACGCCATCCTCGTCTCCGAGAAGGTCGTGCGCGACGACGTCTTCACCTCGATCCACATCTCGGAGTTCGCCATCGAGGCGCGCGACACCAAGCTCGGACCCGAAGAGATCACGCGCGACATCCCCAACGTCAGCGCCGACGCTTTGGAGCATCTCGATGAGAACGGGATCGTCATCCCTTCCACGAACGTGCGCCCCGGCGATATCCTCGTCGGAAAGGTGACCCCGAAGGGCGAGCAGCAGCTCACCCCCGAGGAGCGCCTTCTCAAGGTCATCTTCGGCAAGAAGGCCGAGGACGTCCAGGATGCCTCCATGCGCGTTCCGCCGGGAGTGACCGGCAAGATCATCGGCGTGCGCGTGTTCGTCCGCCGCGAGAAGCTTTCCAAGGGCGACGAGAAACGCCGCATGCAGGACGTCGAGGACAAGCTTGAAAACGCTTTGAAGGCCTTGAAGCAGTACAAGGCCGAACAGGCCGCCGAGGCCAAAGCCAAGGGCGGTCGCAGGAAGGAAGAAGAGGACCGGCTGCAGACCTTCTTCAAGATGATGGAGAAGAAGCTCCGCGAGGATTCGGTCCGCGAGAAGGAGAATCTCAAGCAGGGCGACGATCTTTCGGTCACCGTCAACAAGGTGGTCAAGGTCTACATCGCCTCCAAGCGCAAGCTGCAGGCCGGCGACAAGCTGGCCGGCCGCCACGGGAACAAGGGCGTGGTCGCGAAGATCCTGCCGGTCGAGGATATGCCCTTCCTTCCGGACGGCACCCCGCTGGACATGGTGCTCTCCCCGCTGGGCGTGCCCTCGCGCATGAACGTCGGCCAGCTCTTGGAGATGATGCTCGGCTGGGCCGCCACCACGCTCGACATCCAGGCCGTCTGCCCGGTCTTCGACAGCGCCAAGGAATCCGAGATCCATGATCTCATCCGCAAGGCCAAGACGAAGCTCCATGAGCAGGGCGTTCCCGACAAGTATCTGCCCACCGACGACTGCCGCATCACCCTCTACGACGGCCGCACCGGCCAGCCCTTCGAGGAGAAGATCTCGGTCGGGACCATGTACATGCTCAAGCTCATCCACTTGGTCGAGGACAAGATCCACGCCCGCTCGACCGGACCCTACAGCTTGATCACGCGCCAGCCCTTGGGCGGAAAGGCGCAGTTCGGCGGCCAGCGCTTCGGCGAAATGGAAGTGTGGGCCATCGAAGGCTACGGCGCGGCCTATGCTCTGCAGGAGTTCCTCACCGTGAAGTCCGACGACGTCAACGGGCGCACGAAGATGTATGAGGCCATCATCAAGGGCGAACCGCCGCAGGCCCCGGGCACCCCGGAGTCCTTCAAGGTGCTTATCAAGGAACTGCAGGCGCTCGGCCTCAATGTCGAGCTGCTCAAGCTTGGGAGCGAAGCGCAGTCCGCCCTGAGCGTGACGAAGTCGGTCGAAAAGGTGGAGGCTGCCTGAGATGAGCACCAATAACCTGGCGATCGCGGAACGCAAGCTTTTCGGCGGAGCGAAGAAGAAGAAGAAGGAGACCGGCCTCGATTTCCAGAATTTCGACGCCATCCGTCTTTCCCTGGCCAGCCCGGAGCAGGTCCGCGCATGGTCTTTCGGAGAGGTCAAGAAGCCCGAGACCATCAACTACCGCACGCTCAAGCCCGAGCGCGACGGCCTTTTCTGCGAGAGGATCTTCGGACCCGCGCGCGATTTCGAGTGCGCTTGCGGAAAATACCGCTGGATCAAGTTCAAAGGCATCGTCTGCGACCGTTGCGGCGTCGAAGTCACGGAGAGCAAGGTCCGCCGCGAGCGCATGGGCAATATCGAGCTCGCCGTGCCCGTGGCGCACATCTGGTTCTTGAAGAAGACCCCTTCGCGCATCGGCATCGTGCTCGACATGCGCACCGCCGACATCGAGCGGGTGGTCTATTATGCGATGTACGTGGTCCTCGACGATCTCGTGGATGCCAGCGGCCGCACCGTTTTCCGCGCCACGGACCTCCTCACGGAAGAGGAGATGCAGAAGGCCCGCTCCGAATTCGGCTCCAAGCTCAAGATCGGCATCGGCGCCGGCGCGGTCCGCGACCTCCTGGCCCGCATCGATCCCAAGAAGGAATCCGAAGTCATCAGCAAGCAGATCGAGACCACGCACTCCGAGACCGAGCGCGCGCGCCTGGTGCGCCGCCTGCGCCTGCTGGAGAGCTTCGCCGAGTCCGGCACCCATCCCGAGTGGATGGTCATGACCGTGCTGCCCGTCATCCCGCCCGAGCTTCGCCCGCTCGTGCCGCTGGAAGGCGGACGCTTCGCGACCTCGGACCTCAACGATCTCTATCGCCGCATCATCAACCGCAACAACCGTCTCAAGCACATCGAGGCCCTGCGCGCGCCCGAGGTGATGATCTACAACGAGAAGCGCCTGCTCCAAGAGGCCGTCGACGCCTTGATCGAGAACGGCGCCCGCGGAAAGGTCGTCATCGGGGCCGGCAACAGGCCGCTCAAGTCCCTCTCCGACATCCTCAAGGGAAAGCAGGGCCGCTTCCGCCAGAACCTGCTCGGAAAGCGCGTGGACTACTCGGGCCGCTCGGTCATCATCGTGGGCCCGAACCTCAAGCTCCATCAGTGCGGCCTCCCCAAGGAGATGGCGCTCGAGCTCTTCAAGCCTTTCATCATCCGCGAGCTCATGAAGAAGGACCAGCTCACGCTCAAGGCCGCCAAGCGCATGTTCGAGCGCGTCCGCCCGGAGATATGGGACATCCTCGAGCAGGTCACGCAGCGCCATCCGGTCATGCTCAACCGCGCTCCGACCCTGCACCGCCTCGGCATCCAGGCCTTCGAGCCCGTGCTCATCGAAGGCAAGAGCATCCAGCTGCACCCTCTGACCTGCGCGGCCTTCAACGCCGACTTCGACGGAGACCAGATGGCCGTGCACGTGCCCCTCTCTCAAGAGGCCCAGCTCGAGGCGCGGATGTTCATGATGGCCTCCAACAACATCCTTTCGCCCGCGTCCGGGAAGCCCATCGCGACGCCCTCGCACGACATGGTGCTCGGCATCCACTACCTGACCAAGGAGAAGAGGGGCTCCATCGGAGAGGGAAAGATCTTCGGCGGCGTGGACGAGGTCGTGACCGCCTGGCAGAGCGGAAAGACCGACATGCACGCCCGCATCAAGGTCCGCGGGATCACGGAGCAGCTCTTCGAGGAAGGAGAGAAAGGGAAGCTCCTTCCCGCCCAGCAGTGGGTCGACTATACCACCGTGGGCCGGGTGCTCTTCAACGACATCCTTCCTCGCGACGCCGAGGGAAAATCCCGCCTGGGCTACTACAATCAGGCCATGGGCAAGAAAGAATTGCAGCAGCTCGTGGAGCGCTGTTATAAGGAGCTCGGCCACTACGAGACCGTCTGCCTGCTCGACTCTCTGAAGAACCTGGGCTTCCGCATGGCGACCCAGGCCGGACTCTCCATCTCCATCACGGACATGCGCATCCCGCCGATCAAGGCGACGCTCGTCGATAAGGCGCGCAAGGAAGTCCGCGAGATCGAGAAGCAGTCCAAGATCGGCGTCATCACCGAGTCCGAGCGCTACAACAAGATCATCGACATCTGGACGCACGTCACGGACAAGATCTCGGACGTGATGTTCGATGAGATGAAGAAGGACGAGACCCTGGAGTATAAGGCCGGCCAGCCGCGCTTCAACTCCATCTACCTCATGGCCATGTCCGGCGCGCGCGGAAGCCGTCAGCAGGTCCGCCAGCTGGCCGGTATGCGCGGCCTCATGGCCAAGCCGCAGAAGAAGCTCACCGGCGGCGTGGGCGAGATCATCGAGAACCCCATCGTCGCGAATTTCCGCGAAGGCCTGACGGTGCTGGAGTACTTCATCTCCACGCACGGAGGCCGCAAGGGTCTTGCCGACACCGCTCTTAAGACCGCGGACGCCGGCTATCTGACCCGGCGCTTAGTCGACGTGGCGCACGACGTCGTGGTCACGGAAGAGGACTGCGGCACCATCAACGGCATCCGCATCGGCGCGCTCACCTCCGGCGACGAAGTCATCGAGTCCCTGGACGAGCGCCTGCTCGGCCGCGTGATCCTCGAGGACATCGTCTGCACCAACCCCGGGCCCAAGGGCAAGTCCATCGAGGAGAAGGTGGCCCAGTCCGGCCAGATCCTGACCGCCGAGACCGTCGAGAAGGTCAAGAAGGGCGGCCCCGAGCACGTGCGCGTGCGCTCAGTGCTTACCTGCGAGAGCGCCGCCGGCGTGTGCGCGAAATGCTACGGCATGAACAACGCCACCGGCCGCATGGTCGAAGTGGGAGAATCCGTCGGAATCATCGCCGCGCAGTCCATCGGCGAGCCCGGCACCCAGCTGACCCTGCGGACCTTCCACATCGGCGGAACCGCCTCCCGCGTCATCAAGCGCTCGCAAGCCGTGGCCGGCTTCAACGGGAAGGTGCAGTTCCGCGATATCCGGACCCTCAAGAACCGCGAAGGGCTCACCGTCTGCGTGTCCCGCAACGGCATGATGCTCCTTACGGATTCCCAGACGGGCAAGGTCGACGAATATAAGATCGCCTTCGGCAGCCGCCTGAAGATCACCGACGGACGGGTCGTGGAAAAGGGAGAACTGCTCGCGGAGTGGGACCCCTACGCGCTGCCCATCATGAGCGAACATTCGGGCCGCGTGGTCCTGCGCGACGTCAAGGAAGGCGTGACCCTCCATGAGGAGCGCAACAAGGTCACCGGCATCATCGAGCGCAAGATCATCGAGCACCGCGCCGAGAAGGTCAATCCGCGCATCATCATCGAGAAGAACGGCAAAGAGGTCGCCTCCTATCCTCTTCCCATCGATACCACGCTGCTCGTGGACAATGAGCAGGAGATCCAGCCCGGCGACGTGCTCGCTAAGATCCCGCAGGAGATGACCAAGACCAAGGACATCACCGGCGGCCTGCCGCGCGTCTCCGAGCTCTTCGAGGCGCGCAAGCCCAAGTCCGGAGCGGTCATCAGCGAGATCGAAGGCTTGGTCTCCCTGGAGACGACGCAGAAGGGCGCCATCAAGATCACGGTGCGCGACGAAGAGACGGACATGTTCAAGGAGTATCTGATCCCGCAGGGCAAGCACTTGGTGGTCTATGAAGGAGACCGCGTGGGCGTGGGCGAGCCTCTGACCGACGGCGCCATCGACCCGCACGACATCCTTCACATCAAGGGCGTCAAAGAGGTCCAGGAATACCTCCTCAACGCGATCCAGGAAGTCTATCGCCTGCAGGGAGTGGCGGTCTCCGACCGCCACATCGAGTGCATCGTGCGCCAGATGCTTCAGAACGTGAAGCTGCTCGATTCCGGCGACACTGGATTCCTCAAGGGAGAGGTCGTCAACCGCTTCGTCTTCTCCCGCGAGAACAAGGCGATCGCTGCCAAGAACGGCAAGGAAGCCCAGGGCGAGCCGATCCTTCTTGGGATCACCAAGGCCGCGCTGGCCTCCAACTCGTTCATCTCAGCCGCCAGCTTCCAGGAAACGACGCGGGTCCTCACGGAAGCCGCGACGACCTCGAAGATCGATTATCTGAAGGGACTCAAGGAGAACGTCATCATCGGCCACATGATCCCCGCGGGCACCGGACTGCACGCCCGCATGCGGGAGCTCAAGGCCTTGGGTGGGAAAAACTGACATGCCGACAATCAACCAGCTCATCCGTATCGGGCGCAGCCCGCTGAAAAATCGAACCAAGGCCCCGGCCCTGCGGTCCTGTCCGCAGCGGCGCGGCGTGTGCACGCGCGTGTACACCACGACGCCGAAGAAGCCGAACTCGGCTCTGCGGAAGGTCGCGCGCATCAAGCTGACCTCGGGGATGGAAGTCACGGGCTATATCCCGGGCGTCGGACACAATCTTCAGGAGCACTCGATCGTGATGGTGCGCGGCGGCCGCGTCAAGGACCTGCCCGGCGTGCGCTACCACATCATCCGCGGCGTGCTGGACACCGCCGGCGTGGATGGACGAAAGCAGGGACGTTCAAAGTACGGCGCGAAGCGGCCCAAGGCCGCTGAGACCAAGGCCTAGAGGATATTATGCCGAGAAAAGGACTTCGACCCAGAGACCGCCGGGACTTCCCGGCTCCGGATTACCGATACAATTCCGTGCTCGTCTCCCGCTTCGTCAATAAGATGAACTTCCAGGGCCGCCGCCAGGCCGCCGAAGGCGTCTTCTACGGAGCCATGGACCTGCTCCTGCAGCGCGGCAACGAGAACCCGCTCACCGTTTTCGAGCAGGCTATCGAGAACGTGCGCCCGCTCCTGGAGGTCCGCCCCCGCCGCGTCGGCGGCGCGACCTATCAGGTTCCCAGCGAGGTCCGGCCGGTCCGCTCCTACACCATGGCGATGCGCTGGCTCATCAACGCCGTGCGCGAGAAGAAAGGCCGCCCCACGGCCGAGCGCCTAGCCGACGAGATCCAATTGGCGATCAAGAAGGAAGGCGCCGCGATCAAGAAGCGCGAGGACACCCATAAGATGGCCGAGGCCAATCGGGCGTTCGCGCATTACCGCTGGTAGGAAAGAACATGGCAAGCTCCCAGGCGACGGAAACCAAACCTCTCGTCCCGCGGCAGTTCCCGCTGGAAAAGGTCCGCAACATCGGCATCATCGCGCATATCGACGCCGGCAAGACGACCACGACCGAGCGCATCCTCTATTACACCGGCCGCATCCATCGGATCGGCGAGGTGCACGACGGAGCGACGACCACCGACTGGATGCCGCAGGAACGCGAGCGCGGGATCACCATCACCGCGGCCGCGACCTACTGCTCCTGGAAGGACTGCCAGATCAACATCATCGACACTCCCGGCCACGTGGACTTCACCGCCGAGGTGGAGCGCTCCCTGCGCGTGCTTGACGGCGCGGTGGTGGCTTTCGACGGAGTGCAGGGCGTGGAGCCCCAATCCGAGACCGTCTGGCGCCAGGCCAACAAATACAACGTCCCCCGCATCGCGTACATCAATAAGATGGACCGGCTCGGCGCGGACTTCTACATGTCCTTCAACTCCATCCACGAGAAGCTGGGCGCCAACGCCTGCGCCATCCAGCTCCCGATCGGCGCGGAGTCCAATTATACCGGGCTCGTCGACCTTATCGATATGAAGGCGCTGGTCTGGAAGGGCGAGGAACTCGGAGCCAAGTGGGACGTGCTCGATATCCCCGAGGACATGAAGGAACAGGCCCAGGAATGGCACGAGAAGCTCGTCGAGAAGATCGTCGAGTTCGACGATGCCATGCTGGAGCGCTATCTTGAGGGCAAGCACGAATTCACCGCCGACGAGCTGCGCAAGACCCTGCGCAAGGGCGTCGTCGCCTGCAAGATCTTCCCCGTGCTCTGCGGCTCTTCCTATAAGAACAAGGGCGTTCAGCCCATGCTGGACGCGGTGACCTACTACCTCCCCAGCCCGCTGGACCGGCCTCCGGTCTCGGGCGAGGATCCTTATACGGGCAAGCCGACCGAGCGCAAGCCCTCGGACCAGGAGCCTCTGACGGCCTTCTTCTTCAAGATCCAAACCGACCCCTTTGTCGGGAAACTCGCGTTCTTCCGCGTGTACTCCGGCGTCCTCAACGTGGGCGACACGATCTACTTCCCGGCCAAGCGGACCTCCGAGCGCATCGGCCGCGTGCTGCGCATGCATGCCAACAAGCGCGAGGAGATCAAGACCGTCTGCGCCGGAGAGATCGCCGCGACCGTGGCCATGAAGAACACGGGAGTGGGCGTGACCTTCTGCAATGAGGAGAAGCCCATCATCCTGGAGCAGATCAGCTTCCCCGAACCCGTCATCTCGGTGGCCATCGAACCCAAGTCGAAGGCCGACGAAGAGAAGATGGGCAACGCCATGCAGCGCCTGGCCGAGGAAGACCAGACTTTCCGCATCAAGACGGACGTGGAGACCGGACAGACCATCATCTCCGGCATGGGCGAGCTGCACCTGGACATCATCGTGGACCGCATGAAGCGCGAATTCAACGTGCAGGCCAACGTGGGCGAGCCCCAGGTCGCCATCAAGGAGACCATCCGCAAGACCGTCGAGATCGAAGGCAAGTTCATCCGTCAGACCGGCGGCCGCGGCCAGTACGGCCACTGCTGGCTGCGCCTGGAGCCGCAAGAGATGGGCAAGGGCTTCGAGTTCGTCGACGACATCAAGCAGGGCCGCATCCCGCGCGAGTTCATCCCCGCCATCGAGAAGGGCTGCCGCGAAGCCCTCGAAGGCGGCGCGCTGGCCGGCTTCCCGCTCGTCGACATCAAGGCGAGCGTGTTCGACGGGTCCTTCCACGAGGTGGACTCCTCGGAAATGGCCTTCAAGATCGCCGCGGCCATGGCGCTGCGCGCCGGCTGTCAGAAGGCGAGCCCGGCGTTGCTGGAGCCGATCATGAAGTTCGAGGTCACCACGCCCGAGCAGTACATGGGCGACGTCATCGGCGACCTCAACGCCCGCCGCGCCAAGATCGTGGAGATGGGCGACCGCCACAACGTCAAATTCGTCTGCGGCACCGTGCCGCTTTCCACCATGTTCGGCTATGCCACGGCCGTGCGCTCCATCTCCCAGGGCCGGGCGTCGTTCACGATGGAGCCGAGCCACTACGAGCAGGTCCCCGCCAGCGTCCAGCATGCGATCGTCGAGAAGCGCGGGATGAAGAAGTCTGACGAGAAATAGGAGAAGATCATGGCCAAGGCGAAGTTCGAGCGCAAAAAGCCGCACGTGAACATCGGGACGATCGGGCATGTGGACCACGGCAAGACGACTTTGACCGCGGCGATCACGCACGTGCTGTCCCAGCAGGGCTTG
>Ga0172379_10006660_pt1 | contig 15345 bp, 13 predicted proteins | sample GrowelOW334metaG_FD_119756 | JGI IMG/M metagenome (GOLD analysis project Ga0172379, IMG submission 119756) | Groundwater microbial communities from an aquifer near a municipal landfill in Southern Ontario, Canada - Groundwater well OW334 metaG | ecosystem: Environmental > Aquatic > Deep...
GAAAAAACTAAAGATACAAAATGTTGTATATCCTTAGTTTTTTCCTCGTCCTCCTAGATTGTTGACAAAACTTGGATGAAGTTTTTACATTTAAAATTAAGTATTATAATTTTAGACAAAATTAAACAAAGTGTCAATAGCCAAATCTTTTTAGCGATATTATCAAGAAAATGGCCAATCTAAGGCTTAATATTCGGTAGTGGGGGGGGTAAAGGCGGCGGTCCAGTAAGCCGCGCCCTTATACAGGCGTGCCTCATCCAGATAACCCTTAAACGAAGCATTGTAGCCGCCATTAGATAACTCGCCGACCGTCAGATAGGACGAACCGCTATCAATGGTACCGGATAGGGTCAGCGAATCCTTAAGCACGCCGCCCACGTATAATTTATAATCGTTACTACTGCGCGCTACTGCCAGATGATACCAAGTGTCGGCCGACAAAATCTGTTTGGCGTGTAAGCCATAAACATAACTGCCGATATTAAAATAGAAACTGGGGCCGATGGGACCGCCACCTAGTCCGCCGTCATAACTTAAGTCGCCATAAATAAGTTTAAACACCGGCGTGCTGGCGGCGCTCTTAGTATCATAGCGCAAGGCCTTGGCGTGAAAAGTTGACCCCGCTTCGCGATAGGGTGCGAAGTAAAGATAGCGGCCGTCAGACACTGCGCCGGCGTAACCAATAGTGTTGGTGCCGATACTGCCGGCGTTGCGGGCACTCCAACTGCCGGCAGCGGTAAAAGAACCCTGAATGCTGTACCGCAAAAATTTGCTGTGGAAAACGGTGGCGTCCCAATAAGGCACAAACCAAACATACTGGCCGTCAAAAATTGCTCCCCAATAACCCTTAGTGCTAAGACCGCTAGTGCTTTCGCAGTTGCGCGCCTCCCAGTCGGCAGAAGTGGTAAAGCTGGTGCCTTGCGTATTGTAGCGCAGTACCTTGCCATGGGCGCTAGTGCCATCATAGTAAGGCGCGAAATAAACATACTGGCCGTCAAAAGTACCGCCGATATAACCCTTGGTAGTTAAACTGCTGGTGTTGCCGGCATCATAAGAAGACCAATTGCCGGCCGTAGTGAAACTGGCGTCGTTTTGGGTGTTGTAGCGCAACACTCTACCGTGATAAACGCCGGTACTATCCTCATACGGCGCAAAATAAATATACTGACCGTCAAAAATTGCGCCGCCATAACCGGTGGTGTTAAGACCGCCGACAGCGCTGGCATTATAAACCACCCAGCTGGCAGTGTCGGAAAAAGTACCGGTAGTGTCAAAACGCAAAACTTTACCATGATAAGTCGTGCCATTATAGAACGGCACAAAATAAACATAACGACCGTCAAAAGCCGAGCCCCAATAGCCCTTAATGGTATTGGTGCCGTCTTCATTTTCAGCATTATAAGAGGTCCAATTGCCGGCAGTATTAAAACTGGCGTCATTTTGCGTATCATAGCGTAGAATTTTACCGTGATAAGCTGAGCCGTTCCAATAAGGTGAAAAATAGATATAGCGGCCATCGAAAGAAGCGCCACTGTAACCCTTGGTAGTTAAACCTCCGACAGCGCCGGCGTCATAACTGGCCCAGCTACCGGCGGTGCCAAAAGCGGCGCGCGTATCATAACGCAGCACTTTACCGTGATAATTAGTGCCGTCATAGGTGCTGGGTATGTAATAAACATAACGGCCGTCAAAGACCGCGCCAATATAACCCTTAGTGTTGCCAACAGTTCCCGCATTATAAGTTGACCAATAACTGTCAGTAGTAAATTCGGTAGAGACCTGATGCTCCCACTGGGCAATTACCGGCCGCAATCCCGCGCCGTTATTGCTAACCGCGCCTCTGACCCAAGCGTCAATGGTGAAATCACCGCCAGCCACATCCCAATCGGCGCTATCGGGCGTGGACAAGTAATCATGATAACCGTCAAAATAACCGCTGGCCGTACCGAATTTTTGGACCGCTGTTTTAGTGACGGCATTAGTCGGTGTCATGGTATGAGCGGCATTGGACGAGTCGGTGAAAGTGGTACCATTATCCGAACCGTTCATATGCAAGAGAAGTACGGCGTAGTCAATGGTGCAGGTGCCCGAAGAGCATACATAACCGCCGGCGCAAGTGCCGCAAGAACCGCCGCAACTGTCGTCACCGCATTCCTTGCCGCCGCAAGCCGGAGTGCATTGAGCCACGTCAATGCCCGTTGGTCTGGCGTAATGAGTGCCGGCGGCAATTTGCGCCGTTCCTTGTCCCAAACAATAAGTAATAATAATAACCGGTAGTCGTAGCCGTATATTGATAGCCTAAGCCGGCGCAATTACCGTCACTGGCCGCCGGGTCGCTGGGAACTTTTTGCAAAAATGTTAAACCGCTAATCGGGCCAACCAGCGGATTACCGGCCGTGATAACAGAGGGATAGCTCCGCTCGGTGTTTTTATAAAGCTCCAAGGCCTCCTGCAGAGCCTTAACTTCGTTCACTCTGCGGGTATCCCTGGAAGCTACTCTGGAAGTATTAAACGCTATGGTAATGCCGCTGACTATGACGCCAATTACCACTATCACCACCAAAAGTTCAGTTAGAGTAAATCCTCTGCTGTGCCAAGGCTTTGCAGAACAAGCCGTTAAATTCAAAGATTTTATTTTTTTTGTAATCATAGACGGGTCATCTCCCACCTATTTTAACACATTTTATATAAAATTTTAATTACCCTAACCAAAATAATTCTTTAGCCTCTAAGTTGTTGCTCTCCCCGCCACTCCCGGTTTTGTTGATACCACTCCACAGTACTTTTTAAATACTCGTCCAAGGAGGCTAAAGGTTCGTAACCAAGCTCGGTTTCGGCCTTGGAAAAATCAACGCTGTAGCGGCGATCGTGACCCGGCCGGTCGGGCACAAACTCCAGCCAAGCTTCATCTAGACTTAAAATTTGCAATATCTTCTTGATAATTTCCAAATTATTAACATCTTCGTGAACCCCGCCCACGCAATAAGTTTCGCCGATTCGGCCCTGGTGTAAAATCAAATCAATGGCTCGGCAATGGTCTTCAACATAGAGCCAATCCCGGACATACAAACCGTCTCCGTAAATCGGCACTTTTTTACCTGTCAGCAAGTTGGTTATGGCCAAGGGCAGTAATTTTTCCGGATGCTGATAGGGGCCGAAATTATTGGAACAATTGGAAATAGTATAGGGCAATTGGAAAGTGTCGCCAAAGGCGCGCACCAAATGATCGGCTGCCGCCTTGCTGGCGGCATAGGGGCTGTGCGGGTTATACGGCGTTTGCTCGTTGAATTTGACGTGGCTGTCCAAGGGCAAAGCGCCGAAAACTTCATCAGTGGACACATGATGAAAACGCCGGCCGCCGGCCTTAACCGCCGCATCCAGCAGAACTTGGGTGCCTAAAACATTGGTTTGAACAAAAGGAGTTGAATCTTGGATGGATCTGTCAACATGAGTTTCAGCGGCAAAATGGACGACCACATCGCACTTGGCTACCAAAGGAAAAACCAAGTCGCGATCATTGATATCGCCCTGGACGAAAGTATAACGCGCATCCGCTTCCACGTCGCGCAGGTTTTCCAAACAGCCGGCATAAGTTAAAAGGTCAAGATTAACAATCTCATCCCGGGGATAATGCTTGAGCCAATAATGAATAAAATTGGAGCCGATAAAACCGGCTCCTCCCGTGACTAATAAGCGCATAAATTATCAAAAATTATAGCTGACTCGCCTCCTCCAGCTTGACGGATAATAACTTGGAAACGCCGTCGTCGCCCATGGTGATGCCATAGAGCACGCTGGCTTGGCGCATCAAGGCACGGTTATGAGTAATGGCGATAAATTGCGTTTTGTGGGACAAATCGTCCAAAATTTTGGCCAAGCGCTCGGAATTGGCTTCGTCCAAAGCCGCGTCCACTTCGTCCAAAATCACGAAGGGCGACGGGTTGGCGCTGATAATGGCGCAAATCAAAGCGATGGCGGTTAAGGCGCGCTCCCCGCCGGACAGCATGGCGATAGCTTGAATTTTTTTGCCCGGAGGCGTGGCCACAATATCAATGCCGGCCAAGCCGACCGAATCATGGCGCGACAAAGCCTTTAATTTTTTCATGGTCAGGTCGCGAAAACTCATCTCAATCATCTCGCTCTGCTTTGTTTCATCTTGCTCTTCAGCGTCTGCCACCATATCCTCGGCTATGACCTTAACAATCTTGGCCGAACCGCCCGAAAATAAAATTTTAAAATACTCGCTGAACTTGTCTTCAATTATTTTAAACTCCTTGTCAAAACGCTCCTTGACCAGGGCGTCCAATTCGGCGATGATCCCCTCCAAAGAATTAATGGTAGAGGTGAGGTCATTAACTTGAGTGGATAAAAATTCGTAGCGTTCTTTGGTCTCGGCATATTCTTTCTCCGCTTCCGTATCAATGGCGCCAATGGCATCCAGCTGGCGCCTTAGTTGCTTGATTCTTTCCAGTCCCGCTTCGCTGTCAAAGTCGCCCTCGGCCGCGAACGACTTAATCGGCGCTAAATCGCCCAAATGTTCTCTGATTTCCGCTTCCAAATCTTCCAATCTGGTCTCATAGCGCGCGGCGTTGATTTTTTGCTCGTTTAACTGGCTGTTCAATTGGCCGAGTTCGGCTCGCAAATTGTGTAAATTTTTCTGCGCCGTAAAAATACCGGCCTGTTTGGCTTCTTGACCGGCCTGCAAAGCGCTGAAGTTGGCGCGCGCCTCGGATAAATCTTTGTCGACTTGCCGCAATTGCTTATCCAAATCGGCGCGTTCGGTTTTTTTATCTTCGGGATTGACCTCGGCGGTACGTTCGCCCAATTTTCTCTCTATCCCGGCCAAGTCTTTTTTAGACTGCTCCACCATGGCGCTTAAAAACTTCTGTTTTTCTTCCTTGGTTTTGACCTGCAAGTTAAGCTCGGCCAAGGCTTCGGCCAATTCTTCCCGCTCGACGCTGATAGCGTTAATTTGGTTTTGCAGCTCCAGCAGGGTCTTGGCCTCGGCTTCCGGAGAGTCGCTAATCAACTCCATAATTTCCTGTCTTAAACCGGCTAATATTTTTTTAATGGCCTCAAGGTCGTGATGAGCTTCGGCCTGTTCCAGCTTGGCAATCATAGCCGACAATTTGGTTTTAATGCTCTGCTCGCCAATAGGAGTTTGTTGACTGGCTTTAATCAATTCTTTATTAAGTTCGGCCAAGGAGGCCACCAGCTCTTGTTTTTTGGCAGTTAAATCCGCCAATTGTTTTTTTTCTCCGGACAAACCGGCAGCCAAGGCTTGATTATCCTCTGCCAAGCGGGCGATTTCCGCCGTTAGTTCTTTTTGCTTGTTGCTTAAAAATGACAAATCAAATTTGCCCAAAGATTCCAGCTTCATTTCCAGCCAGGCGTCCAGTTTGGCCAGTTCGCGGGTTAATTCATCCTTGCTTCTTTGCAAATCATTGAGCTTGGTTTGCCAAGAAGTAAAATCGGCGCCGAGAGAATTTTGTTTTTCTATAGTCGCCAGCTCTTTTTCCAGCTCTACGGCTTTTTTGTTTTTGTCCCGCGCCACCGCTTCCAGACTTAAAAATTCCTTATTGACCGCGCTTAGTTTGCCATTAATTTGCTGCCAAGCCTGGCCGTAATAATTCAAAGACAGCTCCCGATATTCTTGTTCCAGCTCCTCTTTTTTGGCAAAACGAGCCACCTGGCGGGTCAAGGCTTTGAGCCTCGGCTCAATTTCCGCTAAAAGCATCTGGCTTTGCCCCAAATTTTCCAGACTTAATTTTAATTTATTCAAAGAATCCTCGCGCTTGATTTGATATTGCTTGACGCCGGTGGCCTCGTCAAAAAATTCCTTGCGTTCCGAGAGCGAGGTGTTTAAAAAATTTTCCACCAGCCCCTGCCCGATAACGCTGTAGGTTTTCTGGCCGAAATTGGCTTTGGCTAAAAGCATCTGGACGTCCAACAGGCGCACCCGCGAGCCGTTAATCAAATATTCGCTCTCGCCGTCGCGATACAGTCGGCGGGAAATGACAATTTCCGAGTAATCCAAGTCCACCCGCTTATCTTCATTGTTTAAAAATAAAGAAACCTCGGCCATACCGAGCTTTCCTTTTTTATCCGAACCGGCAAAAATAATATCCTCGCTCTTTTTGCCGCGCAAAGTCTTCATGGATTGCTCGCCCAAAGCCCAGCGCACCGCGTCGGCCACGTTGGACTTGCCGGAACCGTTGGGTCCGACAATGGAGGTCAGCTCGGTTTTCCCGCCATTTATTTTGCCGGGGAAAATGAGCACATTTTTATGGGCAAAAGACTTAAAACCCTGAATTTCCAGCTTCTCTAAATACATAAAAGCGGCTCTTTTCAGCCTACATTTATTATAAAGAAGTATTGGGATTTTTTCAATTATTTACTATAAATAACGATTTAGGATTCAGGATTTACGAAAAACTGTCATCTCACTCTGCTATGTTCCGTAATTCGTAAATCATAAATCGTAAATCGAGTAAAATAAAAACGCGCAATAGCAACAATCTACTGCGCCTGCCCTCTCTGTCATCGCGAGCGACCAACGGGAGCGTGGCGATCTCATTATCACAAGATTGCCACGTCGCTACGCTCCTCGCAATGACAAGAGGAATAAAAAAAGCACAAAGTATCAACAACATACTTTGTGCTTATGAGTTATATGGTTCATGCGCTACTGAAAGCGTAGAGGAATAGCGAGAATATTTGCGAATAGACTCCTACCACGAACATTACCAAGACTAAGGTGTCGGCCGCTTGTGTTAGCCGGCTTTCCGGCAGCGGCGGCACATCTGGTGTTGGCTCGGGCAAGTCGCTGGCTTTTTCAGGGCCACACTCCGGTCCGCAGTTAGGTTCACAGTCTGGTCCGCAATCTTTTGAAGGATCCAACATAATTTTTTTACCCCGTTAAATGCTTTCTGAGCAATTTTGCCTTTAGCAAAATTATTTAACTGGGTGAATTTTTATTTTTGTTTCAAAGGAACATCTTCCTATGAAATTAATTACTTAGTTTTTTAATTTGTCTCTTTTGCCGTCGGACTATTTCCAACTGTTATTTACTGAAAATTATTATTCGCTAAAATTTTAGCCTTGTTTTGAATATTTTAATAATTTTTTGTCTATTTCTCCGTTGGAAATTAAACAAACTACATAATTAATTTATTTTTTAAAGTGCCGATAATTTTATGTAAAAAATTATTTTATCCTCTATCTAATAAATACAAACTTTCTTGCTTAACCCGTCCCCCGCTGTTGCCCAGAGAGGCCTGATACAGCAGGTTTAACGACCAAGCGGCCGCCAAGACAATTAAAAAAGCAATGAGCAAGCTAAGTAATAGACCCCTATTACCGGACCTGTCCACTGCCTTCTTTTTAAATAAGTTGTAGGTTTTCCAGGTAGCCTGGCCCAAATCAAAAGAATTTCTGGAAATAACACCAACTTTGTTCATATTTTTGTTTTTTGTTTTTATTTTAGCTCTTTTTTTACTCTCTATTTTGGAGAGGAAATATCCTTGTAACTTAAGTATAGCACACTTTTTGGAAAAAATCAAGGGGTTTTTTCTTTAATATTAGATAATGGGGGCTAATTTTACCCTAATTGGCAAAAGCGGTGATGCGATAAAGCCTGTCCATGAGCTTGCGGGGGGTAATGTGGGATTTAACAAAATAATGATTGGCGCCCAGTTCAAAAACCTTCTCCATGTCGTCTCTTTGGTCCAGGTTGGATAGGACGCACACTACCATGCGGTCGTTCAAGCGCTGGCATTTTAATTTTTTGAGCACATCAAAGCCGTTGATTTTCGGCAACAGCAAATCCAAAAGCACCAAATCCGGCTTGAATTCCTTAATCATCTTCAAGCCCTCCTCGCCGTCATAAGCGCATCGCACGTCATAACCTTCTTGTCTAAACAAAACCCGATACATCTCGGCGATATTTTTCTCATCCTCCACGATGCAAATTTTTTTCAGCATATTGGTTATTTTGATTTATTTTATATTTTGAGCATTGGTCTTCGCCGTGGCGACAGCAGAAGCCACCGGAATTTCAAAACAGAATTTGGAGCCTTTCTTCTCACCGGGTGATTCCGCCCAGATGCGGCCGCCATGCGCCTCCACCATCATCTTGCCGACATAGAGGCCCAGGCCGGTGCCTTCGGTATGTAAAATGGAAGTCTTTTCGCCGCGGGAGAATTTTTTAAACAAGCTGGGCAAATTCTCCGTCTTGATGCCCATGCCGGTGTCAGCCACGCAGAATTTCAATTTACCGGCCTCTTGCGTCAGCGACACGGTCAGCCCGCCCTTGTCCGTATATTTAATGGCATTATCAATCAAGTTAATGGCTACCTGGCGCAACTTGGTCTTGTCCAGCTTAATCGGCGGCAAAGCCTTGGCCGGAGCCTGATATTTAAAAGACAAACCCTTCTTAGCGGCATTAGGCGTCAATTCTTCTACCACGCTACTGACCATTTCTTCCAGCTGGCCGACTTCCCAATTAAACTGCAAACGTCCGGATTCAATGCGGGAAATATTTAACAAATCTTCCACCAAAGCGATTAAGCGCTCATTGGAGTCATAAATTTTTTGCATATTCTCCTCAATCAGAGACGGCATCTTGCCAAAAGACCCCTCCAGCATCATAGAGCCGTAGCCCTTAATCACCGTCAACGGCGTGCGGAGCTGATGGCTGGCAATGGAAATAAAATCCGACTTGGCTTGGTCCAATTTTTTCAGTTCCTCGTTGGCGCCCTGTAATTCATGAGTCGCTTTCTCCACCTCTTTGACCAACTTAATGTTGAATTTCTTGGTCTCTTCGTAGAGCAAGGCATTTTCCAGGGAAATGGCGGTTTGCGTGCCGATAATTTTCAGTAAATCCAAGTCCTCGTTGTTGTAGGTATCGCCGGACTCTTTGGCGCTTAAAGCAATAGCGCCGATAGGCTTGTCTTTGACGTTTAAAGGCACTAAAATCTCTACGCCGATTTTAGCCAAGGCTCTGGCGATTTCCTTGGTCTGCTTGGTGGCATTATTCTTCAATTCGTCCAAAATAATAATCCTGTTTTTAGCCACGTACTCTTTAAAAATAATGTTATATAAATCGTTTTTCCTGATAATGTTCGGCAAGGCAAAGCCGTTGTTGTAGGAAATAATGAAATCTTTGTCTTTGGGCCCGCAGGTGATAAAGCAAATAGCCTTCATATGCAAAGCACCCCCCAAAGATTCGGCTATCATCCTATAAATACTGGCGGTTTCCAAAGTGTAGCCAAGTCTGTCCGACAAGGCCCTGATAACCGTCCTGGAATCATACAGCGAGGAGAAAAAATACTTATTGGCAAAACGATAAATTCTTTCTTTAAACAAGGGGAAAATGGAAATAGAAAAAACAACAATAACAGAATCTATCCAATATGAGTATTGGGGGAGAAAATTATCAAATAAATACTTTAGAAAAAGCGCCGGGATTAAAGTAAGAACCAAAGAAGTTAAATAGACAGAAGATTGCCTTAGAATGACTTTCACATCCATTAATCGATAAGAAACTATGGCATAGGCCATCATCACAGTGAAGAGCAAACCAGAAATATAAGCGAAGGGGAATATATCTACGCCGTAGGCCGGCAAAAAACCAAATGGCCCCAATATAATATACTGAGCGAAGGCAATTAGGGCATATTTTATTCTTTCTCTTTCAATTGATGGCCTGAGCTTGATGTAATGTCTAACAACAAAAATTGGCCACAACGCAATATAAATAGAAAAATAGACAAGAAACAAATTATGGAAAATACCCGCTCTAGAATGAGCACCCCAGGAATATATATATACGCCATCTACGAAGTCTTTGTTAGGGATAAGGGACAAAAAAATAAAAGAGATTATGTAGCCAATCAATATTAGAAATTTAGTATTTTTTGTTTTTTTATTAATTAGTATCAGTCCAAAATCTAGCATTGCAACTGGTATGAAAACCACGGCTACATATACAATCCTATCCCAAAATAAAACCGAATTAACATTTTCTTTATTAAGAAACATCATGAAAGTACCGAACATCCATATGGCAGTAAACACGGAAAAAATAAAAAAGGTCAGCTTAACCCTAGGCTCTTTAGCATATCTTAATACCAAAAAACCTAAAATAAAAACTAAAATAAAGCTAATGAGTGGGAAAAATGCTGATAAGGTCATATATAATTAATTTTACCACATTTATAGACAACAAAAAAGGAGTGGTTTTAATAACCACTCCTCGTTTAATGTAGAAAGAACTAAAGCATTTTTGTTTCGTCCTCGTCAATGAAGCTATTGTCTTTTTGTGTCTTACCACTATCCTCTAAATTTAGATCAAATGAATTAACTCTCCTGCCAAAATTCCTCGGAGAAGGGATTCTGACGTCATACTTTGCAAAGAGTTTAGAAATAATTTCCATATTCTCATCATTTATACTAAATAAATCCAAGGATTTAAAAGAGACGTCGCTTGGATTATCTTTTATGGCAAGCTGCCAAACTAGCGCTTCCATAAAACAACCGAACGTTACACCCCTAGTTAAGCGAAACATCTTATATGTTATAGCACCCAGAACATATTTCAAACCAGGTGAATAACCATTGCCCGCGTCTTGCCTAATAACAGAACCTTTGCATTTTTTGTACTCTTCTTTTGTGAGATTCGACGGTTCAGAGACATCAATCACGAGCAATTTTCTATCAACTCTACGGATTAAATTAATCCTTTCTTGCGTAAGTCTAACTACGCTGCTATGAGTGCAGGCAACAACTGCATCCACTAATCCCAAATCTTCATATGAGGTTGAAATTTCGATATTATACATTTTACGCATTTTCTCTAGTCTGCTCTGACTAGAACCTAGGCCAACAACAGAGAAACCTTTTGCGATAAGATGTTTTACCATAAGTTCTCCCAACAAACCATAAGGACCTATCACGCATATTCTGCTATTCCCTGGAGACAAACCTGCCTTATTAAAAGCCCTTAAGGCTTCGCTCAATAAAAGAAAAAATGTGCCGTTATCTCCTAAAGTAAATAGAAGCCCGGGGAACATCTCTTTTATTTCTTCGCCATGCAGCCCAAATAATCTCTTTGTAGAAGCGGCTAATAATACTATTTTTGCTCCCTTTTCTTGGCAGTATTCTATCGCAGAGATACATTGTTCCTTGGCCCTTAAAGAGGTGTTAGCATGCTGAATATCTTCACTCGTGCTACATATAGCTCTAGTTATTCCAGAAACTCCATGCAAATAAAATCTCGGCCCGTTATAATGTCCCATTGATGGTTCATATCTGCCTAAAAACAACTTTCTGTCTGTATCATCTCTCATGTTCGTGACGCAAACAACATCAAGAGACTTAACCTTACGAAGCCTTCTTAATATTAAGCGCCAATCCAATAAAGCTGCAAAAAATCTCCACAAAAAACCCAGTAGAGTATGCATTGCATCTAACAAAGTGCTTATTACCCTTGCCATGCTTATAATTCCTTTTATTTATGATTAATTATTTAATTTTCAATGTTCAAATTTTTAAATTTTTGTTTGATTTTTGAATATATATACTATATCACTTTTTAAGATTTCTGTCAACCCCGTAAAGGCAGTAAACTGCCCACGGGGCTGACTTTATCAAAAAATTCCCTAAAATTAGAGAATTTTTGCTTGCCCGCCATAGCTTTAGCGCAGGCTGGGGCTTATTTTAGCTGTTTTTAAACTTACTTACCGGTCACCTTTTTAATCATATCCAGCATCTCATGGACATCAAAGGGCTTCTCAATCAGACCCTTGACCACTGGCAAATTCTGGAAATTACCGTGTTCGGCCTGGAAATCCTTGGACTTGACCGGCATAGCGCTGATGATAATCACCGGCACATGCTTCAATTCCTCGTCGGCGGTCATAAACTTGCAGATATCAAAACCGCTAACCTCGGGCATGGTCAAATCCACCAAAGCCACGTCATACTTCTCGGCCTTCAGTTTTTTCAAGCCGTCTTTGCCGCTCAAGGCAAAGTCCACCTGAAAAGTTTTCTCCATGCTCAAAACGCTCTTAATCAGCCCGTTGATATTAATGTCATTGTCAATAACTAAAATCCTCATATGTTTCCTCTCCGTCATGCCGGCGTAGGCCGGCATCCAGGTTTTTATGATTTATATATTTTAAATTATTTTTGGTACTTTGATAAGATTGTTTTCTACCACTTCCGCCTGCTTCAGCGCCAGCTCTGTCTCCGCTTCGTCCCAAGGCGCCACTTTATCAGCGCGTAAATTATTGGTCAGGCCGGTGACTTGGGCGGTCGGTATCACCTTGGCGGTGTCCACTTCTTTTAGCTGGTCAACATAATCAAGCACGCGCGACAATTCTCCGGCATACTTCTCGGCCTCGGCTTCACCGGTCTTCAATTTGGCCAAATGAGCAATATGTAAAACCGTGGACTTGCTAATCATAATCACATATCACATATCACATATCACATATCACATATCAGGCCGCTTAATACAAACTTTTCTCTTAGAAAAAATTGCTGCGTGCTATGTGTTACGTGTTACGTGAAATAATTTTCAAAAACTCCCTCTCCCCTATCACTTTAACCCCGAGCTTCTTGGCCTTGTCCAATTTACTCCCCGGGTTGGCGCCGGCCACCACATAATCGGTTTCCTTACTGACCGATTCTCCAGCCTGCCCGCCTAAAGCGCGAATTTTATCTTTAGCCGCCTCGCGCTCCAAACTATCCAAGGTGCCGGTGAGGACAAACTTTTTATCGGCCAAAGACTGCCGGCCGCGAGGCTCTTTTTGTATAGTAATTTTAACAGAGTCCAGTTTTTTTAGCAATTTCAAATTTTTATCATCCTGAAACCAGTCAAAAATACTTTTAGCTACAATAGGCCCGATATCCGGCAAATTTTGTAAGTCAACCAATTTAATTTTTTGAACTTTCTCTATAAAATCTTTCAACTTTCCACTTGCAACTTTTAACTCGCGACCCAGCAGGGTTGCTGTTTCCTCGCCGACGTGGCGAATGCCTAAAGCATAAATGAATTTGGCTAACGGCAAATTTTGCTTGGCTTCCAAGGCTTTAAGTAAATTATCGGTAGCTTTCTCGGCAAAGCCCGGCAGGCCTATTAGGTCGTCTTTCTTTAATAGGTAAAAATCGGCCACATCGCGAACTAATCCCTCTTTCACCAGCATTTCCACGATTTTCGGGCCCAAGCCCTCAATGTCAATGGCGCCCTTGCTGGTCCAATGGCCCAAATTTCTTAATTGCACGGCGTAGCAATTTTTATTCAAACAGCGAAAAGCCACCTCGCCTTTGACTTGCTCCACGCGCGAGGAGCAAATCGGGCAGACCCTGGGAGCTGTGATGGCTTTTTCCCGGCCGGTGCGCAATTTGGGCAGATTGCCGACAATTTTAGGGATAACGTCACCGGCGCGCTCCACAATAACCGTATCGCCGATTTTTAATTTCAAGCGGTTGATTTCATCAAAATTATGTAGAGTGGAATGACTGACCGTTACCCCGCCCAAAGGCACCGGCTGTAAGACGGCGGTCGGCGTCAGCACTCCGGTACGGCCGACTTGCCAGCTGATATCTTTTAAAATCGTCGTGGCCTGCCGGCCGGCGAATTTATAGGCCATCATATAGCGCGGGCCCTTGCCGACAATGCCCAGTTTCGGCCAGAGCGACAAATCATTAACCACGACCACCACGCCGTCGCATTCAAAGCCGATGGTCTCTCGCGTCTCGGCCATGTGTTGATGGAATTTAAAGACCGCGGACAAGTCGGCGCAAAATTTATTCTGTTTTAAAATTTTAAAGCCCAGCAGTTTAGCCACCTCGTGCTCTTGTTCATGGCGCGCCAAACCAAACTCCGTGGCAATGTCATAACAATAAAAATCCAGATGCCGTGAAGCGGTAATTTTGGGGTCCAGCTGGCGAATGGAACCGGCGGCGGCATTGCGCGGATTAGCCAAAAGCGCCTTGCCCTCTTTTTGATAGCGCTTATTGAGCGCCGCAAAAACTTTGGCGGTCATGATAGCCTCGCCCCTGATTTCTACCTCGCCTGCCTCGGCTGCTTTGATAATTTTATCCCTATTTTTTTTATCAATATCCAAGTTGGCCAATTCGCGGTCGGTCGGCACTCGCAAGCGCAAAGGAATGGAAGCGATAGTTTTTAAATTGGCCGTGACATCTTCGCCGATTAAGCCGTTGCCCCGTGTCGCGCCTTTAACAAAAACTCCCCGCTCGTAGCGCAGGCTCATGGCCAAACCGTCCAGCTTCAATTCGGCGTAAAAGTTAAGCTTAGCAGAAGAAGCTAAAATTTTAACAAGCCTTCCCTGCCACTCGGCCATCTCGGCTTCGCTAAAGGCGTCAAACATGCTCATCATGGGCTCGCTGTGCCGTACCTTGGCAAATTTGGCCAATGGGCGGCCTCCTACGCGCTGGGTGGGAGAATCAGAGGTAATCAGCTCGGGATAGGCCGTTTCCAAGCGCTGGAGCTCGTTTTTCAGGCTGTCCAGGGCGGCGTCGGAGATATCGGGCTTGTCCAAGACATGATAAAGATAGTTGTGGCGGTCAATTTCCGCCCGCAATTTGACAATTCTGGGTTTAGCCTCGTTTTTGCTTAAATTGGGTTTCATATATTAAAAAAGTAGCACAAACTTGGCTACTTTTCAATTTTTACTTTATAAACTTTATGGACTTTATGGACTTTTAACTCATTTGCATGTTCCTCCACAGCCGTCCGGGTCGTTCTCAAATTTATTATGGCAGGTCGGCAGGCAAAATCTAACATAAATCCGCCGACTGGTGGTTAAAAAACTGCCTTGAGAAATTAGTTCCACATTCCGCCCGGTGGTTATAACCCGCACCCAGTAGCCCGGCATTTCCGGGCTATTGGCCAAGAAATAAACCGTCTTGTCGGGAACGCAAGCAACCGCGCCGTCGGTAATGTCTTCGCAATAATTAGTAGCCGGGTCGGTATCGGTGATATCGTTACAAAACTTCAAATAACCGTCCCCACAGCTATTAAACAGAGTTTCATTGGCGTTAAAGCTTTTAAAAGCCAGCGAGGCGCGTTCAATGCCGGTTTCAGCCGCCCAAAAAGCCCGCGCGCTGGCGCCTTGCGCCCGGCGGGAAGCCAGGCCGGACATAATAATTTCCAAGCCGATTAAAGCCACGGTCAAAATACCGAACAGCAGGAATATGGTGGTTAATATAGCAGACCCTCGTTTTTTGCTTATCATTAACATAATTGTTTATTTTTCTAACAAAGATTTCGATTCATGATTTAGGATTTAGGAATTTCGTATTTTTTCGTGAATCGTA
>Ga0172379_10006661_pt1 | contig 15344 bp, 12 predicted proteins | sample GrowelOW334metaG_FD_119756 | JGI IMG/M metagenome (GOLD analysis project Ga0172379, IMG submission 119756) | Groundwater microbial communities from an aquifer near a municipal landfill in Southern Ontario, Canada - Groundwater well OW334 metaG | ecosystem: Environmental > Aquatic > Deep...
ATTAGGTTATCCGCAACGGAAAAATAAAGCGCAAATCGTATCACGGCCTCAGGCATTCCGATTCCTCAGAATCATTAAGCACGGCCACATCATTAACCCGAATCATCGCGTCTTCATCGCGGATTATATTGATGGCTTGGAACGGGAGGCGAAAACCCGTAATTATCGATTAGAGATACACACGCACGAAGGCTTTGATCCTGCTTCTATTCTCAAAACGATCGATCCGGCCTCTTTTGAAGGCGTCGTCGTACTCGGCACCGAACTTGATGAGGACGATATGGAGATCTTTCGTTCCGCGCAGTTGCCGATCGTCTTTATCGATACCTACCATCCGTATCTCGGTTTCGATTTCGTCGATATGGACAACGAGTCTTCGGTGTACGCCGTCGTTGAATATCTCTATCAGGCAGGCCACAGGCGAATAGGCATCGTAAAGGGCAGCATTGAGACGCGTAACTTCCGAGCACGAGAAAAAGCATTTTTAGATACCATGGAACGCTTCGGGCTTCGATTCAATTCCAAAGATTCTTTCGTCATCGATTCTACCTTCGAAAAAGGGCGGGAAGACATGACTCGGCAGCTTGTCGGACATGAAGAACTACCGACCGCCTTGTTTTGCGTAAACGACATTATCGCGTACGGTTGCGCCCAAGCGTTGAAAGAACGCGGTTGCCGCATTCCGGATGACGTGTCGCTGGTCGGATTCGATGACCTGCCTTCGAACGGATACATGGAACCCCAGTTGACCTCGGTCAAAGTATCCAAAAAAAATATCGGCCGCCGAGCAATTCAGCTCCTGATGGACCGCATCGAAAATCCGAAACGTCCCTTTGAAAAAGTGCTGGTCGGTGGGGAACTCATCATAAGGAAAAGCGTGCGTCGCTTCGGAATAGAGGAAGGGTCATCCCTGTGAATAAAACATTTTGCGTCGTCGGCAGTTTAAATATGGACATGGTCACCCGCGTCAGCCGTTTTCCCGCCCCCGGCGAAACAATCAGCGGCATATCTTTCAAAATGTTTCCGGGTGGGAAAGGCGCGAATCAGGCGGTTGCCCTCGGTCGCTTAGGAGCAAACGTGGAAATGATCGGCGCCATCGGAGACGATGTACTCGGGTCCGGGTACCGGGATATCTTGCGCAATGAAAAGATCGGCGTAAAAGGCCTTGCCGTGATGAGCGGCATCGAAACCGGAACGGCGAGCATCGAAGTCACCGTGAGTGGACAAAACCATATCATCATCGTCGCCGGAGCCAACGACACGGTAGATGCCGCGTATGTAGAGAGATGCCGACCCGTCATCGAAAATTCCGACATGCTTCTCCTTCAATTGGAAGTACCCATAGAAGCGAACATCGCCGCGGCTCGCATCGCGAAAGCCAAAAATATTCCCGTCATGCTGGACCCGGCTCCGGCAAAACCGTTGCCCAACGAGCTGCTCTCCCTGGTTTCTTACCTCACTCCGAACGAAACCGAAGCGGCTATTCTTTCGGGCGTGGATACGTCTACCGAGGACGGTATCCGGGAAGCGGCACGGGCCCTTATAAAAAGCGGCGTTGGAACCGTTGTCATGAAAGCGGGAAAACGCGGAGCGTACCTTGTGGTGGGGAACGAAATACGCCGATTCCCGACTATCGATGTGAAAGTCGTGGACACCGTCGCCGCCGGGGATTCCTTCAACGCGGGACTCGCCTTCGCGTTGGGAGCGAACAAAAATATAGAAGAGTCGATCCGTTTCGCGAACGCGGTAGGGGCCCTTTCTACGACGAAAGAAGGCGCCCAGGTCGCAATGCCGACCTTTGCCGAGGCCGACGCGCTCCTTAAGGCAAGCCGATAAAAATCAATTAACTGTCGGTATTGTGAGTTATACTCGCCTTATGACACAATACGGGCGGTTCTGATCGATGCGTATCGTATCCACTTTAACTCTAGCGGCATTGTGTGCCGTATTCTGTTCCGCGCAAAAAGCCGGCACTGGACCGAACGGCATTGTTCTTCGTTATGATCAAGCGGGTTCATATCACCTAACGGAGCGATCCGACTGGGCGCGGTACGATAACGGAAAATACATCGGCCATATTTATCGGGAAGTGCGCGGCAGCCTGAACGCCAACTCTTCAAACGAGTACAGCGGTTCGTTTTACGTACTTGAAGAAACGCTCCGCGATTTGCGCGCCACCGCATTAGCGATAGACGAAGTAAAGAACGCCGCGTTTCGCGTTGCGGGCGACGGGTCTTTCTTTCCTATTGAAGATAACGGATTCCCGACCCTGCGCGGGTTTCCCTCTTTTCCCGCTGAGCCTGTCTCGGTCGGTGATAAGTGGACAGCCCGGTTTACTCGTGCCGTTGATCCGAAAAACACCGGCAAACCCGCCCTCCTTCCCCTCATTTCCGAATTCGTATACCGTGGGGAGGAAACCTATAAAGACATACCCGTTCGCCGTATTTCCGCTAAATACGCGACACGCTACCGAGGCGGCGCCTCGGCGAAAAGCGCGCTACCGTTCACAGAAGCCACCGGTACCCACGAAGTGGATATCCTCATCCACGCGCTCACCGGCCGCACGGTCCTTATCCGCGATCGACTGGATGAAACATTCCGCTACCCGGACAATTCCACGATCCGGTTCAAAGGATTTACGATCACCTTCGCCGAAGGCAGCCTCGGCGCCGAACGGGGCTCAGTCATCGCCAAATTGAAAGGTAAGGAAGAGAAGCCGGGGACCCCCGAAACGAAACCGCTTTCAACGCCTCTCGCCTCCGAGAAACAACCGGAAACAGTCCAGGCCGTACCGGAGCCAACGCGTGTTCCGGAAGAACCCTTTGAGCTCGCGCCCGCGGGCAACGGCGGGGATGGAACCTCGCTCGGCATAACGGTGGAGGAAACCGACGCGGGCGTGAAACTCACCGTTAAGGATCTTCGTTTTGCTCCCGATTCCGAACAACTGCTGCCTGAAGAACGAGAACGTCTGGAAGTCCTTGCGCGATCGTTGAAAAGTGTTTCAAACCGGACTTTTCTTGTGGAGGGACACACTGCCGCCGTTGGGAAATCAGCCGGAGAGCTCGATCTTTCAAAAAGGCGCGCGAAGCGCATCGTTGACGAACTGGTCGCGCGCGGCATTTCGGCCGACAGGTTCCTTTATAAGGGCTGGGGCGGAACCAAACCGATCGCCTCCAATGCCGACGACGACGGCCGCGCTAGAAACCGCCGCGTGGAGATCACGATACTGGATTGACCGTAAAGCCTTTTCCGGTATATGAATGTCGGCTCGGAGGAACGATGAGCAACGACAACACGGACCGCAGCGGCTACGCGAATCCCGCCCCGCTCGGACTAATGGGCTTCGGTATGACGACAGTCCTACTGAACCTGCACAACGCCGGTTTATACCAAATCAACGGCATTATTCTGGCAATGGGAATTTTCTACGGCGGTATCGCGCAACTTATCGCGGGAGTCATTGAGTACAAAAAAGGCAACGGCTTCGGCGGACTCGCGTTCGTCTCTTACGGTTCGTTCTGGCTGTCTCTGGTATTCATCTTCATCTCAGGCAGCGCCGACCCGATCGCCATGGGCGCCTATCTATCCTTATGGGGATTATTCACCCTTTACATGTTCATTGCCACGCTCAAACAGTCCATGACCAACCGAATCATTTTCGGTTCGCTCGTCGCGCTCTTCGCGCTTTTGGCCGCGTCCAAATTCGCCGGCCCGACTGGTGAAATCATCGGCAAGATCGCCGGTGTGGAAGGTATCTTCTGCGGCCTTTCCGCCATCTATGGAGCTGCCGCCATCACCCTCAACGACTCTTACGGCAAAAAAGTACTCCCGCTATAAGTTCCTTGGAAACCCGGCGCAAGTCGGGTTTTTCTTCTTGCATTTAGTTTTATATAAAACTATAATTTCCATTTAAGGAGAATAGTATGCAAAAAGAGAGAGCAGCGGCGTTGGACTTATCCACTAGGGCAAAGTTCATCCACCTGGCCACGAACGGTCCCAACGGAACGCCCGACATTCGTGTCATGTTCAACCTAAAAAGCCGTACGCGCGGTGGAGCGCTACCTAAAGCGTTCGTTTCTATGGCGACTAATTTTTCCACCTTGCTTTGCACGAACGTTCATTCAAATAAAACATCGCAGGCTCTAGCGGATCCGAACTGCGCGCTGTACTTCGAAAACACAAAAAACTTCGAAGGCCTCGCGGTATACGGGAAACTGGAACCGGTGGAAGATCGCGCGATAAAAGCGGCACTCTGGAAAAAAGGCTGGGAAATGTATTATCACGGCGGAATCGAAGGCGGAGATTTTCAAGTGTTTCGATTCATGCCCGAACGCGGCAGGTATTACCATGGCCTCCAGGTCACCGAGTTCGAGGCGCGTGTGTGAAGAATAGGACCACCGAGGAAACCCGAACCGACGAAACTAACACCGCCCGTTCCCGTCGGCGCGGCGGGTATCTTCTTGGCCGCGTAAACCGCGCGATGGCCCGGAGCTTTGAATCGCTCATGAAAAACGCCGGCCTCGGCGACATCGGGAACGGGGAAGGCCGGCTCGTCTACCTGCTTTGGCGAAACGGCCCGCTCCGCCAAGGTGAGTTAGCCGCCAAAGCGGGCATCGATAAATCAACTCTTACGCTGACACTTTCCAAAATGGAACGGAAAGGCTTAGTCGACCGGAGGCCGGACGAAGGCGACGGGCGGGGTGTAATCGTTTCCGTCAGTAAGTCTGCCGCTATCCGCGCCGACGCGTTCGAACTCGTCTCCTCACAAATGAATGAACTTTTTTTCCGCGGCGTATCCGACGCGGAAATTGACGTTTTCGAGGAAATGCTGGAACGGATACTCGTGAACTTGGAAAGCACAAGCGCCGACTAAAATCGCTATTCACCGCGACGATTGCAAAAAAAACTACGATTACGAGAATGAACTATTTGGTCGATACTGTAATATGAGTGTGGGTAAAACACCTTACTTCCAACCCTCCATCCGAATGGCGCTCATCGTCGCTCTAGCGCTCGCGCTCACTCCCGCGTTGATCATCATCGTGTGGACCGGAATCGAGCACGGTGCGCATTTAACCGAAAACGCACAAATGGAAGCTCAGCGACAAGTCGATTCGTTTGCCGAGATTCAGACGCGTATAACGGAATCAGCGGAACAAGTGCTTGCGACACTCGCGGTTCTGCCCCCGATCAAACAAGGGGATAAGGAACGTACCGTCAATATCCTTAAATCAGTACATCAAAGCAATCCCGGACACCTCAACTATTCGGTCGTCGACACGAACGGAATAGTAACCGCCTCTTCAAGGTTGGCCACGGGCTCTTCACTTGCGCAGAGGGACCACATACGCCGAGCCCTTTCCGAAAAAAGGTTCGTCGCTGGGGAATACTTCCTTAACTTCCTTGACGCCGGACCATCCATTGCCTACTCATATCCATTTTTTGATACTGCGGAAAAACCGGCCGGCGTTATATCACTAGGTATCAGGTTGGATTCGTATGGTCCCCTCTTTGATCGTTTGGAACTGCCTGAAAATTCATTCCTTGGCCTAGTGGATCGGAACGGAGTCCGTCTATATTTCCACCCACCTAAATCCACCAACCCGATAGGTAAACCTATAAAGGGTTCCACCTGGACCAAAATACATGAAGGCGGCGAGCGCGGGACTTTCACCGATTTCGGCTCGGACGGCGTCTCGAGATTCTTCGCATTCAAGGCTTTGCGGATCGCGGAACAACAAACGCCCTACATGTACGTCGTCTATGGCATTCCAAACGCCTCAATTACGGCAATAAGCAAATCTATACTGTTTAGAAACCTCATCATCATGGCCGCGGTCGCGCTTTTCGCCGTCATAAGCGCCTTTCTGCTTTCTCACCGTCTGTTCGGAGCAAGGCTCGCATCCATAATCGCTACTACCTCACGCCTGCGTGATGGCGACTTGGGCGCACGAAATCTCGTCAAAGAAGACAAATCCGACCTGGGACAAATCGCCAAAGCCTTGAACCTGATGGCGGAAACGATTGAACGGCGCGATGCGGAGAAAGCCCAATACGCTGCGTCCCTCGCGACCTCGCTCTGCGAAAAAAACATACTCCTGAAAGAAGTGCACCACCGGGTAAAAAATAACCTGCAGCTCATCTTGAGTCTTATTCACCTGCAAAGCGACGCATCCGACGATTCCCAGACCTTCAGGGAAAATATGGAAAACCGCATCGCCTCCATGGCCGTCGTACACGAAATGCTCTACGAATCCGACGACATGCGCGCGGTCGATCTGGGCTCGTACACCGCTCGACTCATAGCCCTTGTTTCAAATTCAATGCAGTCCTCAGTCGAAGTGATCGTCGATACCGATTCCGTGTACTGTGAACTCGATACAGCCATTTCCTTCGGGCTCCTGCTCAATGAGCTGGCGATCAACGCTTACAAACACGCCTTCAAGAACGGGCGACCCGGAACGCTCCGGGTCGCCCTCAAGCAAGAAGGAGAGATGATTCGATTCGAGGTAAGCGACGACGGCCCCGGCTTGCCGCCCGGTTTTTCTATTTCGGAATCCTCAAGCTTAGGCTTGCGCCTCGTCCAGGCGTTGACATCCCAACTCAACGGAACGCTCTCTTGGGGTGTTCAGGAGAAGGGCGCATGCTTCACCATCGTATTCCCGGCCCTTGCGCGCCCCGCGCCCTGAACGCTATTATCCCTTTCTATGGAAACAATGAAGCGCACCACGACCTGCGGAGCCCTAAAAAAGGCCGACGCGGGCAAAACCGTAACCCTGAACGGCTGGGTCCACCACAACCGTAACCACGGCGGAATATCTTTCATCAGCCTCCGCGACCGCTACGGCACGACCCAAGTTGTCGTCGACTCGGACTCTCCCGCGGAACTCGCCGCCCTTGCCGCGGAACTCAAAAACGAGTATTGCGTCGCGGTTGAAGGGCTTGTGCGCGCCCGGCCGGACTCCATGGTGAACCCCGCCATGGTCACCGGCGAGATCGAAGTCGTCGCGAAGAAGCTTGTCGTCCTCACTAAATGCGAAGTTCTCCCCTTCCAGATCGAGGCTGAGTCCGACGCGAAAGAGGAACTCCGCCTCAAATATCGGTACCTCGACCTCCGCTCCGAAGGCATGCAGAAGCGCATCAAGCTCCGCAGCGACGTCACCTTCGCGGTCCGCGAACACATGATGGCCAATGGCTTTTACGAAATTGAAACTCCGACCTTCATAAAATCCACCCCGGAAGGCGCCCGCGACTACCTGGTCCCATCTCGCCTCTACCCCGGCAAGTTCTATGCCCTTCCGCAAAGCCCCCAGCTCTACAAACAGATCCTCATGGTGTCCGGCTTCGATAAGTACTTCCAGATCGCGCGCTGCTATCGCGACGAAGACGCCCGCGGCGACCGCCAGCCCGAGTTCACCCAGATCGATATCGAGATGTCCTTCGTCAACCGCGACGACATCCTTTCCATGATCGAAAGCCTAATGGGCCACGTTTTCCAGAAGACGATGAACGTCGCGCTTCCCGCCAAGTTCCGCCGCATCGCCTACGACGACGCGCTCGAACTCTACGGCTCGGACAAGCCGGACCTTCGCTTTGCGATGGAAATGCGGGACTTCGGCCCGTACGTAGAAAAATCCACGTTCCAGGCCTTTAAAGACGCGCTGGCCAACGGCGCGGATGAGCAGGCCGAAAAAGCCAAAATCGGAGTCACCGTCGCCGGCGGCGGCGTCAAAGCCCTTGTCGTTCCCGGTAAAGCCGACTATTCGCGCAAGCAGATAGAAGAACTTGAAGCCGCGGCCAAGATCTATAAAGCCAAGGGCATGGCCTGGATGAAAGTTACCGCCGGTCCCGACGGCAAAGGATCGCCGACCCTGGAAGGCGGAGCGTCTAAATTTTTCAAGCCGTCGGAAGACGGTTCCGGCGCCCCAGCCACGCTCGCCCCGGAAATCATTTCCGGACTTGGCGCCAAGGTCGGGGACCTCATCCTCCTTGTGGCGGATTCCAAGCGCCGCATCGCCAACGTAGCCCTCGGAGCCGTGCGCACCAAGCTCGGCAAGGATCTCGGCTTCTGCGACCCCTCGCGCTTCCCGGAAGGAAGCGCGCAGCGCTTCGAGTTCGCCTGGATCGTCGACTTCCCTATGTTCGAATACAACGAGGAAGAGCAGAAGTGGGACACCGCCCACCACATGTTCACCTGGCCCCAGGAGAAATACCAGGCCACCATGGAGACCGACCCGGGTTCCGTCAAAGGCGACCTCTACGACCTCGTCCTCAACGGCTTTGAACTGGCTTCCGGCTCCATCCGCATCCACGACCCGGACTTGCAGAACCGCGTCTTCCGCCTAGTCGGCTTTGACCCCGCGGAGGCCGAAAAGCGCTTCGGCTTCCTCACCACCGCCTTCAAATACGGCGCCCCGCCCCACGGCGGCATCGCGCCCGGCCTGGACCGCCTGGTCATGCTCATGGCCGGCGAGACCTCCATCAAGGAAGTCATCGCCTTCCCGAAAAACAGTTTTGCGGTCAGCCGCATGGACGAAGCGCCCAGCGAAGTAGATCAAAAGCAGCTGGACGAGTTGCATCTGCAGATCGTGAGAAAGGCGGAGTCCGAATAGGCCGATTGATGATGCCGCGCGCGTGAGCGCGCTATCGATCCATTCCTTACGGCAAACGGGTCCGCGCAGCGGATCCGTATGATGCCGCGCGCGTGAGCGCGCTATCGATCCATTCCTTACAGCAAACGGGTCCGCGCAAGCGGATCTGTTACACTTACGAATATTAGTTCGTAAAAGATATGCATAGATACGGGTACACCATGTTATGATGAGTTTTGAGAGACCCTGTAGCTGATTCCCATTTATTTTGATGGGCAGTCAACAGACTATAGGAGACTTTTGGGTGATAAATCTAAAACCGATTTCCGAATATCGGCTCAGAAGCGTTTTTTTCAGGACGTTGTTCGCGCTATTGGCCCTCATGATTATCATGATGGCGGCTTTTTTCTTTTTCAGCAGAAGTATTATTTTCTCGAGTGTTTCAGAGATAAACAGCAATACAAATAAAAACTTGCTCAGCAAAACGAGCGGCATCGTGGACAGCTATCTTAAATTTTTAGAGGATACGATTCAGCATCTTGCCAAGGACGGCAATATTCTCAGTGCGATCGTCGTACCGAATGTGAATCGGGCAGAACGCAATTTTACGATACAGAACTTGCTAAAGGCCACTTCCGCAGACAGCAATCTGATTCAAGAAGTTTATTTATATATTCCATTCAACGATACGATCTATTCGGCAAAGCAGCCCATTTTACAATTGAGGGATTTTCCGAATTTGAACATCATTGATTTGTGCTATAAGCATGCCGCCACTGAAAATGTGAATGTACAGCAAATAACCACCTGTTTTTACAATTTGAATGGAACCGTTTATATGGCTCGGGATTTTCCGCTTACCGGTAAAAAACGCATGGGAAGCATCATCCTGAAATTGGACAGCGATGTTTTTTACAATCTGATCCAAGGCGATGGCAATATGCCTATTGTTCTATTCGACCGAGACGGGAAACCGGTTTTTTCCGATGCGGGAAATTATCCAAAGAGTCTGTTTCCGGTAAAGGCGGAACAACTGCTGCAGCCCGGCCAGGAGTATTTTACAGCCTCCGGTTCAGCTTTTTTTATGAAGACATCCGATACTACCGGCTGGACATATGTGTATGAAGACAAAAGAGACGTTTCCGCGCTGAGAGTCAACAATCTTTTGAAAACGGTATTTCCCATACTTGTAATTTTGTTATTGCTCAGCGTCAGTCTATCAATCTATATCTCCACTTATATTTATAAACCTATTCGCGACCTGATGATGTCGGTTTTGGACAGCTCCGCCTCACATTACTGCGTTGAAAAAAATAAATATCACAATGAAGTCGAATATCTCAGTTCTTCATTCAGTCAAGCTCTTCTGGTAAACGATGAACTCAGCAACACCCTCGACAACATTATGCCGGTGATGGAGAACCAGTTGATTCTGGATGTACTCTCCCGACGTAATTCGTCAAATAATTCGGTAGAGGAATACCTTGGGCGTATCAATTCGAAGCTCTGCGGGAGCGGGCAGTTTGCTATGCTGGCGGTACTTCTGATCCACAACGACAGCTCCTCCGTACAAGAGATCGAAACGACCATATATTCTATCAGTATAAATAACATCATTCAGAAAGTCGTTTCAGATGACTTTCATGTCCGCATTGCCGTCGTGGAGAACGGAATTTGGGCTATTCTTCTAAAATTTGACCAATCTTATTCTCAAGCATCGTTAAAATCCCACATCTCTACCCTTATGCATGCAATTCGGAGCAGCATAAAACAGAACAATTTCTACGTGCAGGTGGGCGTCGGGCGTATCAAAGGATCTTTCATCGGAATTCTTCAATCATATAATGAAGCCTTGCGTTCCATCAATTTCGCGAAATACATCGATTCGCCTCAAAACGAAGATGGCGGTCAAGGGGCAATTTATCGTGCCGCTTTTGATTCAGAATATGTAAGAACGCAGATAGACAAGATTACGGCCGCTGCCGCGGTTGGAGACGCGGCGGGCGCTCTTGTCATAGTTAGGCAGATAATGGATTGGATCACGATCAGCAGCCATACTCAGTCGGAATTGACCTTCGGATTTCAGTCTTTTATGGATATGCTCTATGAAATGCATCTGCAATACGGCATAGCGGATAATGATCCCATTTTTGTCGATGTCGGTGAAAACATCGATTTCAATTCGCTTCAGGATCCGGAGGACATGATCGAGCTCATCGAGACTGCCTGCAGCCGACATGTGTCAATCTTATGCACCTATTTCATCAAGCGGCAGAATAAACTTATATATCAAGCGCAGAAGTACATCGATGAAAACTATGCGAACGGACTGCTTTCTCAAAACGAAGTAGCAGATCATTTAGGTGTAAACGCTTCTTACCTTAGCACGCTTTTCAATACGGTACTGCAAACGCGGTTTACAGAATATTTGAATACCCGCCGAGTTGAGAAGGCTAAAATACATTTGACCCAGATGGACCTGTCCATTAAGCAAATCGTCTCTCAGGATGGCTTCAATTCCGTACAGAATTTCATGCGTGTATTCAAGCGATTCGTCGGTTTGTCTCCTGGCCAGTACCGAGTGAAAACAGCACGAAAATAGCGTATATGAATTTGATGCGTTTTAAAGAAATCGCTTTGTCTTACAATTAAAAAAGCCCCACGCATAAATCTTTTTTTGAATCAGGCGCTATTTGAACAATTATTTTGATAAACCAAAAAGATGTTTATCATGCAAGTATTTGTTGATTTACAACCGACATACCTGGTTCTAAAGTATAAAAAGTTTTACTCGCCAAGGAGGACTGATTATGAAGAAATTGCTTCTGGCTCTTATCGTGGTCATGTTGACCGGTTCGGTTTTATTCGCGGGCGGCAGCAAGGAAGCGGGCAAGAGCGCATCATCTCCCACACCTGAGCCAAAAACCGACCAACCCTCGGTCACCGGAAAGACTTATACACTGGCTGCGACACTTGCCGACACTACTTCGATCATCCGCTGTGTAAAAGATCTGAGCGTCAATATCAAGACCGACACAAACAAGGCTATTGATATCAAAGTATTCCCCTCCAGCACCTTGGGAGCCCAGAACGACTTCCTGGAAGGCGTCCGTATGGGTACGGTCGATATGTGCATTATTGCCGCCGGCGCAGTGGAAAATTTCTATCCTAAGTTTGCCGTATATAGCGTTCCTTTCCTATTTAGAGACACTGAACATGCCTACAAGTTTTTCCAAAGCGATATCAGCAAGCAGATGAACGAAGAATTTCTTGCTAAAACGGGTATGCGTATTATAGGCCTGTTCAATGAAGGTTACCGTCAGGTATGGACCAAGAAAGTTCCCATAACCAGCCTGAGCGATTTCAAGGGACTGAAAATGCGTGTGCCGGACGTCAAGCTTTACGTAAAAATGTTCAGCGCTCTCGGATGCAACGCAACGATCCTGTCTTATGGAGACGTTTACACCGGACTGCAAACAGGTCTTATTGACGGCGTAGAACTGCCCATCCCCTCGGTATTTACCGGCGGCATCTATGAACAGGTTAAATTCTGCACGATGACTAGCCATATCGGCGGCCCGATGTTCTGCATCGTCAACAACAAGGTCTGGCAGTCTTTCACGAAAGATCAGCAGGACACTATCCTCAAAAACATGGAAAAGGCAACTTCGGCCGACAGGGCGAATCTGGTCACCGATACCACCGGCTACGTTAAAAAAATGAAGGATAGCGGCATAACGTTCACCGATTTGTCCAGCACGGCAATGAGCGAACTGGCTGTCGCCATGGAATCGGTTGTGCAGGATCTCTACGGTACCCTGCTTCCCAAGAATATGTTGGAATCCATCCGCGCGATTAAATAAGCGAATGAATCAATAAGCCGGCGGCGGGAATTACCGCCGCCGGCGCCGTATCGCAAGCCTACTAATAATTGCCTCATTGTAAAGGAAAAGCACTTTGAAAACCGTTTGGAAAGTATTTGATACAGCCCTCAATTATATTCTGGCAATTTGCGTTTTGGCCATCACTGTAATCTGCTTGTCCCAAATATTCGCGCGTTTCATTATTAATTCTTCTCTTCCATGGTCGGATGAAGCGTGCCGGTATTTGTTTGTAGTCACCGTTTCTCTGGGCGCCGGCGTCTGCGTTCGGGACAGATGTCTGATCGCTGTGGATCTTATTCCGGAGAAGCTCAAAGGAATGGTTCGATTCTATTATATTCTCGTCTTGAATATCCTGGTTATGTGCATGGCTTATGTACTGCTGGTTTACGGATTCCGCTTTGCTCAGATGAATATGCAGCAGCTATCGTCGAGCATGTACATTCCAATGGGAATAGTCTACATGGTTTTATCTTTATCAGGCTTGCTGATCATTATCAGTACACTTCGGAATATAGCCTTCGATTTCAAGGAAATGAAGAAACAAGGAAAGAATATATGAGCCCGGTAGTGATAATGTTTGTCGTTTTCCTCTTCTTGCTGACAAGCGGCCTGCCCATATTCGCGGCTATCGGATTGTCGTCCGCTACTTATATAGTTTTTTCAGGAACTATTCCCTTGATGCTGATTCCGCAGAAGCTTTTCGCGAATGTGAATAGCTTTTCGCTGCTGGCCATACTCTTCTTCATGCTGGCGGGGGAATTGATGAACAGAGGAGGTATCACGAAGAATATCCTCGATTTCAGTTCCAAAATCATAGGGCATATTCGCGGCAGCTTGGCGCATGTCAGCATTCTCGGATGCATGATTTTTGCCGGGATGTGCGGCTCCTGTACCGCGGCTGCCGCTTCCGTGGGCTCCATGATGATCCCCGCGCTGCGTAAAGAAGGGTATGCCGATGATTTCAGCGGCGCGGTAATCGCAAGCGCGGCTGTGCTGGGGCCGGTCATTCCTCCCAGCATAATTATGGTGATATATGCCTCCATCACCGGGGCGTCCGTGGCGAAACTGTTTCTGGGAGGTATAGTTCCAGGCCTCATCATCGGCTCGGCGCTTATGATAGTCTCCTATATCATTTCAGTTCGACGAGGCTATAAAGCAAAGAATGAAAAAATGGCTCCGCCGCGGGAAATTTTAACATCATTTTTACAGACTTTTCCGGCACTTATGCTGCCGGTCATCATTATCGCCGGTATCCTTATCGGCATCTTTACCGCTACGGAAGCCGGAGCCATAGCCGTGGCTTACGCGGCCGTTCTGGGCTTCGCCTCCAAAGAGCTCAAATTGGCGCATATGAAGGATGTCTTGATCAGATCCGCCAAGTCCACTACCAATGTCCTGCTGCTGATGGGAACCGGACAGACTTTCGGCTGGATCCTGGCGCGGGAACAGGTTCCGCAAGCCATGACGGTAGCCCTCATCAGCATCACTTCTCAGCCGACTCTGCTTGTGTTGATTATCATCGCCTTCGTCCTTTTCCTTGGCTGCTTTTTGACGGATGCAACCATCGTCCCCATACTCACTCCGCTGCTGCTGCCGGTCATTCTGAGTATAGGATACGATCCGATCGCCTTCGGGGTAATTTTGTGCGTGACCGCGGTGGTTGGGAATCTCACTCCGCCTGTGGGCGGTTTGCTTTTTGTCGTAAGCAGTATAGGTAATATTCCCGTATACAAGATCGCAAAAGGAGTTCTGCCGTTTCTGTTCGTAATCATAGCCGTTCTTGTCCTGTGCGCGATTTTTCCGAAGATCGTATCGTTTCTTCCTTCAATCCTAATGAAATAAAAAGAGGTAGAGGTATGCCGTCGAAATATGCTTTTATCACTGAAAATCACGATCACTTTTACAGATATCCGGACCAATACCGGATGACGCCGTTCAGGATATTCGGTAATCTGCATTTCGTGGGGAATGCCGACGTCGGGTCTTATCTTATTGATACCGGAGACGGACTCATTCTGATCGATACGACCTATCCCACGACGAGGGCTCTTCTGGTCCAGTCCATCTGGGAAGCGGGATTCAATCCCGGAGCTATCAAATACATTCTGCATACCCATGGCCACTTCGACCATTTCGGCGGAACCGGGCTCATCGTTTCGCTGTCCGGAGCTAAAACCTTCCTTGGCGCACCGGATGCCGAGATGTTCCGCAAACGGCCCGAGATGGCACTGATTTCCGATGTAAGGTATGCGTATTTGGAGCTGTTTACTCCGGACGTGGAACTTAAGGACGGCGACCTCATCACTCTGGGAAATACCAGCATCCGCGCGATATCCACACCGGGCCATACCAAGGGCGTTATAACGTATATCTTCGACGTAACGGAGGGAAAGGAGAAACATACCGCGGGTCTTTACGGCGGTATCGGGGTCAATACGCTTTGCCGGGATTTCATCGAGAAATACGGTAACGCGGATTGTCGGGATGTGCATCTTAAGAGTCTTGAAAAGGTGCGTCATGAGCACCTGGACATCGTACTGGGAAACCATACCGGGCAAAACCACACAAAGGAAAAGTTCAAGAAGATGTGCGATAACCCGGCAGGAGAAAATCCTTTTATCAATCCGCATGAGTGGATCGAATTTATAGATTTCGCTGAAAACCTGTATAACAGGATGCTGCGTGATGAAGAAAACGGTACGGACCAAATTTGAACCTCTATCATAATTCAAGGCCGTAATTTTAAGTTGAAAGGCGGACGCGCGCTTGTACGATAGGGTTTGCGGGATGCCGACGTCACCCCACTATTGGTTCAATTGGCCTTGTTGGTTCACTCGTCGAATTTCTTGAACGGCCTTTCCAATTCAGC
>Ga0172379_10006662_pt1 | contig 15341 bp, 13 predicted proteins | sample GrowelOW334metaG_FD_119756 | JGI IMG/M metagenome (GOLD analysis project Ga0172379, IMG submission 119756) | Groundwater microbial communities from an aquifer near a municipal landfill in Southern Ontario, Canada - Groundwater well OW334 metaG | ecosystem: Environmental > Aquatic > Deep...
TCGCAAAGCCGTCGATGAAAAATGCGATTATTTCATTTTGGAAATGACCTCTGAAGGTACGAAACAGTTCCGCCATAAATTCATCAATCTCGACACACTCATTTTCACCAACCTCTCCCCCGAGCACATCGAATCACACGGTTCATACGAGAATTATGTCAAAGCAAAATTGGAGATCGCGAACGAACTTGGCCGTTCAAGTAAGAAAACCACGACCATTATCGCGAATGTTGACGACCCCGCTGGAGAAAAATTCCTCGCAAAAAAAGCTGCGACCAAAAAAACGTTCTCACTTAAAAACCTTTCTTCATACGAAACAAAGCCCGACGGTCTCACATTCTCTTTTGAAAAAGATGTTTTTACATCCCCTCTTTTGGGAGAGTTCAATCTCTACAACATTTTAGCGGCGATCACCTTTGCGCGAAGTATCGAAATCTCCGATGATATAACAAAAAAAGCGATCCAAAAATTCAACACCATTCGAGGCCGCGTTGAACATATTGATGTCGGACAAAAATTCGAGGTTGTTGTCGATTATGCCCACACCGAGGATTCTTTGCGACAATTCTACAGCGCTTTTGAAGGTAAAAGAAAAATTTGCGTACTCGGTTCATGCGGCGGAGGTCGCGACAAATGGAAACGCCCGCTCATGGGTGGAGCCGCCGATGCCTATTGCGAGACCATCATTCTTACCAACGAAGATCCCTACGATGAAGATCCAAATCAAATAATCAACGAGGTTGCGGGTGGAATAAAGAATCACAAACCGATCATCGTCCTCGACCGCCGCGAAGCGATCGCCCGAGCCATTTCCGAAGCCAAACAAGGCGACGCCGTCCTCATCACCGGAAAAGGAACCGACCCATATATCATGGGCCCAAATGGTCAAAAAACCCCTTGGAACGACGCAAGAGTTGCAAAAGAGGAATTGCAAAAAGTATTACTTAAAACATAATAACGATCAAAATGTATATCTTACTATTCAAAATGGCTTTCGGTTTTTTTCTTGTAAAATTATTTGCACATACCAGTAAAGTAAAACTAACCATATTCTTATTTGTTATCGGTAATCTTGCAGTAAGAATTCTTCCGTCTATTGCCACCGGCGGTTTTACAGGATCGGTTCTTGTGGCAAGTTTGGTCTTGTCTGTTTTTTGGACAATGTTTGCCATATCGTTTTTGCTTATACTGAGTAAAAACGAAGACAGTATCGGCGGTTGGTTGGCAACGGTAATTGTTGGCGGGGTCATTTATTTACTTTTGCTTTAAAAAAACTAGACAAAAAAAGAAAACCCCGCCCAGGGTTTTCTTTTTAACTGTTTTTTCAGCAAGGTTTAACCTTGCTGAAAAAAACCCCATGGGACGATGCGCGGGTCGCCCGAGAGGAATTAGAACGAATAGAAAAATAAGAAAATATAAAAATAGAAAGATTACGACGACGGCAATCTTTCTATTTTTTTATTATATATTTTCTATTCGTCTTTATCTTTCTATTTTTCTATTTTTGAATCTTTCTATTTTGTTCTATTTATATTTTTATTTGACCTCATCGATCAAAACCGGCTTTGTGTCGGTCACCACCACATTAAATTTCACTCTCCCCACGATCTGATCGCGCTCGGTTATAACATCACATCGCCACAGTCCCGCGGTGACATTTTCTTTTATCGTATATCCGCGATACCCATAATCTTTCCCGCCAACGATCGGATATGAAAAACGCATCTCCTCAACCCATCCACCTTTTTTATCATCGTACCTCTCCCAACGGTGGAAAATTTTTGTTTTGATATCGGTCGGCGCAAAAACGGAACTGAAACAAGAGAGTTCCTCTCCTGACGTCACATGAACGGTCTTTGTTACAAAAGGCCACCAATTGTTTTGGACTTCTTTTGATAAAAGATATTTTCCATTACTTTGTTTTTCAACCGAATGATACACGTCGATATTCTTTATCGACAATGGCACGGGCGGAATAATGTTGGTGAAATACATAGTATTAAAAAGAACATAGATGCCGCCGATACTGGCAACAAGACCGGTGCGACTTTTTCGTATTCCCTCTTTATTAAAATGTGACAGTATATAGAGAATTCCCGAAACAATAGTAAGACTCAAAACTCCACCGATCAAAAAAGTATCAACGCCAAATCGATTAAGCACTATCGGCACGAAAAAGATGGAGAATGAAAAGACCGCCGTGAAATAAATACTCATTTGAAAAGTAAATTTTTCATATTTATCCAGTGCGAATTCGTTCCCAAAAAGAAAAGCAACGAGCATTATAATGAAGGGCCAGCTCGTATAAAAAGCGCCACCTTGAGAATATGAAACAACGAATCCGCTGAAAAGATTTCCGAACACGAACTGCATAATAAGCGTGAACAACATCACACGACTTGTAAGCACCGGTGTTTTTATTCGCCCTGCGTCAATGAGGTTGAGAAGCATGATGCAGGTTCCCGCAACAACAATATAACTGAACAACACGATATTCCCCGGAAGGAAATCAATACGCGACAAGAACCAGCTGTCACAGATAAAACCGAAAACAACCGCGAGCAAGGAAAATCGCTCCCATTGTTTCGTTAAGTATTTTTCTGTTTTATGTAGCCATTCCATGTTATTTATTTTCCACCAGCCGTTTCGTCTTTGCGAGGAGCTTGTCGACGAAGCAATCCAGGAGTATTGTTGTTTAACTCTGGATTGCTTCGCAAGCTCGCAATGACGACGACGCTAGCACCATACCACAACTGTTTAAATATTCAACATCCTAAAAAGCGCAATCCCCGCCGAGACCGAAACATTGAGTGACTCTTTTTCTCCCAACATCGGTATCTCCACAATTATATCGCACAAATCCAAAATTTCCTTCTCGATGCCGAGTGATTCGTTTCCAAAAATGAATGCGACTTTTTCAGGAAGTTTCACATTTTTATAATCAACGGAATTCGGCGCTTGTTCAATAGCAAGAATGGTATACCCTCCTTTTTTAAGCTCATTGATACACTCTTTCACATCTTCAAAATATTTCCAAGGAATTGTTTTTTCAGCTCCCAGCGCAACTTTCGCCAGATCCTTTCGAGGTCTGTTAAAACGATCCACAGGCTGTGGTGTATACCCGCACAAGAAAATTTCGTTTATTCCCGCCGCGTCCGAGGTACGAAAAATAGACCCCACATTATGTACACTCCGAATATTATCAAGAATGACCGCTGTTTTCATACCCCCTACAATACCAAATTTTAAGATATATACCAAAACTACTATTGTCTTTTTAAGCTTTTATGATATTATCTTTGTATTGTTTAATTTAAACAAGGTTATGAAAATAAAAGGTTGGTAAAAAAATAGAAATATGCGCCCATAGCTCAGTTGGTAGAGCAGCTGCCTTTTAAGCAGACGGTCGTAGGTTCGAATCCTACTGGGCGCACCAAATACCAAAACCAAAGCGCGTAGCTTTGGTTTTGTTGTATTTGGTAGCGCCCAGTAGGATTCGAAAGCCGCAGCCCGGGAACCCTTTGGGCGGGCGAGGCGGGGTCGCAAGTACTTAGTAGTTTTCGAGCTCGCAAGCGAAGAAAAATACTTAGTAACTTGTGACCGAATCCTACAGCATCACCACAAAACACAATTTTAACTGCCTTATTGGGGCCTTACTATTTTATGTGCCCAGTAGGTGAGAAGTGGGATAGGGACCCGCTTCGCAAGACTCATTGAGGATTTTTGTGAACGACCTAAATTTCTTCGACCGCAGGGAGTTAGAAATTGGAAGCGAAACAAAAAGTCCAATGAGTGGACCGCGCCTGTAAGGCGGTGAAAGGCGGAATATAAAACCTAAAAAAATACTTAGTAATCGCGGGACGAATCCTACGGCATATCACTCAAATTCATATTAACAACCTCGTCGTCTAATCGTCGTCCTTCCACAAAAAACCCCGCCGTCGCGGGGTTTTCAAAAATCTTTTACCGCTCCACCAAGCATGGCAACGTAATTTTCACCGTCGTCCCCACTCCAATTTCCGAGAACAGCGTAATATCACCATGATGTTTTTCCAAAATACTCTTAACAATATACAATCCCAGACCCGAGCGATCAGTCTCCATTTTCTTTGCCTGCTCGCTGCGATAGAATTTCGTAAAAAGGTGTTCTCTGTCTTCCTGTAAGATACCAACCCCAAAATCTCGAACCACAATAATGGCATGGCGGTCTTTTTGTTCCATGGTAATAATTATCTTTCCTTTATCATAACTATAATCAATGGCATTTTGGATAACATTACGTAACGCAATTTGAAGTTTGATCACATCACCATAAATAAAAATAGGTGCATTCCCAATATTCTCAAATGAACATTCAAGATGTTTATCTTTTTCAACCAAAGGAACTTCCTGCACGATCTTTTTGATGATCTCAACAATATTGATCTTATCGAACGAATATCCGAATTTCTCATCTTCGATCATGGCGACATTCAAAAGATCATTAACGATCTCAATCAAATGTTTTGTTGTTAACATGATCTTATCAAGTTCTTGTCGGTGTTCCGGCGCAATAGGGACCGTTTCTGAAGTATCAATCATTCCACTGATCATCCAACGAACGACAGTGAGTGGTGTTCTTAATTGGTGGGCGGCAATAGACACGAATTCTGTCTTTGCTTTTCCGGCGATCTCAAGAACATTACGCGCTTTCTTTTCAATTTCATACGCCTTTTCAATACCCTCTCGAGATTTTTTCAAATTCTGACTCATCTCACTGAAAGATTTTGCAAGATCTCCGATCTCATCTTGAGAGTCAAGCTGAATAGTCTCACCAAGCTTTCCGCTTTCGATCTCTAAAACCCCTTTCTCAAGAAGACCGAGCGGATCCAGCACGCTTTTATACACAAGGTGCAACACATACACTATGAAAAATGCAAAAATAATGAACGAGATGATAACAAATATCAAAAGCGGGATCATTTTATTAAGAACTTCCCAATAAGGCAATTCCACAATAATATCCCAATCAACCAACTGCGCGGAGTTTAACGTACCAATAACTTGTTCGCCGGTGAAAGACGTGTATATAGACGAGACACCACTACTTTTCAGTGTTTTTCTGATCTCGGTAATATTCTTTAATTCCGAGCGTTGTTTGACCAGATTGATATCTTTATATGAAACAAGTCTTCCTTCTTTATCGACAATATACACATATCCGGTCTCTCCAACTTTAATTCTGGAAACAGTGTTCCAAAGAGGACTCAGATCAACTCCAACCAAAACAACGCCGAGAATTTTATTCTCCAAGCTTTTGATCGGCATACCAATAGTAATGGAAGGTAAACCATATTCAGAAATATATACCGGGCTTAAATATTTTTCTTGCCCGAAAGATATCTGTTTCAACACCTCTTTATTCAAATCGTGTTTTGCCTTTAGTGTTTCTTTGCTCTCAACGATCGTCGCTCCTTCATTTTCATATTTTGAAAGTTTGTACACCTCAACCCCCGATTCATCCACTACCGAGAGATTATAAATACTTGGATTTCCAAACATTAAAATTCTCAAGGTGTTTTTTCCGTTCTCATCGGTACATCGCAAACAAACCGTATTTTTCTTTGCCAAAGAGATCTCCTGAAGAATATTTTGCAAATAAAAATTTACTTCGGCTTTCGATCGCGCAACAATCTCCTCTTGCACTGTTTTTGCAGATGCAATGTATGATTGATAATTTTCGTAAATGAATCCCGAGATAATAAGAAAAACAACAAAAGAACTCAAGGCATAAGGAACAACCAGCTTGAGACCGATACGACTTCGAAACCCGCTAATTTGTTTTAATATTCCTTTGAGCATTTTCTAAATAACAACCTTTGTACTTTTATTATACTACAGAAAATTTTTATGTTGCAGTGACTTATAAACATCCCCATTCAACATTATTCCCTCTTTTTGTGTAAAATGAATGTGTATGAAACAAAAAATAACATCCCCGAAAAAAGAAGCGCAAAAAAGACAAACATGGGATGAATATTTTTTGAACCTCTCGGAAGTCGCGGGCTCGCGCGCAACCTGCGATCGCGGCCGTTCAGGGTGTGTTATTACCAAAGATCGCCGCATCCTTTCCACCGGTTATGTCGGCTCCCCATCGGGACTTCCTCACTGTGATGATGTCGGACATGAGATGCACACCGTCGTTCATGATGACGATTCAATATCAAAACATTGTGTCCGAACCACCCACGCCGAACAAAACGCGATCGTCCACGCCGCACGTGTCGGTGTCCCCCTTGAAGGCGGAACGCTCTATTGTCACATGACCCCCTGCTACACCTGTGCAAAAATGATCATTAATGCCGGTATTAAAAAGGTGGTGTGTCTCAAAGATTATCACGTCAGCAAGCGAAGCAAAGAAATTTTCAAAGCGGCAAAAATACAATATCTTGCAATAACAAAAGAAACTGAGAAATATTAAAAGTCTCTAAAGTCATAAAATCGTGCTGACAAAAAAACGTATTTCCATTTTGGGAAATACGTTTTTTATTTTTAAACTTTCGACTTTATGATTTTCAACTTTTAACCCCCCTCTTCACACGGCACCGAAACAGTCACTGTTGTGCCGACTCCAACCTCAGACGATATTTTGAAATCTCCTTTATGTTTTTCGATAATTCCCTTCACAATATATAATCCCAAACCTGAACGGTCAGTTTCCATTTTTCGTGCTTCATCACTTCGATAGAATTTGGTAAATATTTTTTGTTGATCTTCAGGCGACATCCCGATACCGTTATCTTGAACCGAAACAACCGCTTTTCCGTCCATTTTTTCAAGAGTAATATTCACCCTCCCTTGTTCACGACTGTAATCAACCGCATTTTGAATAATATTGCGCAACACAATACCAAGCTTAACCTGATCCCCAAAAACATTAAGAGGTCGTTCTGTTGGAGTAAATGCAAATTCAATATGTTTGTTTTTTATGATAAGAGAAGATTCCTTCATAATATCCTCAATAAGATCGACTATGTCAACTTTCTTAAAAGAATACCCGAATTCTCCCCCCTCAACCTCAGTCGCATTCAAAAGATCGTTCACGAGCTCGATCACATGTCCCGTTGAAAGCCAGAGTTTGTGAAGATCACCTCGCTGATTCAACATTTCAGTCTTACCCGTCATTATATCGATCAACCAACGCATTTCAGTAAGGGGTGTACGTAATTGGTGAGCTGCCGTCATGATAAATTCGCTTTTTGCTTTTCCGAGTGCCTCCAAGGTTTTGTGCGCCTGCTTCTCAACTTCATAGGCCTTTTCAATGTCCTCTCGTGATTTTTTAAGAGACTTACTCATTTGATTGAACGAACCGGCAAGTTCTCCGATCTCATTCTTACTCTCAACCTCGATCGTAAAATCAAGATTACCGCCTCCGATCTCGTGCGCACCCTCGGTCAGTTTTCGAACAGGTTTAACGATTCGCGTCACAAGCCACACACTCACGATCGAGGCAATAAGAATAATGATCAAACTTATCGGCAACGTTCTTGTTGAAACTGTTGCTGCAACCGAACCCGATATTTCAGAGGAGAGGTCTGTCGCAGCTTTGAGCATAACAGGTGCTTCAGCAACAATTGCAAAACTGAACCCTGTTTGTTTCAAAGGTGCATATGCGATGAACAATTCTTTTCCATCTTTCATAATACTTCCAAATCCTTTTGAACCATTCGTCATTTCCTTTAAAATCGGGTTGAATTCTTGAGTTGAGCTTGCAATAAGATTAATACGTATTTCATCTCCTTTTTTTGTATTAACCAAAAGATCTGAATAAGCTTTTTCAGGAAAAGCAACAGTATCTCCATCTTTATTGATCAAAAAAGCGTACGAACCTTCAATTGGTTTGTACTCAGAAATAGTCTGACTAATATCTTTAAGAAAGACGTCGATACCAACAATTCCCCAAAAACCTGTTTTTGTATAAACCGGTGACATAAGTGTGATTGTGGAACCCAACCCTGCAACATCACCATACAATGCCGACCATATTATTTTTTTATCAGGATCGTTTTCTGGCGAAACCGGCTTATAGTAGCTATCTTCTCTCGGATCGTACTTTGGTTCAGGAGCTTGGTTTCCCAACACAAACCCCGGCATATTTGAAAAATATCTAGTAACGCCCGCATTGTCTATTGTATAAATAGCTGAAATATTTTTATTGTTCTTTATAATGTTCGGAGCAACAAAATCAAGGTTTGCTGTCAACTCAATATTCCTTTTTTCCTTCGCGTCAGCTTTCACAAAATTCGGAATAAAAAAAGTTGAAACATCCGAAGGATTATTCACAAGCCACACATTGCCTTTTTCATCTTTTTGAGAAAATACTCGTTCGTCGTATTTCCAATAAGAAAGAATACTGGAAGATATTGACGGATTATCCATAATGTTCGCCGTATACACAGTAAGATCACTCGCATTATTCACAACTTGTTGAAACAAAAGATCTTGCCGTTCAGCCGCAGATTCGGCGATCTGTTGAAGGGATTCCTTCGCTTGATCGCGCAGTGTTATGCTTGTTGCCTTTTCTGCACTACTTCCCGCGGTTCGTGTTGAAAAAATTCCAAGCCCTGTGGTGATAATAATAGTAAGAATCGTTAATCCAAGGGTAAGTGTTAAAATTTCCTGCTTAATACTTTTAAAAAACATTTGATTGTGTTATTTTGATAAAAAATCTTCAAGTTAAAACTTCTATTAAGTATATCAGTTCTATTGTTATGTCAAAAAAAATATATGGACACTCAAAAACACAAAAGCCGGTAAATTAATACCGGCTTTTAAAAAACTACCAAGACTTATTACCAAAGATCATTTGATGGGCTTCACTATGACAAGACTCCATTTCAAAAGAAGATATTCTATCCCAACGATCGAAAGAACAGGAGAGTGCATACCACTCTTCAGTCTTATTTTTTCCTTGATTTTGTATCTGAGAACTACACAAACACAAAACCAAATCAGTAGCAAATTCCGCCTGTTGCAAGAACTGAATATTGCTCAAACTTTTTGGGTTTTTCCTCGTTGACACAAGTTTTTGAAGAAAACCATTTTCTTTCAATTGATCAAGTGCTCGGGAAATATCACCTTCTGTGTTTTTGTAAGAGTTCTGAATTTCAGTTATCAATTCTCTATTCGGAATAATAATGTAAACAGCATTTTCTAACTCAACATGTTTATTCCCAGGCATATTATATTTTGGCATAAAAAATAACCAACCCGTATGTGTTCGGGGTTAGTTTTACATATTAATGTTAAAGGGCTTTTCCCCACACACATAACTACCACCTTTTCCCAAAAAGTAAAGGTTTCCCAATATTCGGACATCGGATGTCCGAATTTATTCGAGTGTTATCACCACGATCTCAGACTGCGTTCCCACGCGCATTGAAGGTCCCCATGTTCCCGCGCCGCTTGATGTGTAGATCGAAAAGTCGCCGTCAGTGTGTAAACCATAATCCAAACCTTTGAAGATAAGACTTGTTACAAAACTGTACGGAAAAATTTGTCCTTGATGCGTGTGTCCCGAGAGCATCAATTTTATACCGCTCTGTTTCGCTTCATCGACATTCGTCGGTGCGTGATACAAAAGGATCGACGGGCCGTTCGGATCGTAATTCTGAATTTTCTTGATCACATCCGAAAGTGATTTTTTATCCATTCTCTCGGGATAATTTATTCCGACAATTTGCAAACCATCCACCACGACCATATCATCATGGAATATCTTCATATTCGTTTTCGCCAAAAAACCGTACACTTTATCCAAACCGAAATAGGTCTCGTGATTTCCCGTAATGAAATATGTTCCTTTCGGCGCTTGCAGTGAATTGATATCTTCCGCCAAATACGTGAAATGATCACCCGTTCCATCAAAAAGATCTCCTGTAATAAAGACTGCTTCGGGTTTCAGATCGTTTATTGTTTTAACAGCGTCGTGCAAGAATTTTTCTCCCAACACATATCCCAAGTGAACATCCGAGAATTGCACCACCTTTTTACCCTTCCATTCAGCCGGCAAGTTCTTAATCGGAACCGTAATGTTCTTGATATGTATTTGAGACGCACTCCACACCCCGCAGATCGAATACAAAAATGTGACCGTCACCAAGCCAATACCGAGCCATATTTTCGGGATCAAAAAACCAAAGATATTTCCCAGCCCGTATATCGCCCACGCAAAAATTGAGAACGTAAAAAGCGCGGTCAAAATGCCGAGCCACAATCCCGAAACATAATACAAGAATCGCGTAAACGCACATTCACAGAAATGCGCCGCGAGCGATGAGAGAAAATAACTGAGCGGTAAGAGAAAAAACGCGCCGATCAATAGATATTTCCATTTCAACACCTCGATCGCAAGGAATTGCACCAATGAAAAATACACGAAATAATGTGAGATAAAAAGCACTCCCACGAACAACAACATAAAAAGAATGACTTGTAACATACGTTCCAGTATATCAAAAATTGTCTTTGTCTTCATGTAATGATACGCTTTATATATTATGGAAAACGACAACAAAGACACCCTCAAAGAAATAATCGCCGAAATGAAAACCTTAGAAAAAGACATGGCTGATTTCAAAAAACACGTCGAGACAATTAAAACCGCCCCCCAAGAAAAAGACGCCGAGGTCATCGGCGACGATCATAAAAAATTAGTTTCCGATCTCGAAGAAATAGCAGAACTCATAGAAAATCTCCCCAAAAAATGGGAAATGGTATCAAAAATCAAAGACACTTTATAAGAATTTTCAATTTACAAATTCCAATTTTCAATAAATTTACAAGATTCAATTTTCAAAACGCCGTCTGTGTTTGATAATTGTAAATTAAAACATTGAAAATTTATTGTAAATTGATCATTGAAAATTGAAAATTTTTTACAACCCCAAAACAAACTTCTCAAGTTCCGTTTCCATATCCCCTCCCACATCCCGAATCCCGTGATAGATCCTCACCAACTCCCGTGAAAGTTTTTCCACCTCCTCCTCCGTAAAATTCTTCTCAAACTCCAACGCCTTCGAAACCACAAACGGATTCAACCCCGTTTTTTTCGCATCCACTCCCTCTTTTTTCGCGCGTTTCACCATCGCGATCGCTTTCACCTGCGCAAAAAGTATCCCATGAATTTGCTCCGCCACAATTCCCGCCCGCAGCGCCTTCGTATACAACACCCACAACTGCTTTTTATCTTTCGTCCCCAACGCATCCCCCAAAGAAAAAATATTAAACTTCTGCTTCTCTTTCCCCTCATCTATCATTTCAAAATTCTCCACCTTAAAAGCCACCTTCTCCAATTTCGAAACAATCGGCTTTAAAAGTTTTCGTTCAGAGATCACAAAAGCATTTTCCGACTTCGCCAATTCATTCAAATTCTTCAAAACAAATTCCCGCCCCTCTTCATTCAATTCCAACACCGATTCCAGCTGAACAATGAATTTCTTATCAAACAACCCTTGGCTAAAAATCAATTCCTCCAACCCCGCCCGATCAAACGTCTCATTAGACATCGAGAAAAACTCCGCATCCGGCCGCTTCGTGCGTAATGTATTCAAATGTTTCCCCGCCGTCGCTCGAACCTTATCCGAATCGGTGCCATAGACTAAAATGATCATGAGAACAGTATAACAACAAGTGAGGAAAAAGTGAAAAACGCCTTTTTCACTTTAGACGAGCGCCGTTGTTATATGTCCAAAACTCCTCTTGTCCGTTTTGGGCATATAAAGTAAAAAGTATAAAGTATAAAGTACAGACGAAATTCCCAGTAACCCGGTTACTGGGAATTTAAACGGCTTACCCCCGCTTTTCTAGACAAGTTCCGTTCGCCCCGTCCGTCATTGCGAGGAGTGGAGCCAGAGCGGAACGACGCGGCAATCCAGAAGTATTGTTACCAAACTTCATATTACTTTATCAACAAACTCCATTGCAAGACATTAATCCGCCTTTTCCCGTTTGACTTCCACCACCCCGACGTTACAATTGATATTATTTGTTAAAAACAAAATTCAAATGGAAAATCAAATTACAGAAACGGAAAAAGTTAAAACACCGCTACCTATAAAAATAATTTCTTATATGGGTTTTTTTGTAACGGCTTGTTTAATTATAATTGGTATTGGTTTATGTTTAGAATTGTCAACGTTCGACGAAGAAGGTGTCTTCTTTTCACTATATTTCTTTACACTAGCTTTTTTTGTTTATTTTTTAAGTAATGGTATTAGAAAATTAGAGAAGTCAGCTTTGTCTTTGTATTCACTAGTTCTTCTTTTTATCGGAATATTTATTTACCTTTTCCATATTGATATCACAACAAGCTTGTCTACTTTTTTTGAAATACCTTTTTTGTGTCTAGGTATTTATTTTTTAACAATATATAAAAAATTTTCAGGCTTCTTTTTTGATAAAAAATTTTTTTTTGGACTTACTTCATTTATTGTTAATCTAATTATTATTTTTTGGTTTCTAGAGCAAGCTGTTGGTCATATATTCTAAAAAAACGCGATTGTCTTTAAACAATCGCGTTTTTTCGTTTTTGACTTTACGGACTTTATAGACTTTCGACTTTATAGACTCGTCACTCCGTGACTTTCTTCATTTCCCCCAGATTCTTTCCTACCGAAGCATTGGCAACCAGCGGAACATCAAATTTCACACAATTCTCCATCGCGTCTTTTACCACCTTAATGACCTCTTTTACTTTATCGTCTTTGACTTCATAGACCAACTCATCATGAATTTGCAAAAGTAGGTGCGCGTCGTTAATAAGTTTCTTTTCTACCAAACTGTCGTGCGCTTTTTTCATTGAAATTTTTATGATGTCGGCGGTGGCGGTTCCTTGGAGGGGGGCGTTCATTGCCATTCTTTCGGCGCTGGCTCTGATATATGGAATGGCGGAATTAATACCTCCAAAATAGCGTCTTCGGCCGAAAAATGTTTCGGTGTAGCCTTTTGATCTCGCGCCTTGTTTTACTTTCTCGAAATAATCGGCGATGGTCGGGAATTTTTCGAAATAATTATTGTAGAATGTTTGCGCTTCCTCGCGAGTCGTTCCTAAATTCTCACGGAGCGCGTTTACACCCATTCCGTAAATGATGCCGAAGTTGATAACCTTGGCTTTTCTTCGCATATCTTTCGTTACTTCATTCTCGGGAACGCCAAACACGAATGATGCAACCGCCGAGTGAACATCCTCACCTCTTTTGAAAACGCCGATAAGTTTTTCATCGTGCGCAAGAGCAGCGAGTACACGCATTTCAATTTGAGAATAATCGAGCGCGATGAATGAATATCCTTTTTCCGCAATAAAACCTTGTCGAATCACGCCACCCATAACGCCGTGCGACGGAATGTTTTGCAGGTTCGGTTCCGATGACGACATTCGTCCTGTTGTTGTTCCTGTCTGATGTAATTTTGTGTGCACGCGATCATGTTCATCAACAACGCTCGGGATCGTATCAATATAAGTCGAAAGCAATTTTTGCAATTCACGATATGAAAGTATTTCATCGACAATCGGATTGTCGGCGCGCAATTTCACAAGCTCGGATTCGCGAGTACTTCTGGCACCGCCCGCGGTTTTCTTCAAACCTTTTGTGGAAATTTTCATCTTATCAAAAAGTACTTCGCCGAGTTGTTTCGGAGAGTTCACATTGAATTCCATTCCCGCAGTTTCCCAAAGTTTCTTTTCGAGTATTTCAAGTTCCGCGTGATATTTCACCGAAAGTTCTTTGAAATATTCAACGTTCGCTTTGATCCCGCGTTTGTGCGCGTCCTCGAGAATTGGAATGAGCGGAAGTTCTATATCATAATATACTTTTTCAAGATCGCGTTTTTTCAATTCTTCAACCAAGATCGGCACCGCTTCTTTAAAAGTATCTTTTTTTGTAAAATTCAAAATATCATCGAGTGTCGGATTCGTGAGATCTGAATTAATAAGCCACATCGCGATAGAAGCGCGAACCATTTCTTCGTCGGTCACTTTTTCCTCGTCGGCTTTTTCGCCGCCAACATTTTCTTCAGGTACAAAACCCGCAACAACTTTCAATCGGTCGATCATTTTTCTGAAATCCAATTCGGTAAAAAGTTCCTCAGCTTTCTTGAGATCGATCTCATCTTTCCATTCTTTTTTCGGCAAAGTAAATTTTATCGGTGCATCAAGACGAATCGTCGCAAGTGTTTTTGAAAACAGCGCTTCTTCTTCATTCTCCTTCAAAAGCCCTATAATTCGCTCTTTTATGCCGACCGCTTTAAATTGCTCTTCATCTTTCTTGAGCTTCTTATACATATTCTCGATCGTACCGAATTCGGAAATGAGAATACTTGCTGTTTTTTCGCCGATACCTTTGATACCGATGATGTTGTCAGATGGATCACCGCGAAGTCCTTTGTAATCGGGAAGAAGTTTCGGACCAAAACCAAAACGTTCTTTCACCGCTTTTTCGTTATATAAAATTGTGTCGTTAATTCCCTTCTTCAACGTGTACACCAAAACTTTTTCATCATCGACAAGTTGCAACGTATCCATATCGCCGGAAGCAATAATCACTTTCAATTCTTTATCATCTTTCGTTTGTTCCACGATCGTTCCCAACATATCATCGGCCTCAAAACCAACCGCGTCATACATCGGAATTCCAAACGCAATAAAAATATCACGCGACTTTATTATTTGAGAGATAAGATCATCTTCCGTTTTTCCTCGTCCCGCTTTATATTCTTTGTATGCTTCATGACGAAACGTCGGTTCGGGAAGATCGTAACATGCCGCGATATAATCGGGTTTCAGTTCCTCGATTATTTTTATCAACATCGCGCACACGCCATACAAGGCGCCCGTCGGCACACCTTTACTCGAAGTGAATTGCGGAAGTGCGTGATACGCGCGATGCAATATTGCGTGCACATCCAAAAGGACAAGAGTTTTTGTTTTTTGTCCTTTATCTTTTTCTGTTTTTTTAAGAGACATTTTTTATTTTTATTACCAAGAAATTTCGCGCGTCGTTTCGTTCACATGTTTTAAGTTCACTCGTATCACATTCTTCGGAAGTCCTTTTTCAACATTCTCCGGCCACTCGATCAAAATGAGATTCTTCGGGTCGTTCACCACATCATGCCAGCCGATCGCATCAAGTTCTTCGCTTCTGTTCAAACGATACGCATCAATGTGTACCAGTCGATCGAATCTGCTATTTTTATTTTTAGGAAGTCCATAAATTTTTTCAATAACAAACGTTGGACTCGTAATATCGCTTTTTATTCCGAGTTTATACGCAATATCTTTCGTAAGTGTTGTTTTCCCCGTTCCA
>Ga0172379_10006663_pt1 | contig 15338 bp, 14 predicted proteins | sample GrowelOW334metaG_FD_119756 | JGI IMG/M metagenome (GOLD analysis project Ga0172379, IMG submission 119756) | Groundwater microbial communities from an aquifer near a municipal landfill in Southern Ontario, Canada - Groundwater well OW334 metaG | ecosystem: Environmental > Aquatic > Deep...
AATTGATGAGCGGGCGGATTTCCTCCCCCAACCCCTCCATCCGCCCGCCCTTTCGGATTGAAAACCGCCAAAGAACCTGGAAAAAATATCGGCTCGAACTTCATTTTGGCCAAAAGCGGGCTTTAAAAAATTATTGATAAAATCAGTCAAATTTGATAAAGTTATAGTAGTAAAACTTGTTTAACTACTATACTAGTATAATTATACTATGAAACAAAACGAATTGCCAACAATTGCCAGAAATATTAAAAAATACCGAGATAAATTGGGTATTTCGCAAGATGGCCTTTCGAAGAGGGCTGACATTGCTTACAATGTGATTATTAAAATAGAATCAGGAGCAACACCCAACCCAACAATTGAAACTATGGCAAAAATTGCCAAAGGCTTGGGAGTTTCAGTTGATGATTTAATAAAATAACAAATATGCCAAAATTTGAAAAACCACCATTAAGCAATAAGCAAACTGAAGAAGCATTTGCGGTTCAGGGGGATCCAGAGAAAATTACAAAGGAAGGTGTGGAAGCGCTAAGTCCTGATTTTTTTGATAAATTTAGTTTGGCTATGACCATTAGGCATAAACTTGCTTATGAGCAAGATCGGGCTGAAGCTGATAATTTAAGACAACAATTTAATGCTATTGGCCAATACCTTGGAGATGAAGTCAAGACTCATATTAAAACAAACGAACAATTGTCAGATCTCATAGATCATGTTTTAGAAAAATGTGATGCGGATAAACTAGTGAAAGAAGATGGTAAAGTAATAGAAATCCGTCACGAGAACAGTTTTGATTACACATGGCGAGTTATTCATGAGATAGCTTTCAAGGATGCAACATTAGACCAACTTGCTCTGATAGATAAAAAATTTCACTATATATCGAAGTTTATCGAGGGAGAATTATGGCTCAAGGTGCGATCTGGTTTTTCTGATGAAATAACCTGGGATGTTTTAAGAGACAGATTATTAGATGGATGCAATAGTCTTCATCTTTCAATAGACGAAGGATATCGTGATTGGCCAGACATTGTCACCTCAGAAAAATATCTAAGATATTTAAGAATGATTAGTGATGTTATTTCTGAAAAACCAGAGCTCGAAGGAAAAATATTAAGGAGTTTGTGGATTTCTGAAAAAGCAAAAAAAGATTTAGGAAGAGAGCCAAAAGATGCTGAATTAATTTCATATCTGGAGAATAGAAAAAAGCAAGCTAAAGAAATGAGAAAAAGTTAGATTTTTTTCATCACCTGGGTGTTTCGCAAACAAACCGCCAAAGAAAAACTGGAAATCGCCAATCCGAAAGGGCGGGCGGATGGAGGGGTTGGGGGAGGAAATCCGCCCGCTCATCAATTTTTGGGGGTGAAATCGGTTCGAATTTTTTTGTAAACACACCGAAATTTACTAAAAAACGGCTTTACGCCGTTTTTTATTTTACCTGTTAATAATTATTAGAATATTGCCGGAATAACTCCATCATGACTTTAGTATTATTCCCCACCTTACCATTGCCGACACGTTTGCCGTCGATCTTAACCACCGGCAAAATATCCTTATTGGTTGCCGTCAAAAATGCTTCATCAGCATTTCTGAACTCTTTTTCGGTGATTTCCCTCTCCTCGACTTTGAATTTCTTCTTAGCCAATTTGACTGCTAAATTCCTAATCGTTCCCAGTAGCACGCCTTCACTGGCAGTAATCAGAGTATTGCCCTTGAAAATAAAAATATTACTTGTGGAATTCTCCAAGACTTTTCCATCTCTTATATAAGTTATTTCAAAAGCTCCCAGGCGCTTTTTCAGGCTATTGTTCTTGATCGCTTCGACATAATTAGTTATTTTGACGTGCGGCATGTGACGGCTGAATTCTATGGTAGCGACTCCGACGCCTTTTTCAAACATTGCTTTCGGCAAGGCCTGGAAATCCTCTATCAAGATATAGCATGTCGGCTTGCCCGGCAAGAATGAATCAATGCTCTCACCGCCTGTCATTACCGTCCTGATTGTCGATTCCTTAAAGCCATTGCCCTTCAGCAACTTGTCTAAAATTTTTGTAAATTCTTTTTCCGTGAATGGTAGAGCCAATTTGACCGCCGCCGCGTATTTCTTCAATCGGACAAAATGCTCCTTCAATAAGAAGGGCTTATTCTTCGTGGCACGCATGACATCGAATACGCCATAGCCGCGCAATATGCCGATATCATACGGACTGATCCTGACATCCCTCACCTTGCAAATCCTGCCATTAAAATAACAGAGCGTCTTCATATTGGCTTTTATCGTCAATTAGTTAATAATTTATCCCACGCAATACCCCGCCTATTTTAAAAGGCGGGGTATCGTTAAAAATTCATTTTTAAATAGAGGCTTAATTTGTCGGAGTGGCGCAACCGGCTGCGGCCGTGCTGCCACTAGCTGTTCCCTCGCCGAAACCGGCGGCCGGAGCGGCAGATGACAATTGCTTGCTGCATTCGCTCGGGGCATTCTTGAAAGCGGAGCAGATAGTCTTAAGCAATGTCGCGCTATCGCGTCCGGATTGGACTGTCGCGCCATTGATGACTAAAGTCGGCGAACCCTGGACGCCATACTTCTCATTATCAGCTTTCTGAACGGAGAAATCCGTGCCGGTAACTTGATTGGCCTTGGCCGTCGAATCCATGCAAGATTGAACCTTGGCTGAATCTACTCCTGTCGATTTAAGACAGCCCGTGGCATCGCTAGCCTTCAGGAAGCAAGTCAGATAACCCAATAATTTAGCGTTCTGAGTCTTATCGATGCAATACTGGCGGAGATTCTCCTGATTTTCCTTATCGCCATGCATCGTATATGAAACGAATTTAAGCTTGAAATCAATCTTATTGCCTAAAGCCTGGACGACCGGGATAATTCCCTTCTCGATCTGAGTGCCATAAGGGCAATAACTCATGACAAATAATTCGACTGCCGGCTTATCGGATTTCGGAGCTTCTGCTACCGGAGATTGCTGATCTGTATCGCCCTTGACTGCGCCAGCTGTGGCTGTAGAAGTAGACATCTCGAAAACCTGCGGGAAAAACAGCTTGCCATCCTTAGTCATGTAAGAATCGATATTCCTGCCTTGATACGCAATCTGCAATTTATACAGATTGCCCGTGGAACCGACGACTTTGACCGTCGCTCCGCCCTGGCCGCTTAACAGATCAGTATTGACGAAAGATTCCGCTTTGGCTGCCGCATTTTTCTGAGACAAACCGAACGGCGAACCGTTCATGATCAAGACGATGATAATGACGATGATTATTACGGCGCCGATCCCCGTGGCCAAGCCGGTAACCATCTTCTTGTTCATTTTGCCTTTTTTTTCTTCCATGCCCATGTTATCCATGTCCATATTTTTGTGATTTATTTTTATTTTATTAATTGTTATTTTTTATTTCGCCAGCAAATCTTCAATAACCGCCTTGAATTCCGCTTCTTCTTTCGCCAGACTGTCCTCACTTTCATAACCATTGCCAATGCGGAAATACTTGCAGCCGAAGACGAATGCCGGAATATAGCCCTCGGGACTGAATTCGGCATAAGCAAGACTAGCAGCTTCCGGCACTTCGCTTTCCACTGCCGCGGTCAATAAGTCATCGCCCGTTTCCACATCATAATGATACGCTTTGATCTTGCCGGACGCAACATACTCCTTAGTCATGCGATCAAAAGTCTCTTTAATCCAAATGCAATGCGGACAGCTGGCAGTAGAAAACAGATAGACTATCGGTTTGCCATTATCCATGCAAATCTCAGCATCCTTCTTCAATTCAAAAGTATTGATTGCCAGATTGACGACGGGAACGGTTTCCACGGCTTTTATCTGCTGATCAGCCGAACTATTTCCAGAAGACCCAAGAATCGTTACAGCTTGCTGCGAATTAAATATAATCCAAATCAAAAATCCCAGAACTGCGACAATCGCAATCCCGCCTGTCAAACCAATCAAGAATTGCTTGTCCTTAAAAATGCTTTGTTTATCACCTTCCATAGTGAGGATATTATAGCAAAAAACTGATTAGCGGACAAATCCGAGATTATAATTGCGGTTTCTGCTTATGATAATCGGTAACCAGCTGGAATTGATGGCCGGCGCGCAAAATCGTCTTCTCATCAAAACGTTTGCCTAAAAGCTGAATGCCGACCGGCAAACTTTCCGTAAAGCCGGCAGGAACTGTCAAGCCGCATAAGCCGGCAAGAGATGCCGGGATCGTAAAGACGTCTTCCAGATACATCTTTAGCGGATCGCCGATCTTCTCTCCCAATTTATAAGCCGGCGCGGGAGCGACAGGAGTCAATATGACGTCGACTTGCTTGTAAGCTTCCTCGAAATCCTGGCGCACTAAAGTCCTGACCTGCATCGCCTTATTGTAGTAGGCATCGTAATACCCGGCCGAGAGCGCGTAAGTGCCGATCATGATGCGGCGCTTGACTTCCGCTCCGAAGCCTTGGGCGCGGCTGTCCAGATAAATATCCAAAAGATCCTTGCCATCGCGCTTGGATAGGCCGTATTTGATGCCGTCGAATCTCGCCATATTGCTGGAAACTTCCGACGGGCAGATGACATAATAAGCGGCCACGGCCAGATCAGTATGCGGCAAAGAAATATCGATCACCTCAGCGCCCATTTCCTCGAATTTTTTCGCTGCCTCCAAAACACGATCGCGAACGCCCTCGTCCATGCCTTCGACGAAATATTCCTTGGGCAAACCAATTTTCAAACCTCTAATATCTTTCATGATTTCCGCGCTGTAATCATCGACAACAACATCCGGAGTCGTCGAATCTTTCGGGTCCTGACCGGCCATGTATTTCAAAATGACTGCGATATCTTCTACTGTTTTGCCGAATGGACCAATCGTATCCAAGGATGATGTCATTGCCATGACGCCGTAACGCGACACGCGACCATAAGAAACCTTTAAGCCGGAGATGCCGCAGAACGATGCCGGCTCGCGGATCGATCCGCCCGTATCGGTGCCTAAGGAATAAAAACACATATCGGCAGCCAAAGCCGCCGCCGAGCCGCCGGAAGATCCTCCCGGCACCCGCTGTAAATCCCACGGATTATGCGTCGGAAAAAATCCTGAATTTTCCGTCGAACCGCCCATGGCGAATTCATCCAAATTAGTCTTGCCCAAAAATACCGCACCGGCCTCGCGCAATTTTTCTACTGTCGTGGCATCGAACGGCGGAATATAGTTTTCCAAAATCTTCGAAGCGGAAGTCGTCTTCAAATCTTTAGTGCAGAAAATATCCTTGATGGCGACTGGAATACCCAAAAGAGGCGAAGCACTGTCGCCATTCTTCAATTTTTCATCCGCAGCATCCGCCTGCTCGTACGCTTCTTTTTCATTCAAGGTGATAAAAGACTTGACCTGGTCATCAAATTTCTTGATCTGCGAAAAGCAAGCTTCGGTCAATTCCCTGGAAGTGAACTCCTTGTTTCTCAATCCTGTGAATGCTTGCAGAAGAGTTAGTTTATGTAATTCGGACATAGGCTATTTATTTTCAAAAATTTTCGGCACGACGACATAGCCGTCGGCAGACTTGGGAGCGCAGGCCACCAATTCCTCGCTGATGCCGCTTTCTATCACCTGATCGGCGCGGGCGATATTGGTCAAACCCGTAACCTGGGAAGTCGGCTCGACATCAGTCGTATCGACTGCCGAGAGCGTTTCCACATAATCCAAAATTCCGGACAATTGCCCGCTGTATTTTTCCTTCTCTTCCTCCGTCAAGCGCAACCGCGCCAAAGTGGCGATATGCTCGACTTCTTTATGGGATAATTTCATAGCAATGGTAAATTTATACAAACTAATCGTCATCCCGGGCTTGACCCGGGATCCAGGCTAATTCGAATTCTGGCCTTACTTTAGCAGATTATGTCATTTTTTTCAAGAACCGGCTTTTGCCGTTTTTAATTTGACGGTAAACACCGTCCCCTTGCCCAACTGGCTCTCAAAACCGATCGAACCGCCCGGGTGGGCCTCAATAATCCGTTTGACGATGAATAGTCCCAATCCCGATCCGTCGGCATACATATTGACTGCATTAGCTGCTCGAGAAAACTTCTCAAATATCTTATTCTTGTCGGCATCCGGTATGCCGATACCATTATCAAAAACCTTGACAATCACTTCATCGCCGACATTCGCCAGGTCGATTTTAACCCTGCCCTTATCCGTATATTTGATGGCATTATCGACCAGATTATAAAAAGCCTGCTCGAGAAAATCAGCGCTGGTAAGAATCATCGGCACGGGCTTTTTCGGCAGATTTAATTCTAAGGTAACTTGCTTCTCCGCGGCCAGTTCCATCAGATCATCATAAACCGATTGCAGAATATTTTCGACTTTGACTTTCTGCGAGTTCTTGGGATCGATCTTGAAATCCTCGCTGTCGATTTCCGAAGCGCGCAAAATATCGGCGATGATGACATTCAATTTTTCCGTCTTATGGTAAATATTATCCAAAAATTTGCGCTGTTCTTCCTTGGGCAGCTTATCCATCGAACCGTCTTTGAACATGGAAATCGTGCCGCGGATCACTGACACGGGAGTCTTGAGCTGATGGCTGGCAATATCGAGGAATTCTTCGCGCATCTTCAGCAGCTTTTCCAAATGTTCGGCGCGCGCCTTCAATTCCGAAGTCTGTTCGGCGACTTGCTTCTGCAGCAGCTTATTGAAATTCTTCGATTCCGCATATAATCTGGCGTTATTGATGGCAATGCCGGCCTGATTGGATAAGGTGGAAAGCAGATTCAAATCTTCTTTAGTATAAGGATCGCCCGTATTCTTGAAACCGAGAACGATAATGCCTAAAAGTTCCTTGCCCGACAGAAGCGGCAGACACAAAGATGCTTCGATATGCATCATTTCATGCTCCAAATTCAACAGGTTGCGGCTGTCTTTCTCGTTTCCGGTATCGCGAGCCAGAAGCGCCAATTCCTCCCGCACTAGCGGCTTGGCAGTCTGCTTCAGATAGCGCGTAAGAAAATTATCCTTGACCAGCGATATGCCATTAGTAATATCAAAACCGATTACTTTAGCGATCTTATAACGGACGATGCCGCCAGACTTATCAATCAGCAAAACTCCAGCGCGATCAAGTCCCATGGTGTCTTTTATCGTATCGACTATCAGATTGATTATCTTATCCAGATCGGGATAATTATTCAATTCGGCGCTCAGCTTAGTGATCGTCTTGCGGAAATCATAAAGCGAATAGAAAAAATACTTGTCTAAAATGCGCTTGGCCTGCTTGTCAAAGCCGAATAACGTTACGACGAAAATCGGCGTTACCACCAAGCCGGCCAGCACCGCATATATGCTATAAACGCTGCCCCAAAGAAGCGGGTAGACTATAATGAGGAAAGAATAAAAAACATAAGCATACATGCCATCAGCCAGATAAATCAAAAAAGTCCGAACGATGACTCTCATGTCCATCAAGCGGTAGCGCAAAATGGCGTAAGCGGTAAAAATGACGAAGGATGAGGCAAATATATCGCCATAGGGCGGAATATTAATGCCGTACCAAAGGAAATAATTGGTCGAAGCGCCCAAAAAAGACAGGATCATGCCGATCAGGACAAACTTGATCTGCTGTTTCTTCAGCCCCGTTTCCTGCCGGAATTTCCGAAATAACAGGTACGAGGAATAAAAGAAATAACCGAAAAACATCACCAGATACAAGTGGAAGAATATCCCCGGCTCCGCCCAGAACTTCATCGAGAATTTCGGCACCATGCCAGCGATGAATAACTTCGTGGGAATGGCCAGACTCAAGGCAATGGCCCAAAAATGGCTCAAGTAAACCATGGTTTTCTTTTTCTCGTATATATCGAGCCACCTGACGACGAAATGGAAATAAAAGACGGGAATAAAACAAGCTCCAATATATGACAGCCGGAAATCCCTTAATGCGTCTCCTGCAGTATTAGCGAACGGCCACAGAATGTAAGGGAAAGACCACAGCGCGACGCCCAGGCAGAACAGCGCGAAAGTCTGATTGATTTTGCTCTTATGATTGCGCCATAATATGAACAAACCTAAAAAAACGCTGACCAAGGCGTTGAATAATCCGGAAAAAGCGAAATAAAAATAAAATATTGTCATGATGCGATGTCTTGGATATATTTTACCATAAATTTGGGAAAAATAAAAAACATCCCTTCTCAGATTCGAGAAAGGATGTTTTAAAATAAAATTTATCTGCTGCCATGACCGCGGAAGCGGCTTGCGCCGCCAGCTGAGCTGCGTCCGGAAAAGCTTCTGCCACCGGCACGGGCTGCCGGCCTGGCGGAACGGTCGCCGCCAAATGAGGGGCGTCCGGCCGAAGATGATCTGGCGCCGGAAGACGATCTGCCTCCGAATGAACGGCGGCCGAAATCTCTCGGCTGGTCTTCTGCGACATGGACTGCGGCGCGGCGCGGCGGCAAAGTCGGGACAGTCAAAGTCGGCAAAGACTTGCGGATCAATCTTTCGATCTGGCGGATATCCATCCTTTCGCTATGGGTGGCGAAGGTCAGGGCGCGGCCAGCTTTGCCGGCGCGGCCAGTACGGCCGATACGATGGACATAATCCTCGTTATTATCAGGCAAGTCGAAATTGATGACTAAGGTAATATCGTTGACATCGATGCCGCGGGAAGCGATGTCAGTGGCAATCATGACGCGATATCTGCCGGCTTTGAAGCCTGCAAGAGCGTCTTTGCGCTGGGAAAGCGATCTGTTGGAATGGATTTCCACCGCGCTATGGCCCATGGCGGAAACGCCGGCGGTGATTTTCTTCGCGCCATGCTTGGTGCGGGAGAAAACCAGGATCGTGCCGGGAACTGTTTCCAATAATTTTTCCAATAATTGCATTTTTTCCGTCGAAGAAACATAAAACACGCCTTGCTCGATATGCGCGGCCGGAGTTCCGGCTGGCGATACTTCGAATCTCTGAGGCGACTTCATGTAGGTGGTGGCGATCTGCGCAATCTTTTGAGGCATAGTCGCGGAGAAAAGCATGGTCTGCCTTTCTGTCGGCGCGGATTTAAGAATCTCTTTGATCTGCGGCAAGAAACCGATATCAAGCATGCGGTCGGCTTCGTCCAAAACGATCACACTGACCTGCTTGAGGGAATAATTGCGCTGCTGCATATGGTCGACTAAGCGGCCGGGAGTCGCAACGACGACATGCGGGTTGCGGCGCAGCTGCTGGACCTGATTATAAGAAGAAGCGCCGCCGATCAAAACGGCAGTCTTAATCTTTAAGGGGCGGCCGATTTTCTGCAGTACCTCATCGACTTGCAGAGCAAGCTCGCGAGTCGGCAGAATCACCAAGCCTTGTCCGCCGCTGGCCATTATTCTTTGCAGCATAGGTACGCTAAAAGCCAAGGTCTTGCCAGTACCTGTCTGAGCGATACCGACGATGTCCTTGCCGGCAATAGCCGCAGGAATAACTTGATGTTGGATTGGCGTCGGCTGGGTATACAATTGATCCAGTACGGCCAAAATGTCCGGTGCTATGCCTAAATCGCCGAAGCGAGGCACAGCCTGAGTAGTTTGTGTCATAAAAAATATTGTGACTCGTTAATCCGCAGAAATCTGATATGAGCCACAATAAAATGACACAGACTGAGATATGGAGTCGAGGACTGCTAATGCAAGTCCAGGTTAATTAGTGCTATAATCTTAGCACATATTAATTATTTTGTCAAGCTTTTTTTACACTCTTTATTTGTAAAAACTTTAATATAGCCTAATTTAGGCATTTTCTGCCGCATTTTCTCCTGCCACATAACCGCTGCTCCAGCAGACCTGTAAATTATACCCTCCCGTTGGCCCATCGATGCCCAATAGCTCCCCGACGATAAATAGGTTATTAATCAGCTTTGAGCGCATTGTTTTCTGGTCAATTTCCTTTAGATTGACCCCGCCCGAGGTAACCATGGCATAATCATAGCCGCCGATAGAATCGATTTGTAAATTAAAATCCTTCAGCAAATTAATCAACGCCTTCCTTTCTTCCTTCGTCACCAAATTAACCTTTTTATCCGGATCAATCTGGCACAATCTTAAAATAATCGGAATCAGTTTTGGCGGAATGAATTTTGACAAACTGTTTTTTATCGCCTTATTATTATTCTCATAAAAGCAAGAGAGCATCGCCTCATCCAATTCAACTGAATTCTTATCCGGTTCAAAATCAATTTTTAATGTTACATCATGCGGCAATTCCCTAGCGACGGCGCGGCTCAAATCCTGCGGCAGAGGCCCGCTCAAGCTGTTTTTCGTGAAGATCATTTCGCCGATTTTGGAAATTATTTTCTTGCCATCGGAATACACGCTGACTTTGACATTTTTTAAGCTCAATCCTTGCAGCTCCGCCACGTATTTTTCTTTGACGAAAATCGGCGCCAAGGCCGGATAAGTATCAGACACTTTATGGCCTAGCTGCTTTAAGAATCTATAACCGTCTCCGGTCGATCCGGTTTTGAAATATGATCTGCCGCCGGTCGCCAGAATAAAATTATCCGCCCAGACTTCATCGTTATTCGGTAATAATAATTTTGTAATTTTGTCTTCTTCTACAATCACTTCCCTGACTTCAGTCAAAGTCTTTATTTCGACTCCTAATTTTTCCGCATAATTCAGAAGCGCGCTAAGTACGTCCTGCGCCCGATCGCTCTTGGGGAAAACGCGGCCATTGGCTTCGGCTTTCGTCTTGACTCCCCGGCTTTCGAAAAATTCAACTACGTTTTGCGGCGTGAATTTATTGAAAGCGGACAGCAAGAATTTGCCGTCTGCTCCATAAACCTCAGCCAGCTTTCTAATGTCTTCGATCTGATTGGTTATATTGCAACGACCGCCGCCAGTCATTAATAATTTGATGCCCGGCTGCTTGTTTTTATCAATCACAATAACGCGAGCGCCAAGTTCTGCCGAGTGTATCGCCGCCAAAAGTCCTGCCGGCCCTGCTCCGATTATCGCCACGTCGTATTTCATACGCTTCAATCATAGCATAAAAAGCAAGAAAATTGCCAGCTATTATTGCCACTCATCATCCAAGATATAAAAAAACTCGTCGTAATTTCCGACGAGTTCACTGATTAATGTTCTATTTTTTCGCTTCCGGACTGACAGAATAATAGCCCCTGGTAATGCCTAATTCCCCTTCCAAATAACTTAGGTATTTCAATGCCGCACTTGGCAATTCCCTCATTCTTGTCGCGGCAGATATATCTTCCTGCCAGCCATCGAAACTCCGCCACTCATAGGGACGGCATTGATCGAGCAGATCGGCCAACCGGCTGTCATCCAATGCCGCGGCAGGAAGACGATCTGGCTTGATGGCTTCAATGATGATTTTGTCGGCCGGCTTCTTCCAAATAAAATAATTGTCGAGGCTCGACACATCCGAACCGACATATTCGTAAGAAACGCACACCTTGATTTCATACAATCCGCTTAACCGGTCAATATTTGTAAATGCCAAAGAGTCAGTTTGTCCGGACGCCTTAATGGCGTAACGGCTAGCCACCAGATCGAACCAGCCGAACCGGAACTCGCCTTGATTCTCATTGAAGCAATTGTGCGCTTCCGGCAAATGGCTTGCAAGACTTAAGTCTTCCGTCACCAAAGGACCGGAACCGTGGCGCGTCATATAAGCTCTCAGCACGCCGACCCGTTCAATTTCATCTTGCTTCAAATCCTGTCCAGCCAGAATTCTTTCGGCTGCTCTGAAAGTCGAACCGGTTTTCGTCACATATGGTTGAAAGCCGATAATCGGATCAAGCAAAGCTCCCTGCGCGCCCTCCATAATTATCTGCCTGCCACCCGCTAAAGCAGAACGCAAATAAGCATCTCCATTGACTAATGCCACTTTATCAGCAAATTCCCGATATGACTGCGCCAGTTTTTCCGTATCAAGTCGCGGCGAAAAATAATCATAAGTTTCTTGCATTTCGTCCGATGGAAATCGCTCAAGCAATTGATCTGCCACAGCCAGCTGGCGCGCCGTCAATGATTCCAGCAGGAATTTCAACCGGCTGGGATCATCCGCATCACCGATAACGATGCCTCGGCCGGCATCGCGATCAAAGACAGCTTCTCCGACGCCCATACCGCAAGACCCGAACCATTTCCGGCCGCGAGCGATATTCTTCATCTGGCAAATCATTTTGTGCGCCGGAGTTATGACGGAACATTGCCGATCGACAGCCAGCCGATCTAAAGCATCACTCACTTGTTTTTCTTTCAGCCATTCATTTTCTACCAGCAGCGCATTAGGTTCGATGCACATGCCTCGGGAAAGGAATGTTCTCGCGCCAGCAACGAAAGTTGCCGATCCGAACTGAGCAAAACAATGCCAGCGTCCATCCGGCTTAACGACATTATGCCCCGCTTGATGGCCGCCGCCGAATCTTACGACCAGAGGCGATTCAAATTCCCTTGCGAAAGAATCAACGATCTTACCTTTGCCTTCATCGCCATAACCAAGACCGGCGACAATTATGATTTTCTTCGACATCATGTTGCCTCCTTATCGCTATGTCTTGGCTTGCCTTAAAAGCGGCAAGACAATTTTTTGCCAATCTTCCATGGCGATATCGAAACATCGGCTCATGCTGTCTGACAGCATGAAATGCTTATAGCCAAATAGACTCATCAGAGCTAAGTCAGCCATATCGCCGGAAGTCATTTCTTCATTGGCTTCCAGCAGGCCGCTCATCAAGCGCGAAGCCACTATCGCCTGCGGGTCTTTCTCGATGATCAATTGCAAGGCGCCTAAATATTTCTCCCGTTCATTAACCATGCTCAGGAATAGATCATCGCGAGCGGCCATAAGGCGGCATTCAGGATACTCATCCGCCGACCAAGATCTGACCAGCTCGATGCCTTTGCGCGATTCGATCTTCAAAATCAATTCCGGTTTAGGGATCATTTCACTAAATGTTCTGGCCAGCTTCAGATGCTGACGATAGAAGTTTACGATATCCTGCCGGCTTTCAACGAAAGATAGCATGAAGTGGTCAACCCCGTAACGGCAAGCGGCCTTCATGAACGCCAAATCCGAGCGGCTAAGATTTCCCTTAACGATAAATTTCTTGGCAACAACATTGACGCTTTGCGATTCGCCAAAAAAATTCTCGGCTTTCGAGCGCTTGGGCTCGATATAAATCTTCCTTTGTTCCGGCTTAGCGCCGATGATCTTGAACCAGCCGCAGCCACGGAAATTGATTATCCCCGGCAGTTCTAATTCGAAATCATGATTCAAAACAACCGAGCCTCGCGATTGCAGACTCCACTTGGCCACGCGGACTTGCCGCCCCTCCAAATCGATATACAGTTCTTTCCGATAAGCTTTTGCCATTGACGCCAAGATCTCGGTAATTTTCCGCGGCGAATAGGGGCTGCTGCCGCCAGTATTATAGCGCACATCGCCTACCAACGGATGGCTAATGATCTTTTCCGCCAAAGCGATGGAATCCGAGCCGGCCAAAACCGGATTATTCTTTGTCCGGCGGGACAAGATTTCCACCACGCGCGAAATCTCGTGTTCCCGGCCGATGACCGGATCAAGCTTGCCTAAAACCGCCAATTTAGTCAAATCTCTGGCATATTTGGCCAAAACCGAACCGGAGGAAAAAGCGCCTGCTTTACCCCCTCCTGATTTATTTTGCCTATACAGATACCAGGCGACCGGAAGAAGCAAAATAAAGATGATTAACGAAAGGTACTGAGCCATAAATTAATGAGCAAATTACGTTTGTTGCTGGCTTGATTATACCACATTTCCCATTTTTCCCCAAATTTCAACAGGCTGTGGATAAGGTTAATTGAATTATCTTGTTAAAATAGATAAATACTGGCTACTCATTAATCCAAAACCAACACTGGTTCTTCATTCTATTGCCCAGTTCATAAGCATCGGCATGAGACATGACGCCCAAATAAGAGTTCAATGATTGCCTTAACGAATCCTCACTGATGGCACCTACTCTGTATTTGTTAGCTTGCTTTTTTAATTTTCTAAACATTCGCTTTTTAGTTTTTGTCCGCAACTGTCGATAATGAGGCAAAGCGACATAACCAAGGAAATCGATTCCTTGGTTGAATTTATCGATCGTAACTTTTTTAGGATGCAATTCCAGAAATAGTTTGCTGGAAAGGAATAATCTGATAGGATCAATTAATCCTTCTAAATATTTTCGATCACTGGAAACGATTACGAAATCATCAGTATAACGCAGATAGTTCTTGATTCTTAACTCGTGTTTGACGAACTGGTCGAATTCGTTCATATAGATATTGGCGAAAAGCTGGGACGTCAGATTGCCTATCGGCACTCCTTTCTGATTGAAGATGTCGGAATACTTTGAGGAATAGTTGAAAATCGCTTCTCTTAAAAGCCAGACGGCATTATCATCTTTGATTATTTTACGCATAATGCCGAGCAGAATATTCTGGTTGATTGTATCAAAAAATTTCTCGATATCGCATTTCAAAGCAAAACAATCTTTGCGGCCATTGCCGCTGATTTGCCTCAATTGATCGTTTAATATATTTATTCCTTTATGCGTTCCCTTATCGATCCGGCAGGAAAAGGAATTAGTAATGAAAGTCGGTTCAAAAAGAGGGTTAAGCGTACTAAATATGGCATGGTGCAATACTCGATCCCTGACCGTCGCCTTATGGATATTCCGGCGCTTGGGATCATGGATAATAAATGACGAATAAGCGCCGTGGCGATAGGCTTTATTTTTTAAATCATAATGCAATTTGAAAATATTATCTTCGAGCCGCCATTCAAATTGCTGCACATCCGCTCTCCGCCTTTTGCCGATTTTGAACTTATCCCAGGCGGAAAACAAATTCTCCAGGGAAATTATATCATTATAAATATCTTTATAAATTTTCATAATTATATGGAAGATTTTGACATACCGATCTTTAAAAAAATCTATGATCTCTACAAGCAGTTTTATATTTTGCGCAAAAGCGTGGCTAAGCAAGACCGCTACACTTTGTGGCAGCGCTGTGAAAATGTTCTGTTGGATATCTTGGAAAACATCCTGCTGGCCAGCCAGCTGTCCAAAGTAGACAAATTGCCAGTTTTGCAAAAAGCCAGCTTAAAGCTGAATTTTCTCCGGATATTCTTGCGGCTTATGAAAGAAACAAAGTCACTGGCAGCCAATAAGTACGTGGCATTGCAACAGGATGTCGATGAAGTCGGCCGAATGCTCGGCGGCTGGATTAAGTCAACTAAGGAATTGTAGGCCATAATAAATGGAAACACCCTCCTGTAACAGGAGGGTGTTTTAGTAAGAA
>Ga0172379_10006664_pt1 | contig 15334 bp, 15 predicted proteins | sample GrowelOW334metaG_FD_119756 | JGI IMG/M metagenome (GOLD analysis project Ga0172379, IMG submission 119756) | Groundwater microbial communities from an aquifer near a municipal landfill in Southern Ontario, Canada - Groundwater well OW334 metaG | ecosystem: Environmental > Aquatic > Deep...
CTCGAACAGCTTGACCGCGTACGATTTCGAATCAAGCGGCGCAGTGCTTTTGACCACCGCGATCGCCAGCTCAGCCGACGTCTTTTTTCCCAGGGCCTGGCAGAGTTGTTCTATTTTATTAGCGGAAGCGACGTCAATAAGGCCGGCGGAATCATTCATGTAACCCTTATAATCCGGAAAGCTTGGCTCCAAGGCGCAAACGGAGCTTAATAAGAGAAAACTGGCGATCCAGCAACCGATGGTTTTTTTCATATTTGCTTTTTCCGTCCTAGCTCGTAATTATCTTTTATCCCTTTTTCTTTTTTCAGCTTGGCCAGGTCGGCCAGCGCGACTTTCAGGTCCGGGACAGTGCTTTTTTTCTGCCCATAATTGAGCAGGAATCCCAGCGCCGTAAACAGCGTCATCCCGAGCGTGCCCAAAAAAAGATAACCAAAAAGTCCGCCCAGCAGCATGGTTGCGGTCATTAAAAGATCGCTGCCGGTGATCAGGGTAACTCCAACGGCAACGATCACCAGGAGAAAGATCGGCAATGAGGCCTCACTCCAGTTAATATTCAAGCCGGCGCGCTCTTGCGGCCAAGCGATAATGATCAGATGGCTGATCGCTCCGGCGCCGGTCAGCGTCCCCTCCGAAAATTCCCCTTTCGACAAGGCCGCCAGAACACTCCACTCAACTTTGTCCCTGATACCGGGGGTCATAACACTTTGGACTTCTTTGCCAACGATCAATTTGACCCGCCGGTCAACGATCGAGATCAGTAGCAGCACGCCATGATCGAGATGTTCTCTCGTCTGGCCGATATCCCAGCGATCGTAGAGCTGGCGGCCATAAGTTTCCGGATCGATCGGATCAAGCTGCCTAACCACCACCACTCTCAAGTTAACCGAAGTAATGTTATGCAATCTCGCCGCCAGTTCATTGATCTTTTCTCTGGCCGCAGGGGAAATGTAGCCGGAATAATCCGTCAAAACACCTTGGGGTTCGATTAATTCTATCTTTTGCCCCCACGCCGCAGCCGATAAACTAAATAGCAGGACGATAAAAAACAGCGGCAACAGTTTTTTCATTTAAAGAAGATCGGAATTTCGCGGGCGGCTGATTCGGGGCTATCGGAACCGTGGACCAGGTTTTTGATCGTCCCATCCTCATTGATGACATCCGCTTCGCGCAGGTCGCCGCGGATCGTCCCCTTGGCTGCCGCCAACGGATCGGTCGCCCCCATCAGCTCGCGCACAGAAGCAATGGCATTGTCACCGGAAATAATACAAGCGGTCACTGGACCAGAAGTGATAAATTTGAGCAGGCCGGGATAAAATGATTTTCCCAGATGCGGTTCGTATAATTCGGCGGCTTGCGCAACCGATACTTGAATCTGTTTTTTCGCCTCGACCCTCAATCCCCGCCCCTCAACCCTTTTTAATATCTCTTTTTCAAGTCCCCGGGCAACCCCGTCAGGTTTTATCATGAAGTAGGTTTTTTCGCCCACGTTTTATCGCCTCTTTCACCCGGCTAATCGCGGTGCCGCCAGGCAGGTCGCGGTTGGCCAGGCTGCTTTCCGCTGACAAATAGCGGGTAACATCATAAGTGAACGCTTCCGAAAACTGCTTCAATTGCTTCAATGAGAGATATTCAAGTTGCATATTCGATTCTTCACAGTAAGCCACGATCTTGCCGACGATGCTGTGCGCGTCACGGAAAGGGACCCCCCGCCTGACCAGGTAGTAAGCCAGGTCGGTCGCCGTTAGAAAACCTTTACGCGCCGCCGCCGTCATGACCTCGGTGTTGACCTTCATGGTCGCCAGCATCGGGGGGAAAATATCCAGCACTCCTTTGACCGTATCGACCGCGTTGAAAACGACTTCTTTATCTTCCTGCAGGTCGCGGTTATAGGCAAGCGGCAAGCCTTTCATCAGGGTCAGCAAAGTGGTTAGACTACCATAGACCCGACCGACCCGGCCGCGCGTCAGCTCGCAGATATCGGGATTTTTCTTTTGCGGCATGATCGAAGAGCCAGTCGTATATTTATCCGATAACTCAATAAAGTTGAACTCGTAAGTCGACCAGATTATCAATTCCTCCGAGAGCCGGGAAAAATGTTGCATCAGCATAGCGCAAGCATAGGTAAAATCAGTGGCAAAGTCGCGATCCGCGACCGCGTCCATGCTGTTGTTGGAGATCTTGGCGAACCCAAGCTCTTTAGCCAGTCCTGCCCGGTCAATATTAAAAGCCGTCCCCGCCAGCGCCCCGGAACCAAGCGGCATAACATCCGCCGCTTCTCCCGCCGCTAAAAACCTTTTTTTGTCCCGTTCCAGCATTTCAAAATAAGCCATCAAGTGATGGGAAAAAACGATCGGCTGGGCCCGCTGCATATGGGTATAGCCTGGCATAATGACCTTAAGGTGTTTTTCCGCCAGGTCAAGCAGGGTCGTCTGGACCTTTTTGATCGCCAGGACGATCTCGGTCACTTCGTATTTCAGGTACATCCGCATGTCGGTCGCCACCTGGTCGTTGCGGCTCCGGCCAGCGTGGAGCTTTTTACCCATCTCCCCGACCTTGCCGATCAGCAGCGCTTCGATATTCATGTGGACATCTTCGTATTCGGTTTGCAGCTTGGTCTTGCCCGATCCGATCTCCTTCATGATCTGTTCCAGCGCCTGGATGATCTTCTTGCATTCCGCAGCGGAAAGGATATTGACCTTGAGCAGAGTTCGCGCGTAAGCAATGCTTTGAACCACGTCTTGCTTAAAAAGACGGACGTCAAAATGGACCGAACTGGTGAATTCCTCGGCAGATTTAGAAAGTGTATCACTGAACCGGCCGGCCCAGGGTTTATTGTTTTTCTTCATTAGTTTTTCATCCTCCTGACTAATTTTAGCACATTTAAACTGTCAGCGCCCGGTCATTGCCCCTTAAACTTTTTTAGTTCCTCTTTAAGTCTAGCCATTTCCAGTTCTCTGGCCATCCCCTGTTGCTGGCTCGCTTCGATCTGCTTTAGCTTGGCCTCCAGCGCTTGTTTGTCTTGCTGCAGCTGGGCCAATAATTCGATCCGCTTTTTCGCCAGGCTGGCCACATGCTCCAGTGAATGGATCGCTTGCTCATCCCCGCGGAGTTCCTGTTTAGCCCGGTCGAATATCAGATCGATCTCGGCCGCTTGAGATTGGGAAGAGATCGCCATCAGCAAGTCGCGCAATTTATGTTCCTTGGCTAAACTTGCCGCTAGCTCATCGTGGCCCCGGTTTTCCTGTTCATAATTTTGTTCGATCTCGGTCAGGTCATGCATCACTATCACGATCCCACCACCCTCACCAAAAAAATCAGCGGAAACATCGATCGGTTTTTGATCAAGTGTAGTTCGGTAACCACGCACCTGCCCATGTTCCGCTGTCAAATCGATGATCTTGCCTAATTCCTCCGGCGGCAACTGCGCCTTAACACCAAACCGATAGAGGACCTTCCCCTCCAGGTCGCTCACGATGACCGAACTACTCAAGGCCTGCAGGATCTCGGTGGCGGCCACGGTCGGCGTGAGCCCAAATAGTTTATATCTGACGATCGAGTAAGCGACTAGCGTCGCAGAAAAGATCAAAGCCAAGGGGCCCAGAGAATCCAGCATGACAATTCCCAAGCGGGGAAGTAACAAAGAAAAAAACTCTATCGATATTCCACCGATGGAGATCGCCAATAAAACAAAAAAAAGTTGGTTCTTCTTCTCTCCCGTTGCCTTGCTTAATTTATAAATGATCAGGCCAAGACTGCCCACCAGCATTCCGACCGAAGAGATCAAAAATGAATTATGAAAGACGCCACCGACCAATTGCCAGGCATATGGATTGGCCGGGTCAAGCCTGATATAGTCCTTGACCAATAAGTCGCCAGTAATAGCCAGCCAGGCGTAAAATCCGCCCAGCAAAAAAATCGGCAATTTAAACTTAAGCGCCACGTCCTTTCCCTGAGGATAAACCATAGAGAAGTAAAAGACCATGGTCACAGCTAAGGCCCCAAACATATGCGTCAACCTCAAACTGATCAGCCCATATGGTTCAAGCATGTGCAGGGCAGTACCCAACGACCAAGGGGCTAAGAGCCCGGTGATAATGGCAAAGCTGACATTATTGAGTGATTCCTTGTTCTTCAAATAAATATAAACCGTTAGCCCCGCCATGTAAGCGGCGGCGATAAACAAATTGAGCACGTCAAAATAGATGATCGTTTGGTTCATGTTGTTTTGTGTTTGCCTACCTCGGCTTGCAGCTCTTTTAGCGCCGCGTCCCGGCCGACCATAAATTTATTGAACCATTCGGCTTCGGCTGTTTTTTTTGTCAGCTCATCCCGGCCGCGGCGCGCTTCGTCCACTGTCGTCAGGTATTGGGCGATCATCTCCTGGGCCGGTTTTAAAGAGGGCTGTAATTCGGCTGCCTCACGGCCAATCTCAGCCCACACTGCCTGCAGTTTCTCCACTTGGTCGGCTTCCACTATCAGATGCAGATATTTGATCAACCGGTCCTCGCGCCTCAGCGAATTTTGCAGTTCCAGATTCATTTTTTCGATCTCGGCCTTGGCCATCATGACCGGAGAAAGGTCCCGAACCATGTAAACAAAACCCCGCCCGCCAGAGATCGGGATCTTTTGAAAGCTGATCGCTGCCAGGCCGCGGTCCTTCTTCCTGATCGTAGCAAAACCCTCCAGCTCCCCCGAAAAAATAAAGTCGATTTTCTTCCCCAGCAGTTCCCTGCTCCGGTAGCCAGTCAACAAATTGACCGGCTGGTTAACATAATTGATGACCTCGGCCGGATCGGTCAAGATCAGCGGGTCGCCCAGCGCCTGGGCGGCAACTTCGGCGATCTGCTCTTTGGAAACCCAAGAAACCGGCGCGTAGCGCACAATGGTATATCCGATCAACCAAGCCGTTAGCGAGGTAATATGGGCCGCCAAAGGCAAAGTCGGTAAATTAAATTTGGTCAGCACCTGGTCCAGCATCGTGCCGAAAACATAAGGGATTATAGTCGCCAGCAGAATATAACTGGCTTGTCTTTTTACATATAGGTGTTTATTCCATTTATGGGTCTGATAAACCAGCCCCATCCCCGTTAAAATGAATATTGTGTAGTAAACCATATACCACCAGTCCCATGGGCCGGAAATGTAGGCGTAACCATAATATTTCAGTTCATGGCCAGCGCAAAAAGATGGGGTCATAACGTAGATGATGAACATTAGCAGGGAAGACAAATATAGGAAAGGCAGGATGTGCCATTTCTTACGGGAAAAAACCACCGCAAAATGCAGATACAGGGTAAAGGTCAACAGCCAGGCGAAGTTTGCGGTCTCGTGCCAAAATTCCGCCAGCGCCGGATTAGGCGCGGCGCGGAATAAACCTTGGGCGATAGCGTTTAAACAAATCGCCGCGGTCAGAAAAAAATAAACCGTATTTAGCCGCGCCCGGCTGCGAGATAAAACATAAAGCCCAATCGCTAGCGAAGCAAGACCGGCAAAAATCGCCGTCGCGCTGTAGAAAAACACAAATGGCGTCATTATTTTCTATTCAGCAACGCGGCAACCTTGACTGGCAAACCGAACAGGTTGATAAAGCCTTCAGCATCCTTCTGATTATAAACCTCTTCCTTTTCAAATGAAGCGAGCTGCGGGTCATAGAGAGACCGTGGCGCTTTGCGCCCAACCACCAGGCAATTGCCCTTGTAGAGTTTTAGCCGGACCAGGCCGGAAACATTTTCCTGGGTTTTATTAATGAACGCATCGAGCGACTCTTTTAACGGGGTAAACCATTGTCCATTGTAAATCAGTGCCGCATAGCGCTGGGCAATAATTTGTTTATAGTGCGCCGTATCCTTGTCTAATGTTAACGATTCGAGCGCCTGGTGCGCGGCATAGAGGATCGTGCCGCCCGGTGTTTCGTAAACGCCGCGCGACTTCATTCCGACCAGCCGGTTCTCAACAATGTCGACCCGGCCGATCCCATGTTTGCCGCCGATCTTATTTAGCAATTGAATAAGCGCGACCGGCGCCAGTTTTTTACCATTGACCGAAACCGGTTCGCCTTTACCAAACCCGATCTCAACGTATTCCGGCTTACCCATCGCATTCTCAGGGGACTCGGTCAGAATGAACATATCTTCTTTCGGCTCAAACCAGGGATCTTCGAGCACGCCCCCCTCATAGCTAATGTGCCAGAGGTTCCGGTCCGAAGAGTACGGTTTCTTTTTTGTTACCGGGATCGGGATACCATGCGTTTTAGCATATTCGATCTCTTCTTCCCGCCCCTTAAGCTCCCACTCCCGCCACGGAGCGATGATCTTGATCTCCGGCGCCAGCGCCTTAAAAGTAAGTTCGAATCTGACCTGGTCGTTCCCCTTCCCCGTCGCGCCATGGGCGACCGCGTCGGCTTTTTCCTTGAGAGCGATCTCGATCTGACGTTTGGCGATCAGCGGCCGGGCGACGGAAGTCCCCAGCAAATACTGGTTCTCATAAATTGCGCCGGCTTTAAGCATCGGGAAAATAAAGTCCTTGGCGAATTCGTCTTTGAGGTCTTCAATGTAAACTTTAGAGGCCCCAGTCCCCAATCCCTTTTCCCTCAGCCCCTTTAGTTCTTCCTCCTGTCCCACGTCCGCCGCGTAGGCGATCACCTCACAGCCATAATTATCCTTGAGCCACTTGATCATGATCGAGGTGTCGAGTCCGCCGGAATACGCCAGGACGACTTTTTTAACTTTAGACATGTTCCCCTCCCAAGAGTTTCACCAAGATCGCCTTTTGCACATGAAGCCGGTTCTCGGCCTGATCGAACACCACGGAATTCTGGCTTTCAATCACTCCCGTACTAACCTCCTCGCCGCGGTGCGCCGGCAGGCAATGCATGAAGATATAATCCGGCTTAGCCAGTTTAACCAATTGCTCATTCACTTGGAAAGACTTAAATATCTTCTCTCTTTTTTTCTTTTCTTTCTCCTGCCCCATCGAGGCCCAGACATCGGTGTAAATGACGTCGGCATCCTTGGCGGCAACCACCGGGTCGTTAAGAATATCGATCTCGATCCCCGCTTTTTTGCCGTCAGCCAAAGCCAGGGCTGTCACTTTTTCGTCCGGCTCATACCCTTTAGGCGTCGCGACCACCAAATTCAACCCGATCTTGGCCGCCGCGAACATCAGCGAATGGCAAACGTTATTGCCGTCACCGATATACGCCATCTTCAACCCCTTGAGCCCGTCTTTCCCCTTTCTTTCGATAATAGTAAAAATATCGGCCAGCGCCTGGCAAGGATGCGATTGGTCAGAGAGCGCGTTAATGATCGGGACGGAGGCGTATTTGGCCAGCTCGATAACTTTTTCGTGGGCAAAAGTCCGGATCAGGATGGCATCGGCAAAACGGGACAATGTCCGCGCCACGTCGGCGATCGATTCGCGTGTCCCGAGCCCGATCGCTTCCTGGTCGAGGTTGATCGCCAGCCCCCCCAGCTGCCACATCCCGATCTCAAAGGAGACGCGGGTCCGGGTCGACGGTTTTTCAAAGATCATCGCCATCGACTTGGCCCAGAGGTATTCGTGCTTGATCTTGTTCTGCTGTTTTTCCTTGAGGTCGGCGGCCAGGGCCAGGATATCTTTCACTTCGGACGCGGAGAGGTCATGGATCGAGATAAAGTCCTTCATACAGGGGATTATAACATAGTCAGAGCGCCAAAAAAAAGCGGTTATTTATAGAAAATAAGATATGAATCCGGATCAAATAGCGGGTCCGGCTGGAGCATTAGGTTGCCCTGATCAGGAATAAGCTGTTTCCAAATATTTGAATAATTGTTGGCATCAATTTCCCCTTGATGAGGGAGAATAAATTGGTCAGCCAAATCTTCCCGCAAAAGGCCAACGGTAACGTAGCCCTTGCCCAGCCGCTCATCATAACGCGGGCCAAAAGAGAACATTTCGATCTCGGGACTGATCGGATACCGGTAAACATGCGCCGCCCCAAAAAAGCCCAAGAGTGGTCCGGCCGGCAATGCGTTATCGATCAAACCAGTTAATTTTTTCCCGATCTCCACCCCTCTCAATAGCGGCGGCAGCTGAAAAACCGAGACGAATTCACGGCAATCCATAGTTATCGACCCAACCTGCCAGTTGAACGAAGCGGCAATTCGGAGCGCCTCTTCATTCTCCTGGTCAATCTTAGCGTTCTTCAATGAAGGCGTAACCTGGCGAAAGATTTGGTCAAACCCTCTAATGATCTTTTTTTCCGCCGGGCCGCAAGTGGCGCCCAAATAGGTCACATCTTCAATAACAAATGAATTATATTGACCGTGCACAACAGGCAGGACTTCAACATTCATTTTTTTTCGGGGGGAGACTTTCGCGGGGGTTTCTTCGGTCTCATGGAATTCGTAAACGGCGCAGAATTGCGTTCCCGGCGGGCAAGCGGTCTGGACCGCTTTTCCCGCACTCTCACGGCACTGCAGGTTAAATTGATCCTGGTACCTGGTCCAAAGATAAGAATTACTTATTGAAAGGCAGTCAGCCATTTTTCACTCCCGGTATATTATCGTGAAAAACCGGGAGTGATTTCAGCTTATTTTCTGGCCGTTATTTTTTTCTGGGGGGCGGAGTAACTGAAAGGCTGCCGGTGGACAGCTCTCTTGTTTCCCCGGCCATATTCAATCCTACGTTTGCGCCCTGATTTTGCAACCATTCACGCGCATTATCATAATTGGTATTACCTAAACCGGTCACGCCGAAACTTCTAAAGATCAGTTCAATCTGACTACCGGAAAGAGATTCAGGTAATTTCTCTGGCAGTCCGGCTATTGTGATGCCGGAATCCCGCATCATTTTGTACATTTTTCTCGCATTTTGGCTGACGGCTGCCAGGTCGTTTTTCGACGGTTGAGGTGCAGCCGGCGTTGCGCTCACCGTGGCAGGAGCCGCTTGCTCTCCGGCAAAAACCACAGCGGTGACCCCTCTGGCCTTCAACGCCAAAAGCATTAATCGAGGCCGGTCGCCTGCATCAGTTATCAACGCGTCAATAGAAAGCGCTTTATTCTCTATCCCGGCGGCAGAGTTCGCCTTAGCCGCAATTAAGGCGGTTTCTCTAATAGACAACATAAGAATGCCCTTTTCGGTGGAATGTTGTTCGGTAGGAGAAATAACCAGCATCAGAGCTTGACTTCCGTTCTCCAATTTAACTTTTCGAACATTCGGCCAAGCCAGCTTCGCCAGTTCTCGTGATTCCCTGTTTTCTGGAATGCCGCCACCCGCACCAACACCATTGATTTGTCCAGTTGCCATCTTGAATACCTCCTGGCACCGTTAGGTGCTCTTCGCCCTTTACAGGCTTACACTTACTTATCGAAAGATAGGGGGTAAAACTTGCATCAAATAACCAGCATTATTTAGGCTTTATAACAGTAAATATTACTACTTGCGCACCATCGTCCCGATACCGTGGTCGGTGAAGAGCTCGAGGAGGATCGCGTGAGGAAGCCGGCCATCTATAATGTGGGCGGTTTTGACCCCCTTGCGGAGGGCATAAAGGCACGATTTGACCTTGGGGATCATCCCGCCGGAGATACCCCCACCCTTGATCATTAGCTGGGCTTTATATGTATTAACCTGCGAGACCAACTTGCCATGGTTATCGAGCACGCCGGAAACATCGGTCATCATGATCAGCTTTTCCGCTTTTAAGTAGGCAGCAATAGCAGCCGCCGCTTTATCAGCATTGATATTGTAAACCCCACCCCTCTTTCCAACCCCAATTGAAGTCAAAACCGGGATATAACCCAGTTTCATCCATTTGTTCAAGAAACGATAGCGAATACCGCCAACCTGGCCGGTAAAGCCGAGGTCGATCCGGTTCCCCTTTTCATCTTTTTTCCAATATTTAAAGGCTTTGATAACCCGGCCTTTTTTGCCGTAAAAACCCTTTGATTTCCCCCCCGCTTTTTTGATCAGCGAAACTATCTGCTGGTTGATCTTTTCGCCCAGCACTTTTTGGACGACTTTCATCGTCTCTTTATCGGTCACCCGGTAACCACCAATGAATTTCGGTTCCAGCCCCTTTTTGCGCAAATATTTGTTGATCTCCGGACCACCACCATGGACCAGGACCGGATTCATCCCAACCATCTTCAGCAGGACGACATCCTGAATCACACCTTGCTTCAGCTCTTCGCTCTGCATCGCCGCCCCGCCGTATTTAATGACGATCGTCTTGCCGTTGAACTTCGTCAGGTACGGCAGCGCCTCAATTACGGCGTTGGCTCTTTTTATTAAATGTCTGAACATTATGTATGATACTCCGCGTTGATCTTGATGTAGCCCTCGGTCAGGTCGCAACCCCAGGCAACCGCTGTCGCTTTACCAACTCCGAGGTCGCAAGTAATGATCGTCTCTTTCTTACCGAATTTCATATCGGCCTTTATCTTGTCCTGGTCGATCTTGGCGGAAGTCGAGCCGACTGCGGCAAAGGCCCGGCCAAGATTGAGGTCGTGCCCATAAACCGCGCATTTTAACAGATCGGAACCGGCGATCGCCCGCGCCGCGAGGCGAGCCTCTTTATCGTTCTTCGCTCCGCTCACCCGAACTTCCATCAGTTGCGTTGCCCCTTCCCCATCCCGAGCTATTTCCTTTGCCAGATAAACACAAACTTTTTCCAGCGCCTCATAAAACTTCTTCTTTGACTGGCGACTAGTGACTAATGACTGAGAAAGTCCATTCGCCAACACAAAGACGCAGTCGTTAGTTGACTGGCATTGGTCGACCGTGGTCATATTAAATGAATTGTCGACCGCCTTCTTTAACATAGTTTGCAAAGTTTTCCGGTCGATCTTCGCGTCGGTCGTAATGAACGCGTGCATTGTCGCCATGTTCGGGTGGATCATGCCCGAGCCTTTGGCTACGCCAGCAACCGTATAACCGCCAACTTTAATCGCGATCTCCTTGGGCCGGGTATCGGTCGTCATGATCGCCTTGGCGACATCATGCCCACCCTGGCGCGAAAGCCGAAGGGCTAATGATCGGATCCCGGGAATTATATTTTTCATGGGGAGAAATTTGTGAATTGAGCCGGTCGAAGTAACTAAGACCTGTTTCTGGTTAACGCCTAGGACCTTGGCTGTCTCTTTGACCATCGCCCAAGCGTCGGCCAGCCCCTGTTTGCCGGTCCCGCAGTTGGCATTACCAGCGTTGGAGACGATCGCCTGGCATAAGCCGGACTTTAGCTGCTGCTCCGAAACGAGGACCGGCGCCGCTTTGAACTGGTTCGAAGTAAAGACGCCAGCCACAACCGCCGGGGCTTCGGAATAGATCAGCGTCAGATCAGGCTTGCCTGATTGCTTGATCCCCGCCGCCAGCGCCGCCGCCTGATAGCCTTTTGGTGAAGTGATTGAATTATTCATTGTACTCGTTACGCGTTTCCCGTTACTCTATTCTTTCTTTAAGGATATAAAGCTATCTGCTTAAGCCCCAGCGTCTCCTCAAAGCCGCAGATCAGGTTCATGTTCTGCACCGCCTGCCCCGCCGCTCCTTTGACCAAATTGTCGATCACCGACATGACAATGACCGTACCGCTTTCTTCGTTTATTGATATCCCTATATCGCAATAGTTGCTCCCCGCCACATTCTTGGTGCACGGTTCGCCGCTTTCGTAAATTCGCACGAACGGCGCCTCTTTGTAAAAGTCTTTGTATAGCTTAATAAGTTCGGAGTGCGAAGTGCGGAGTGCGGAATTGTTTAATTTGGCATAACAAGTGGCGAGGATGCCCCGGTTCATCGGCATCAAGTGAGGGACAAAAGTAACGTTGACCTGTTCGCCTGATACTCTGCTAATCTGATAGCTGATCTCACCCATGTGCCGGTGATTATTGACGGCGTAAGCCGTGATCCCTTCGTTCCGCTCACAGAAATGCACTTTAAGCGAAACGCTGCGGCCCGCACCGGAGACGCCCGATTTAGCGTCGACGATCAAGGAATTATTATCCACTAACTTATTCTTGACCAATGGCGCGAGGCCAAGCGTTGACGCCGTCGGGTAACAGCCAGGATTGCCAATTAGCCGCGCTTTCTTAATCTCATTCTTGTAAAGTTCGGGTAAACCAAAAACAGCTTCAGCCAAGACTGCTTTATCCGGATGTTCCAGTTGGTACCATTTTTTAAAGACCGCTTCGTCGTGAAAACGATAATCGGCGCCGAGGTCGACAACTTTCTTTCCCGCCTTGATCATCTTGGGGACATAATTGATCGAGATCCCGTGCGGCAGAGCCAGGAAGATCAGGTCGATCTTGGCCAGCTGTTTATCAAAGTTGTCCAGCGTATCGCAAGGAAGATCGCAGATCCCTTTTAACTGCGGATAAAGCTCCGAGATCTTTTTCCCTTTATGAGCCTCTTCTGACATCAGCCAGACAACTTCCGCCTCCGGATGACGCAGCAATATCGACAATAATGTCTCACCCGCGTAACCGCCCGCTCCAATAATTCCTATCTTCATACTCATGTAAATCTCCTTACTTTAAACCTGAATAATTCGACCGGTTCTTTTTCGCCGATCCCGCCTTTGCGCCGGCAAATCTCGATCTGCTCCTCCGGCGTATCAACGTCTTCAAGGTCCGGCAGCAGCAGCCCGCGCCGCCCGCCTGCTTTTACTATAACACCAAATTTTTTCGCGTCAAGTTCCGAAATCGATCTAACCGGCTCCGGCGCGGAAAGGACATCGACTGAGATCTCCAGATCAGCCAATTCTGCCGCCGTCATTGGCGGAAAACGCGGGTCGCCGGTCGACGCCTGGATCGCGTTGCTGATCACCTCTTGAGCAACGTTGGCTGTCGTCGGTGCGAACGTCCCGATACAGCCGCGCAAATTATGTTGACGATGCAGCGAGACAAATGCACCGGCCTTCTCTTTCATTTCCGCCGTTAACTCTTTGGGAGGAGAAAGTACAACCCCATCCTTTAAATATGTTTCGATCGTTTTTCTCGCCAATTGGACTAGTGGGTGTTCGTTTGTCATTGAAAAGCCGCTATCATGTAGCCAACGCCAAACGGCCCTTCGTATGAAAGGACCTCGGGCTTGACTGTTTTACCGTCGAGAACGCCCAGCAAGATCGCGATCGACCAGAGGGCGTCCTGGCCGGCGTCGTCCGCCAGCTGCGGATCGAAGTTCAATATTCCTTTGACGTCATAGTTCTTGACCAATTGAACCAGTTTATCGTCAAATTCTTTACCGCGCGGCGAATAACCGGCTGGCGCATCTTTGGTCAAACGATGCGACATATCGGCCGAAGCAATGAACAGGACTTTCCGCCCCAACCGATCAGAAGTTTTTGCTAACGCTTGACCGAATTCAAAAAGTTTTGGCAGCGGCAGGAAAGCGATCGCCATTGGCAGAACAGGTTTTTTTACCCCAGCCGCCGTCGGAAAATAGAGTGGCACTAAGGCGCCATGGTCGAGCAGTGTTTCAGAACAGGCGGTTGCCAAGTGTGAATCCTTGACGATGGCTAAGCCCAGCTGAGGATCACCTTTGAAGGAGAAAGATAGCTTAGGCGCGCCGAACTGGGCGAAGTTGCCTTCAAAAACATGGCTGGTGTAGATCGGGACGGAGGCCTGGCCGACGTCGCCGTGAGGGGTGACGATGACGATCGTGTCAAAATTTTCCGCTTTAATTCTTTTCGTGATCTCGGCCAGCGCTTTTTTGCTAGCGGCCGCTTCCTTGATCCGGTCTTTCCCTATTTCCGGCACCAGGATCGGCGGATGCGGCATGATCGCGCCAAAAACAATGCTCATTTTGATTCTGATAATATAATAATGTATGATATTAGTCAACATGACCTTAAAAATCTCGATCTCTGGTGTGCGCGGGTCCGTCCCCGATTCCCTGACCCCCGAAGTCTGTCTCGATTTTGCCAAGGCGTTCGGCACATACCTCGGCGGCGGAACTGTGGTAGTTGGGACCGATCCCCGAAAATCGTCGGAGTTCATCAAAGGGATAATTTTTTCCGGCCTGCTGTCGACCGGCTGCAAAGTGATCGACCTCGGCATCTGCCCCACCCCGACCGTCGGCGTCATGGTCACGGAACTGGAAGCGGACGGCGGGATCGTCATTACCGCTTCCCACAATCCGCTTCCCTGGAACGGCCTCAAGTTCATGCGCGGGGACGGCATTTTCCTGAACGAAACGCAGGCAAATAAATTTTTGAAGCTCTACAACAGTAAACAATTCACTAGCGCAGAACCACAAGGGGTAGAGATCGATTATTCCGGCATCGATATCCATATTAAAAGAGTATTAAAGATCATTAATCGTTCAGCGATCAGAAAAAAAAGATTCACCGTCGCGGTCGACGGCTGTAACGGGGCCGGTTCGGTCGCGCTCCCTAGATTATTGGAAAAGCTGGGCTGCCGGGTCATTCCGATCAATGTCAACCTGCGCGCCCCTTTCCCCCATCCACCGGAACCGACACCGGAAAACCTGACCGAACTGGTCGCCCTGGTCAAAGAAAAAAAAGCGGATATCGGCTTTGCCATGGATTCGGACGCCGACCGCCTGGCAGTTATCTCTGATGAGGGGACGCCTTTAGGCGAGGAATCAACTCTGGCCATGGCGGTCAAATTCGCGCTGATGCAAAACCCCCATTTGGCCGCCAAAAAGAGGCTGATTATTGTCAACCTCTCGACCAGCCGGGCGATCGATGACATCTGCCGCCAGCATCAGGCCACCTGCATCCGGACCAAAGTTGGCGAGGTCCATGTATCCGAAGAACTCAAGTCGCTTAAGGGCTTGATCGGCGGCGAAGGGAACGGCGGCGTGATCTATCCGCAGGTCGGCTTTAACCGCGACAGCCTGACCGCGGCCGCGCTCCTGCTCAACTACCTGGCGGTCAGCCGGAAAAAACTTTTCCAGTTGGCCAAAGAACTGCCACAGTACTTTATGGCCAAGGCCAAGGTTGAATGTAAAAACAGTGACGAGGCCAACGATTTCGTGGAAAAGACTAAAGCGATCTTTAAGAAGAAGGACCTGATCTTGACCGAAGGGGTGAAAGTCGTCTTGCCCGACGCCTGGATCCATGTCCGGCCGTCAAACACCGAGCCGATCATCAGGATAATGGCCGAGGCAAAAAGCCAAGAACGGGCCGAAGAGTTAGTCCGCCAGGTCCTCTAGCCGGTCGGCCAAAGCGGTCCGCGGAATATCCAGGAACCTGGCCACCGCTGAAGCGTCGCCAGATTTTTTCGCTAATAAAACTTCATACAATTTGCGCTCGCTCCCCTCAAGCGGCGCCGCGCCGTTCCGGAAAAAGCTTTTGGCGTCAAGCGCCAGGTCTTTTAATTCCACCAGCTCTGAATCA
>Ga0172379_10006665_pt1 | contig 15331 bp, 10 predicted proteins | sample GrowelOW334metaG_FD_119756 | JGI IMG/M metagenome (GOLD analysis project Ga0172379, IMG submission 119756) | Groundwater microbial communities from an aquifer near a municipal landfill in Southern Ontario, Canada - Groundwater well OW334 metaG | ecosystem: Environmental > Aquatic > Deep...
ATCATCGCGATCCTGGCGGCCATCGTCATCGTGGCGATCAACCCGACCAAACAGCTTGGCGATGCCCGGAATGCGCAGCGCCGTTCCGATGTGAATACCATTCTAAACGCGGTGTACCAGTACGCTCTCGACCACAACGGCAACATACCGACAACGATCACAACCTCCGCCACTCATATTTGTAAGAGCGGCGTGAGCGTTACCTGCGGCGCTCTGGTAAGCCTAAATATGCTGACCGGCGCTTATGTCGTCGCCATACCGAATGATCCACAAGCACCGACCGAAGGTGTCGACACGAACTATACGATCATGAAGGACGCGACCACCAGCCGCATTACCGTTGCTGCTCCCGAAGCCGAGCAGAGCGCAACAATAACCGTTACTCGCTGATCAACCGAATTTTAAGAATAAAAAAAGCCCCGGTTCGCCGGGGTTTTTTAGAAGCGACCAGCAATCGGCTTCTTCTTGCCAGCCGCTAACCGCCGATCAACGTTTCCCGGTAGCTGCTCACTAAAGTCTGCTGAAGTTCTGAACAATGTTTAATTTATTTTTTTCTTCCCCGCCTCAACCCCTAACCCCTTCTCCCTCTAAAGCAGGGAGAAGGGGAATGTTTTTGTTTTGTTTTACAAACTGCGTACATCCATCTTTTTACTTCTTTATCAGAGCTCCCCTCTCCCAAGCGTCAGCGCGGGAGAGGGGTGGGAGTGAGGCGGGAAAAAGAGAAAAGTCCTATAACCAGACAACTTGTTTCGCAAAGCCAGTGAGCAGTTACGTTTCCCGCTCTTCTTAAAACCCAGTTTTTCTGCTATAATATGAGGATTTATGGCTTCGAATGACAAGCCGCCTGCAGGCAGTGGAACGACGATGCAATCGTCGATCCGGACGACACTTTTTCTTGAATCATTCACTCTGCTTTCGCTAACGGTTTTGGCGGTGATGGCAGCTACTTATTACCTTGCCGGGCATGAACTGACAGTCCGCACTGCCGCCCAGCTCGACTTCGCCGCTGCATCCAAAGAGTATCTCTTCGAAACGACGATCTCGAGGCAACGCGAGCAACTTTCGGTTCTGGGCCGCGATCCGCAGCTCATAACTCTTCCGTCGGTCATGAACCTGGTTGGATTCCGCGAACTTTACCGGGTCAATCAGGCCGGAATAATTTCCCGTCTTTCGCCGGACACCGGCCCCGAAACGGCCCTGCCCGAAACTATTGTCCGGGAAGGCCGCATGGAAAACCGGACTTTTTTCCATCCGTTTTTCGACGGAAAAGGCTGGACGTCGTACTTGATAATCGCACCGCAGATAAATCAAAACGGCGACCGGACCGGAACACTGGTAGCGATTTTTGATCCGAGCATCCTCATCGCCCGCCTGCTCGAGACAACTTATCTGGGATCGACCGCCCAAATAATCCTGGCAACGAGCGACCGTGGCGAGATAGTCCTGCTGCATTCAGGCGTTTCGCCGACCGGCCCCATGCTGGCCCGGCTTACCGATACCACCAGCGCCCGTTCGGCCATTTACTGGCAAACGTTCGGCGGTAAAGAAGGCAACCGGGACACGGTGGACTATGCGGGTATCCGGGTTCTGGCCTCGTCCCGATTTCTGCCGTCAATTCAATGGGTGATCGTCGTCCAGCTCGACCGCTACGAACTTTTGGAACCGGTCCTGCGTCTCGCCGCCAACCTGATAGGCAGCGGCCTGATCCTGGTCACGCTCCTGTCGCTCAGTGTTTTCTTTCTGGCCCGGCACATAGTGGGCCCGCTCGAGGAACTCGCCCGGAAACTGAACAATCTGGAAGCCCGGCACTGGCGGTTCAAGCGCTCGATTTTCACCCGGAACGAACTGGAAGTGGTCGACCGGGCAGCTTATAACCTGACCCGGCGCCTACGGGAAGCACACGATCATCTGGAAGATATCGTCAAACAACGCACTCAGGCTTTGCAAGCCCAGCATGCCGAGGACGCGGCGATTCTGGAAAACATTGACTACGGACTTCTGGTAACCGACCGCGACGGACTGGCGGTCTACATGAACAAAGCCGGCGAACTGCTCACTGACTGGCATGCCGACGATATCCGCAATACGGCTTCTGCCGGCATTCTGCGCATCATGGACCGAAACGGCCAGGAGATTCCTCCGGAAAATCACCCCCTGATCAATGTTCTTAAAACCAAGGAACGGTTTAACCCCGAAACCGATCCGGAGTTCACGCTCCTTCGCCGCAACGGCAGCCAAAGCGCCCTGCAGCTCCGGATCGCCCCGATTCTCCGGGGCAAACAGTGCCTGGGAGCCGTTGCCGTTTTCCGGGACATCACCGAGGAACGCCGGATCGATCACATGAAATCGGATTTCATCTCGCTGGTTTCTCATCAACTTCGGACCCCGCTGTCCTCGATGCGCTGGTATCTGGAAATGCTTCTGGCCAAGGACGCCGGAACCATGAACACCCAGCAGGAACAATATGTCGAAGAAGTGATGGCCTCAAATTCGCGGATGGTTCATCTGGTCAATGCCCTGCTCAACGTTTCCCGTCTCGAGCTCGGAAAAATCCAGTTAAATCCGGAAACCATCGACTTGGTCCGGATGCTGAATGAAATCAAGGATTCGTTCAAGCTGGAACTGAAACGGAAGAAAATGGACATCGTGATCGCGCCCAAACAGCTGGCCACCATCGAGGTCCAGTCGGACCGCGGGCTGCTTCAGCTGATCCTCGAAAACCTGGTCAACAACGCGATCAAGTATGGACACGAAGGCACCTCTGTCGACGTCCGGATGGCATTCAGTCGTCCGCAAAAATTGGTTACGATAGCGATTTCCGATCAGGGTATCGGCATTCCCGAAAACCAGCAGCCGAATATTTTCAAGAAACTTTTCCGTGGAACCAACGCCCGTCTTTCCGACGCCGAAGGCAGCGGACTTGGTTTGTATATTTCTCATATCTCTGCCGAAAGCATCGGCGGCAAGCTTACCTTCAAAAGCAAAGAGGGAGCCGGCACCACTTTCCTGCTGACGATCCCGGCGATCCCGGCAAAGAAAACTTCCACCGACAAGGAGCAGCCGTCTGCCAAGTAAATCTGAGCCATTTCTGATCAGACAGGCACCGAAAGGGTACCGCTGTTCGGCTTGTCCTCCGCGATATGGGTGCCTGGAGCATTGGGTTTACTGATCCACATCTCCGAATCCATCGGGACGTACTTCTTCGCTTCTAGGTCAGCCTTCAGATGCGCCTCGCCGAAGGTCATCTCGGGGTGCTCGGCAAGGATCTTGGTCAGGAAAATCGTGTAGTAATCCGTAGTGATTTTATTTGCCCGCCTGTCACCTGTTCCTTCAAATTCACCTTCGACGCGTCCTTCGGTGCCGACCGTATGCTGCTTCGTCGAGAACCTCATAACGATCCGGCCGGGACGATCCGACCGCTGGCCAATATATTGCTGCATCTTTGTTGCCATGCCTCCGGTATAACAGGCTCCCGTGTTGAGATAAAAATCGCAGTCAGAATGAGCATCCAGCACACTAATAATCTGTTCAGGTGTAAGGAAAACGTTGTTGAACGAAAGACCCCGGGGATCGCCATGCGTTCCGAAATTAAGGAAGAAATGACGTAAGCCGTTCTGGTAAAGAGCATCCACTTTCTGTTGCAGGACCGTCGCTGGAGAATTTTTCTTACCATCGACGCCTGTTGAAACACTCTCGCCGGGCAAAGAAACGAAGTTATAACGTGGCTTGCCGTCTTTGTCCTTTAACCCGTTTAACGTTCGCGGCAGATTTTCGCCTTCTTCCGCGTGCGCTTTCGCCAGCACATCGTTTTCATCGGCATGTATGGAAACATATCCCACCGGGTGCCCCGCGAAATCGATCTTTTTTGCTTCATCCGCATTCTGCTGTTCGAGTTTCCGCATTTCTTGAGCGTTTAGCATCATGCCCGCGATCTTGCCGAAATCAAAAGCCCGGGTATTCCCCTGGCCGGTCGTGATTTTTCCTGTTTCCCACAAACACTGCGTCTGTTTGTCTACCTGGCCATCCGGGCCCCTTTTCCATATCGCCAGAAAGTTTGTGATTCCCGGCCGAGGGCTTAGTCGGCTGCTATGGTCGTACATCTGGGATCCATCCGGTGTGACCGATCCAAATTGATCCTTGTACCATCTCGCCTCGCTTACGTACCACTGATCAACGATCTGGCCGCTTGTGTCACGGACAATAAACGAATATTTATAGTCATTTTCAGATGTTTGACCAAGCTCAATCGAACCCTGTCGACCATTTAGCTGCATATTCTGCTTTTGTCCGACTCTTCGCTCCAGCCAGCTATCGAATTCCGGGCTTAGCCAGTGAGATGTGTCGACAACGCCTCCTGCTTGTCCGCCTTCTTTGCTGTTGGTTGCATATCCGAGTATTTTTTTTGACCACTCGCGCGACTCATTAGTCTCTACTATGCGAGGTGTGTTTGGATTTTGCTCTACGATTTCCTGAGGTTTCGGAGCTTCAGTTGGCTTGGGAGGTGTTACCGGAGGAGCTTCAACCGGCTTCGGGGGTAGAGGTTTCGGAGTTTCAACTGGATTCGGGGGTAGAGGCTTTGGTTTCTCGGCTGACGAAGGTTGAACCGGAGGTTTTTCTGGCTTAACCGGAGTTCCGGGGATTCCCGGTCCCGTTTCGATCTCTGTCTTTTTACCTTCGGCTTTACGATTGACCCCTACACAAACCTGAATAAGTCCGATTATCAAACCGACGATCCGTTGCATGCCTTCTTTTGGATGCATTTTTACTTTTTTAATGTCACTAAGGTTACTGGCCTCCACATCGACACCCTGCATTCTTAGAATGCCTTCAGCAATTAGCTTGTCCTCCTCGGTTTTCGCTTCGTGATACCGCTTAAGCGACTTCTCAATCTTCTGTTGGACATCGGGGGAATCTTTCTCCAGTGGATAGCTTTCTGGTGCAATTCTCCGAAATTCGATCCGTCCGCCTTGAGCAATCGAAATTCTGGATATTCGCTCAAACAACGCACGCTCCTGTACCGAAAGTGACGCCAAAAATAGTGAAACGTTCTGCGGCAACCCCGGTTCGTTCGCCTGCCGTAGCCTGCCGTCCAGCGTGACTGTCTGGGAAAGAATCATAATATTTGCCCGAATTTTCTGAAGAAGTACGACGAGAATTGCACGCTCGGAAACATTAATCTGCTCGGCAAGCAAGGTGGTCCGGTCCTGATACTCCGCTGGCAATTGCTTAATTTCCTGAACCAGAACCGGCTCAAGGCGCGCTATCCGCCTCTCGAAGCCTGACCCGCCTTCCATCTGCGGAGGCATGCCTTGTCCGACAAATTGCCCTTGTTCAAGTCGTCCCGGCATGCCCTGAGTCGGAACCGCCTGACGCGGACCTTGTCCTGGCGCGCCGCCAAGAACACGAACATGTCTTTGTGCGGTTTCCTCGGCCGCCTGGCTTCTTGAGCTCACGTTACTTTCAACGCTCGCAAAAAATCCTTCAGGACCATTCTCCTGAACCAATCTGATGTCTCTTCCCTCGGAGTTCTGTTCCCCAGTTTGCCTGCCTGTTTCATTGCGCACAGGCATCCCCCGAATCGGAATATTTGTTTCGGTACCATAACCATTTCCGATCGGTCCGTAATATTTTTGTCCGTTTATCTGCACCCACTGATTCGGCGGTATCCGGGAGATATGAATGTAGGTTGCATCCTCGGTCTGGCTCACGGAAATTCCTGCGTTACTAAGTGCCCGTAGCCGGTAGTCACGCTGACCGAATTCTTCGTGAGCATCAACACCGGCATGTAATTCCGGTCGGTTTAACATCTGCTGGGCCATCGGATTTATTCCTTTCTTGTTACTCAGCGTCACCGACGGCGGAAGTCCCAGCCGGTTGGCCCCCTGGGTTCCGAAGACGTTCTGCAGTGGCAGATTCGATCTGCCCCACTCGGGCGAGAAAGAAATAATTATTGAACCTTCCTGATATGGTATTTCGACCGTATGTTCGGTTGGAATATCCGGCTGGTCGTGTGGTCTTTCCCGGTTTCTGATTTCGTTGTTATTGGCTTCTGCTACCATAAAAAATTAGGAAGAAGATATGGCTGATTCCAAAGAAGTGATGTAAGACCTGTCGACTCCGGCAGACTCCTGTTCCAGCTCGGCCATAGATGCCCTTCGGTATCTTATGAACTGGTCCTGCCACCTGAGCTCCTCCCGGTTGAACCGGCGGTCATATTCCGCAAAAGCTTTGATGTACCTCTCGGCTCTTTTCTTGCGCTGCTCGGTCGTTTCGTTGGCCGTAAGCTCGCGGATTTTCGGGTAATTTGCGCTGGTCAGTTCCGGCTCGATCCGGTTCATTATCGAGTCATAAAGTTCGCGACCTGAAATAACTTCGGGCAACTGAACCCTGGACTTTTTTCCTGAAATTTTTGTTTTGGATTGAGCCATGGATTATGGTTTTTTCTTTTTAATTATTATACAATATTTTCTCTATTTTTGCAATCACGCTCCAAATTATTAGAAAAAGCCGCGCGAAGCGCACAACTTAGGGCTTGCCGGCCGAAGCGCAGCCATTGATTAATCGAAAAGGCCCTCCTGCGCGAAGGCTGGAAAGGATGGCTCACGGAAGGAAAACCGCAGGTTTGCCTTCCGTGCTCATCGCAAAAGTGCGGGTTGCCCCGCACCTGCGCCTGTCCTTCGTACGCCGGATTCTGTCCTTCCGCTTGCGCGGTTGGGATGACCATCTATCTGGCCCGCGGATATTCTCAGCGGATCGTACCCCACTTCGCCTTTCGGCTCCGCGGGATTGTAGCGGAGGGGTAGCTGGAGCGACGGAATCATCGCTTTGTCCTGCCACCCAAATCCTCCTTGCAGCACCTAGAAGTTTGCCGTGATGTCCCGGTTTCCCCGGGACCAACCCCGCATCTCACTGCGTTCGTGCGGGGACGTTTCATATCATCCGCCTTGCGGCGGACTGCTCGTCTCTGTGGCACTGGTCCGCATGCAACCTTGCCTGATATGCGTTGCATGGGTGGGCGTTACCCACTAGGCATTCCATGCTGTCCGGACGTTCCTCCCCGCACCCTTCTGGCCTATTTTTTGGTTCTGGCCTCTGAACTCCATTAGTCCGCAAAAGTAAAAAGACCAGAAGGGTGCGGGGCGGTCATCAAAAGAACAGGAAGCTTGATTATCCTCTTTTGGACTTTTCTTGCAATAAATCTCCCGAAAAAAATAACCGGAATTAGTATTCAATATGCTGTTAGATTGTTGGCTCAATGATAAATAATTATCCCTGTATACTGTTTTCCAGTGCCGCTTTAGCTCAGTGGTAGAGCAATGCACTTGTAATGCATAGGTCCGGGGTTCAAATCCCCGAAGCGGCTCCATCCGTCTCCGTTCCTCCGGAACTCCGCCGAGATATCCGCCACTCTTTTGATGGCTGAGAGGATGCCTCGGCGTAGCGTAGCGAAGCCGGGCAGTCCTAACCTCCAATCGCTAACCGCTGCTTCAGTTAATCAACTCCTCACACAAACCCTCGGTTCAGGTATAAACTTCCACCCCGCATGAAGCGATCAGAAATTCTCTTCGGCATCCTGCGCGTGCCTTTCGATTTTCTGGCAGTTTTCGGAGCTCTGCTGCTGGCTTATTACCTGCGAACCAGAAACATCGATCTCATCCCGGGGGTAAATCTGTTGATAAATTCCCCGAGCCTGCCGGTCTTCGACTACTACTTTTTGCATTTCACGTTGCCGGCAACGGTGCTCTACCTCTTGTTGCTTTTAAGCCTCGGCCTTTACGCGCTGCGCACGACACTCGGACCCTGGCGCGAAATGGGGCGCGTAATTGTTGCGTCCGGGCTGTGGATCGCGCTGGTTATCGCCTGGTTCTTCTTCATCGAACGGCAACTGTTTTTCTCGCGCGTACTGCTGCTGCAGGCCACCGGACTGATCACGGTTTTCGTTGTCGTTCTGCGGGCAATAATTCACCTTGTTCAAAGGGCCTTCTTAAGACGCGGCGTCGGCACCCGCAACGTTCTTTCCTGCGGACAAACGCCATTGCCGACAAGTGTCAGGGAAAGCCTGGTCAAGGATGTCCGGTTCAATTATCTCGGACACGTCAGCGGTTTCAGCGACGTCATGGAAATCCAGACCAACGAACCAATCGACATCGTGCTGCACACCGATCCCAACCCAAGTAGCGGGGATACGCTGAAACTGGTCGACTTTTGCCGCAGCAAACACATCGGCTACGCTTTCCTGCCACCGCTTTTCGCCGATGCGCCGCATCAGCTCTCGATAAACCGGCTCGGTCTTACTCCGATTCTCCGGTTCGAGCCGACTCCTTTGGATGGCTGGGGCCGGGTCTGGAAACGGGCGATTGATCTGGTTCTCGGCCTGATCCTTCTGATCCTCCTGAGCCCGATCCTGCTGATCATCACCATAGCGCTTTTACTGGTTTCCGGCCGGCCGGTTTTTTATGTCAGTAATCGCGTCGGGCAATACGGCCGCGGGCGCATCCCGCTGATCAAGTTCCGGACGATGTTCGTCGACGCCGATGAAAGAAAAAAGGAGTTCGAATGTTTCAGTCATCGCCAGGACGGCCCGCTTTTTAAAATCAAAGGTGACCCGCGCACCACCGCCATTGGCAAATTTCTCCGCCGCTGGAGCCTGGATGAACTGCCGGGGTTTATCAACGTTGTACTGGGGCATCTTTCGCTCGTCGGTCCCCGTCCGCACTTACCCGAGGAAGTCGCCAAATATACCGACCGGCAGCGCCGGGTTTTTGCCGTCCGCCCGGGTATCACCGGACTGGCACAAATCTCCGGCCGCTCGGACCTGAGTTTCGAGGAGGAAGTTTTGCTGGATACGCGCTACATAGAGGACTGGTCACTGGGGCTCGACCTCTGGACCATGTGGCGGACGGTTTTCGTGGTGCTCGGTGGAAAAGGTGCCGATTGAAAGCTTTTATGAGAGACCCCGAAGCCGTTCCTGGATTGCCGAGGTAGCCTTCTGTATCTGAGCATAATTAAAATCCTTATCGGGTCCACTGCCTGCGCGCTCAAGTAATTGTTCCGTAAGTTCTTCCGCTCCAGCCCAAGAACCGGGCCAAGGAAACTCGCATTGTATTCCTCTGCGAGTTGTCAAACGAAAACCCGCTATTCGCTGACCGATTGCTCTTGGCAATGGAGATGGATCTTCATTGGTTCTGCTAGTTTCTAAAGCAAGTACAGTACTCATGGACATAACTTAACACTCTTTCTTTCCATGTCCATTTAATCCAGTGACACCACGAAGAAAACCGCTACACCAAGCGCAATTGTTCACCTTTCGAATCCGGCTTCCCAGTATCAGCCGAAGAAAGAAGCGACTGCAAATATGCAGAAAGTTCCTTCCCGTAAGGCTTGGTCCTGAGTCGGTCATCGAGTATGTCCACCACTCCGCCGTCGGAGCAATGCCGGCAAAAGGTTCTGATCAGCCGGAATAGCCGGTTACGAAGACGCGGAAAGGCGTAGTCCGGAAACGGATGCTGGTACCTTTGGCTACGCCGGTTAAAAACCGCGTGCGCCGGATGATCGAACGGCAGCGCCTGGATCACCAGCCGGTCGACCGTTTTCGGCGGGAGCTCCATCGTCTCGTAAATCCACGGCGTTATAACCAGCAGCGCCGGTGAAGGCGCGACCGAAAACTCAGCCTGCATCCGGCTCTGGCCGCCGCTGAAACCCTGGCACAAAAGCGTCATCCCGACCGTTTCCGCCTGCTCGGCATGTTTCACGTAAATATCCTCGATCGTCCGTTTGCTCGCCACCAGGAAAATGGCTTTGCCTTCGGGGGTAGCGATCAGATCACCGATCTTGGCCCCGATTGGAAACCGGATCCCGGCCGAAACATCCGGAAATTTTACCGGCGGCAAAAACGCGGTGTGTTCATCCGGCGAAACTATCGGACTGAGCGTTTCCGTGCTGTTTTTGGGGACCAAAAGCGTCACCCGAAAACGGCGGTAAAGCAGCTCCGAGAGTGTCGCGGCGACATTTTCCGGAACGGACCGGATGGCTTTGCTGCCGTCAATGAAATTCTCGATCCAGATGATCCGGTTTTCCAGGTTTTCCGGGTCCAAGATCTTTGTCAGATCGGTGAGTGCCCGCCGCGGAGCGTGCGCCACCTCTCCGGCCAGTATCTCCTCCACCAGACGCTTGAGTTTGACCGCCTCATCGGTCTCAAGATCGACTTCCGAAAGATATTTCAGATCAAGACCCCCGCGCGTTTTTTCGATCCACAATTCAACCAGATCGGTGCATCTGGTCAGAATCTCGTCGCCTTGCGCCGCCGCCCGGAGAGTCGGCACCAGACACAGCCAGCCCAAAGCCTGGGTCGCGGTATCCTCGAGCATCGAGCCGTCATCGATGATCAGATGCATCCCTTTCGGGATAGTCCCGGTCGCCGACTGTGCCAGCTGCAAAAGCTCGTAATGGCTGATGAGCACCGGCCCCTTCGCGGTTGCCGCCCGCCGTTTTAAGTACTCCGGACTTTCGGCATTGCACGCCAGCTTGCCGGACCAGAGCTGATATTCTTCGCCATGCAGCGGCAAATCGGCTTTGGTTTCGGGTGAATAAAGATGGAGCTTCATCGCCAGCGTCAGTTCGTCGGCAGTGAACTGCTTTTGACTCAGAAATTTTTCGGCCGTTCCTTTTGAAAGCATGAAATCCGGCGACGGCAATACGACAAACTCATTCTCCGACGAGGGTAGCCGTCTCAAAAGCGAGTCGATGTTTTTCGCCGCGATCCAGGTATTGGCATCGGCGCCTTTTATGACCGCCGGAAGGAATGAAGGTTCAAGTGCTTCCTCGCAAAACTGAACCGTGTCAGCCGGCGGAACCGGCAGGTTGACCGCCATTTTTACGGGTCCGGTCTTGAAATGCGTCCGGACACCGGTTATCCACTCCGGACGCTTCGTTTTTTTCGCCGGCATATCGGCCAGGGCCTGAAATAATTGGCAGTAACCCTGTGGCCCGCGCCCGGCCAGATCAGCCAGAACCGACCGTTCGTCCGAACCAAGCATCATCAAGCGTTCCCAACACTTTGAAAACAGCGCCGCGGTGGCCCGGACATCGCCGAGAGCGCGGTGTTTGGGCGAATGATCAAGTTCAAGTACCGAGCTTAAATAGCCCAGGGAATAACTTTTTATTTCCGGATACACCAAAGACGCCAGCATGGCCGTATCTATTACCGGCACATCGCTTAAGTCCCAGCCCTCGCCACGGAGCATAGCGACGTCGAATTTCGCATTCTGTCCCACGATTATCATGTCCTTTTTCAGCATTTTTTCCATCGTCTCGAAGACATCGCCGAAACCCGGCTTGCCGGCCAGATCTTCCGGCCGGATCTGGGTCATCACCTGCACATAAGCCGGTATTTCATCGCTTTCCACCGAGATGAGCTGTTCGTATTCCTGCTCTATTTTCCCGTCTTTGATCACCAGACAGGCGTACTCGATGACACGATGCAGCCCCGGAACGAAACCGGTCGTTTCCGTATCGAGCACGAGAAGGGAAAGAGGCGGGAATTTCATCAAGAAGATTGTAGCTGAAGAACATTTCCAACGAACCGTTTCATATTGAACGTTATCCAGTCATCACCTTGTCATACGAGTAATACGCAACCCGGAATGCCAAGCGAATTACGCCGCCTCCTTTTTCTCTTCGTTTGGCGCTTCGTCTGTTACCGGCTGAACCTCTTTTTCTTCCTTTGCTTCCTTCTCCTTCTCCTTCTTTGACTCTTTTTCCTCCTTTTCCTTGGGCTCTTCAGCCATACCGCCCTCCTTCGCTTCTCCTGCCGGCGGATTCAGCACCGCCACCGCCACCTCCTCACCTTTAAGCTCGGCCAGTTTCGCCTTGAACGCCGGGAGCTCCTCATAGTTGTACATATCCAGTTCGAACCCGGTGAGCTGCGTGGCCAACCGGATGTTCTGGCCTTTTTTCCCGATGGCCATCGGCCGCTGGGCTTCCTCGACGAAAACCGCCGCGCGTTTCTTGATCAGCCGTCCTTCCTCGTCGGCATGCGAATCGGCATTCACGATTATAACCGCCGAGATTGAAGCCGGCTGCAGCGCAGTGGAAATCAGGCGGATTGGATCCTCTGACCATTCGATCATGTCGACTCTTTCGCCGTTGATCTCTTCCATTACCGCCTGGATCCGGACGCCTTTTTGCCCGACGCAGGCGCCGATTGGATCTATGCGGGGATCATTGCTTTTTACCGCAACCTTGGAACGCATGCCGGCATCGCGGGCAATCGCCATGATCTGGACATCGCCGTTTCTGATTTCCGGGATCTCCAGCTCCAGAAGTTTACGAACAAGACTTGAATGAGTCCTCGAGATGCGCAGCTGGGGACCCTTGCCGGTCAGTTCCACCTTGTCCAGATAAACCCTGAGCCGCTTGCCGGTGTAATAGTGTTCGCCCGGGATCTGTTCCTTCCACGGCAATGACACGGTCATCCCCTCGACCTCCAGCGTGACCCAGTTTGGTTCGACTTTGGTCACGTTGGCGGTAAGCAACTCATTCTCACGATCTTTGAACATCTCGAAAAGGCTCTTTTTCTCCGATTCCTGAAGTTTCTGGATGATCACCTGTTTGGCTGCCTGGGCGGCGATGCGGCCATAACCGACCGGCGTGACATCGATCTCGATCTCGTCGCCGATTCCGGCATCCGGCTTCGCCCGCCGGGCGTCCTTCAGACTGATTTCAAAATTTTCGTTGAGTACTTCTTCCACGACTTCTTTGATCAAAAGAACGCTCGGCATGTCCTGGTCCTCCCGTAGAACTATGCGGATTTCCTGTTCCTTGTTGCCGAAGTCCTTGCGGTATGCGGTGGCGATGGCCTGCCGCACGGCTTCCAGAACGTCGTCAGCTTTCACGTTCCGCTCGGAACAAAGCTGATTGATGGCTGCGATGAATGATGCGCGCATAAGAGTCTGGGAAAATCACCGTTCCTGATAAGGAACAGTGCAAGTTAAACTGGACACAGCTTAGCAAGCGAAAAGGCTATTGCAAGGAGTTTTATGCAGATTCATTTTTCCGAAACCGCATACAAACGCTCTATTAATTCTCTGAACGCAGGATGCCCGCCCCACACCTTCTGCACGAATTGATCCAGATTGGTCATGGGTTCTACCGTCTTTCCGGCTTCATGAGCTCCGGACCTTTCGTGCCCTAGATATTGACTGTCTAAGCTGGTGTTTCGGCTAACCATGGAGCGGCAATTTAGCGAAAAAAATTATTACCGCAAGTAAATTGACAATTTACGTATTTTATTTATTATATAAATATGCCAATTACTGCGTCCACAGTACTTGTAACCGACTACGACGCATTTCGAGTACATTATCATCAGAAAGAAGCTGGCAAAGAAACAGAAGATGATAGGGTAAGTTTTGCCAAAGGAAACGTCACCGAAGGCCAACCCGTGATCCGCCTCCAGTCAGGATGTCTGTTTGCAGCGGCATTCCAGTCAATCGAGTGCGACTGCCGAAATCAAATTGACCGTGCGTTGCGTATAATTTCAGAAAACCAAAGCGGCGTGCTTGTTTATTCTCCAGGCCAAGAGGGACGTGGTGCCGGGCTCGAGGCAAAAATGATTGCGATGGGAATAGAGCACGCACTTGGATGTGACTCGGTCGAAGCTTATGCCCGGCTCGGTCTGCCAATCGATTCGCGTACATACGATCTTGAAATAGATGCCCTGAGAGAACTAAGTGTCTCAAAAACAATAGGACTTCTTGGGAAAAATCCGGCCAAGAAAGCTGCTCTGGAAAAAGCTGGCTTCGTTGTTCAAGAATTTACCAACTTCGAACATGGTCCGCTCACGAATACTGCAAAAAGGAAACAAAGGAGGATGGGGTTCTTTTAAATTATAGAGATTGCATCCCCCTTAAAAATGCTTTCCGATGTTTTCCGGCCATCGTCGGGAACAATGCCGCGATCCGGTACATAAGCAGCTTTAGCCCCCGCGGCCGGCGGTCGAAACCGGGTACGAGCTTCTCAATCTGGATTACCGATTTGCCAAGCACCTCCATCCGCTCCAGAGAATCCCGTAGCGTCACGCGATGTTCATGCAACGCCCGGGCGTGCGGTTCGTAATACAACCGTACACCGGCTTTTTTCAGTCGCAGACCCCACTCGATATCTTCCCAGCCGTAGAGGTGTACATCCATCCGAAACGGCACCTGCCGGGCAATCCCAAGCGGCACACTTATATGACTGGTATAGGTATAACGGTGCTGTAAATCGATGGGTATCAGCCCGTGCCCGTAGCATTCGATCGACGGGTAGCCAAACTGCCACCCGCTCCGCTCGAGCCAGCGCATTACCGGCGTGACTTCCGTGCTCGGATCCCACGTTGTATACCCGAGCACCGCAATGGGGCCGCTGCTATGCCCGCAGTGCGCGGTCAGATGCCGGCTGCAAGCATCTGGCGCAAGGAGAATGTCGTCACCGATGAACAGAACCGTCTCGCCTTTCGCATGTTCCACGCCTTCGTTTCTCGCCACTCCCTGCTGAGACTTTTCGATTTCGAAGAACTGAACGGGGAACGGCCACTGCTGGCCTGCTCTGAGCGAAGCCGAAGGATTCTGAAAAAGTCTTGTCGTCTTTTCATCATGTCCATCGCTTACGACAATAACCTCGATTTCTTTGACGCACGTTTGCATCGCCAGATGCTCCAGGCAGTGCCGGAGAATCTCGGCTCTTTTGTACGTCGGGATGATGACTGAAAGAGAAATCAGACAAATAGTCGGTATTCGATATTCAGTATATAGGAAGAAAAAAAACAAGAGCCAAGAGCCAACTCCCAAACAAGATCCAGATTTCAAGCTCCAAGTTCCAAATAGTTTATATATTTGGATTTTGGAATTTGTTTGACTCTTGATTTTTGGCTCTTGGTTCTTTATTTCTCTATATACTGCATACAAAATTTCATGCGTGCTTTATTCATCGACCTGGCAAGTTCGAAAAAAATATTCGCTTTGGTTACGGATAAAAAAACTTTGTGCTCGGCGGAAATCGACGACCGCACCGGGGAAGAACTGCTTCTTTCGGTCATCGAATCGCTTTTAAAAAAGTCTGGCTGGAAATTTGATGACCTGACCCACATAGCCGCAATTACCGGTCCAGGCGGATTTATGAGTCTGCGGGTCGCAATCAGTCTGGCCAATGCTCTTAGTTGGTCACTAAAAATCCCAATTGCCGGGATTCATCTGAGTGATTTGTGGGCCTCACGCCTTCTAAGCCCCAACCCGGATTCTTTTCTCTGGCTTCACTCAACCAAAAAAAATCTGCTTTTTGTCCGTGGTTTCGG
>Ga0172379_10006666_pt1 | contig 15331 bp, 17 predicted proteins | sample GrowelOW334metaG_FD_119756 | JGI IMG/M metagenome (GOLD analysis project Ga0172379, IMG submission 119756) | Groundwater microbial communities from an aquifer near a municipal landfill in Southern Ontario, Canada - Groundwater well OW334 metaG | ecosystem: Environmental > Aquatic > Deep...
ACGACGTTGCGGTCCCGGTCGACGTCGTCCACGTCGAGACCGACGAGCTCCCCGACCCGGATCCCGGTCGCATAGAGAAGCTCCAGCATCGCCACGTCGCGCAGCCCGACCGGGCTGCCGTCGTCCGCGAGTGCCGCAGCCGCGTCGATCAGGTCGCGGGCCTCGTCGGCGCGGAGCACGGGCGGCAACGACTTGTGCGGCTTCGGTGAGCCCAGCGATGCCCCGACGTCGACCGGGGCGCGCCCGGTGCGCACCAGCCAGGCGGTGAAGACCCGGGCGGCGGTGGCGCGGCGCGCGAGGGTCGTGCGCGACCGACCCATGGTCTGCTGCTTGGCCAGCCAGCTGCGCAGGGTGCGCAGGTCGAGGTCCGTGACCGACGTACCGCCCAGCCGGGAGGCGTGGTCGAGGAGGCCGGCGACGTCGGCGGTGTAGGCCCGCACCGTGTGGGGGGTGAGGTCCCGCTCTGAGACAAGGTGGCGCTCGTAGTCACCCAGCACCCGGGCCATCGGCTCCGGGAGCATGCCCTCGACAGGGTCGCCCGGCGCGTCGGAGGCGGTCTCGGGGCTCACCCTCGGAGTCTAGGAACCCCCGGCACCACGACGCGTCAGCGTCGGCGGCGAGCCGCCGTCGGAGTCGGCTCAGGACCGCCAGACCGGGGCGACCTCGCGGTGGTAGCGCCGCCCGAACACCCGCCCCAGGACGAAGGTCACCGGCTGCGGGACCGTGGCCCTCAGGAAGCTCCGGCTCTCGGGGTCCATGCCGTCCTGCAGCCAGGCGAAGAAGTCGCCGGCGACCGTGAGCGGAGCCTTGCGGAGGTTCTTCTCGACCGCGTGCCACTCGGGGGTCTCCGTCAGGGGCAGCAGCTGGGGCTCCAGGTCGTTCTCCTCGTGGGCGAGGTGCTGGTCGACCACCTCGCGGGCGTCGGCCACGCTGGTGCGGGCGGCGACTGCCGCCTGGGGGGTCGGCGTGGCCACCAGCTGGTCGAGTGCGTCGCTCACCGACGCCAGCGACTCCGCCATCGCGTGGTGCTCCGACTCCATCGCCGCGAGCAGCGTGGCGTCCACCTCGAACGACTCGAGCATCGGCCAGATCCAGGTGTCCTCACCCTCGTGGTGGCGCGTGAGCTCGGCGCGCAGGTAGCGGTAGGCCCGCCGCAGCTGGATCGCCCGGTCGCCGTCGTCCCCGTCCGGGAAGCCAGCCAGAGCCGTCTCGAGCCGCGCGAGGTCTCGCCGAACGGCGGCGTGGATGACCCGGTTCATGGTCATGGTGACACCCATGACGCGACCTTAGGACGGTCCGGTGGCCCCCACCACCCCTGGTTCAGACCGCAGGTGAGGCGCATCGCTGGCCGCCCCGCGGGGCCTCACGTGTGCGCCAACGCAGCGAGCCGCCAGCCGTCGTCGTCCTGCTCCACGAGACCGTAGCGATGGAGGTAGGACAACGCCGAGCTCACCTCGACGATCCCGAGACCAGCGGTGCGTGCGACCGAGTCGGTGCCCGCGCCGCGGGCAACCGGCACCGCGTCGAGCACCTGGCGGTGCCGCGACGTCAATCGGTCGCGAGGACGCACGGGCGCGCGGGGGTCCTCGACCAGGTGCTCCCCCGCCTGGCCGACCAGGTCGAGCACCTCCTGGCCGGAGGTCACGAGCACCGCGGACGCCTTCCGGATCAGCTGGTTGACCCCCTGCGACTGCGCACTGGTGACCGGACCGGGGACGCCGAGCACCACCCGGTTGAGCCGCCCCGCCCAGGTGGCGGTGTTGAGGGCACCACTGCGCACGGCTGCCTCCACGACGACGGTGCCACGCGAGAGGGCGGCGATCAGCCGGTTGCGGGCGAGGAACCTGATCCGCGTGGGGGCGCACCCGGGCGCGGCCTCGGAGACGACCGCCCCAGTGGCCGCGAGGTGGGCGATCAGGTCCGTGTGGGCGGCCGGGTAGGCGCGATCGACGCCACAGGCCAGGACGGCGACGGTCGGCCCGTCCATGGCGACCGCTCCGCGGTGGGCGGCCTGGTCGATGCCGAAGGCCGCGCCGGAGATGACCGGGCACCCCTGGCGGGCCACCACCGCGGCGAGCTCGCCGGCGACCTGGACGCCGTAGGTCGTGGCCGACCGTGACCCGACGACGGCGACCGACCGCTCCAGTCGGTCGAGGCGCAGTGGACCCTTCGCCCAGAGGCCGATCGGCGGGCCACCACGTTCGTGGAGCTGGCCCGCCGACACCAGCGCCTCGACCTGTGTCGGCCACTCGTCGTCGGCCGGGATGACGAAGCGGATGCCCAGACTGTTGGCCCTGTCGAGCTCCCGGTCGGGATCGGTGGAAGCCAGCCGGACGGCCACGTCGGTGAGCATCCCGCCGGCGTCACGATCGTTGACGAGCAGGTCGTAGAGGCGCGCGGCACCCAGCTCGGCAACCAGGTTGGTGAGACGTGGGTCCCCGGGCTCGGTGAGCCGGCTCAGCGCGGCCCGGGCCCGACGCTCGACCTCGCTCATGAGGCCCGCACCCGCGCGAAGCCGGCCGGGAGGGGCTCGCCGGTGCGCAACCCCAGCGCGAGCTGCACCTCGTCGGCACCGGGGGACACGTCGCGTCCGGCGCGTACGGCGGCCAGGTCGGCCACCGTCCACGCGAGCCGGTGGACCCGGACCGCTCCCCTGCTGCTCAGCTTGCCCGAGAACAGCTGGTCGTCGACTAGGCGTTGCCCGGCGGGATCCAGCGGCCAGCGCTCACGAAGCAGCGGACCCGGGGCGTGGGCGTTGAGCCGCCAGCTGCGCTCGACGTAACGCTCGGCCTGGCGCTGTCGTGCAGCCGCGACCCGCGCCTTGACCTGCTCGGACCGCTCGAGCGTGGCGAACCGGTCGGCGCTCTCGTGTGGCATGAGCGGCTCGACGTGGCGCACGATGTCGATCCGGTCGGACAGCGGCCCGGTGATCTTGTTGCGGTAGTCGCGGCGCACCTTCTCCGAGCAGGTGCACCGGTTGACGCTGGCCTTCGCGTGGTATTCGCCGCACGGGCACGGGTTGGACGCGAGCACCAGCATCCCGCGCGCGGGGAGGGTGACCAGCTCCTCCTGCCTGGCGATCGTGACGTCCCCGCTCTCGAGCGGCTGCCGAAGCGCCTCGAGCACGTCGCTGCGAAACAGCGGGAACTCGTCCAGGAAGAGCACCCCGCAATGGGCCCGGCTGATCTCACCGGGTCGGACGTATCCGGTGCCGCCGCCGATCAGGCTTGCCTTGCTGGCGTCGTGGTGGGGCGCCGCATAGGGCGGCTGGGTGAGCAGGCCGTCGCCCGGGTCGAGGGTGCCCGCGAGCGAGTGGATCGCGGTCAGCTCCAGGGCCTCCTCTGCGGTCAGCCGGGGCAGGATCGTGGGGATCCGCTCGGCGATGCTCGTCTTGCCGCTCCCCTTGGGACCGGACAGCAGGACGTGGTGGCCCCCCGCGGCCGCGACCTCGACGGCGTACTTGGCGTCAGTGAGGCCTCGCAGGTCGGCCAGGTCGACCTCCTCGAGCCGCTCCGCCCCCCGCCAGGCGAGCAGCCGGCTGCCCGACATCGCTGCCACCGGGGCGGCCTCGGGGACCTCCTCGCCGCGCAGCTCGGCGACGACCTGGGCCAGGGAACGCATCCCGAAGACCGTCATGCCCGGCACCATCGAGGCCTCGCGGGCCAACGGCTCCGGCACGAAGACCCGGGTGACGCCGCGCTCGGCCGCGGCCAGCACCATCGGGAGCACCCCGGGCACCGAACGGAGCCCGCCGTCGAGGGTGAGCTCGCCGATGAAGACCGTGGACTCCAGGGACGCGCGCGGCAGCCGCCCGTCGGCGGCGAGCACTGCCACCGCGATCGAGAGGTCGAAGTGGCTGCCCCGCTTGATCAGGTCGGCCGGCGACAGCAGGATCGTGATCCGCTTGGTGGACGGCCACACCAGCTCGCTGTTGATGATCGCCATCCGACAGCGGTCGCGGGCCTCGTGGAGCGACGCGTCCGCGCGTCCCACCACCGTCGTGAGGACCTGCCCCGGCGAGACGTCGGCCTGGACGTCGATCAGGTGGCCGAGGGCACCGTGGAGCGAGACGGTGCGGGCCGTGGCGAAGGGCATCAGCCGATCCCCCGCACGTGCTCGACCTCGGCCGCTCCCCGGCGCGGGACGCGCACCGCCACCAGGTCGATCCGCGTCTCGGCGGGCTGGACGCCGTGGTCGCCCGTCCACCGGTGCGCCAGCCGGCGCAGCCGTTCGAGCTTGGCCGGAGAGACCGCCTCGTGCGGCGACCCGCAGACGTCGCTGGTGCGGGTCTTGACCTCGCACACCACCAGCACGTCGCCGTCGCGCAGCACCAGGTCGATCTCGCCCTCGTCACACCGCCAGTTGCGCTCGAGGACGCTCAGCCCCTTCTCGGCCAGGTGGCGCGCCGCCACCGTCTCGCCGTAAGCACCCACGGCCTGCTTGCTCGCTGCTGTCGTCATCTGCTGACCTCCTGGAGGACAGCGTCACCACCGGGACCGACGCCGGGGCGTCAGCCGCGGTCAGCCTGGGGACAACGCCACCCCTGCGGCCGCTGTGGACGACTCGTGGCCCATCGAGCGGTCAGCCTCGCAGCACCGGAGCCCCGCAGATGGGACGACCGACGGTGTACAGGTCCGCCCCCGAGACGTTGAGTCCGAGCAGCGTCAGGAACGGACTGAGGAAGGTGTCGATGCTGGCGGCGAGGGTGTCCAGCCGGCCGTCGACGATCGGGTTGACCGCCAGCAGGTTGATGATGGGCTGGAGCACCGGCATGACGAGATTCAGCACGTCTCCCGCAGGCACGGGGACGTCCACGCCCAGGAGCTTGACCGTCGCCTCCACGTTCGTGGCGACCGTGACCACGGTCGCCCCCCCGAGACCGGCGTCGCCGGTCCCGGCCTCGTACGGCGTGGTGTCGTTCGGAGGCGTCAGCAGGACGGCGGTCTCGTTGCGGCTCGGCATCGGCTGACCGGCCGTGGCCGCCTGGTCCCAGGTGACCGTCACGTTGCCCAACAGCGGGATGGAGAGCGTCGTCTTGAACCCCAACGTGGTGCTGAAGGCGAGCGTGGCGAGCGCCGTGGTGACGTCGACGGTCGTCTTGTCGGGGTCGAGCGTGGTGCCGGCGTGACACTCCGGCTCGGCTCCCAGCCGACCCTGCGCTGTGCCCAGGCTGACGTTCAGAGAGACGATCGACGGCTCGGTCTGGACGATGTCCCCGCCGCCCAGGTTGATCGTGGGCAGCTCGAGCTTCGCCTGCACCGCGCCACTGATCTGGGAGGACTCGGCCGTCGCCTGGGGGCTTCCGTAGGGACCGCAGGCCGTTTGGACCCCCTGGGTGATGGACAGCTCGGCGGTCGTCAGGGACGCCACCCCCGCGATCTTGGTGCCGAGGTTGCCGTTGCCGAGCTTGAAGCCGGTGGTGCCGTCGGCGACGAGGATGGTCCCGGCCACGAGGTCGAGGACGCTGAGGTCGGTCTGGAGTGCCGCCGTGTCGCTCGGCGACACGTTGAGGACCTCGGTGAGCAGGACCGGGGTCGCCAGGTTCGCCTGACCCTTGAGGAGCTGGTCGAGCGCGGCAATCGCGACGCTGTTGGGCGCCCCTCCTGCCTGGAGCACCGTGATCGCGGCCTCGATGAGCTCACCCGCGGTGATCGTGGATGTCAGCAGCTGGTCGGTCGAGCCCAGCCCCGCCGCCACCGCCAGCTCGTCGAGGGTGACGAACGCGTTGGCCAGGCCGGTGTACGAGACGGCGTCGATGTTGGCCTGCGGGCGGAGCAGCTCGTTCATGGGAGAGAGCAGGGTGCTGATGAGTGCGGAGTCACCCGAGCGGAAGCGGGCGGCGAAGGAGCCCATGGAGAAGCAGGCCGACTTGATGGTGGAGCCGATCGCCGTGCGCGTCGCACCGCCCTCCCCGGGGCGGAAGGCGAAGGCGACCTTCCCGCTCGCCGTCACCCTGACCGCGGTGGGCGGGTCGACGGCCTGGTTGAACACGGTCCCGTCCCAGGCCCCCAGCTCCGCGGTCACGCTCGGGGTCTCCCCGAGCGTCGTGCTGTTGCGGGCGACGCTCAATGAGAGCGCGCTCGTCGGTGACGTGGGGTCGATGACGGTGGCGAGCTCCGCCTGGGTGCGCTTCCCGTCCAACTCGCGCGCGAGGTCCAGGGCCACCACGTCGGCCAGCGCCTGCATGTCGCGTCGTACGACGCGCTGCATCCCCAGGTCGACTGCGAAGGCAGCGACGAGGACGAGCAGCGAGACCGTGATGCCCAGGAAGACGGCGACGGCGCCGCGCTCGTCCCGACGCCGGTTCAACTCACCCTCGCAGTGGCGGTGTAGCTCAGGGTGTCGGGCAGCGGGACGAAGGGGAACGCCGGCGTGAGCGGGTCGGACCCGTAGGGATAGGTGACCTGCACCGTGACGCACTTGGCAGTCCCGCAGGCGGCGATCGTCACGTTGCAGGTGGCACCCGACGAGCAGCTCACCCCATAGCTGCTCAGCGCGTTGTCCACCTGGGTCTTGGCGGCAGCGATGCGGGCGGAGTCCTGGGTCGTCTGGTAGGCGGCGGCCCAGACTGCGCCGGCGCGGGCGCCCTCGGACGCACCTTGGCTCATGCCCTGACGGAAGCTGAGCAGATAGCCGTAGGTGATCATGCCGAACACCAGGATCAGCAGCAGGGGCACGACGAGCGCGAACTCGACGGCGGCGGCGCCGTCGTCACGGCGCCTCGAACGACGACCCATCATGCGTGAACCACCTAGACCCTGAGGACTGTCCCATGCCGCCCCGCGCCTGAGCGTACGCCGTACGCGGGGTCACAGGTAGCCGACGGCGCCCAGATGGCCCGTTGTGACTACGTCTGGAGCGGATCTATGTCCTTTTGGTTGAGCTCTTCGACGTTGACGTCCTTGAACGTCAGCACCTTGACGTTCTTGGCGAAGCGGGCCGGGCGGTACATGTCCCAGACCCAGGCGTCGGTCATCGAGACCTCGAAGAACACGTCACCGGCCTCGGTGCGCGCCTTCACGTCGACCTGGTTGCACAGGTAGAAGCGGCGGTCGGTCTCGACGACGTACTTGAAGATGCCGACGACGTCGCGGTATTCGCGGTAGAGGGTGAGCTCCTGCTCGGTCTCGTACTTCTCGAGCTCCTCGGCACTCATCCCTCATCCACCCGCTCGTCCGGCATGGAACCCATTCTGCACATCCACGACCGGTTCGAGCCCGGCGGCCCGCCGGACGTTGACGAAGCGTCTGCGGTGCACGGGCGACGGGCCGTGCTCGGTGAGCGCCGCCGTGTGCCCCTCGGTGATGTAGCCCTTGTGCGTCTTGAAGTCGTACGCCGGCCACTCGCGGTCGAGCTCGGTCATCAGGCGGTCCCGGGTCACCTTGGCGAGGACCGAGGCCGCGGAGATGCAGGCCGCGACCCGGTCGCCCTTCCAGACCGCGAGCCCCGGCACGCCGAGGCCGTCGACGGGGAAACCGTCGGTGAGGACGTAGGCGGGCGGCAGGTCGAGCAGCGCGACCGCCCGGCGCAGCGCCTCGACGTTGGCGACGTGCATGCCCAGGCGGTCGCACTCGTCGTGCTCGATCACGACCACCGACCAGGCCAGCGCGCGGCGCACGACCTGCTCGTAGCAGCGCTCGCGGGCCTTCTCGGTGAGCAGCTTGGAGTCGGCGAGGCCCGGGATGATCCCGGCCTTGCCCGCCGGCAGGATCGCCGCGCCGGCGACCAGCGGACCGGCGCAGGCGCCGCGCCCGGCCTCGTCGACGCCCGCGATCGGCTCGATGCCGTGGCGGCGCAGGGCGCGCTCGTAGCCGTAGAGGCCGGCGTCCCGGCGTACGGTCAGGCCGCGGGGCAGGTCGCTCATGTCAGGGGGCGTCGGGGACGTCGTCGAACGTCTCGGGGCGGCCCACCCAGTCGAAGCGGTCGCGCGGCCAGGCCAGCACGAACACCTTGCCGACCACGAGATCGACGTCGATGAACGGGTTGTCGGTGGACTCGGTCTCGTCGGGGGTGCACAGGTGGGCCGACGAGTCGGCCGAGTGCGCCCGGTTGTCGCCCATGACGAAGACGTGCCCCTCGGGCACCGGCGGGACCTCCCACGAGCACTTGGTGCCGTTCATCGGCCCATGGCAGGCGACGCCGGGCTGGAGGTAGGTGTCCTCGTCGAGCGGCTGGCCGTTGACGGTGATCCGGCCCTTCTCGCAGCACTTGATGACGTCACCTTCGACCCCGATGACGCGCTTCACCAGGTGACCGCCGGAGGGGTACAGGCCGATCTTGGCCATCACCTTCGTGAAGGTGTTGGTCGGGCCGGTGTCCTCGGCCGCCCCGAGCCAGCCGCCCGGGTCCTCGAAGACGATGACGTCGCCGCGTGACGGGGAGCCACCGAACCAGTAGGAGACCTTCTGGACCAGGATCCGGTCGTTCTCGACCAGACCAGGCTCCATCGACTCCGACGGGATGTAGAACGCCTGGACGAACAGCGCCTTGATCACGATCGCGAGCACCATCGCGACCCCGAGCAGCAGGATCGTCTCCTGCCAGATCGGCAGGTGCTTGCGCTTGCGCGCACCCTCTGCGGGGGCGTCGTCCCCCTCAGGGGGCGGGTCGACGTGTCCGTCGCTGGACACGTCGCCGCGTTCGTCGGTGCTCACGCGCAGAGTGTAGGGAGAACGTGGTGGGTCTCGGCGGGGCCGGGACTCAGACGTCGCGACGCTCCTTGATCTTGGCGGCCTTGCCGCGCAGGTTGCGCAGGTAGTAGAGCTTCGCCCGGCGCACGTCACCGCGGGTGACGATCTCGATCTGCTCGAAGATCGGGGAGTGCAGCGGGAAGGTGCGCTCGACGCCGACGCCGAAGGAGACCTTGCGGACGGTGAAGGTGCGGCCGATGCCCGAGCCCTGGACCCGGATCACGACGCCCTGGAAGATCTGGACGCGGGAGCGGTTGCCCTCGACGACCTTCACGTGGACCTTGATGTTGTCACCGGCCCGGAAGGCGGGGACGTCGTCGCGCTTGCTGGCGTTGCCGAGCTCGGCAATCACGTTGGTCATGTGTTCTCCTCGCGAGTGCCACAGGTCAGCCGCGGTATCGGATGGTGGTGCGGGGTCGGTCCTGTCGTGTGGCCGGCGGCGCAAGGCTCCCCCTGTGGCAGGAACCGAACGCGGACCCTCCGGGTGCTTCTCGGAGCGGACCTTCGGCCGACTGGACCGAGGGACGAGTCTGCCACAGCGCCGGCCCCCGGCCGAAATCAGCGTCTGGGTTTGGTGAGCACCACCGCGAGGGGCGGCGCGGGCAGGTCCCGTCGCAGCCGGAAGCCGGCCTTCTTGTACATCCGCAGGTTGTCGGCGCTGCCCGCCCCCGTGAACAGGACGTACGACGTCGCCGCGGCCGGCGCCACCGCCTGGATGTGCTCCAGCAGCAGCCTTCCGAGCCCGCGCCCCTGGAGGTCGGGAGCCACCATGATCCGCCCGATGTCCCAGGCGTCGTCCTCCATCCGCCCCCGGACCGCGCCGACCAGGCGGCCGTGGGAGCGGACCACGAAGGTGGTCCAGTCCGCCAGCCACGCGACGACGTCGTCGAGCGTCTCGTGGAGGGCCGGGATCCCGGTGACGCTGTCGTTGGCGATCGCCTCCTGGAGCCAGCAGGCGCGTTGCAGGGTGAGCAGCTCGCCGGCGTCGGCGCGGGTGGCGGCGACCACCTCCCACTCGGACCCGGCCACGCTGGGGTGGAGCAGGTCGGGCCGACGCTCCGCCGTACGCCGCTCCGCCTGGTCGCGGCGCCAGCGGGAGATCCGGCCGTGGTCCCCCGACAGCAGTACGTCGGGCACGTCCAGGCCGCGCCACGAGGCGGGCTTGGTGTAGACGGGGTACTCCAGCAGGCCGTCCTCGTGGGACTCCTCCGTCAGCGACTCGGAGTTGCCCATGAACCCCGGCAGCAGCCGGACGACCGCCTCGGTGATCGCGAGCGCGGCCACCTCTCCCCCGTTGAGCACGTAGTCGCCGATGGAGACCTCACGCACCTCGACCCGGCCGGCGGCATGATCGAGCACCCGCTGGTCGATGCCCTCGTAGCGGCCGCACGCGAAGACCAGTCGCTCCCGCGTCGCGAGGTCGCGGGCCAGTGCCTGGGTGAACGGCTCGCCCGACGGCGTGGTCACCACCAGGGTGGCGCCGTCGACCTCGAGCGCGTCGAACGCCTCGCCCCACGGCTCGGGCTTCATCACCATGCCGGCGCCGCCGCCGTAGGGCGTGTCGTCGACGGTGTGGTGGCGGTCGTTGGTCCACTGGCGCAGGTCGTGGACGTGGACGTCGATCAGCCCCCGGTCCTGCGCCTTGCCGGGCAGCGACAAGGCGAGGGGGGCGAGGTAGTCAGGGAAGATCGTGAGGTAGTCGAGCCTCACGCGTCGTCCTCGAGCGGGGTCACCAGTCCGGGACGGTCGGCCACCACGATCCGGCCGCCGGCCAGGTCGACCTCGGGCACCAGCGCCTTCACGAACGGGACCAGCCCGTCATGTCCGGTGGGAGTGCGCACGGTCAGCAGGTCCTGGGCACCGCCGTGCGCGACGGCGGTGACGGTGCCGAGCTCGCGCCCGTCGAGGTCGACGGCGGTGAGGCCGACCAGCTGGTGGTCGTAGTACTCGTCGGGGTCGTCCGGGGTCTCGGACGCGTCGACGGTGGTCCTGAGCACCACCCCGCGCGCGGCCTCGGCCTGGTTGCGGTCGGTGAGCTCCTCGAAGGTCACCAGCAGCGTCGTCTGGTGCCACCGCGACCGGGTGACGGTCAGCGTGCGGTGGGCGAAGGCCGAGCCGGACGGAGGCTGTACGGCGAGCGTGGCGCCCGCTGCGAACCGGCGCTCCGGCTCGTCACTCTTCAGGTCGAGGGTCACCTCGCCACGGAGGCCGTGCGGCTTGCCGATCCGGCCGACCACGACGTCGATGGACTCCACGATGAACCTCTTCTAAGAAAGCCGAACGGGTGCCGTCCCGGAGGACGACACCCATTCAAGCGTTGATCGGGCCAGCCAAGAAGCAGGGAGCCTCAGCGACGACGGTCGACGTCCACGAAGTCGATCCGCGCGCCGCCGCGGCCCGCGAGGGCCGAGACGACGGTGCGGAACGCGGACGCCGTACGTCCGCCGCGGCCGATCACCTTGCCGAGGTCGTCGGGGTGGACCCGGACCTCGAGGATCGAGCCACGACGCAGCTGCTTGTCACGCACGGACACGTCGTCGGGGTTGTCGACGACACCCCGGACGAGGTGCTCGAGAGCGTCGGCGAGCATCAGCGTCAGGCCTTCGGCTCGGTGGCCTCGGCCGGAGCCTCGGCAGCAGGCGTCTCGGCAGCGGCCTCGGCGGGAGCCTCGGCAGCAGGCGTCTCGGCAGCGGCCTCGGCGGGAGCCTCGGCAGCGGGAGCCTCAGCAGCAGGCGCCTCGGCGGCGGGAGCCTCGGGCTCCTCGACCTTCTTGGCGGACTTCTTCGCGGCCTTCTTGGTCGTCGTCGCGTCGCCCTTGGGCTCGCTCGCCGACTCCTTCAGCGCCTCGTTGAAGATCTCCTGCTTGTCGCGCTTGGGCTCGCGGACCTTGAGGGTGCCCTCGGTGCCGGAGATGCCCTTGAAGGTCTGCCAGTCACCGGTGATCTTGAGGATCTTGGCCACGGCCTCGGTCGGCTGAGCGCCGACTCCGAGCCAGTACTGCGCCCGGTCGGACACGACGCTGATGAAGCTCGGGTCCTCCTTGGGGTGGTACTTGCCGATCTCCTCGATGACCTTGCCGTCGCGCTTCTTGCGCGAGTCGACGATGACGATGCGGTACTGCGGCACCCGGACCTTGCCCAGGCGCTTCAAACGGATCTTGACGGCCACGGTTGTGGTGTCTCCTTGAGGTTCGTGGTGGGTGAAGGACACGGCACCGGGTGGGGAACACACGGTGCCGGAGCTTCGATGGGCTCTGCGGCGTCCGGATGAGAGGGTCCGGCGCGCAGGACTCAGCGGCTGATTCTGCCAGAGGTGCACGGAGCAGATGAAATCGGGCACTCTGAGGTGGTGACCCAGCCTCCGACCTCACCGTACGTCGCTCCCCCGCGAGCGAGACGCCGTCGCCCCAGCGCCTGGTGGTTCGTGGTCGGCGGCGCGCTCGTGCTCGCCGCGATCGTGTCGTTCGTGGGGCTCTTCGCCTGGACGCTGACCGGGTTCCTGGACACCGACGCGACGGTCGACGCCAACGACCGACCCGAGACCGTGCGGCTCGAGGGTGACGACCGCCGGATGCTGTGGCTCGAGGACGGCCTGACCCAGACCTGCGTGGTCACCGACCCCGACACCGGTGACGAGGTCGCCACCCGGTCGGTGGGCGGCGACTTCAACCGCTCCGAGGGCGACACCGGCTGGACCGGGTCCGTCACGTTCGCGCCCGGCTCGGGCAGCGTCGAGATCGTCTGCACCGGCGGAGGCACGGTGGTCGTCGGTCCGGCGCCCGCGCTCGGGAGCTTCGTGGTGGGCCTGCTCGCGACGATCCTGGTCCCGCTGCTGCTCGGCGGCGGCGGTGTGGTGGTGCTGATCGTCACCGGCGTGCTCTTCTCCACCGGCCGCCCCCGCGACGTCCCTGCCCACGGTGACCCGTCAGAAACTCTCTGACGGGTCAGCGAGGCAGAGCGTGAGTTAGTGACGGGTCACCGGGGTTTCGGCGTGAGTTTGTGACGGGTCAGCGTCAGGCGACGACATGGCCGCGGAGCACCACGCACTTCGGCTCGAGGAGCGCGGTGAGGTCGGCGAGCGGGTCGCGGTCGAAGACGACGAAGTCCGCGGGCGCGCCCTCCTCGAGGGTGGCGTTCCAGCCGAGCCACTCCCGGGCCCGCCAGGAGGCAGCGCCCAGCGCGTAGTCGGCCGGCAGCCCGAGGCCGGCCATGGCGATCACCTCGCCGGCGAGGTTGCCGTGCCGGCTGACGCCGCCGCCGTCCGAGCCGGCGTAGAGGCTGACGCCGGCCTCGTAGGCGGCCATGATCGTGTCGCGGCGCCGGGTGAACAGCTCGGTCATCGTGGCGGCGTAGTCGGGGAACTTCGCGCCGCCTGCCTCGGCGTAGCCCGGGAACTTGTCGAGCTGCATCACCGTCGGCACCAGCGCGGTGCCGCGCCGCGCCATCGACTCGACCAGGTCGGTGGTCAGCCCGGTGCCGTGCTCGATGCAGTCGATGCCTGCGTCGATCAGGCCGGGCAGCACCTCGCGGCCGAAGCAGTGGGCGGTGACCTTGGCGCCGTGCTCGTGCGCGGCGGCGATCGCCGCCGCGAAGGCCTCCGGGGGGAACGACGGCGCCAGGTCGCCCTCCTCGCGGGAGATCCAGTCACCGACCAGCTTGACCCAGCCGTCGCTGCGCTGCGCCTCCTGGACGACGTATGCCGCCAGGTCGTCCGGCTCGACCTCGTGGGCGTAGTTGCGGATGTAGCGCTTGGTGCGGGCGATGTGACGACCGGCGCGGATCAGCCGGGGCAGGTCCTCGCGGTCGTGGATCCAGGACGTGTCCGCCGCGGAGCCGCAGTCGCGGATCAACAGCGCGCCCGCATCGCGGTCGGCAACAGCCTGCTTCTCGGTGGCCACCTCGTCGATGGCCCCGTCGTCGTCGAGCCCGAGGTGGCAGTGAGCGTCGACGAGCCCCGGCACGATCCATCCCTCGGCCTCGGTGTCGGCACCGGCGACAGGCTCGTAGGTGACGTGACCGTCGACGACGTACAGCACGCGCGACTCCCCGTCGGGGAGCACCGGACCGCGGAACCTGAGAGCCGTCATGCCCCGGACGTTACCGAGGTCCCCAATCCGCCAGCACCTAGGCTGCTCGCGTGACCACCCCCGCCCCCGGGGCACTCGAGCGCCTGCGCGTCGCCAACCGGCGCGCGGTCGCCAGCCTGCTCGCCGCGGGTCCGATGAGCCGCGCCGACCTGGCCCGCGGCACCGGGCTCTCGCGGACCACGGTCTCCAGCCTGATCTCGGAGCTGATCGCGACCGGTCACGTCACCGAGACCGCCGACCGGGGCCAGCCGCACAAGGGCGGCAGCGGCCGCCCGCCCCTCCTGGTCGCGCTGAGCACGCCGCACGGTGGGGTCGCCGGCGTCGACATCGGACATCACCACGTGCGGGTAGCCGTGGCCGACCGCGCCGGCGTCATCCTCGTCGAGGACTGTGCGACCGTCGACGTCGACTCCCACGGCGCCGACACCCTGGACTGCGCCGCGACCATGGTGCGTACGGCGCTGCGCGCGGCGGGTCTGGCCCGCGAGGACCTCCAGGGCGTGGCGATGTGCGTCCCCGCCCCACTCGACCGCCGCCACGCCCGGATCAATACCGGGATCCTGCCCGGGTGGCAGGACCTCTCCCCCGGCGAGGAGCTCCAGCGGCGCCTGGGGGCCCCGGTCTTCGTGGACAACGACGCCAACCTCGGGGCACTCGCCGAGGTCGAGCGGGGAGCGGCCCGTGGAGTCGCCGACGTGATCTACGTCAAGGTGGCCAGCGGGGTCGGCGCGGGGCTCGTGCTCGGCGGGCGCCTGCACCGCGGCGCGACCGGCATCGCCGGGGAGCTGGGCCATGTGCAGGTCGATGACGACGGCCCTCTCTGCCGGTGCGGCCACCGTGGCTGCCTCGAGACAGCGGTGTCCGCCGCGCGGCTGCTGGCGGACCTGCAGCCGGCGTACGACGAGCCGCTCGCCGTGGGCCGCGTGCTCGAGCTGGACCACGACGGCGATGCCGCCGTGGGGCGGGTGCTCGGCGACGCCGGCCGCACGATCGGTCGCGCCCTGGCCGACCTGTGCAACAGCCTCAACCCCCAGGTCGTGCTGCTGGGCGGCTCGCTCGGTACCTCACCGTCGCTGGCCCACGGCATCCGCGAGGCGATCGACCGCCACGCGCATTGCGACACGGCTGCAGCCGTGCGGGTCGCGGCCGGGAGCCTGGGCGACCGGGCCGAGATCGTGGGCGCGGTGTCGCTGGCGATCGCCCGCGTGGCCCAGGTCTAGGAGTCTGCCGCCACCTGGTCGAGGTCGCGCACGGCGTAGCGGTGGTGCTCCCACTCCTCCCTGAGGATCACGTGCAGGCAGGACAGGACGGTCTGCTCGCGGGCCGGGACCCACGGGTTGTGCCGCGTCGCCGCCAGGTCGTCGAGCGTGACGGTGGCGAGGTAGTCACGCACCATCGCCACCCGACCCGCCCGGGCCTCGAGCACCTCGGCGTAGTCCGGTGTGGCCGTCGTGAAGACCGACATGTCCAGGCCGTCGTCCGCCGCCTCGGCGTAGGCGAGACCGAGCGGGTGGAACGGCTGCTCGAGCTCGAGGACGGCGCGGCCCAGCCAGAC
>Ga0172379_10006667_pt1 | contig 15329 bp, 9 predicted proteins | sample GrowelOW334metaG_FD_119756 | JGI IMG/M metagenome (GOLD analysis project Ga0172379, IMG submission 119756) | Groundwater microbial communities from an aquifer near a municipal landfill in Southern Ontario, Canada - Groundwater well OW334 metaG | ecosystem: Environmental > Aquatic > Deep...
TCTTGAAACGATTTTAGATAAATGGATGTTCTTTCTCAAAAATGCCACAACATTGGATTTTATCCCCAAACAATACGAAGAGATACCCGAATTTAACGAAGCGTTTTTAATAGCGACACGATATAAATGGAATAAAGAAGATATGAGAGTCTATGATTGGGTCGCTATGAAAGAGAGAGATGAAGAGAATGCTTTACGAAAAGCTAGGGATACGGCTCTTGCTAAGGGGATGGCTAAGGGGATGGCTGAGGGGATGGCTGAGGGGAGAGAAGAAGGACTGGCAGAGGGGCTAGCAGAAGGAAGAGAAGAGGGAAGAGAGGAAGGACTGGCTCAGGGCATTGAGAAAGGCGAACAACAAGCCAAAATCCAAATAGCAAAAAACCTTCTCGATATATTAGACAATACTACAATCTCACTAAAAACAGGACTTAGTATCAAGGATATTGAAAACCTAAGACACTGATCCCCTTACACACTGTAATACGTCGCCTCTTTATGATGAACAACGAGTGCCGTCGTACTTTGTTCGGGATGGATTTGAAAGGTCTCTGAGAGGACGATTCCAAACTCTTCGGGTCGTAACAAATCAAAAATGATTTTGCTTTGTTCCAAATCAGGACAGGCAGGATAACCGAAACTATAGCGTGCTCCGGCATAACGGTTGAGCCGTACATCTCGTAGACTAAACCCTTCATCGTCACTGGCAATACCCAAGTCCAAGCGGATTTGTTTGTGGGCTACTTCGGCGAGCGCTTCGGCAAGTTCGACCCCAAAACCGTGTACCATGTTGTACTCTAAATATTGGTTAGCAGCATAGAGCTCTTTTTCGTACTCGCTAAATTTATCCCCAACACTGACACAAGTGAGAGGGAGCACGTCATCACGCGTATGGGTGAAAAAATCGCTCAATGCGCGATGGGGTGCTTTACGTTGGCGTGGAAATTCAAAAACATATTTGGCGTTTCCTATGACCATTTCTAACGGTTGACGATTGGCATTTGCATCCACGTTCCAGCCACACGTTTCGTCGAAAATGAGGAGTTCTCGGTCATTACTGCGCACTGGATAGTATCCATAAATGATTGTTGGATCAAAAAGACCTCGTTGGACAATCTCCCGTTTGATCCGTTCGTAGGCGGGATAGACTTTGGTTTCCAACAGTTTTTTATACGCATCAACCTCCATCCCTGCACGTTTGTAACCCCAGTGCATTTTGAAAAGAGTTCGCTTGTTGACCCACTCGCATACCATATCAAAATCAAGTTGTTCTTTACGTAATACTCGTCGCCCCCAAAACGGAGGGGTAGGAATTTTCACGTCACGAGAGGGCATTTTTAGCTCTTCAAACGGAGGGATAATGATCTCTTTGACCTCTTTGACCTGACGCTCTACCATATCGCCGTTTAGTCTCGTATCCAATCCACCGCTTGGGTCTGCATTGTATTTTTCGATACGACTCATAGCGATCACCCCATCAAAGGCATCACGACAATAAAAGATTGCCCCCCCATAGATAGGACGACAAAAATCATCGACGAAGCTGCGTGTTAGTGCCGCACCCCCCAGTAAAATAGGAATTGTAATCCCTTTTGCACTCAATATTTCAAGATTATCTTTCATAACTTGGGTCGATTTAACGAGTAATCCTGACATTCCAATGGCGTGAATCTCGTTGGATTTCATGACGCCCAGATACTCTTCGAGTTCGGTTTTGATTCCGATATTGATCACCTTAAACCCATTGTTGGAGAGAATAATATCGACGAGATTTTTCCCCACATCGTGAACATCCCCTTTGACCGTTCCAATGACTAAGGTGGTGTCGGTATCTTTTTCTTGCTTGGTGAGGTAGGGATTGAGATAATCGACCGTTGTTTTCATCGTCTCTGCACTTTGCAATACAAACGGCAACTGCATTTTTCCGCTTCCGAAAAGCTCCCCGACGACTTTCATCGCATCAATGAGAATTTCATTCACGATTGTATCAGGCTGTATCGTTTGACGCGCTTTTTCCACCAGTGGGATCATCCGTTCTTTATCCCCATCCAACAAAAGACGTCCGATTTTTTCTTCATCGCTCATTGCCTCATACTCTTCATCGTTTCGGCTGTTATCAATCGTCTTATCACTAAAATGGTCGATAAATTTGAAGAGCGATTGATCGTCCGCCGCAAACAGAAGCTCTTCACAAATCGCCTTATCCTCTTGCGACATTTTGGCTAAAGGGACGATGTGTTTAACGTTGATAATGACGGAGGTCATCCCTGCTTGGATACAGTAGTGCAAAAATACACTGTTGAGATAGACCCGTGCGTTTATATTGAGACCAAAAGAGATATTAGATAGCCCAAGCGTTGAGCCAACATTGGGATATTTTTGGTGGAGTTGACGAATCGCCTCAAGGGTTTGGACGGCGGCATCACGATACTCTACATCCCCGCTTCCTACGGTAAAGGTGAGCATATCAAACATAAGATTGCGAGGATCAATACCATGGCGGTTGACACATAAATCGTAGATACGATCAGCGATGCGCATTTTCTCTTCGGTGGTTTTTGCCATCCCCTTTTCATCAATGACGAGACACACCAACGCTGTTCCGAACTTTTTCGCCAGAGAACAAATCGCATCCAATCGCTCTTCACCGTCTTCAAGGTTAACCGAGTTGATGATGGGTTTACCACCAATACACTTGAGTGCTTCTTCCATCGTGTTGACTCTCGTCGCATCGGGCATAAGAGGAATAGAGATTTTTTGGTTATAGATTTTCATAACGTGCATCATATCGATGGCACCGTCACGTCCGGCAAATTCGACGTTGACATCCAGACAATGGGCACCATCACGTACTTGCGCTTGTCCGACACTTAGCGTCCCCTCATAATCACCGGCGATAATGAGTTCACGAAACGCTTTGGAGCCTGTGGAGTTGGAACGCTCCCCTATCAGTAGCGGTGAGGGGGTTTGGATGAGTTCAACGGTATTAAAAAGGGACGCGATAGAGGGTGGTGTTACCCCACTTGGTTTCTTTGGGGTGATCGTGGAGACTTTATTCACCAATGCACGGATATGTTGAGGGGTTGTACCGCAACATCCGCCCAAGAAACTCACCCCTGCATAGTTCAAAAAATCGCATTGAAGCTGTGCAAACTCATCGGGTCCCATTGGATAATATGAGTAACCGCCACGATTTTGAGGCAATCCTGCATTGGCATGAACGGAGATAGGTTTACCCCACACTTCACTTAAGGTTCGAACGTGTTTACTGTATTGTTCTGGGCCTGTCCCGCAGTTAAATCCAAGACTGAGAATATCAAACGGTTCCATAATCGTGGCAATCGTTTGGGCATCCGTTCCGATAAGCATACTTCCTGCTAATTCGATAGTAACGGAGACCATAATGGGCAAATCGGTTCTCCGCTCTTTATTCGCCGCTTCACACGCATGAAGTGCCGCTTTGATTTGCAATGGATCTTGACACGTCTCAAGGAGGAAGATATCAGCTCCTCCATCGATCAGACCCAAACAACATTCGGTGTATCCCAAAAGCATTTCATCGTAATGAATGTGTCCGAGGGAGGGGAGTTTCGTCCCCGGTCCAATGGAGCCAAGAACGAAACGTGGATAGTGCGCGGTTGAAAATTTATCGCATTCATCCCTACAAACTTGCGCCCCTGCACGGGAGAGTTCGTAGGCACGATGACCGATTTGGTACTCATCCAAAACCCAGTTAAACGAACCAAAGGTGTTGGTGGTGAGTAAATCTGCCCCTGCCGTGAGGTAAGCGTGAAAAATATCGCTCATGACTTCGGGGCACGTGACATTGAGAAGCTCATTGCACCCCTCGTTACCTTCCCATGCGCTTGCGGGAATCATCGCATCACGCTCTTGAAGCTGTGTCCCCATAGCACCATCAATGATAAGCGGGCGTTTTTGGAGTATTTCAAGGAGTTGTGTTTTTACCGACATGGATGCTCTTTTAAAAGAAATTAGTTTTTTATTTTATCCTAATGGAGCATAAGTGGTTCTAAGGGGCAAAATATAATTCTTTTGATACACTCTTAGTTATGAAAAAGCTACTTCTTTTATCCCTCCTTTTAGTCACCACCCTTTGGTCAAATGAGTCCATTACCCTCCAATTGTCATGGCTTCATCAGTTTCAGTTTGCTGGATTTTATATTGCCAAGGAAAAAGGGTATTATCGTGATGCTGGCTTAGATGTTACGATAAAAGATGCCCAAAATAAAAGAGACCCTTTAACAGCGGTAATGGAGGGGAAAGCTCAATATGCCGTCGGTCATACATCACTAATTGTGAACAGCATGCAGGGAACACCCATTATTTTGATGGCAGCGATGTTTCAGTCCTCCCCTATGATGTTGTTGGTACGAGCAGATTCTGGAATTCAACACGCTGAAGATTTACGCGGTAAGCGGATCATGTTTACGGATGATGCTGTCAATGGTGTCGAGATTCAAGCCATGCTTCGTAGTGTGGGACTTACCCCTAAAGATTATATTTTGCAGCCCCATTCCTATACTCCACGGTCATTGGAGCGCAATGAGACCGATGCTATGGCGGCGTATCTCTCTAATGAGCCTTTTATCTTAGACAAAATGGGGATTAAAACGCGAGCTATCCATCCCAAAGAATACGGATTCGATTTTTACAGCGATATATTGTTTTCGAGCCACAAAGAGTATCAAGAACACCCAGAGAGAATGGCTCAATTTTACACTGCGAGTATGCGTGGGTGGCAATATGCGTTTAGCCATATTGACGAGACGGCGGAACTGATTTACCGCCATTACAATCCTCAGCATAAATCTCTTCAAAGTCTTCTCTATGAAGCAAAAGCGCTCAAAGAACTTGCCTATCGTCCTAATATTTCATTTGGAGAAATCAATCCCGTTCGTTTAGAGATGATGGCGCAAGGGTATCGTTTGATGGGAATAGCAAATGCCCCTTTTTCCTCAGAAGTATTGATCTATAAAAATACAACACTGCAATTAACTCAAATCGAAAAAAAGTGGCTTCGCGACCATCCCATTATACGTGTTGGTATTGATAAAAATCGACCACCGATTGAGTTTGTTGATAGCGATGGTAAATATTTAGGAGTGAGCGCATCGTATTTAAAGCTTCTTGCTAAACGGCTAGGAGTTACTTTTGAAATTGATTACAGCCATTCTACATGGAGCGATTCCCTAAAGGGTATTAATAAACGGGAGCTGGATATGCTTTCGTACGCTACTATCATAAAAAAACAAAACACTACTCTTCATTTGAGTCGTCCTTATATGAAAGAATCAATTGTTATCGTCTCCAAATCGAACGTGGGATATGTGAATGATCTCAAGGATCTTCAAGGGAAAAAGATTGCTGTTGTCCAATCCTATGCAACCCAAGAGCTTCTCAAAAAAGAGTACCCTCATATAAAAATCGTCCTTGCTCAAACACCCTTGGAGGCATTGAAAAAAGTGGCTTCAGGCGAAGCGGATGCGTGTATCGAGGGGTTAAATGTTGTCAGCTATTTAATGGATTTGTATGATGTAAAAGGGCTAAAAGTCGTTGGTGAAACATCGTACCAATACGAGTTGACCTTTGCATTTCGGGAGGATTGGGAAATACTTGCCAGAATTACCGATAAAGTTCTGACATCCGTTACCCCAAAAGAGTACGAAGAAATTCACGGGCACTGGTTGATTATGAAACATCAAGCCCCCATCAATTATTTTTATGTATGGATAGCAACTTTTACCGTTATGATTATTTTTCTACTCATTACTTATAAAAATAGACGGCTTGATGAATTGGTACATCGTCGTACAAAAGAGCTTGAAGGTTTGAATCAGCATCTGCAAGAGGAGATAGAGAAAGCGGTTCTTAAAAACCGCGCTCAAGAGAAGATGTTAATGCAACAAACCAAAATGGCAGAAATCGGTTCTATGTTAGAGTCTATCGCGCACCAGTGGCGGCAACCTCTCAATATTTTGGGATTATCGATGAGCAATCTAAGTTTAGGTTTCGCATTAGGTAAGCCTGAAAACATACAAAATAAGATCGAAATCATGGAACAGCAAATTCAGTATATGTCTCAAACCATTGATGATTTTAGGAATTTTTTCAAACAAGATCATGCTCAAAAACGTATCAATATTAACGATACCCTCAACGAAATAGAAACGTTACTTGAGCCTTTATTGAAACGAAGTAATATTACTCTTGTACGAAACGTTGATCCATTAATAACGGTTTTAGTCTATCCCAATGAGCTAAAACAAGTTCTCCTCAATATTATTAACAATGGACGTGAAGTAATAGAACAAAGCAAGAATAAAGATCGAGAGATTATAATTGGTTGCGAAAACAATACTAGCTTTTGTACCATCTCTATCGAAGATACAGGGGGAGGCGTTCCCTTGGATATTATAGACAAACTCTTTGATCCTTACTTTACCACTAAATTTGAATCTCAGGGGACGGGAATTGGATTGTATATGGCGAAGGTGATTATCGAGAAACATTTTCGTGGGAAGATTAGGGTTTACAATAAAGAGAGAGGGGCGTGTTTTGAGATACGACTCAATCACTCAGAGGATACAGTGGATTAAACCATCCACGATGCACGTTTTGAACGACGCAATTTTTTTAACATTGCTTTTTCCAATGAACTTATTTTTTTCATAACATTCCTCCTTGCTTGATTTTCGAAAGTATAGGTTGGAAGGATTACTGTATCGTTACGATAAAAAAGGATCTGACGATGGTCACATTTCAAAAAGCTTTTTTAGGCGGTGGATGTTTTTGGTGTATTGAAGCGGTCTATAATCGTGTTATCGGTGTTCACAGTGCCATAAGCGGCTATGCAGGGGGAAAACGATCCAATCCCACCTATGAGCAAGTATGTACAGGCGTAAGCGGTCATGCGGAGGTGGTAGAGGTTACCTTTGACCCCTCTATCATTAGCTACGAAGAAATTTTAGAGATTTTTTGGGAAGTTCATAATCCTACCACCCTCAATGCGCAAGGTGCTGATAAAGGGACTCAGTACCGTTCTGTCATTTACTATACGAATGAGGAGCAAAAAGAGCAAGCGTTAGCTTCTATCGTAAACGCTCAAAAATCGTTCAAGGATATTATCGTAACGGAACTCTCCCCTCTCCCCGAATTTTTTACAGCAGAACACTATCATCAAAATTATTACAGTGAACATCCAACGCAAGGGTATTGCCATGCAGTGATTGCACCGAAGCTAGAAAAATTTATGAAAAAATTTGGGGAAAAAGTGAAGAAGTAAGAGCTTCCCCGTGTGGGGAAGAGAGAAGTTGAACTTATTTAGTAAGTTCTACTTCGATACGGCGATTTTCTGCACGTCCTTCTTTGGTTGCATTAGTAGCGACAGGAGCAGTTGCACCTTTACCTTTTGCAATTAGACGTTTCGCAACAACACCTTGCTTGACAAGCATTGCTTTAACTTGTTCTGCTCGTTTTACAGAGAGTTTTTGGTTAGCAGCTTTTGCCCCTACAGAATCGGTATGACCTGTGATAACTGCTTTATAGATTGGAGAAGCTTTCATAAACGTTGCAAATTCAGCAATTTTCGCAGTTCCCTCAGCATCAATTTTGTTAGAACCCGTCACAAAGTTCAAGTGAAGTGTAGCGGCAACAGGACAACCATCAGCATCTACTTTGTAACCTGCTGGAGTATTAGCACATTTGTCTGCTGGATCGAACACGCCGTCTTTATCACTGTCAACTGCTACAACCACTGGAGCCACAACAACAGGAACAACTACTGGAGCTACAACAACTGGTGCTGGTTTAGGTGCTGCAACTACTGGTGCTGGCTTAGGTACTACAACAGCAACTGGAGCGGGCTTAGGTGCTACAACAACTGGTGCTGGCTTAGCTGTTTCGCCAAACGCGTATGACAAACCTGCGAGAAGAGTACTGTTTTGAACACTCCCTGACACATATCGGTTATCTTTTAGAAAATAAAGCCACTCAGCTTTGAGTGCCATATTCTTGGTTAATGCGTATTTAGCACCAACGCCTGCATCAACTAGTAATCCATCATAACCATGCTTTGCTACTTCATAACCAACACCCGCTTTCACGTATGGAGATATCTGAGCAAAAGCTGGTAGATCCACGACACCACTTGCCATAGCTGTAGTAGTATGACCTTTAACGTCTTGACCAATAGGGTTTGTTTGACCATAGAGCAATGAAAGCTCAGGCTTGATAAGAGGAAATAAATCGTTAAACTGCATTTGAGCACCATAAACATAATGGTTATCAACGCCTCCTGTAGTTATATAACTATTATCAGACCCTTTGTTCCACAAATAACCCACAACTGGGGTTACTTCGTACTTATAATCACTTGCAGCGAACAATGTAGCGGCAAGCAATGTTGAAAGAATTACTTTTTTCATCTATGTTTCCTTTTTTTGTTTTTATTTGAATATTAAAATATATGAAGCTAAATGAGCCTCATATATCACTAAAATTACTTGGTTACAGTTAATTTACCTGTAAACGTAGTACCGAAAGTCGATTTCGTGCTTGTTGTTGTAAGGACATTGATAGTACTTACAGGTGCTGATAGTGCCTTAGCAGCAGTATTATCAACATAATAACCAAGAGTTACACCACCAATAAGGAAAGAGATGTTGTATGTTCCCTCTTTCGTAATGTTTGCAAATGGAGATGTTGAAGAAACTTTTCCTTCAATTTGTCTCATGATATTTGAAAGGTTAAAGGTATTTGGAGCTGTATAAATATTTGCAGCTTCATTAGTAAGTTGGACAAGAATAGGGGTAGTACTTCCGGTGCTGTCTTTACCCTCTACGTATAAAACAGCATTTGCAGGTACGTTGATAGTTGAAGTAGTGCCATCGCTTGTAACAGTTGCTCCTTGAAGGATTGCTTTGAGTTCACGATTCCCAACAACATCTTTAATATCAATTGCGAGATTGATAGTTTTCGCAGTTGTATTGAGTTCACCGCCAATATTTGTAAGAGCAAATTGGAGAACAACATCATTTGCAGTTGATACTGTCTGATCATTAAACGTACCATCTTGATGTAAAGTAGCTGTAGCTCCAATAGTAAAGTTATTTGCTGTCAAAGTAACTGCTTTAGTTAGAGCTAGGCTTTGGACTGCTATTGTCGTATTACTTACAACAGTAGCTGTAGCAGCTTTTACCTCAGTGAGCGTCGTAGTCGTTGTAATAACGGGCGTGGCTGCAATAGAAGTTGCAAGACTATTAGCAGCTGTAGTTACACTAATAGTATTTGTAGTCGGAATAGCAGCAGTTACAGCTGTCATAACTGACGTTAAATCCAAGGCAGTTGTCCCCGTTAATGTAGTTGTAGTCGTAGTATTAGCCTTTAATGCAGTTACAGCAACTTTCATAATTTCAGCAGGGGACTTCGTTGTTCCTGCTGCTGAAACTAAAGCAGTTATTTGAGTAAGAATAGCTTGTACTTGAAGAGCAGCAGTAGAAAGTTTTGCATCTGTTGCACTAAATGCTCCACCCGCTTCCACAACAGCCCGATAATCTTTTGAAAGATCTGCAACACTTATACCAAATAAACTAGCGATTAAAGTTGCATCCATTCCATCAGCTAATAAAGTCGTTAATGGTGTTGCCATCGTTGACCCTTTAGGGGCTTTTAGCACGCCTGTAAATGCCAACCCAGTATCTTTATCTGTTCCACCTGTAATGATTACTTTACCAGTGTTATTAGCTGCTGGAATAGTATAGCCACCATCTGTACCATTTGTTTTAAATGTATATTCACCTACATCACAGGCATCATTGTTATTTGCATCAACACAGCCGTTTGCATTTAAAATATACCCATCAAGAGCCTTTGCAACAACTGCTACTTCCGCTGCAGTTGGTGCATTTTCTGTCCAACACCCCGTCATTCCTACTGCCAATATGGCACTCGCTGCCAATAAACTTAGCTTCATTTTCATGATTGCTCCCCTTTTGTTTACGTAATTGTGCACATTATAGACAATAAACCCTTAATCTGTTATGAAATGTTCATTTTAACTAATTTAGTTTTTAAATGTATAATTGATACCCACTTGACACCATCCGAAGGGGTGGTCAAATGAGGTTTGGCTGTATTGATTGTAAAGGAAGGGGATATTTCCATTAAATTGGCGATACAGATACATTCCCCCTACATGGACTCCAAGTTCGGGAGTAACCGCATAGGATAAAAGCATTTCGAGGGTATGATTCGTATTCAAAAAGTTTAGCCCATTTTCTCGAAATAATTTTTTGTATTCATAGTTGGTGGTTAAAGTTGTATTAAAAGGGGTATTTATCGCTAAGTTAAAACCTGCGCTTGCATAGTTTTCATTTCGATTTAATGATATTGGAAAATTCGTATACGTTGTAAATAAGTCTCTAAAACTATTACCTGCAATATCATCCATATTCGTATCAATGGTCGTTGAGATAGCGGTATGCCCCATCTCAATATAAAATGATGGAGAAAAAGTTTCAAACGCCATGGCAATACTAGTACGCCCATAAAATGTTTGATCGCTCATGTTGTCGATAGAAATTTCAGGATTCTTGTTTTTTGGGAATCCTGCTGAAAGAGAGAGATTGTCATAATTCTTTGTAAGCCAAAGATAATCATTTGTTTCACTAGCAGTTATATTTTTTCCGAGATTATTGAGATAGTATTGTATATCGGTTGCAGAGGACATACTGACTTTTTTCCCTTTGTTTCCTCTAACTCCAACATCAACCCCGACTGTAACCAAAGAAGAGGGTTTGAAAATATACCTTCCATACCCCCCATACGATAGAACATCAAGAGTAGATGACCCATAGCCGATGGCTTGGGAGGAGAGGTTAAAATTGATCAAACTATTGGCAGTTGGGGAGTAATTGGTCACTATTTTATGCGCAGTATAGTCCCCTAGTCCATTTGTTTGTAGGGTATTGGATGAACCAAACTCCGACTGTTTGACATTGAAAACATCCAGCGTATTGTTCATAGCTTTGTATTGGTAAGAGACTTCAATCGCCTGAGAGGGTAAGACGAGAGGGGCTTTTGACTCCCCTATATAGTCAGCACTAAGGGTACTTTGAGCACCAACTAGTAAACAAAAACATACGAGGGAAGTCTGTGATTTCATTTCAATTCCATGTGTTTAGATAGATTGGGCAACGCTTAGCCCCATTTTTTGAAGCATCTCCAAATCGGTATGAACCTCTCGTCCTGCCGTTGTGAGATAATTTCCCAATACGATGCTGTTTGCCCCCGCTTCAAAAATCTCATTTTGTCGTTCACGGAAGGTGATCTCACGCCCCCCTGCAATCATAATCCGATCCGCTTTATCCAAAATAGCCCGTGAAAGACGGATAAGATTCAGCGATTCATCTACCGTAAGAGCACTTGGAGCCAGAGGTAAGGCAGCGTTATGGTGATAAAAGTTTAACGGCACAGAGACGGGATTGAGCGATTTGAGGGATTGGAGCATACTGAGGCGATCTTCGTGCGTTTCCCCCATCCCGAAAATTCCGCCACTGATGAGTTTTAGCCCCACCGTATTGACATTTTCACACGTTTCATACCGTTCATCCCATGGGTGGGTAGTACAGACGGAGGGATAAAATTCTCGGCTTGTTTCAAGGTTATGGTTATACGCACCGATTCCTGCTTTTTGAAGTTCACGGAGCTGTTCGACGCTGGCGGTTCCGTTGCAGGCGATCAGACGTAAACGCGGTACTTCACGCTTCAACGTCGTCGCGATGGTACAGACAAAATCGAGGGTTTTATCGTCCAACCCTTTTTGGGCAGTGACGAGACAAAATCCGAGTGCTCCAAGGGATTCCATCCGACGTGCTTCATCGAGGATTTGATCCATCGGTTTTTGTTTGTAACGCTCTATATCCGCTTTGTATTTAACGCTTTGAGAGCAAAATTTACAATCTTCATTGCACGTGCCACTGTTGATATTACAGATAGAACAGAGAAATATTTTTTTCATTTTTTGGATCTTTCAAAAGTATAATGGGTCTCTTCGAATATTATATCGCCAATAGGACGAGTGTATCGTGTGACCTTGAATAGGGTATCGGTAATCTCTAGCATGGCACATGAGGAGATAGGCTCATCGCGCGCACACGCTTCCCCTGGATTGAGAAAAAGGGTACGGTTTTTAAAATCACACTCAAAGACATGGGTATGTCCGAAAAGAATCACTTCTGCATCGGCATTCATATAAAAGGGGAGGTGCATAAGCTTACATTTCGTCCCTGATAACGTAAAATAATGGGGTTCTTGGACGAGGTTGTATTTATTGTGAAACTCTACCAGTCGGGCATCATTATTTCCATACACGGCGATGTATTTTAAACCGCTATTTTTGAGCTGTTCGAGCATTTCAGGTTTGACGATATCCCCTGCGTGAATGAGAAATTCGGCTCCACACCCTTTGAGATGGTCGATTACTTTTTGAGAACGCCCCACTTTGGAATGGGTGTCGGATAAAAGACCGATTTTCATGGGTAACTCAAGTTATAGGCCGTTCGTGGTGAGCCTGTCGAACCATGAACGCACCCTTCGACAAGCTCAGGGCGAACGGAAATTATATTATTCACTTGCTGTTTCATTAGGTGTTCTATTTTTACATTTTGTACACTCATATACTTCTTTGTTACGGTAGGTACGAGGCGCTAATGCACCACCACACCCTTCCACTTCACATTTATGCAAGCTAGGTTCGAATTTGGAGATAAAGGTACATTTAGGATAATGTTCACATCCCCAAAATGCTCCACGACGTGATTGTCTCCACATGAGTTTTCCGCCACAATCGGGACACGGAACGTCGGAAAATTTGGTCTCTTGATTGAGGGTTTTCGTATTTTTACACTCAGGATAAGCACTGCATGCCAAAAATTGACCATTGCGACCACTTTTGACCACCATGGCACTACCACATTTTTCGCACACTTCAGAACTGGCTTCATCCCCACTGACAGGATTGGCTTTTTGAGCTTCTTCGGTTTGTTCCGTATATTTGCATTTCGGGAAACCGCTACACGCGATAAATTCACCGAAACGTCCTGAACGCAAGAGGAGTTCACTGCCGCATTGAGGACAGTTTCGCCCCAATGGTGTTGCTACTTTTAAGCTGACAATCTCCGCTTTTCCGACTTCGATTTTCGCCATAAAAGGGTGATAGAAATCGAGAAGTATTTTCTGCCACGATTTCCCCTCTTCACCGATCTCATCAAGCGTCTCTTCCATCGTAGCGGTAAAGCTCGCATCAACAATCTCTTCGAAATGTTTTTCCAACAGTTCCGTCACCGTAAAGGCGATCTCCGTTGGGACAATGGCACGCTTTTCGATTTCGATATAGTTACGCGCTTGGAGGGTGGAGACGGTAGGGGCGTAGGTGGATGGTCGCCCGATCCCTTCGGACTCCAGTTTTTTGATAAGGCTTGCTTCTGAGTAGCGTGAGGGTGCTTCGGTGAAATGCTGCTCCGTGCTGATACTTTGAATATCAATCGCATCTCCCGTTGTCAAAGCAGGGAGAAGTTTATCTTTGTCATCGGTTCCCATAACACGGTAAAATCCGTCAAACAAGAGCTTACGTCCCGTCGCCCGAAACTCTGCTTTTTCACTTTCAAAAATGATACTTTGTTGTTCAAATCGTGCATCGTTCATTTGACAGGCGATAAAGCGATTGTAGATCAGTTTATAGAGTTTGATCTCATCGGGCTTGAGGTACGTTGCTGCGATTTCGGGGGTGAAGGAGAGCATTGTTGGACGAATTGCTTCGTGTGCTTCTTGCGCCCCTTTGGATTTTTTCGTATAGACTTTGGGCTTTTCAGGGAGGTATGCTTTCCCATAACGGCTCTCGATGAGTTCACGTGCAGATTCCACCGCTTCGTGAGCTAAATTGAGAGAATCGGTACGCATATAGGTGATTACCCCCGATGTCCCCTCAGGCGTTTTGACTCCTTCATAAAGGGATTGAGCAACCATCATTGTCTTTTTGGGAGAGAAACTTAGCTGTGATGATGCCGTTTGCTGAATTGTGGAGGTCATAAAGGGGGGAGGAGTAGAGGATTTGCGCTCTTTGGTCTCAATAGCCCCTACTTTAAAATCCTCTTGTTTGAGAACCGTGACTACGCGTGTGGCTTCATCCCCTGTTTTAATGGAGAGTTTATCCATCTTCTCATTTTCAAACAACGTCAATGTCGCATCAATATCAGGTTTGAAAAGGGTATCAATCGTCCAATACTCTTCAGGGACAAAGGCACGAATTTCTCGTTCTTTGTCAATAACGATTTTCAGTGTTGAGGATTGGACGCGCCCTGCGGAGAGCCCTTTTTGGATTTTGCTTGCCAATAAAGGAGAGAGTTTATACCCCACGATACGATCAAGAAGTCGGCGTGCTTGTTGCGCATTAACGCGATCCATATCGATCACACGAGGGGATTCTAGCGCGTGAATGATAGCATTTTTCGTAATCTCGTGAAACACAATACGGGGCAACGATTCGGGATCTTTGCCAATGGCGTGGGCAATGTGCCAACCAATAGCTTCTCCTTCGCGGTCTTCATCGGTCGCGAGATACACAGTATCCGCTTTTTTCGCCAGATCTTGGATCTGCTTGACAATAGCAGTACTGTCCTCGCTGATTTTATAATCAGGAACAATGGTTTCGTTGTCGATTTTTATCCCAAAACGGGCTTTTGGCAAATCGCGAATATGCCCTTTGGAGGCAATGACCTCATATTCATTGGAAAGGAAGTTTTTTATAGTCTTAGCTTTTGCCGGTGACTCTACGATGATTAATTTCAATGGTGTGAATCCTATATATATGGATGAATATCGAAAGTGTAACAAAAAAAATTGCAAAACTGTTAAAGTTTCTTTTTTATTCTCCGATATAGTTAGTAACAGCAAGGATGCTGAAACTTTAGAGCGTAAGCTCAACCATAAAAGGATTTACCATGGGATTTAAAATTAACACTAACATCGCAGCGATGAATGCACATTCGAACGCATTGATGAACAATCGTAATATTGATAGTTCACTTTCCAAGCTCTCTTCAGGGTTACGTATCAATTCAGCGGCAGATGATGCATCTGGATTGGCAATTGCGGATTCTCTCCGTTCTCAATCAAGTTCATTGGGACAAGCAATCTCAAATGCAAATGACGGTATTGGAATTGTTCAAATCGCTGATAAAGCAATGGATGAGCAAACAAAAATTCTTGATACGATTAAAACCAAAGCAACTCAAGCAGCACAAGATGGTCAAACA
>Ga0172379_10006668_pt1 | contig 15327 bp, 11 predicted proteins | sample GrowelOW334metaG_FD_119756 | JGI IMG/M metagenome (GOLD analysis project Ga0172379, IMG submission 119756) | Groundwater microbial communities from an aquifer near a municipal landfill in Southern Ontario, Canada - Groundwater well OW334 metaG | ecosystem: Environmental > Aquatic > Deep...
ATTGTGAGCCCTTACGCGTACCCATAAATGTGAAGGCGCGCGAAGTGACGAAGATGCTGTCATTACCCACTATAGCACAGTGAGGAACGAAGCAGGAGGAGGCCAGTTTTGCAGGGTAAAACACACTGAATACCCTTAGGCTCATTCTCACGGGGGGGTTTACTTGAGCGTCATCAGCACCGCGCCAGCCGTAATGAGGATGCCACCGATTCCAGTTTTCCAGGTGAGGTGCTCGCCGAGGAACAACGCAGCGAGGATGAGGACGAAGACCACGCTCATCCGATCCAAGGCTGCCACACCCGTGGCTGGCCCGGTCTTGAGAGCGAAGAAGTAGAACAGCCACGAGAGCGCACCGGCTATACCAGAGAAGACGATGAAGAGGAGCGTACGGTTCTCAATGGTGTGGAGCAACTTCGCCTTGCCCAGGATGAGGGAGACGAGCACGAGGAACACGGCCATGACGACGGCACGTACGCTGGTGGCGAGCGTCGAATCTATACCTTTAATGCCAATCTTCCCAAAAATTGCAACGAGTGCGGCGAAGACCGCAGAGAGGAGTGCGAAGATGATCCACTGCATATGGTTAGGAGAAATCAATGACCACGCCAGCTATGAGCGCAATCGCCGACGTGGCGAAAATGAAAATGTAGTTCCACTTCTCTTTGGTCGAACGGAGCGTAGAGAGCACGTAAGAAAGTGCTGACCGTTCCTCAAGGGTGAGCTCGGAGAGCTGTGGAATTTTCTCAGTAAGCCTGTACTCCTCTATTGCCCGTGCGCGTCGACCCGAAACTTGGTACCGGTGTGCGAAGTAGATGATGAAACCAATAGTCCCGATGTACCACGTGACCTTCAGGAGTACGGGATTTGCGTCGGTGAAGAAAATGATTGCCCGGTACGCGGTCGTTGCGGCAATGCCAATCCAGAAGTAGAGCAGGCGAACTGGTTTGCTATGGAGCGTTGGGACGTGCATATGCCAATGCTACCACAAGCAGACTGAGGAAGCAGCGTTTCAGACCGCAGGAGCCGTCAGCTTGGCCAGCCTATTTTCCCGCCGGAAGAACCAGCGCTTCACGAACTCGACGAGGAGCAAGTACAGCAGGACGAAGCCGAACAGCGTACCAATGACCCACAGCGGCAGCGGCTGGAGGTTGAAGAACTTCGCGAATGGCAGCACGGGAATGACCCAGGCGATGGCAACCGCCACGAGCGTATTGAATATGAGGAGCTTGCTCGGGCTACTCTGCAGGAACGGGATCTTCTTTGTACGAATGATGTAGATGACGAACACCTGCGTCGCAATAGACTCCATGAACCAACCTGTTTGGAATTGGTGTTCGGAATTGCGGAAGAGCGCGAACATGAGGCCGAAGGTAGCGAAGTCGAAGAGCGAGCTGATGGGACCGAATACCAGCATATACTTGCGAATGAACTTTATGTTGAACGCCGTCGGTCGAACGACGTCTTCCTTATCAACGTGATCTGAAGAGAGGCCGAGCTGCGACGTATCGTAGAGGAAGTTGTTGAGCAGCACCTGCGTCGGCAGCATTGGCAGGAACGGCAGGAACACCGACGCAACCATCATCGAGAACATGTTCCCGAAGTTTGAGCTCATGCCCATGAGGATGTACTTGAGCGTATTGCGGAACGTCTTCCGGCCTTCGATGACGCCGTCCTTTAGGCTGTGCATGCTCTTCTTCAGCATAATGATGTCGGCAGTTTCCTTCGCTACGTCGACAGCGTTGTTCACGGAAATGCCTACGTCAGCGGCTTTCAGCGCAGGCGCGTCGTTGATGCCGTCACCCAGGTACCCGACGACGTTGCCAGCTTTCTGCAAGGTACGGATAATTCGCTCTTTCTGCTCGGGATTGATACGCGCGAAAATAGTGGTCACCCCAACAATTCTCTGAAACTCCAAGGAGTTCAGCTTCTGGATCTGCTCACCGGTGAGCGTCCCCTTCACCGGCAGCTGAATGTCACGACACACCTTCTGCGTTAGGAGCTCATTGTCACCAGTTAAAATTTTCACTTCCACGCCTAAACCCTCTAAATCATCCAGTGCGTCCTTCACCGTCTCCTTCGCAGGATCCATGAACGCCACGTACCCGAGGAAGATCATCCCCGTTTCCTCGTCCTTCTCGTAGGTCCCTGGACGCTTCGCGGCTTCGCGGTAGCACACAGCGAGCACTTTGTACCCTTCCTGGCTCAGACGCACGAATTCGGTTTCCGCTTGCGTGCGGAACCTTGCATCGAACGCCTGCGACTGCCCATCGTGTAGGTAGGAGGCGCAGATTCCGTAGATCGCTTCGGGCGCCCCCTTCGTTATGAACAAACGTTTTCCGCCTTCATCAACGACAATTGATTCCCGACGCCGCTCGAAGTCGAATGGTATTTCATCGATCTTCGTGAGCCTCCCGACGTCCCACTTCTTGTAGTCACGCACCGCTTGGTCTAGCGGATTCGGAACGCCGGTGTGGAAGGCGCTGTTGTAGTACGCGTAGCGCAGTACATCTTCTGTCTCCTTGCCGTAGCCATCCACGAACTGCACGACGACGATCCGGTTCTCTGTGAGTGTACCCGTCTTGTCCGTGCAGAAGACGTTCATGCGGCCGAAGTTCTGGATGGCCGGTAAATGCTTCACGATGACCCCTGTCTTCGCCATACGCACAGCACCGCGGCTGAGCGAGACGGACATGATGACCGGCAAGAGTTCTGGGGTGAGCCCGACCGCAATGGCAATAGCGAAGACGAATGATTCCATGAAGCCGCGGCCGCTGATGGAATTCGCTGCGAAGACGAAGACCACCATGATAATGGTGAGCTTCATGATGAAACCGCTGAACTTCCGAATCCCGCGTTCGAAGTCAGTATCGGTCTCCGCAGCGGTCAGGCGTTCGGCAATTTTCCCAAACTCCGTCAACTTCCCAGTTCGGAGCACTTTCACGGTCGCGTACCCAGTAACCGCGCTCGTGCCCATGAGGACAATATCACGAGCTTCAATATCTATACTCTCCGCTGCGGCATTTTCACCAAGGTGCGATTTCTCTACCGGTAGCGACTCACCCGTCAGCACGGACTGGTTCACGAAGAAGTCATTGCTGTCGACCACGCGGCTATCTGCCGGAACGACGTCGCCAGCCGAAAGCATGACGAGGTCACCAGGGACAATGGTCGTCAAATTCACCTCTTGCTGCTTGCCGTCACGGATGACCGTGGCGGTGGTGATGACGCGGGAGACGAGCGCATCGACGGCCTTCTCTGACCGGTAGGAATTCACGAAGTCCAAGATAACCGAAAGGAACACCATGCACACGAGGATGATGGCGCTCGTCTGGTTACCGGTGAAGAACGAAATCACCGATGCGCACATCAGGATGATGAGCAGCGGGCTATTGAACTTCTTCACGAACGCCACAATTGGCCGTAGCTTCGCTTTGGACGAAACTGAATTCGGACCGAACTTCGCCAGCCGGGCGCTCGCCTCGGCAGTCGTCAACCCGGAGAGCTGGATTTTGGCATCAGGCATGGCTACAGTGTACAACCTCTCGTTGGCCCAGACCAACGAGCGTGAATATGAAAAACCCCGACGCGTGTGCATCGGGGCTTCAAAGAATGAACGAACTCACAAACTATCAGGAACTTCATCAAGCTCCGCAAGCCACGGGCTGACATCGGCTTCGGGCGGCATGCGCCAGTCACCGCGCGGTGAAAGCGACGTGAGCCCCACCTTCGGTCCATCCGGCAAGCAGTTCCGTTTAAACTGACTGCCGAAGAACTTCCGGAGGAAGCCGTCTAACCACCGCTTGATCTCGACGAGCGTGTACTGCCCGTCGAAGGCCTGCGCTGCAAGCCGAGCAATCGTCCACGGCGAGCGGCCGTACCGGACGAAGTAGTACAGGAAGAAATCGTGCAACTCGTACGGGCCGACAATCGACTCGGTCTTCTGCACGATTTGCCCATCCGCACTGGCAGGTTGCAACTCAGGCGAAATCGGCGTGTCCAGAATGTCCAAGAGGACTTTCTTGACCTCGGCTTCTCTCGCGAAGACGTACTCTGCCGACCACCGGATTAGGTGGCTGATGAGCGTCTTCGGCACGCCCGCATTCGGGTTGTAGTGCGAAGCGTGGTCTCCGAACATAGTCGTCCAGCCCAGCGCGAGTTCCGAGAGATCGCCGGTACCTTGGTCCATCGCTCCAACGTCGCCGGCCATTGCCAGCTCGACGATCTTGCGCGACCAGGCTTGGCTGTTCTCGTAGACAGCATTGTGATTTGCCATATCGTGCTCAATACTCTGCAGGATCGTCGTAGCGTGCGGTTCAATGGGAATATCCTTGAACGTGACGCCCAACGCTTCCGCCAGGGCCTGGGCATTCCCTTTGGTGCGCTTCGTGGTACCGAAACCCGGCATAGTGATGGCAATGATGTTCGTCCGCGGCAGCTTCAGGAGATCCATAGTGTACGCGCCCACGAGGAGCGCGTGCGTGGAATCCTGGCCGCCGGATAAACCCAATACGAGCTTTCGACGATACTCTGAAAACACCATGAGACGTCTTGCCAGACTCGTCGTCTGGATGTTGAACGTCTCCTGGCAACGCTCGTTGCGTGTCGCCGGATCCGACGGCACGAACGGGTGCGCGTCCAAGGGGTAGCAGAACGTCTGCAGTGCTTCCTTCGCGCTGGCACCCAAGTCCACTTCGCACATTGCACTGCGGAAGGGAAAATCATCATCCGATGCATTCTGCCGGAACGAGCTCTGCCGGCGGTCATGCATGAGGGCGTGGAGGTCCACGTCCGTGACGATGCACGAGCCGTGCAAAGCGAACCGCGTGTTCGACGCGAGCAGCTTGCCACCTTGAGCAATGAGCGCTTCGCCATCCCACGCCAGATCCGCGGTCGACTCGCCAAACCCTGCTGCGCAGTAAATTTGCACGGCGAGGTTACGGCCAGACGAATCCAGTACGAGCTGGCGGCGGTACTCCCCTTTCCCAATAGTGATATTGGAAGCAGAGAGGTTGCCGAGGATGGTAGCGCCAGCGAGCGCGGCGTGCGTGCTCGGCGGGATTGGCACCCACAGGTCTTCACAGATTTCCGTGAAGATGACGAAATTCGGATACTGCCACGAACGAATGAGGATATCCGTACCAAAAGGTACATCTTCCCCAAGCAGGCGAACCATCGTGCTGCGCGCGTTGCTTGCGCGAGCAAAGTGCCGGGCTTCGTAGAACTCCCGGTACTCCGGCGGGTAGGCTTTTGGCGTTACGCCCAGGAGCTTGCCGTTACAGAAAGTGACCGCGCAGTTGTAGAGCTGCGCATCAACAACCAACGGCATCCCCACCGAAATGATCATGTTCATACGCTCGGTCTCACCCACGAGCCAGTCGAGCGCGTCGATGGCTGCATCGGTGAGGGTTTCGGAGAAGAACAGGTCGCCATTACTGTAGCCGGTGAGGCCGAGCTCCGGGCATACGGTGTACATCGATCCCTGCGTCTGTGCCTGCTGTAAGTACACCAGGTGGTTCTTCGCGTTCTCCATTGGGTTCGAAAGGGCTACTTCCGGCACCACGGCAGCGACGCGGGCAAATCCATGTTCTCGAATATCGGGGAACACTGTGGAATCGCGCATAGCGACTCTCCTTTCTCTATCAGTCGAATTGTTCATGTGCATGTTTCTTTCCCTTGAATACCGTACGGTTGTAGGGCACTCGAGGGAAAGGGTTAGCGATGGAGAGGGTCCATCGCTAACCACTAAAATTACTTCGGATGGTGGTACCAGTACCGCTGCATCCAGTCATTGCGGAGCATTGCCATCCGGAACATATCTTTGAAGGTTCCAGCCAAGGAATACTCATCGCGCAAGATGCCTTCCATGGCAAACCCCATCGTAATGTAATGGGTTGTTGACCGAACATTTTCAGTAAAGACCTTCAGGTACACCTTGTGGAGAGCGAATGCACCGAATGCCAGTTGCAATGCCTGCAGGATGACTTCTGTGCCGTATCCTTGGCCACGGTCTTCCTGACGAAAGATGAGCAAACCGATACGAGCATTGTGGTTGTTTCGGTCTATTTCGTGTAATCCGGCGGTTCCGATAATTTCGCCGTCGCTCAAGCGCTCCACTACCCACAAACAGTTTTCATCACTGGAACACTGTTTGCGAATATATGCGCGTTGCCTTTCCAGATCTACCTCACGTGAGAAAAACGAAAGATTTTGGGTAGAGCTAGGCTCCAGCGCAGCGAGAATTCTCTCGGCATCGCTCTCTTGAGCAGGCGACAATTGAATTCTCGGATTTGCCAACATACTTCGAAAATTCATGTGCTTCTCCTTTTCCTTGTCTCGTAAGAACATTGTTATCTTTCCCTCCAATCCCCCACCGGTGTGGGAAACTCGAGGGAAAGAGTGGGAAGCATTGCTGCTCCCCACCGTTGTTTCCATGCAAGCATTCACACTTTGCACACTTCCGAATGATCGTTGGTATACCCGAACACGCGTTTGTACCGCGCGACTTCCTGCTCTGGCCCCATGGCTTTCGCAAGGTTGTCCGAGAGTTTCACTGTACCCCGACCGTTGGCGGCAGTGGCCTTGATGACGAGTGATAGGGTTGGCAGACCCAAATCATTTGTAAGCGTCGTACCCCAACCGTAGGAGACGATGAGCTGGTCACCGTACCGTTCGTCGATCTTGATTATTTTCTCAAGGTCGAGGCCGTCGCTGGGCAGCCACAGCTTCGTCTTCGGGTCGATGCCGACGCTGCGGTAGAACGTGATCCGCTCTATGCCAGCGAGCAACGGGTCAGCCGAATCTTCTCGCGTCCCCTTCCACTTCCGAGCCCGTACCTCTCCAAAAACCTTGAAGAAGAACTCCGAGCCGAATGTGTCGGGCAACGCGATGGAAAGCCCGGGTCCGTACAAATCGAACCACTGGTCCAGCACGACTTCTGTCGAAGCGAGGAGCTCAGCATCGGAGTTGGCCAGAGCGCCAACCACCATCTGCAGTTCGTGCGCGCTCGTCCCCATAGGGGTGAAGCCGTACGTGAATGCCAAGAAGGTGTTCGAGGTGCCGCGGAACTGCGACGCGGGGAGTTCTTCGGCGAGCGCGCGCGTGATGTCGCTCTGCCACACCCGGCCGAAGCGCCTGCGCGTACCGAATTCGATGAAGTTGATGCGCGGGTGTTTCTTCAACTCCACGATTTTGTCGTGCAGGCGACGAATGCCGTCTGCGTAAATCGCCTGACGCTGAAACCGCGTCTTGTCGCGCAGCAGTGCACGGTAGTAGAGCTCATTCACGATCCCTAAGGCAATGGTCTCCCAGAGGGAAACTGCAGCCCACGGGCCAGTGAAGCGGAGGTCGAACTGCCCGTCAACGACGCGGAGCTCGTACGGCGGCAACTGGAGGTTCTTCAGGAAGTGCAAGTACTCTTCTGAGAACATGTTCTTCCCATACACGTCCATGCCGCGCAGGTAGTAGATTTCGCTCGGTGTGAACCGTAGCGTCATGACGTGATCCAGCTCAGCCCGTAGCTCCTGCGTATCGATAACGTCTGCGAGTCGGACAGAAGCTGTCCGATTCTTCATCCCGAAGGTGACAACCACATCCCGGTAGAACCGGTAGATGAAGTTCCCCATGGTGAACTTGTAGAAGTCCACGTCGAGGAGCGATTGGATAATCGCCTCTCCTATACCACGTCTGGTATTGCGGAAGCTCATGGCTTCCTCCTTTCTATCTGCGATCATCAACGTTCATACGGAGGAACCACTGGAGGAGCGCGAAGACGCGCACGTCCTCGCACACGTAGCTCTCCACCTCGCGGGCCGGCAGGAACACGCGCGTGATGCGCTCGCCTTCTTCGGCCAGACCGTACTCGCGGTCGGCTTGCTCCAGCTGGTCGCTGGTGATTTCGACGTAGCCAAGCCACGCCCGTTCCACCAGGCAACCGGCCGAGAGCGCCATGGGAGCGCCGTCGTTCAAGAGCACAATCGTAGATGGATCAATAGTTCCGCCGACCTCTTCGCTCGCCTCACGAGCCAGGAGCTGACGAACCTGCTCTTCTCGGTCGAAGCGCCCGCCCATGCTCTCGGTTATCCAGCCTTCCGGATTGTCATCGCGCACCATGGCGTCACGACGCTGACGGACCAAGAGAACCTGATCGGTGTCCCGAATGTAGATGAGGATTGTTGCGGAATCAGACGTTTCCAAGAACTGCCACGCATGACCGCGCGACTGAATGGTCCGGAGCGTGAAGTTCTTCTTCACCACTCGCGGCGCGCCTTGCTGTTTCATACTAATCTCCTGTGTATTCTAGAAGTTACTGTTGCTTGCATGTTGTAAAGGTGCGTCACTCGAACCTTTTGTTCGGGTGAGAGCGCTGCGCCGAACATTTTCGGTACAAAGCTCTAGGAAAAAGTTGGGGGGTGGAGCGCAGGTGGTAAACCGTACGCTCCACACCGAGGAGAAATAGAAAGGTCAGTGTTCTGGAAACTGCAGGGCCAGGATTTTCTGCTGTGGGTCATTGCCCGGACAGAAGGCCAGCTCCGCAGCGGCGATCCGGCTCACGCGGACGTCGAGTGACGTCACGGGTCCGAGTGGGATGCCGTCGACGAAGGCTTCCACCCCGCGTTTCGCTACGTCCAGCACGCGGAGTTGGATACGCTGATTGAGACCCAGGTGGACCGGTCCCCAGCCGAACGGCTCGAAGACGTTCATGCCGGCCAAGATGAGGTGCTCGGTGCCAACGGGCATTGGCTTCACGCCCAGTGCTCGCGCGTAGCCAGTGGAACCACCAGCGGTAGCCACGAGCGCGCCGTCGCTCACCAACTTCGTTAAGCGAACCTGACCATCCACTTGGACTTCCAGCCACGCGACTTGCCCACCGTTGGTGGAGCGGAGCCAGGCGTCGTTGAACGCCAGCTGCGTTACTGTCGTCCCATCCTGCTTCGTGGCTGTCACGTAGAGTAACGGCGATTGCAGGATGGTGAGATTCTGGAAGAGCACACGCGTGTGGCTCCCATCCAGAAACTCGTTGAGCAGGAAGCCGCGGTGGCCAGCGTTCACGCCGATGATCGGCAACCTCTTGCGCCAGTGCTCACGGATAACCTGGAGCATGAACCCGTCGCCCCCAATGGCCACAATGCAGTTCGGCGAGGCGGACACATGCATTGCCTGGAAACGTTGCATGAGCTCCAGAGCACGAGGATTCGTCGGGTCAGCGATGCAGAGTGGGCGCGGAAAGTTGATGGACGTTCCCGGCGAGAGCAGGTCTGGCTGCATCCCGCGGTACAACCCGTGCCGCTTGATGTAGTCCGCAACCGCGGGCATCACCAAGTCGTCAAAAGGCCGATGGGTGAAGATGCGCTCACGTATCTCGGTACTCGATCCTTCGTGGGTCGTCGGTAGCACCGTAGCGTGCGGCGGCAGATCTTCCGGTTGGTACGGCGTCGCTGAACGCGGGATGACCACGATACGTCCTTGCCAGAGCTCATGGCCGCGTTCCCACTTCTGCTGGATGACCGACTGGCCTGTGGCGCCGCCGACGATGAGGTCGCCGCCGACTGCCAGCCAGCACTCGCCCAGGTGGCGGTACCGATCCATGAGCACAGCAGACCGTGTGAAGAGCTTGTTCTCCAAGTCGTCGGGGTCGACCGTGACGTTGGGGATGTCCCCGAAGGTCAGGTCTGCCATGACTGCCCGGTGGATAGGCGTGACGTCGTTCGTGGTCTGCTTATCTGGACGTGGACCGCACGGCACAACGATGACCTGGTCGAAGTGTGACGCTAGAGCCTCGACGATGAGTCGATGGTGTAACCCACTAGGGTTACCGCTCAGACCGAATACAACAATGCGTGGCATTGCTACCTCACTTTCTCTATCTATTCAACGTTCACTTTTTTTCTTGGGTTTGTGGCCGCAACTCATGTTGTGGCCAGAGAGGTGGAACGCGCAGTGCGTTGCACGTCTCTCGGGAGACACTCGCAATCAGAGAAGTTTGGGAGAGGAATGCATGGTGCATTCCTCTCCACGTTTGAAGGTTCAATCGAACGAAAGAGCTAGCTCACTTATTGAAGCCGCCCATGGCCACCTGGCTGAAGGACGCGGCGTTCTGGCTGGCGCGCACGGCAGACTGCGAGGCGAGCAGGAAAGCTTTCCGGATTTCCGAAGGCGTATTCTTCGGCGTCAGGATCCACTGATCGGGGATGCCCATCTGCCGGAAAATCGCCTGGAAGTCCGTGCTGCCGTCGGTAATGCCGATGGCCGCGAGAATGTGCATTTCGAACTTGAGCAAGTCGCCCACCACGTTGGCGCAATCCCGCATGGAGTGGAACGAACCCTGGTCGTGCCCGTCGGTGACGATCAGGTTGATCGTCCGGACCGCGATACCAGAATTCTGGTACTCCTGCGTCTTGGCGATGGCCGTACCGCAGAGGACGATTGTCTGATCGTAGAGCGGCGTAATGCCATCGGGATTGTAGTTGCTGGTAACCAGCAACTCCGCATTCGCGATCGGCCGGATATCGTAGAGCACGCCGCGGTTGAGAAAACGGAGCGCTGCCAGGATACTCCCAGCTTGCGCCTGCTTGGTCTTGCGCATGGCTTCGATGGCGCCGTTGCTGCCGTCACGCACGGCTTCAGTATTCCCAGAGACGAACCGGATACTTCCCGAATCGTCAATGAGTTGCTGCAGGACAATGACTTCCGGCGAATCCACAGCGTCGATGGGCAAGCCCATGCCCTGCTGAATCTGCCGGCCAATGTCCCCAGCGGTTAAGAGCTGCGAGGAAACGCGGGACAGGTTACCCTGGTCCACCGCAGTGCCCAAGAGCTGGTTCACACTTTTTGACATGTTGGTATTCTCCTCGAATCTACAGATTGGTTCCCTCCGGCGACTGACCGTGTGCCAGCCACCGGAGGAGAACAGGTCGCGCGCAGGGTGTTCCTAGAACTTGTCCTGCAGGCCCGGCCACGTCCAGATTGGATCAGTGGAACGAACCACGTGCATGCCCGCGTCCTGGAAGCGCTGGAAAGCCGCGTTTGCCATGGGCGTGAAGTCCACCACCCCGGGGATGATCACCGGCGAGGTGCAGTCCTCCAAGAGGTAGACTTTCTTGGCGAGGTTCGGGTCCTTCGCGCTGATATCGACGAGCAAGTCGTCGATGGTCCAGGCGACGCAGTGGCTCTTCGCCTGACCGGCGATGACCACGGCATCGTAATTCATGAGGCGCTCGAGGAACGCCACATTGCGTTGCACCAGCGGGAGAGGCTTGCCGCCCTTCGTGGTGAGCACTTCCGGACCGAAGATAGAGTAGTTCTCCGTATAGGGACTACCACCCTTGATCTCCAGGCCGGTCTGCATCTGCCGCGCGGCAGCGTGGAAAACGCAGGCTTCGTGGAAAGCCGGCACCAACGCGTGGTCGATGCCGCCGAGCATGGCGTGGTACGGCCAAATGCTCAGCTCGTACCGACCGCGTTCGGCCAACTTCTTGCAGTAGTGCAAGCAGTGATCCAGCAGCGCCGGGTAGCTGCCGCTGGTTAGGTAGGCTGCCATAGCCGGATTCGGCTTCCACGTTCCGTTCTCCACGTCCGCCAGCTTGATGCTGGTGAACGGCGCCGGGTGCTGGCCGTTGCTATTCACCCAGAACGCGGCGTGGAAGATCTGGAACAGCCGGTGGGTGTCCATGGTCGGGTCGATCTCGGTGATGTAACCGAGGTTGCGATAGATGAACGCGCAGGTCCGCTGCGTGTCTTCCACCGCGCCGCCGACGACGAGCTCGTAGCCCGGGATGACGAACGTATTCTGAACGTCAATCGCCATCAGGGCCAGGCGAAACTTGTCTGTGACAGCGGCTTTGATGCCGTGCTGGGCGGCGTACGTTCCTGCCGCCGTGGCGATTGCCTCGTACGGCACTTTACGCACCTGGTCGACCGCTTTGGGGTCGTAGTGCGCCGGGATAGGATACGTTTTCAAATTTCCACTCCTTGTGTTGGGCTGCGCAAAAGGCAGCGTTATGGTGAGGTCAATGATTTCGTGCGGGCCCAGGTCCGCAATGGGAACGTTGGGCACGATGTACTCCATCAGCCCCTGGCGTCCGTCGGCGGTGTAGGTGTAGCCATCACCGCTGAACAGTTCGCGAAGGTGTACTGTGAAGTACAGGAACGCCCGAGCGTCGACGAGCGTGCCCGCGCTCTGCCGGAAGCGTTCTTCCGTCATGTACCGCGGATCAGTAGGACCGGCTTTGTCCGCTACGGAAAAGTCGAAACCGGCTAACCGTTCGATTTCGCCGAACGGCACTTTGGCCAAGCTATCCCGATGACGGTTGAGCTTGGCGGCAATACTCGGGTAGACGTCACAGACGACGTCGATGACGTTTACCCAGGTGGCCAGCTTGGCCGGCCCACCCTCGGGGAAAACGATGAGCTTGAACTGGTTCCCTTCGGCGACTTTACGGTCAATGTAGGCCGTCTCGTAACCGATTTCCACCAGCATGTCGTAGCCGCTCTTACCGAGCAGCTTCTCCAACCCATCCGGCCCCATGAGCAGGACGAGTTTCCGGTCGGGATCATCGGTGAGCGTGAGGAAGTCCGCGGGTTTCTTCCCGCGGATGATCCTGCCACACAATCCGGTGACCTTCTGCTGCGTGCCATGCCGAACGGCATCCACGTAGGTTGCGAGCATGTACTACCTCCTCTATACAATACGTTTCTTCCTATGTACCAGGTCGAAGCTCAGTTGAGCTCCAACCGGGTTATCTCTTGCTTCTCAATAATGTAGATGCCGTCAGCGCCAACGACGAGTCGGCTGCTTGCATCCACGAATGGCTCAGTATCGGGGAAGTCACGCGTCTGCGAGATGACTCCCTGCTGTGCTTCCACGCGCACCAGTCCCGCATCAGTGGCGGCGAAGAGGTATGCACCCGCCGCGGCCTTGCCACGAATGCTGGCGAGCCACGGCACGTCGGTGGGTGACGCTTCGAGGGTCGCGTCCACGGTCCCGTCAGGCCGAATCACCGTGCAGCGATGCACGATGCGCGAGTGCTCCTGCGACACGGTGAGGAACCAGCACCGGTCTTTGCTGAAGACGCAGGTCGCGTCTACCAGCTGGCCGTGTAACGGTACGTTCACACTGTCGTTGAGCCCCTGCTGCCGAGCATCGAAGACGAAGCTCACGGTCAGGTCGCCCGCTCGGTAGAACCCGAAGCCGAAGCTCGGGCCCAGCCAGAGCAGGGTCTGGCGCTGGAGCACGTTGCCCAGCGTCTCAGGGAATTCGTCGCCGAATTTCCCATCGCGCTGGAGCTGCCCGCCCGATACCCAGACTTTCTGCGTCGCATTGGCGTCGAACATCGGCAGGTGCCGGTAGGTGTCGACGCTCAAGCTGCGCGGCGCCTGGCTCAGGCTGTAGACCGTGACGTCACTCCCCCGTCCGATGAGCGTAGTGTCGCCCATGAGGCGAATCCGCTGGTCGGGACGGTACGGTCCACGCGCTATGACACGGTCTGCTTCGCGGACGTAGGCATCACGTTCGTAGCACAGCGTGCGCAACCGCTGGTCTTGGTAGGCAGCAGCGAGGATGTGTCCACTCGTGCGGAACACGCGCGTGGCTTTCACCGTGCCGCGCATGGTTACCACCTGCCGGATCGCTGCGGGTGCAGCGTGCTGGCAGAATGGACACGTTGCCCGGGCATGCTCTTTGCCGCACCCGCTGCACGTGGTCCAGCGCAGGCGTTCGAGGAGCGGGCGTGGGAATGCCCCACGTTGGTCGCGTTCGAACACCAGGTGGAAGTGCTGCAACAGGTCGTCGGGGAGCACGCTGTAGGGCACAGCGGGCTTGGGGTAAATCACGTCCGGATTGAAAACGGTTATCCGTTTCAGCGGACGGGAATCGTGGGGAATGCGCGGCGCATTGCCTTTGGGCATGTACACGCCGCCGTACGGCCCCACGAAGAGCAAACACTGCATAAGCATGACATTGAAGGCGTACCAATCCGATTCCGGTACGTGCGGGTGGGCCAGGATGAGGTGGTGCGTGTCGCACCGTAAGGGGTCCACGAACCGCGCCGTGAAGAGCCGGCACTGGTACGGTCCAAACTGCATACTATCGGCGTCAATGAGGTACGCTTCGGGCTTGTCGGGGTACACGAGGACGTTCAAGTCGTTGAAGTCCCCAATGACCACGTGGCGAGCGTGCAACCCTGCAACCGTGCTGTGCAGATCTAAGAACGTCTGCACGACGTGCGGCGTAGGAACGCGCTGCTCGCGGAAGCGCTTGTCCGTAAAGCGGTACAGCACTTCGGAGCCAGGCAAGAACTGCATGGCGTAGCCGAAAATGCGCTGACCAGCCTGATCCCGCACGAGCTCCTGCGGGCTAATGACCCGGCTCGGCAGACCGTGAGGAAAGTCTGGCAGCTTGCGCTGGTGTTCGTCTAAGCGAAACTGCGCGGCCTGCTGCTCGGCACTGAAACCCACGAAGTCGGGGTGATTCGGCGGCTTGAAAATTTTCACCGCCAGGTCTTGCACCAAGAAGATGTCCGCTTCACCGCCTTTACCAATGGCATCAGCGGGGTTGAGGTTGTACCGCCGACCTTGCATGTAGACGTACACTTAGGCCTCCTTTCGCCGGAGGGCGATGAGCGTCGTGTCGTCGTGCAGCAAACCAGGAATTCTTTCGATTTCCCCGTCCTGCATGTGCGTCACGTCGTTACTCGCAACCGTCAGGCGGCGCCGGAGCGTATCCGCATTGCGGAAGAACTCCGAGCGTTCCCAGAACTGGCTGAGGGGCCCGAGTGGCTGGGTGGTACCTGGCACAAGCCGATCAGCCTTCGCCCAAAAGTCGAGTGCACCATCTGTGCCAATGAGCAATGACTGCACATCGACCGCTGGCATCACCATGACGACGTTGAGCGTTGGCGCGGGCGCGTCCGTTTGGTCCGCATCCAGTAAGCCGTACCCAAGGTAGGGCGGGGCGTTGTTCTCGTACGGACCGAGTTGGGCCACGCTGCCATTGATGGCGTAGAGCCCGTCACCGGCTGCAACAATCGCTGCCGAAGACGGCGTCACCACCACGCCAATGGCCGTGAAAAGGAAGTACTCGGCCACGACGCTGGTGAAGCTGCCGCCGAGCGTTCGGCCGAACACGCGGAGGTGAGCAAGGAGGTCTTGCCGCGCTCGTTCGCAGTGCCGGCTGAGGAGGGCATGGTCTAAGACCACGCCCGGACCGACGCTCTCCAGGCTCTTGCCGAGACATTCAGCGAGGAGCCGAGCTCCAAGGCGCGCGCCAACTTCACTCTGCGGGCTGCTTCCGCAACCATCGCAAGCGAAGGCAGCGAGCACGAACGGCCGAGG
>Ga0172379_10006670_pt1 | contig 15326 bp, 15 predicted proteins | sample GrowelOW334metaG_FD_119756 | JGI IMG/M metagenome (GOLD analysis project Ga0172379, IMG submission 119756) | Groundwater microbial communities from an aquifer near a municipal landfill in Southern Ontario, Canada - Groundwater well OW334 metaG | ecosystem: Environmental > Aquatic > Deep...
AAAGAATATTATTTTCATTAAGATTCGCTAGTTTTAACAATCGCCTGATATTTTTTTCTTTAAGCGGCACCCACGGAGTCCCGGCTTTAATTAAAAAAAATCCCCGATAGATTGAGGTGAAAATAAAAACAACTGCTATAAGAAATAAAAATAAAACTGAATAATAAAAAATTTGCATTTCCTTACGAAATAGTTTTTGGTTATTAGTTTTTAGTTTTAGTTTGTCGGTTTCTGGTTTTACAATACCTAATAACTGAATAACTGTAACCAATAACTACAAACTATAAACTATTTTAAAGAGTTCTTTCTATTTCAGCTTCTTGATTTAAAGGCACGGAACCTAATCTTGAACGTTCCATTATTTCTTTATTAACTTCAGCTCTCGGTTTTCCGTATTTCAAACGAGATACTTCTTTGATTATTTTTGAAATTTCCGAATCTCCTTTTTGCGGCGGTATGGTTATCATATTGAACGGCCGAGCTGATTGATTGTTAACCAATAATTTGATATAAGCGTTGAATTTTTCAACGTTGATCAAATCGTAAGAACTGAAAACCGGCGCGAATTCTTTTGCTAAAATTTCCGTGTCTTCAACGCCCATTTTAAAAGCAACTAACGTGCCGACGGTTCCCAAAACCGCGTCGCGGATTGAAGTATCAGCCCCTTTTGAAAGCTGTCCGATATATTGATGGGCAATTGTCAAACATAAGCGATATTTTCTCGCTTCGGAAAGAATAGTGGTAATTGAATCAGTGATGAAATTTTGAAACTCGTCAACATAAAGATAAAAATCTTTGCGCTCAGATTCCGGAAGTTCGGCCCGTCCCATAGCAGCCATTTGCAATTTGGAAACAATAATCAAGCCCAATAAATTCGCGTTGACTTCGCCGACTTTTCCTTTTGACAAATTAACCAATAATATTTTTTGATTATCCATTATGTCTCTGACGTCAAATCCCGAATGTGTTTGACCGATAACATTTCTCATCATTTCATTTTCCACAAATCGTCCGACTTTGGAAATCAAATAACCAAGCATTTCCGATTTATGAAAATCTGAAGTTTTGGCCATTTCTTTTTCCCAAAAAGAACGAACAACCGGATCAGTCAATTTTGACACCCAAAGCGCTTGGAATTCAGCATCAGAAAACATTCTTGGAATTTCGGCAATCGTGCCCGGATTTTTAATATCGTTCATCAAGGTTAACATCACATTGCGCATATTGTGTTCAAACATCGGGCCGATCATTTCCGGCGGAAAAAGTTTGTAAAATATGGCAATCATTTCCTGAACGGCAAAATCTCTTTGATCCATACTTCTGGCTTCCAGCATATTTAAACCGATCGGTCGCTCAGTATCCGAAGGATCAAAATAAATAACATCATCCATTCTTTCTTTTGGAATATTTTCCAAAATTGAATTTACCAAATCGCCATGGGGATCAATAACACAGACTCCGTTGCCGTTTTTAATATCCTGAATTGCCATATTGGAAATCAAAACGGATTTACCCGTACCGGATTTACCGATAATGTACAAATGTCGGCGGCGATCATCTGTTTTAATGCGAATAAATTTTTCTTCACCGCGATAAATATTTTTTCCCAAAATAATTCCTTCAGTCGGAAGATCAACCGGTGCCGGAGCCTTTCTGGCAATTAACCAATGAATGTTGGGAGTTTCCGTAATCGGCAAAGGCAAATGAAAAATACTGGTAATTTCTTCAGTGTTTAAAACGAATTTATATTTTTCATTGAAAAGACGATAAATAAATTGTTTGGCAACAACCGCCGGACTCACTTTAACCACGGTAAAACTGTTGCCGTATTCATAAGCGTTATATTGAGAAAAAGCGTTGACTATATTGTTAAGATACGCTTCGGCTTTTATTTTATCTTGAGCAGAAACAACAATTCTGATATTGACATCCATTCCCGCCCGGCCGGCTTTTTCTTCCAAAGTTTTGATTATTTCCTGTTCCATCGGAGAGAGCTGATAAGGTTTTTTCGGTTCGCCTTTCGCGTCAGGTTTGGAAGGTTGCGGAAAAGCGGCCTCGCCAAAACCTTTGAAAAATCCTGAAAGTCCGCCACCCGTAATTGACGACATTGCTTCTTTCAATTTTTTTCCTTGCTGCATGGCCGAAGCCACATTCGCTCCCAAACGATGCCATTCGCTTTTGGCCGAGCAAGCGACAATTTGAATCGCCGCCGCGTCGCCTTCGGCAATCTTGCTCAAAGCATTGGTAATGGCGTTTAAAGGATCAACTTCCGATTTGGTATAAGTTTTAATCGGAAAAATATAATGCTTTTTTAATTTTAAATTAACGCCGGCAATAACGTTTTTCGGAGCAAAAATATTATAATCTTCCACTTGATCTATTTCCGCCATCGGATATTGCGCGTGCAATTGCTGTTCAAAAAATTGCTGCAAATATTTAGGAACAACTATATAAAAAGAAATAGTCCCTTCTTTGTCGGAAACTATTTCAAAAGAAAAACTGTCTGTTCGTCCGACAAATCCGCTTTTCCATCCTCTTTGAGCTTTTAATCCGCCGATATTATCAAAAAAATTCTCCATCGGCATTAAATATTCTTTAATGGTTGGTTTTTTATTTTCGTCTTCTTTTGATTCTTTGGGAAGAGTAATCAATAAACTGACATTTTGAAAAGCAAAGTTTATGCTGACTGATTTTTTCAAACGTTGCCTTAAAATTATAAAAATTATGATTCCCGCGATAACGACAAAAAGAATAATAAAAAACCAAATGCTTTGAAAAAATTGAATATCAGTTGGTGACAAACTTATTTCTATTGATTCCATATGAATTTAATTTATAATTTTAAATTTCTAATTTTTAATGAATTTTTAATGTTTGAAAATTGTAAATTAAAAATTGAAAATTTTTTAACTATAGTATCCTGCCTTTTGCCGCACCGGGTAAATTTCCCGTTTCTTTGATTATGCCTGTTTGATATCTTTCCAGCGCTTCTTGGGCGGTAATGCCAAAAACACCCGAAACTATTTTAATGCCTGAAGCTTTTAAAAAACCGAATGAATTACCGGTAATATTTCCGGTAATGATAACATCTGGTTTCTTTTCGGCGACCAAATAAGCCGTGCCGTCATTTTTAACATTATTGACGATTGTTTCTATCTGTCTGTTTTGAGTGTCAATAAATAAAAAATATTTGCTTTGCTCAAAACGCGTAGACAATAAAGAATTAATTTTTTTAGTTTCACTGGTTAAACAAATAATCATAGAATTAGCTTTTTAGGAATTAGCTTTTTAGCTTTTTAGGCCAAAAAGTATTCTATTTAATTTTTAAAATTACAAATTACAATCTGTTTTTACAGCTGTATTTTTTCTTTTTTATTTTTTTCAATTAAAGCTAAAATTTTATCAGTTTTTATTTTCGCCTCCTGTTCCAAGAAAAAGACATTAACCGCCGGAATAATCAGTAACCATCTTTTTATTAAATCCAAGATTTTCTGAATGACTATTTTCACTGACGAACAAACTTTTTCTATTTTTCTGGCCGTTTCTCTTCCCTCTTCTTTAAATTGTTTTTTTAAATTTTCCGGCAAGTTTTGATATGTTTCTTCCATTCCTTCGGACAAAATAGCTTCAATTTCTTTAAGCGTTTCACTGACTTCCAAAAGTTCTTGTTCTTTTACTTTTTGAGAAACAATAGGAGCGTGGCGGCGCAAAGGATTTATTCTTGTTGTTTCTTCTTCTCTGGAAATTGACTCTTCTTTTCTTTCTTGAATTTCCGGCAGTTTTTCTTTTTCAATTCTAATCTTTTCCTCTTTTGGAGGGAATTGTTCTGGTAATATATCTTTTGATGTTTTTTCTTCAAACATAAGTTAAAATGTTAATTTAAATTTTCTGGTAGCGTCTACGGGAGTCAAACCCGTGTTACATGGTTGAGAACCATGGGTCCTAATCGTTAGACGAAGACGCCCTAAATTTTGGCGGACTAACGCAACCATGCGAAAGCGACTTAAGTGGTTATAAATATTATAACAATCTTATTTTATTTTGACAATCCCTAAAAATTGTGTATAATAGTTTTTGGTTCATAGTTATTTAGTTGTCAGTTAGAATCTAAGAACTAATAAACCAAAACTAGAAACCATTAACTAATAACTATAAATTTTCGTAATAATTAGTGATAAAATTAGTAATTTTTATTATGATTAACAAATTTGAAAACAAAATTCGCTCAATTTCCAATTGGCCCCAGAAAGGGGTTACCTTCCGCGACATTGCTCCTGTTTTGCAGGACAAAAAAATGTTTCGCGATTTAATCAACGAACTTGCCAAACCGTATCTTAAAAAGAAAATTGACATCGTGGTGGCGATTGACGCCCGCGGTTTTCTTTTGGCCGCGCCTGTGGCATATAAACTGGGCGCCGGCGTGGCATTGGTCAGAAAAAAAGGCAAACTGCCGTACAAAACCATCAGCACAAAATATGATTTGGAATACGCTTCAAACATTTTAGAAATGCATCGCGACGCCATTTTGCCGGGTCAAAGAGTTTTATTGGTTGATGATGTTTTGGCCACCGGCGGAACAATGGAAGCCAGCATTAAATTGGCAAAACAGCTCGGCGGTAAAATTATCGGCGCGGCTTTTTTTATTGAATTAAAAGCTTTAAACGGCAAGAAAAAATTAAAAAATTGTCCGATTACCTCTTTAGTGAAATATTAATTTATGAGTTCTAAAAAAGTTAAAAAACCAAATCCTGATATTTGGAAGCAAATAACTACTGCCTGGGGCAAGGCCTGTTCCCCGTCTCGGCCGTCTTTGGGAGATATTAAAATTTACGGCAAATTTATTTTACAAAGCATTGGAAAGAAAAAAAATTGCCGCGTTTTGATATTGGGCGCGACGCCGGAATTAAGAAGTTTGATTTTAAAATACGGTTTATCTAAAAAAATTGATCTTTTTCTGTTGGATTTGAATCTTGAAATGATTCGGGCCATGGATGAATTTATTGAAATCCCGAATTCAAAAGAAAAAAGAGTGATTGGCGACTGGCTGTCTATGCCGTTTAAAAATGAATATTTTGATTTGGTTTTGGGTGATGAAGTTTTAATTAACGTATCATTGACGAACAGAAACAAATTTTTAATGGAAATAAACAGGGTTTTAAAATCCAGTGGCGCTTTTATCACTCGCGCTTCTCATGAAAATCCTTTGGCAAAAAAATTCACTCTTGAAAAAGCTCTTAATAAATATTCAAATTATTATCTTCAAAACAAACTTAAATTTAATCAAGCCGTAAATTACGTGTTGGAAGAAATATTCCAAAATAGTTATTTCAAAAATCCAAAAGGCCTGCTCTCGCTTAAATTTTTGGAAAAAGATTGTTATAAAGCGTTAAAGTCGCCCAGCCCGTTAAAAAGATTGATTATAAAAACTATTTTAGACGACTATTCGTCTTTATTCAAACAATCTTGGTCATGGGAAAGCCGGCCGCAGCAACTGAAAAAATTTAAAGAATATTTTCAAATTAAAGAAATTGAAACTGCGCGCGATTATTTATATTCTTATATTTTACCAATTTATTATTTGATTAAGAAATAATATGAAAAATGAACAAAAAATTGGAATTATCGGCGGTTCTGGATTTTACAGTTTTCTAAAAGGCAAAGAAGTTTCCGTGAATACGCCTTACGGAAAACCATCTGATAAAATTTTACTCGCCGAATACGCGGGCAAAAAAATCGCCTTTCTTCCTCGGCACGGAAAACATCATCAATTTCCGCCGCACAAAGTTCCCTATCAAGCGAATTTATTCGCTCTGAAAAAATTGGGCTGCGAAATAATTTTAACCTCAACCGCAGTCGGCAGTTTGAAAGAAAAAATAAAACCGGGCGATCTCGTAATTTGCGATCAATTTGTTGATAAAACTAATAACCGAAAAAATACTTATTTTGACGGGCCGAAGATTGTCCACATTTCAGCCGCCGAACCCTATTGCCCGAATTTGCGAAAAATAGCGGCTGATACTTGCCGAAAATTAAAAATCCCCTGCCATAAAAATGGCACAGTGGTTGTTATTGAAGGTCCGAGATTTTCCACCAAAGCTGAATCCAATTTTTATTCTAAAATGAATTGGGACGTAATAAATATGACCCAATATCCGGAAGTGATTTTGGCTCGCGAATTGGAAATGTGCTATTTGAACATTTCGTTAGTCACCGACTATGATGCCGGTCTACAAGGAAGACCTGATATTAAACCTGTTAATGCGCAAGAAGTTATGGAAGTTTTCCGAGTCAACAATGAAAAGGTAAAAAAAATATTTTTGGAAATAATAAAAAACCTCCCCGAAGACAGAAATTGTTCTTGCGGCCAGGCCTTAAAAAACGCAACATTATGAAACAAATAAATAAAAAAATACTGTGGGATTTTAAATTCGCCAAAGCTTGGAAAAAATTTACCCCACCATCTCGCCCTAGTCAAAAAGAACTGAAATTTTACGAATACTATATTCAAAAAACTTTAAAGAAAAATAAAAATATTCGTATTTTAATTTTAGGCGCTACTCCAGAATTTCGCGATTTGATTTTAAAACATCATTCTATACCAATTTGTTGCGACTTAAATTCGATGGTATTTAATGCTCTTAAAAAATTGATGAAACAACATGGAAAAGAAATATTTATTAAATCAAACTGGCTAAAATTAAAAAGTAAAAATAAATTTGATTTAATTATTGGGCATCAAGTGTTTAATCAATTGCCATTTAATAAACAATCTTTATTAACCAAAATAGTATTTCATAACCTAGAACCCAATGGTTTATTTATTCATTCAACTTTTTTATCACCACCAAATAATATAAAAATTAATCCTTTGGATGGTTTTAAACTTCATCGGAAACTAACTAAAACAAAAAAACAAATACCTCTTTATTCTATTGTTCATGCTTATCTAACACTAAGCTGTATACATCCAAAAAATAAATTTTTTACACCAAATAGATATCTAAAATTAGTTGATAAATTATATCGACAAAAATTAATTAGCGAACAAGAACGCAAAAATATTTTTAAAATATTGCCTCCGGGTAATTCAAAAATTTATGTTCCCACTAAAGAAAAATTAGAACGAATATTAAAGCAGTATTTTAAAATTTCGTCTATCTATTATCCGCCTAGTCAATATTACAATCCAATAAATTGGCCTGTTTACGTATTAAAAAAATAATTATGGCAAAACAAAAAATTGAAGCTTGGAAAAAATTTGTTGAAACTTGGGTTAAAGTAACCAGCCCCGGACGACCAACTGTTGCCGAAATTAAAATTTATGAAAAATTCGCTCAACCGATTTTAAAAAAGAAATCAATCCAAATTTTGGTTTTGGGTTCCACCCCTGAAATTCGCGATATGCTGGCAAAATATAAAAATGCCCAAATTACGCTGGTAGATCTTAATTTTGAAATGACATTTGCAATGACTTCCTTGATGCGCAAAAAACAGGCGGCTAAAAAAGAAATATGGTTAAGATCTAATTGGCTCACTGCTCCCCTGCCAAAAAAATATTTTGACTTGATTTTCGGCGATTTTGTTATTTGCAATGTGCCGTTTAAATTTCAGCCGCAATTTCTAAACAATATTAAAGAATGGTTAAAACCAAATGGATCTTTTATTACTCGTTGTGACAATGAAAAAGCTGAATATAAAAAAAATTCTTCCCAACAATTTTGTGACCTTTTTACTGATAAACCGACAAGTCAAGAAACCATTAATCTATTCTGGGAAGCGGGAGTTTGTTTACTGGGCAGAGCAGACAAAGATGAAATGGTTCAACCTAAAATATTTTATCAACAAATAAACAAATATTTAAAAAATCATCCCAACCAAAAAATATCTGCTATTTTGAAAAAGGGCGGTATTTTATATCCCTTAAACGCAACTTGGTATCTTCGAACTGAGAAATGCTTGCAAAAATTATTATCTCCATATTTTAAAATCCAAGGAATAAAATTTGACCCAAAAATAAATTTTATTTACCCTGATTTCGCGCCTATCTATCAACTAAAACCAAAGAAATAATATAATATGAAAAAAGGAGCAAAATCTACTATTAAAGATTACGCTGAATTTTGGCGAAAACTTCCCGCCGAAATAAAACCCACGCCGTTTGCTTTGGCTTTTTGGGAAGCAAAAATTAAAATTTTAATAAAACAAAACTCTCAACTCCGCGCTTTAGTTTTAGGCGCCACGCCGGAGATTCGCGATTTATTGGCTAAATATAACATTAAAACAGTTTGCCTTGATATTAACCCGCTAATGACTAAGGCAATGGGGTTGTTAGTTAGAAAGAAAAATCCTAAAGAAAAAATCGTTATTGGCAGCTGGCTTAGAATGCCCTTTGAAAAAGAAAGTTTTGATTTGGTTATTGCCGATTGCCCGCAAGATAATTTACCTTTTGCAAAATGGCCTGCTTTTTTCAATAATATTTATAGAGTATTAAAACCGGACGGATATTGGTTTTTGGGAACTATATTTTTTATAGGATTTCAAGAAGGAATCACTCTGGATCAATTTATAAAAATTTACCGCAGAAATCCTAAAATATTTAAAAATCAAAGTTGGAAATTTTATTACGCCTTAAAATTAACCTGTAACCCTGAATTCTACAATTCTAAACAAAAAATCGGCGATTGGATAAAATTGGACAAAAAAATATTTCGTTTATACGAAAAAAAACAAATTACCGGGCAAGAATTTAAAAATATGAATCTATTCACGAATAAACTCGGACAAAGTTTAGCCTGTCGTTTTACATGGATTACTAAAAATGAATTTTATAATTTTTTAAAAAAACATCACTTTAGTATATTCGGTCATAAACAAGACAAAAAATTACCCGCCGACTGTTTCAGATGGGCATTTATTTTAAAAAAATAATATGGCAAAGATTACTTTAAATCATAATCAATGGAAAAATTACGCTAAAAATTGGAAACCGCTTAAACCGCCGGAAAGGCCATCATCGCAAGAAATAAAACTTTATGAAAAATGGGCTAGAAAAAAAGCCGGAGGCAAAGCCATTATTTATGGCGCCACGCCGGAGTTAAGAGACTTATTGGCAAAATATAATTTTGATGTAACCTTGGTAGACAGAGAACCGAATATGATTCGGGCAATGCAAGAATTGATTAAAATATCCAAAGGCGACGAAAAAATAATCATTGCCAACTGGTTGAAAGTGCCATTAAAAAGCCATCAATATGATTTGATTTTGTGCGACCACGGTCTTCATCACATTGCCTTTAATGATTGGTTGATTTTTTTAAAAGAAGCCAAAAGATTGCTAAAACCGAATGGCTATCTAACAACCAATATTATTACCATGCCGGCCTATGACACTGCCACGATTTCCGAAATGGTCAAGGTTTATAAAAAAAATCAGAAAAAATTTAACCGCCAAGATATGTGGTATTATCACTATCGTATTTTTTGGGGATTAAAAGATTATGGAAAACAAAAATATATGAAAAATCTGACAATATTAAATGACCAATTAAAACAATTACTAAAACAAAAAGTTATTAATAACCAAGATTATAAAATTTTGGCTTCGCCCTGGGAAGGATGGAAATGCTGCTGTCCCCTTTCAAAAGATGTTGATAAAATGCTTGAAAAATATTTTAAAATTTTATCCAAAAAATCTCCACAGATAAAAAACAACGCTCTTATTTTTCATCATATTTATAATTTAACGCCTAAAATATGAAAAAAGAAATTATTAAAACATGGGAAGCGGTGGCGCAAGATTACGCCAAACTTGTTGTTCCCAACCGTCCCAGTTTTGATGACTGTAAAAATTACGGGCTGTTGATAGCACAAATTTTAAAAAATAAACGCCAACCCAAAATAATGGTTATGGGGTCAACTCCGGAATTGCGCAGCATTTTATTGACTTATACCATCTTCCAAAAAGCCCAAGTTTACTGTTTGGACATTAATCCGACAATGTATCGGGCAATGACTAATTTTGTAATAAAAAGCGAACTGAAAGAAAAATACGTTCAAAAGAGCTGGCTTAATACCGGATTTAAAGATAATTTTTTTGATCTGGTTGTGGGAGACGAAGTAATTTGCAATCTGCCCGCAAAAGAACATTCAAAACTTTTTAAAGAAATAGGGAGAATTTTAAAACCAAGCGGCTTTTGGATTACGCGGCACAATTTATATCTTAAAAAAGAAAGCAAAAAAGAAGCTCAAAAAATTGTTTTAGATTTAGTCAAAAAAATTGATAGCGGCGAATACAGCTTCCAACAAGCGATTAACATTTTTCATCCCCGACTTTGGTATTACACGGTCAGTCTCTCGCCGGAACATAAGGCCAGTATCGGCGATGCTTTAAAAATTTTAAAAGAGATTTCAAAAAAACTGCCTCAAAAAAATATTTTAAAAAAATTAATTATTTTAATTAAAAATAATTTCAGTAAATTTATGAATTATTCTTGGTCCGGATTATCGCAAAAAGAAAGCGAACAAGAATTAGAAAATTACTTTTCCATTAAAAAAAGAGTTGTATCTAAAGATTACATTACCGCTAAATTTTCACCGATTTATCTTTTAAAAGTTAAAAAATAATTATTATATCACTAAAATTTTTAAATTTATGAAACTTCAACAAACCGACCCGCAAATAGCCAAATTAATCAAAAAAGAATTAAACCGCCAAAAAAACGGTTTGGTTTTAATCGCTTCGGAAAATTTCGCTTCGCCTTCGGTTATGGAGGTTTCCGGTTCGGTTCTAACCAATAAATATTCCGAAGGCTATGCCGACAAAAGATATTACGGCGGAAATGAATTTATTGATGAAATAGAAAAATTGGCAATCGCCAGAGCGAAAAAAATATTTTTGCCGAAAAATCAATGGGACCAGTGGTCGGTTAACGTCCAGCCATATTCCGGCTCGCCGGCTAATTTGGAAGTTTACTTTGCCTTGCTTAATCCGGGCGACAAAATTATGGGCATGGCTTTACCGCAAGGCGGCCATCTGACTCACGGCCATCCGGTCAATCTTTCGGGAAAAATTTTTCAAGCAATCAAATACGGCGTTGACCCGAAAACTTTTCTTTTGAATTATCAAGAAATTGAAAAAATAGCTTTGGCGGAAAAACCCAAACTTATTATTTGCGGAGCCACGGCTTATTCAAGAAAAATTGATTTTGAAGCTTTCAGCAAAATCGCCAAAAAATGCGGAGCGATTTTAATGGCTGATATTTCTCATATTGCCGGCATTGTCGCGGCCGGACTTCATCCAAGCCCGTTTCCTTGTTGCGACATTGTTACCACTACGACTCATAAAACTTTGCGCGGTCCTCGCGGAGCGATGATTTTTTCCAGAAACGAATATTCGGAAAAAATAAATAAAATGGTTTTTCCCGGAATGCAAGGAGGTCCGCATGATCACACTACGGGCGCGATTGCGGTTTGTTTGAGTGAAATTTTAAAACCGTCTTTTAAAAAATATATCAAACAAGTTTTGGCAAACGCGAAAGTTTTGGCCCAAACCTTAAAAGCAAGCGGAATTGATTTGATTACTGACGGCACTGAAAATCATTTGATTTTGGCTGATCTCAGAAAAACAGGATTAAACGGCAAAGAAGCGGAAAAATTATTGGAAGCAGTCGGTATTTATTTAAATCGCAACACTATTCCTTTTGATCCAAATCCCCCGTTCAGTCCGTCAGGAATTCGCATCGGCACAGCGGCCTTAACCACTCGCGGCATGAAAGAAAAAGAAATGAAAATTGTCGGCAAGTTGATCGCTGATTTAATCTGGAATTCAAAAGATAAAAAAACAGCAGCAGAAGCGAAAAAAATAATCAAAAAATTAACTCAGAAATTTTCTCTTTATAAATAAAGCATTGACCCCGCACCTTTTAGCGATAGTATTTTTTTAAATGCGAAGCATCATCGCCAAAAGGTGCGGGGTTGACAAAATTTGAAAATATATTAAAATATAATAATAACAAAGGAGGAAAAGTGGATGATTTGCCAAAAGGTTATTTACCAGTAATAATTGGTAGTAAAAAAGAAGAAGAATTAAAAAAACAAAAGCAGAATAAAAAAACCAGAGGAGGAAAAAATGAAAGAAAAGAAAAAGGTTTATCCTTTAAGAGAAGCGCGGAAAAGTTTGATAAAAGAGATAAATGCAGAAATGGCTTTAAAAAAGAAAGCGAGAATAAACAAACTTTTGGAAGAAGAAAATGAAAAAGAATTAAAGCCATTAATCGGTAAAAAGGTGAAGGTTAGTATAGACATCGTGGCTTTCCCTGGTCCAGACTATTTAGATGTAATTGGAATTCTAAAAACTGTAGAGTTAGAATTAATTACCTTGGAAATTAACCGAGTTGCTCGTGCTCATAGTCCATTTCCAGATGACTGGCCTAAGAATGGACGGATTTATAAAAGTAGAATCCAAAAAATCACCGAACTCTAAATCTATTAGGGACTGACGTTAAAACGCCGGTCCCTAATTCTTTTATTAGATATACACTTATTTTACACGGCCGTGTAAAATAAGTGTACATCTAAAATTACAATTTAAATTTAAAAAATAATAACAAAAAAAGACCTGACAAACAAGTCTCTTTTTTAATAAAATTATTATCCCTCACCCTTTAACGATGTCATTTTCCTAAGGCGAACTCATTTTACTTTTTTATTTAATTTACTTTATTTAAGAAAGTTTATTTTTATTTTTAGTAGATAATTTGGAAAATGCGGAGTGGGCCTTATCGTTAAAGGGTGAGGGATTCAAGATAACCTTAATCGCCTCATCAATATGTTTGACGAAAATAAATTGCAAATCTTTTTTGACTTTTTCCGGCAATTTTTCCAAATCTTTTTTATTTTCCGCGGGCAAAATTATTTTCTTCAAACCGGCTCGATGAGCGGCTAAAATTTTTTCTTTCACTCCCCCGATTTCCAAAACCTTGCCGCGCAAAGTTATTTCACCCGTCATTCCAACTTCTCTTTTTGTTGATCTGTCAGTCAAACAAGAAATAAGCGAAATGGCCATGGCTACGCCGGCTGAGGGTCCGTCTTTTGGTGTGGCGCCTGCCGGAACATGAATGTGCAAATCAAAATTTTTATAAAAATCTTTATTAATTTTTAATTCTTGGCAATGGCTGCGAGCGTAAGAAAAAGCGGCTTGAGCTGATTCTTTCATCACCTCTCCCAAATGACCGGTTAAAATCAAATTGCCTTTACCCGGCATTTTGGTGGATTCAATAAAAAGAATTTCCCCTCCGGCTGAAGTCCAAGCCAAACCCGTGGCCACGCCAACTTCGTCTTTTTTCTCGGCCAAAGTAGGTTGAAAGACAATCGGTCCGAGATATTGGTGAAGATCTTTCGGTCCGATAACTTGATTTTTTTTGGCTTCTTTTGAATCTTCGGTAATTTTTTTGGCTATTTTGCGGCATAATTTTGCCAGCTCTCTTTCCAAATTTCTTACTCCTGCTTCGCGAGTATAACCTGTAGCCACTTCTCTGATCGCTTCGTCAGTGATGGTAAATTTTTTAGAATCAAGTCCGTGAGCGACAATTAATTTTGGCATTAAAAACTTTTTGGCAATATGAAATTTTTCCTCTTCCGTGTATCCGGGGAATTCAATAATTTCCATTCTGTCTCGCAGAGCCGGCGGAATAGTATCTAAAACATTGGCCGTGGCGACAAACATCACGTCGGAAAGATCAAACGGCAATTCAATATAATGATCAGAAAAAGCGAAATTTTGTTCCGGATCAAGAGCTTCAAGTAAGGCCGAAGAAGGATCGCCCCTGAAATCAGCTCCGATTTTATCAATTTCGTCCAGCATAAAAATAGGATTATTTGCGCCGGCATTTTTAACGCCCTGAATAATTCTGCCAGGCAAAGCCCCGACATAAGTTCGGCGATGTCCTCTGATTTCCGCTTCGTCCCTGATTCCGCCAAGCGACATTCTGACAAACTTTCTGCCCATTGCCCGAGCAATTGATTTTCCAACCGAAGTTTTGCCCGTACCCGGAGGTCCGGCAAAACAAAGTATGGGCCCTCTGATTTTTTTTGCCAATTTGCAAACAGCCAGATGTTCCAAAATTCTTTCTTTAACATCTTGAAGTCCGTAATGATCTTCATTTAAAAATTTTTCCGCTTTTGAAATATCAAGTTCGGTTTTTGATTTTATTCCCCAAGGTAAAGAAACCAGCCAATCAAGATATGTTCTGATATAAGAAATTTCCGGAGAAAAAGAAGGCATGGCGATTAATCTTTCCAATTCGTCTTGAGCGACTTTTTTGACTTTTTCCGGCATTTCCGCTTTTTCTATTTTCTTTTTTAATTCCGAGATATCTGCCCGCTCGCCCATTCCCAATTCTTTTTGAATGGCTTTTAATTGTTCGTGCAAAATCGCTTCTCGCTGAACTTTATTAATGCTTTCATTTGTCTTTTTTTCAATTTTTTTTGCCACTTGCAAAACTTCCAATTTATGGCGAATGGCTTCGTCAACCAATTCCAATCTTTCTTTCAAAGAAATTTCTTCCAAAATTTTTTGTTTTTCCGACACTTCCAAACTTAATGAAAAAGCGATTAAATCTATTTTTGCCGATTGTCTCGGACTGGAAAAAATAATGGACAAAGTTTCGGTCGGAATGGACATTCCCAAAGCCACGCATTTTTTAAAATAATCTTCAATATTGTGAAGCAAGGCCTCGCCTTCCAATGTTAATTGTTCAACATCCAAAATTTCTCTGACTTCAACTATGGCGCAATTATCTTTTGGAAAAATATTTTCTATTTTCACTCTCGCCTGCCCTTCAACCATGGCGATAATCGTTCCGTCCGGCATTTTGTGATTTTCCAAAATTTTCACCAATGTTCCCATTGAATGAATATCTTCCAAACTTATTTGCCCTTGAATATTTCTTTTTCGCCAAGCCAAAACCGCCATCCTTCCTTTATGCAAAGATTCTTCCACCGCGATTTGAGAATAAGAACTCTTAAAAACCACCGGAACAGTGGTCCCGGGAAAAATAACCTCATTGCGCAGAGGAATTAACGGATATTCTTTTTTTGTGCCAAAAATCATAATAGTTTTTAGTTATTAGTTTTTAGTCTTAGTTGATTGGTTTCTAGGTTTAAAACTTATAACTGAATAACTATAACCATCAACCAAAAACTACAAACTATTTATATTATAACTCTTTTGAAATTAAAATCAAGACTCTCACTTGACCCCCTCACCTATAACGCTGATAAACACTCAGCTCTGTATTTTTAAATCTCTAAATTTAAAATTTTGATAT
>Ga0172379_10006671_pt1 | contig 15324 bp, 6 predicted proteins | sample GrowelOW334metaG_FD_119756 | JGI IMG/M metagenome (GOLD analysis project Ga0172379, IMG submission 119756) | Groundwater microbial communities from an aquifer near a municipal landfill in Southern Ontario, Canada - Groundwater well OW334 metaG | ecosystem: Environmental > Aquatic > Deep...
GACAGCTATGAGACCATGTGTTAAAATAAAAATTGGTTAATTTAAACTAAAAGCAGTCTCAAAAACAAAAATGAGATTCCTTACTCGATTCTTCAGATCTTCGTTCGGAATGACCATAAAAACAATTTTTTAGACCATTTCTAAACAAAATATGACCAAGCGGTATACATGCCGCAGTGGAACAATAAAAAAAATATTCCTAGCCTTAGTATCTGCAGCTATTCTTTTGCCATTGAAGCGAAGTCGTGTCGGATGCTTTTAAAGCGCGTTGGTGAAATGTAGCAACGTTCTCGTAATTCATACAAACTATACCCCGCTGAACGATGTCCCTTGTTTGAATCTTGAAATTTCTTTGCTTCGATAACGCAGGTTTTTTTTTCCACCGCTGTAATTTCTTACCAGTAAACTCATCCTCTCTCTACGTCACGGACAACCACGAAGAAAATGTAAAGCGAGTGTCGACGCATTTCATACCCGGTTGTCGGAATTATATTCTGCTGATTTTTGCATTTTGGGGCACTATCGATCATTTCGGCTTCTCATGTGCTTCCTCTTCGCGTCAACGTTCCACGGCTATGCACTCCGTGTATGGCTGATCAGTATTATAAAAATATATTTTTATGATAGTACTCCAGTGTTGAATAATACTTTGGATTTTTTATATATTCTATACGGGGGGATTCGAATACCGTTCACCAATAGGGTCCCATGCACAATAATTCTATCGCCGTATTGCTTGTCGATGATTCGGAAAGCCGGCTGCTGATCCATTCCAGGATATTAGCAGAGTGCGGTTATGAGATCGTTACTGCCGAAAACGGTACGGACTGTCTGCGCATGGCGCATGAGCGACTCTTCGACATTATCCTTCTTGATGTCGTACTTCCCGATATCAATGGTATCGATGTCTGCCGCCAATTGAAAGCCGATCCCCACACACAAAACACTCTCATCCTGTTAATCTCCAGCGTCGAAATTAAAAGCTTAAGTCAATCCCGAGGTCTCGATTCAGGCGCAGACGGATATATGATTATGCCGGTGTCGAATCAGGAAATGATCTCCCGAGTCCGCGCTCTAGAACGGATTAAACGTAGTGAAGATGCGCTTCGCCGATCACATGAACTGCTTCAACAGCACACCGAAGAGCTGGAAAAGATCAATCGTAACCTGCAAAACGAAATAAATGAGCATCATCGAACCGAAGCGGCGTTGCGCGCTTCGGAAGAATACTCCCGCAGCATCGTCAATTGCTCCCTCGATATGATTATCACTGTGGATAATGAACGGAGAATTGTCGAATTCAATGAATCCGCCCAGAGAACGTTCGGCTACACAAAAGAGGAAGTTGTGGGGAAAAACATTAGCATCCTCTATGCAAGTTTGGACGAGGGAAAGCGTATTCATAATTCAACCGTCGACTCCGGCAGTGCGCGCGGCGAAATTCTGAACCGAAAGAAAAACGGCGAGGTGTTTACGAGCCGAATCGCCTCATCGGTGTTGCGCACGAAAGAGAACCAATTGCTGGGTATTGTCGGTGTTTCAAGAGATGTGACGGAACAAAAATTAGCAGATGAAGCATTGCTGGAAAGCGAAGAACGGTATCGGCTGTTGTTTACACAATCCCCACTCGGCATTCTGCATATCGATTCTAACGGAGTGATCCTGAATTCCAATAAGATGGCCTCCGAAATCTTTGGCATTCCGCGCGAACATCGTGCCCCCTCCTCCATATACGATCAGCTACGACATCCGAAATTAATTGACGTAATCGTCGGGTCATTACATGGCGTCCCCGGATTCTATCAAGGCACATTTACATCACTTGATTTGGAGAAGGAGTTTACTCTTCGGTTCATCACCCGTCCGGTTACAACAAAGGGAAGCGCCGCAGGAAGCGTAATCGCTATCGTGGAAGATATTACCGAACAAACAAACGTGCAGCGCCAGTTAATCCAGTCGCAAAAACTGGAGAGTCTGGGAATGCTTGCCGGCGGTATAGCCCACGATTTTAACAATCTCTTATCGATAATACTGGGAAATGCTGAAATGCTGCGTCGAAATTTGGAACATGATCCCAAGCTAAAAAAATATGTCGGTGGTATTATCGAGGTGGCCCACCGTGGCGGATCTATTTCGAAACAGTTGTTGTTGTTCTCCCGAAAATCCGAATTTTCACTTCAGCCTATCTCGCTGTCGTCCATTATCGACGAATTAAAATTGATGCTGCAACACTTCATTCCCAAATCAATTGCAATTCAAACATCGATGGAGGGAATCAACGACTTCATTCAATGCGATAAGGGACACATCCATCAAGTGATCATTAATTTATGTATCAATGCGAAAGACGCCATGGATGGTCAAGGAACACTGATCATCACCGAACGTATCGAACATTCTTCTTCGCTGTTAAAAATTCTGCCGTCGATTCCAGAAGGGAATTATGTCAGTCTCGCCATCAGCGACACCGGTCCAGGAATTGATAAGAACATGCTGAAGAAGATCTTCGACCCGTTCTTTACCACAAAAGAAAAAGGGAAAGGAACCGGACTGGGCTTATCAATCGTCAATGGGATTGTACGCAGCCACAACGGATATATTGATGTGCAATCGACAAAAGGTTCCGGCACAACGTTCACACTTTATTTCCCCGCGGTTACTCAAATTCCCGCCGATCTCTCGTCACATCGCCAGGCGGATATATTAAAAGGAAAACGGATACTGATCGTGGATGATGAACATCTCTTGCTACAAGTACTTGCGGAATCACTCGAAGCCAATGGACTCATTGTACAATCTGCATCGGATGGTATTGCGGCGTTGGAAATATTTCAACACCACAGTCATGAAACTGATTTGATCATTTCGGATTTAGATATGCCGTTAATGGATGGAACAGTATTCTATCGTGAACTACGAAAAATCAATTCTTCGATACCCGTCGTCATCTCGTCCGGATATTTGGATCCCGTTGGTCGATCTCAATTACTTAAAGATGGAATTGTGCAGATCATTCAAAAACCGTTTAAAACGGAAGAAGTGGTGCGAATGCTGGAACACTTGTTTTCGCAAAAACTGCAAGTATCAAAAATGAACACGAACAACGATTGACCAATACTGCTGCTGTTACGATAACAAATGTCGGTCAAATGCAATAGTAACGAAGTATGGTTTTTTATCATTTCACTGTTGTTCAGTAAGTTTCAATACGCAAGTCACGAAATCCATGACAAAAATACGTTGCCTTTCCTTCGTATCGTGAACCGGTAATGTTCTTTCCTTCATAACTACATGTAAACGGATAGCACATTCCGCTTTTCCTTCGCCTCGAGACAATTCAAAAAGCATCAACGGCATACTCTATGGTAGGATTCTCTTAGTGAGCAAGGATATCCATGAAACAACGGGTAATGGAGTTGTCGTATGGATATTGATATACAGCGGTACCGAAAGAGCGGTTGTATAATCTTCAACTGTATTTCATGCTTTTAATTTATTACTTTACACCATGTGTATGTAAAAAAAGTTTTTTCATTGTGATATTTTCCATGGAATACTGTGAAATATGGTACTCATGGAATTAGTCGGGAACTGCTGCTTATGAAACCTTCCGTATCGAAACAAAAAATTCTCGTCATCGACGACGAAGAAAGCTACCGGCAGGTTATAACGATCACCCTACAGATGATAGGATACGAAATCATTGAAGCAACAAACGGTCTGGATGGACTTGCTGCGGCAAAAATGCATCACCCGGATATGATTCTGTGCGACATTAATATGCCGAAGATGGACGGAATAGAACTATTAAACACGTTGAAAAACGAACAGGAATTTGCCGGAATACCGTTTGTGTTTCTTACCGGTAATGCCGGTCCGGGAGACATGCGAAAAGGAATGCAGCTGGGTGCGGATGATTATCTCACCAAACCTTTCACAGCAGAAGAATTAATCAACGCCATAGAAGTTCGGCTGGCAAAGAAAAAAACTATTCAGAAGTACTTTGAATCGCAATTCGACGATATAAAATCCAATATTACCTTGGCGCTGCCGCATGAATTCCGAACTCCGCTGAATGGAATTTTAGGATTCTCGCAAATCCTCATCGACGAAGACCATATCTCCGAAGAAGAAGTGAAACAAATCGGCCGGATGATTAACCGTTCTGGCAAACGCCTTCATCACCTGCTAGAGAATATGGTGTTGTTCGGTCAATTGCAGTTATGGCTTCATGATGAGAACAAGACCGCGGAATTGCGAAGAGATCAGGCGATAAAAATCGGCGACATTATCACGAGCATGGCGGAACACGAAATGAAAAAACATGATCGGCCCGGTGCAATTCATATTTCGGTTGCCGAAACATCCGTACAGATCTCGGGACATTTTCTGAAGAAGATTCTTGAAGAAATATTGGACAATTCCTTAAAGTTTTCCAGTGCCGCATCGGTCATTACCATTTCGTGTGAACGAAAAGATCAAGAGGTCTGCCTGGTGATACACGATTCGGGGCGTGGAATGTCGGACGAGCAGCTTCATAAGATTTCGGGATTTCAGCAGTTCGAACGGGGATATTATGAACAACAGGGTGCTGGCCTTGGATTAGCTGTAACAAAATTATTAATTGATATCCACGGCGGTGACTTAACGATTGAAAGCGAAAAAAATAAAGGAACAACGGTATGCATTACGTTGCCTGCCGGTGAATAACACACGATAATTCAAACCAACATACCGTTACTGATCTATTTTATTTACTTGCTCTAGAAGAAGAAAAAGCATTTTTTTAATATCATTTCAGAAGAAAATAGCAGAAATTCCGTCAAGAATTTAAGACACAGGACATCAATATCTATTATATAAAGAAAGAATATACGTTATGTCGGGACATAAACAGAAGATCTTGATCGTGGATGATGAACCGGATATGCGAAAAATAATCAACGACGTCCTTACCGAAGCTGGATACGACACGTATTTGGCGGAGAACGGCGCGCATGCGCTCGAACTTGCCTCCGCCATCAGTCCTGATTTAATACTCAGCGACATCCAGATGCCCTCCATGAATGGTTATGAATTACTCAACACCGTTAAAGTCGATCCGGAGCTGGGAAAAGTCCCTTTCGTATTTATGACCGGAGTAAATGTCGGACGATTCGACTTGAGGAAAGGGATGGATTTAGGCGCAGATGATTATTTAACAAAACCGTTCTCAGTGGAAGACCTGATCCATGCCGTCGAAGTCCGCCTGAGAAAACAACAATTGTGGAAAGCGTTCACCGATTCAAAACTGACGAAAACTCAAACGGGTTTTATCGTCCTGCTCTCCAATGAACTGCAGATTCTCGTGATGGATATTCTGGAGCATGCCCAGTCCCTTCTCGCGGGAAAAGACATCGCACCAAGCGATGTGGAGACCGCAGCCTTAATGATCACCCGGTCGGGAAAACGCCTCAGCCATCTGCATGAAAATATCCTATACTATTCCATGCTGCAAATCTGGGTAAAAGACCGTGAAACAATCGAAGAAATGCGAAAAGAAGTAACTACGTCGTACCTCTCGGTGCTTCATTCCATTTTACACGAAAACGTTCGTATGAAAATGCGTACGGATGCTCTCACCGTCAACTGCACCGATACGGCACTCCAGATTTCTCCCGCAGATTTTGGAAAAATCGTCGATGAAGTGCTGGACAACGCATGTAAGTTTTCCGAAGCGAACAGTCCGGTAACCATCACATCCAGTCAGGATGATCTAATGTTGTCCCTTACCATTCGCGACAATGGACGCGGGATGACGAACGAAGAAATCGCCCAATCAGCGTCGTTCTTCGGCAACGATCAATCAATACAACGCAAAACTGAAGGCGGAGTTGGTTTAACCATCGCGGCAACAATCACCGAATTATATGGAGGCCGCCTTTCGGTTGAAAGTACTCTGCACAAAGGAACAACCGTAACGATTTCGTTCCCGAGAGCAGCAGTATCGTAAAATTGAAGAGCTAAGCGCACTGCACCAATGGTGTTCACGCAAACCACAAGCCTGCGGTTGTTATTCTTTAATGATCTTTGCGATAGTCATCATCAGCGTTTCGGCTGTGTATGGTTTATCGATGTACGCATTCACTGGTTGATCACCACCGCTCATCGCCTTTTGTTTATCGATCAATCCGCTTGATGCCACAATTTTTACTTTCGGATCGATTTTTCTCAACGTCACAATCAGATGCCGACCGTCCATCACCGGCATCATCATATCCGTCAGGACTAATGATATTTTCCCCCGGTACTCGGCATATTTGGCAATAGCATCCGCTCCGTCGGTTGCGGTAATCACGGTATAGGAATACGACTCAAGAGTATGTTGTGTCACTTCACGAATCGCTTGTTCATCATCTACGACCAGAATCAGCTCCCCGTTCCCTTTCAGATTGGTATATTCCTTTTTTTCTTCGGCAACAATGGATGATTGCACCGTTGCCGGTAAAAACACGTTCATTGTCGTTCCTTTTCCTACCGCACTCTGAACCGTAATAAATCCACCATGGCTTTTCACGATTGTGTACACTGTGGAGAGGCCGAGACCGGTACCTTTCCCCACTTCCTTTGTTGTGAAAAACGGTTCGAAGACATGATCCAAAATACCCGGCGCGATACCGGATCCCGTATCACGAACTGAAAACCTGACGTACGAACCCACCTTCGCGTCGATGTTCATTCGAACATACTGCTCGTCAAACGTTTCGTTTGCCGCAACAATCGATAGTGTTCCTCCTTCCGGCATTGCATCACGAGCATTGACACCCAGATTCATGATCAATTGATGAAAATGCGTCGGATCACTCATGATGGTCCATGTATTGTTCGGAATATCCGTAGTGATGGTGATTGATCTCGGAAAGGTCTCTTTGAAAATGCTGATGATTTCCTTAATTAAATGCCGCGGCTGTAATAGCACTTTTTGCGTATCCACACCCCGCGCAAACGCCAGAATCTGTTTAACGATTTCCGAACCGCGCCGCGCGCTGGATTCTACCGATGCTAGAATTTTTTGCGAAGTATCGGATGCATGAGATTTTTTCAGCAGCTCCATTGCCAATAAGATCGGGGCCATAACATTATTCAGATCATGTGCAATCCCTCCGGCAAGTGTCCCGAGACTTCCCATCCGTTGTGTTCTTAAAAATTGCGCTTCGATCTGTTTCTTTTCGGTGATGTCGTTGCCGATGGAAAGGACAGACGATGGTTTCCCCTCATCATCGTAGATAATGTTTAGCCGAACATCCGCGATAATATGCTGACGTTCTTTGGTGTTCATGTTAAACTCACCGATAAGATTATTATCGGTGAGTAATTGAGCCATCTTTTTTTGGTACTCGCTATTGTTCTCAAACACCAACGAACGAATATCCTTTCCGACCGCTTCCTCCGCCGTCCAGCCGAACAGACGCTCGGAACCTTTATTCCAATAAAGAACTGCGTATTCCATATCCTGGAGAATGATGGCATCATGTGCTTCATTCAACAGCATAGCCTGTTCTTTAATTTTTTGCACGGCTTTGTTTCGTTCCGTAACATCCTGTTTTACACCAACAAAGTGAGTAATATTATTGTGTGCATTGCGAACAGGGGTTACTGTCATTTCATCAATATAGAGCGACCCATCTTTCTTTTTATTAATAAATTCACCATGCCAAACATTCCCGGAAAGAATGGTTTCCCACAATTTTTTGTATTGCACTTCCGATTGTTTTCCTGATTTTAGGATTCGGGGATTCATACCTCGTACCTCATCCAGAGTATACCCGGTCATTTTTGTATACGCATTATTCACCCAAACAATATCTCCCTTCATATCCGTAATAACAATTCCATTAGCAGCAGATTCCAATGCAGTAGTTTGTAGCATTTGCATCTCTTCTGTGCGCTTCATATTGTCGATGTCAGTATTTGTTCCCAGCATCCGTTTCGGTTTCCCGTCGGATGTGTATTCTATGATTTTCCCGATGGAAAGAATCCATTTCCACTTTCCGGATTTCGTCCGTTGCCTGAGCTCAATTCTGAAATCGCTTGCCTTACCACTTATATGTTCAGTAAACACTTGCATCACTCGTTCTCGATCATCCGAATGTAATCGGTCAATCCATGCAGTATAGGTTTCAACAAATGTTTCCGGTTCATATCCCAGCATAGACGCATAAACGTCATTCACGATTGCTTTCCCCGTTTGAATATCAAGATCATACAATCCCTGATTGGCTGCGGTAATGGATAAGCGCAGACGTTCCTCGCTTTCTCGCAGTTTTTCTTCCGACTGTTTCCGTTGCGTGAGATCGGAGATGATCATACTAGTTTTTTGATCACCCTTGGAATTCACAAACCGGATTGTGGAAACGAACGCGGGGAAACTTGATCCATCGTTGCGCAGCAACAACAGTTCGCCGTTGAATTTCCCAGTTTTGGACCGTTCTTCTAATGCACTTGTTACCCGATGATCGCGCTGATCTACCAATCCATCTCTTCCCAGTGAACGAATTTCCTCTTCCGTTCCTCCAAACATTTTGCATGCCGAGGGGTTTAACGAAAGAATTTCTCCGGATTCCCTTGTTAATAATATTGCTTCTCCGCTGTTTTCAAACAATAAACGGTACCGCTCCTCACTTTCACGGACAATCATTTCCATTTTTTTCCGTTCCGAGATATCCTTCGCAACACCGATCAGAGCGATTGTTTCTCCCTGTTCATTCCGAATAATCGATGTTGAAAGCTCGATGGTGAATACTTCGCCGTTTTTTTTCTGGTTCAACAGTTCACCATGCCACCCCCCTTGTTCGGTGCGCGGAAGAATATGGGAAAGTGTTTCAGGATTATTCCCGGATGAGCGCAGTATGGAGACATGCTTTCCTATCACTTCGGACGGCTCATAACCGTAGGTTTTGCAAAACGCATTATTCACAAAGAAGATCCGGTCTTCCAAATCTGTAATGCTGACACATTCCGTAATGCTGCGAAGCGCATGAGCAAGCATTTCTATCTGCTTCTCCGATTCTTTCCGTTCTTTAATGTCCCGAACGAAATTTGTTGCTGTAACCAGTTTCCCTTCTGCATTGTAATGACAATACGATGTTTGTTCCACCCACAATCGTTCCCCATTTTTCTTTTGGATGACAAATTCGGATGTCATTGTCACCCGCCGTTCCTTCGCCCATAGTCGGTACTTCAATACCATCGATTTGCGCTGTTCCGGCACAATAAGATTAAAAACACTCATCCCCAATAATTCCTGTTCGCTATACCCGCTGATAATCAGTGAGCCGGGATTGCAATACGTGAAAATGGACCGACTGTTGGTTTCATAATACGCTTCGCGAACATTTTCCACAATCGATCGGTAGCGCTCTTCGCTTTCCCTCAGTGAACGTTCCACGAGCTTTTGTTCCGTAACATCTTGATAAATTGCATAGAACAAATTTCTTCCGTATAATCGAATGGATTTCGCCCATACGTGAACGTACTGTATTTTTCCGCTCTTTGTCCGTTGACGAGTCTCAAAATGGTCGCTTCCCTCGTTAATAATTTTTTGCATATGCCGTTTCGTCGCTTCCGGATTTTCCACCGCTTCATAATCGGAGATTTTGAGCGCAAAAAATTCGTCGCGGGTGTATTCCAATTGTGAATACGCAGCTTCATTCGCCTCTATCGTCTGGCCTGTATCACTGTCAATGAGCAGGACACCATTCGGCGATTCATCAAAGATGGTTCGGAATCGTACTTCCGCCTCAAAGAGTGTCTGTTCAGATTTTTTTCTTTCGGTAATATCCCTGGCAAATCCATTGATATATTCTTGATTGCGGAATTGAACAAACGTCGAAGAAATTTCGACGGGAAATTCTGATCCATCCTTGCGGCGGTGTACTGCTTCGGCAGTGTAATATTTCTTCTCTTTTAAATTATTCCAGAGTTCTGTCCAATGCTCAGCCGTGGCCCGGGGATTAACTTCAGAGACATGCATTTTCAATAGCTCATTCGGAGCGTAACCCAAATTTCTACATCCAGCGGCATTTATATAGACAAACTGTCCGTCTTTGTTGATCCAATAGACACTGTCAAATGTTACATCCAGCGTCTTATAGAGCAGTTCCAGACGTTCCTGCGTACGCTGGCGTTCGGTAATGTCCATCGTGTAGCCGGCAAGATATCGCGCGGATTCTTTGTGAAAAATTGGAAATTTGACGGTATGATATATGCGTCCATTGAATTCTTCCTCCTGCTCCAATAACTCACCACTGGCAAGCACGTTCGTGTCATCAGCGATCATTTTTTGGGCAAACTCAGGCGGAAATATTTCATCCGATGTTTTTCCGAGCAGTTCATTTAGCGGACGCCCCAGCATTGTGGCAAAGTTAGCGCTCAGCCGTAGCGAACGCAGGCGCTCATCCTTAAAGAATATGTAAATGGGACTGTGTGCCATAAACTCGGAGAAGATTTTTTCTGTTTCCTGAAGTGCATCGTATGCCGATTGACGTTCCCGTTCAATTTCACGAAACTCCAACGCGAACGATATATCCATGGAAAGCTCGTCAAGCAACATCAATTCATTTTCCGTAAAAAAATCTTTTTTACCGGAAAACAACACAAACACTCCAATAACGTTTCCCTTTACGTGTAATGGAAGAGCTACAGAAGATTGAAACCCTTGCCTTAACGCTTCCTGCTTCCATAACGGTGAGACCGGTTGTACTTCAACATTATTGACAAAATGATGCGTTCCGTGCTGCATTGTTTTGGCAATAATGGCATCGGGATAATTCGGATCGTGAATGTTAAGATCTATTGTCTCGAGAAATGTGCCGATGGCGCCGGCCGAGGCGACGACCCTTAATGTTCCATCGTTTTCATTTTTCACACCGATCCATGAAGCAATAAAATCTCCATCCTTAACGACAATGGAACACGCTTCTTGCAACATTGCGTCGACATCTTTAGTGCGAATAATAAGTTGATTAATATTGCTGAGAATGCGGTATACACGATTAAGACTGTTGGCCTTCGATTCCGCCCGCTTACGTTCCGTAATGTCGACAGAAAGAATAAATATTCCTTCGGGGATCGGTTGAATGTTCAGATCATACCAGCCTTTAAATCCATTGGGGAATTGGAATTCATTTTCAAGATGAATTGCAATGCGCTCTTCCATACATTTTTTTAATTGTGCATAGATGTTCGTCTTTTCTACGCCAGGCCACATCTGTACATAGTTGTTTCCCATCAGTTCGGAAGTTGGACGGCGATTATGTTTTTCCGCTGAAGCATTCACGTAAAGGTACCGCCAATCGTGACCGATAATCTGACATCCCTCGAGCATGCTGTCCAGCGTTGAATGGAATCGCTCTTCAGATTCATTTAACCGGTGTTCTGAATCTTTTCGATTTTTTCGTTCAACAGTAACAGCATTCAACCCTCTCTGCAACAAGAGATACAACACCCCGGCAGTGAAAGCGACAAACAAAAAACCCTTGTAGGTTTGTAACATCTGCAGCATAGAAGTATTCGATGTTATCGCAACAACAAATTGATCGGAACTATAAATCCATATCCATCCGATAACGATATAGAGAATAGTAGTGCGGATTGGAATTGACGATGTGGAGAAAATCATAGAATACCTCTAAGCTGTTCAACAACGACGCGGTGTTATCCTCTTTACTGATCGGATAAAATTCAATGAACTTATAGTATAGCAAACGCTCGACGATAGAATCTTAAAGAGTGTTATTACTTACTGATGTTACGCAAAAAGGTAAAAATGGTTCGACGCGGCGCAGAAACAGCGGTCATCCTTAACTATCTTAGCCTGCACCTTGCTCACCATGACCGTTTTTCTTGTTTTGCGTAACGTGAGTTACTTACAAGAATCAGACATTCCTCTAAGGTAAAAAAGAAAAGCCTGACAACCTTCACATATTAATTCATTATTAGGCAATCATTTGGAAAAGGGTAAAAGAATATCAGCAGCATGATACCGCTGTAAGAGTGAAGAATCCGAACTCACTATCCTATTTACCGTACTCTATTGGAAAAGCTTTTTTTGCCGAATGATGTAATTCGCGGCACAGTGTACTGTTCTCTGAAACAATGAAAAAATCAAAGAGTTTTTAAAAAAAAGCTACAATGTTTTAGGTAGGTAATTTCAGAACATTAGGACATATTATTTTTTTCGAACGAAAAATCTGAAATACTATAAGGAAAATACGGCTTTTTCAGTTTTTGTTGTAGTATGATATGACATACTTGTCCAAAATAAATCATACAAGAGAAAAACTCATTCCCTCTTTTCTTGACGGGGTTCCGAAGGAATGCCGACATGGTAGAAAGATTTGGTCGGCACAAGAAAAGAAGCAAAGAACCCCTTGCGAAATGTAACGCGCACGATGAATCCCGTTCGCACTTGCCTGTAGATGGCAAAAAACGCCATCAAAAGTCCCTTCATGATTTCAGACCCCTCTGTATCTCCCCCATTACAGGGGGAGAAATAATTCGCTCAATCCTCCTAAATTTTTCTCCCTCCCACTTCTCATCCAACACTGTAAGAAATGTAGGGGAGGGCTTATTTTTGTCAACATAACATATCTTCCATAAATCCACTTGTTTCGATAAATTTTTATCAATAAGGGTTTTATTTTGGACAGCTATGATGATATGAGGTTTTTAAAATAATACTGTTATTTTTATTGATCTGCTCCTTTGAATTGTTTTTTTAACGTTTTCTAATACAACATCCAATACTAATGGAAAACCGATGACATTTGTAGAAAGGTAAAAATAAAATAGAAAATTTTGGCGAATTTATTAAATTCAAGCAGTTTTGTTCTGGCACAGTAATTGACCTATAACAGTACAACGTTATGGGGGATATAAAAATGACAACATCAACAACACTTCGCCAACGTTCTTCTATTGAAGAATTGTACACTCAATCCCAATATTTCACCAAACAATTGCCGTTTCAACATTTTTCAGATTCCCTCACTGAATTTGTCACGATATTGAATAAAAACAGACAGATTGTATTTTGTAATCAGCCGCTGGTGAAATACCTCAATACTGTCGATACGAATGATATTATCGGAAAACGCCCGGGTGAAGCGCTTCGGTGCCAGCATTCTAACAATGTCAGCGGAGGATGTGGAACGACCAAATTTTGCAAAATGTGTGGAGCCAATCGTGCAATCCAAAAAAGTCAAGAGGGAGAAGAAAGCATTCAGGAATGCCGCATTACAACAAATCCTGAATCGCAAGCATTAGACCTTTCGGTCCATGCCACCCCGATAACGTATAACAATGAGCAATTTACCATCTTCGCCCTAACTGATACATCGGACGAAAAACGGCGAAAAGTGTTAGAATGTCTTTTTTTTCACGACATTCTGAATACCGTCGGTGGATTGATGGGATATTCCGAACTCTTAAAAGAAGCCACGTCTGAAGAAGCGCGCGAATTTGCCCCGATCATCAACCAGCTTGCAGCGGATCTGAACGACCAAATTGCTTCACAACGCGAACTTATGAGAGCCGAACATCATGAGACCGTAACTGCTCCTGATATTATCCATGCGCGAACCTTGCTGGAATCGCTTGTGCTCACCATACAAAAACATACCGTCGCAAGCGATAAGTATATTATCGTCGATCCTTCAGCGGAAGATTTTATCTTCATCAGCGACGAACAAATTTTACGTCGGGTGTTAGGGAATTTATTAAAAAATGCTTTAGAAGCAACGGCAATCAATTCCACTGTTCGAATTTCTTGCAAGCGAAATTTATCCGAAGTACAATTTACCGTTCACAACGTTGAAGTGATACCAAACGATATTCAATTGCAGATTTTCCAACGATCGTTCTCTACAAAAGGTGAAGGACGCGGATTGGGTACATATAGCGTAAAACTCTTTACCGAACAGTATCTGTGTGGAAAAGTATCGTTCGTTTCAAACAAGGATGACGGAACAAGCTTTATGATAACGCTCCCTGCAACACTGGCCGAACCGGATTATTCACTTTCCAATAAACGCACTTCCGAAGACCTGCACATGGTTCACATTTCAAAAAACGATATGTGAACTTCATTTTGTAAAACTCTGCACTCTCAGTGCTCCGATATACCGTACTTTCGGGTTTCACTTAAACGGTATATCGGTTACTGACGGCTCTTTCAATAACTGAATATTCCACAATACAAAAACTAGCATTATTCCCGTTTTTTTTATTCCCTATCAACCGATCTAACAAAACAAAATTTCTTTCGGAAACGCCCGCCTGCTCTATCATAGAATAATTTCAAACGGACAGACATCTAACACTCCGCATAACCGACATCTCTTAAAACAGCAAGTTTCAAGTTAGAGCTCAGGTCACTTAACAATCATTCATTCCAAACTAAGGATAGTGACACAAAATCCGATAAGAATCTTCATCATAACCGTAGTCATCTTCTACAGACTCAATTAAATTCGGTGCTTTCAGAACTCCATAGTTAAGGGCAAGATCTGTATTATCTTCAGAGTAAATCTATTGTGTAGGTGATTCGTTAACGCAGAGGAATTAGTCCATAGTACATTGCGTGTTGTAAGAATTTAGTTTTTGCAGGTCAACCGATAATCATCTATATTCCAACAGAACGTATGCCAAAACAACGACATATTGCCAATGTACTTGTAGCAGATGATGAATTCGATTTCCGAATGATTCTGCAGTCTTTCCTTGAATCTGAAGGACATACTGTCACTACGGCCGAAGACGGCGCTGATGCCATTAACAAACTCCAGGAAAAACCATTCGATCTCGTGTTACTCGATATCCGTATGCCGCGTGTGGACGGTATCGAAGTGCTCCAATTTATCAAGCAGCAGTACATCGACACACAAGTGATTATTCTTACCGCAGTCAATGACGTCCGAATAGCGGTAGAATGTATGCATCTCGGTGCATTCCATTTTCTGACAAAACCGTACTCCGTCGACGAGTTGCAGTCACTGGTAAACCGAGCGCTGGAAAAGCGTCAGATGTCCATTGAACTGAAAGTGATGAAAACAACGATTTCCCGCTTAACACAATCATCGCAGTTGATTGGACAGAGCAGTGAGTTCCAGAAAGTGTTGGAATTGGCAGGGAAAGTGGCGCCGAGCGATTCTACAGTGTTATTGGAAGGAGCCAGCGGAACGGGAAAAGAAGTGTTCGCAAATTTTATTTATAAAAACTCCCCGCGTGCAGAAAAACCATTCGTTGCACTCAATTGCGCTTCCATTCCGGATACATTGATTGAAA
>Ga0172379_10006672_pt1 | contig 15323 bp, 15 predicted proteins | sample GrowelOW334metaG_FD_119756 | JGI IMG/M metagenome (GOLD analysis project Ga0172379, IMG submission 119756) | Groundwater microbial communities from an aquifer near a municipal landfill in Southern Ontario, Canada - Groundwater well OW334 metaG | ecosystem: Environmental > Aquatic > Deep...
AAATGCCGCAGGGGCCACACGAGGCGGTAAATGGGTATTTGTTCCCGCCGGGACATATCTGATCAGTACACATTTGACCATCCCCACGGGTGTTACGCTCAAAGGCAGTTGGCAGATCACGCCTGGCAGCGGCGCTACAGCTATTGGCGCCACACTTTTGGCAGTAGAAGGTGCGGGAAATCCCAATGGAACTTCGTTTATTACTATGTCTTCTGATTCTCGTGTGGAGGGTATCAGGATCACCTATCCCAACCAGACTTCAAAGACCGCCGACCCATTCGTACCGGTTCAATACCCATGGACGTTCCTTACTTATAACGCGACAAACACAAATATCATTAATTGTTATGTCGAAAATCCCTACCAATGTTTAAAGGTATGGGGGCAGCGGTGTAATGTACGGGGATTATACGCTCAACCGCTTTATAAGGGTATTTACGTTGAAAGTTCATACGATGTTTGCCGTTTCGAGGATGTCCACTTCTATCATCTTTGGAGCGCTAGCACCGGGGTGCGCACATGGATGTCAAAAAATGCTGTGGCATTTGTTTCCGCGTTCAACGCCTGGCAATATATGTCCAACAGCCTCTTCTACGGCTATAAGTATGGCTTCCATTTTATTTCAAATCAGACTGGTGCCAGTTGTGGCCAGTTTTTCAATTGCAGCGTCATATTATGTGGAAGTACTGCGGTCAAGGTTGATGAATGCGGACAATCTGGTGTACTCTTTGTGAACAGTGACTTTTCGATGAATCCGCTATATTCAGGAGACGCAAATTGTGAAAGTGTAACAATTGCCGCAGAAGCCATCGGTAACGCGAGTTTTAATAATTGCTCTTTCTGGGGCTCAGCAAACCGTATTTGTACTATCAATAACGGAACGGATCCGGGCAGCGCACTGTTTAGCAACTGCTCATTCCGTGACTGGAACCGGAACGCAAATGGCCAATACGCTATAACTGCGCTGGGCGGTGATGCGATAGTGGATGGATGTTACTTCATCTCTGCTGGTAATTGTGTAAGTGTGGCCTCGGTCGCAGCAGGTACTATAGTCGGCAATCTGGGCGCAGCATCTGCGGAAATACAAAACAATGCAGGAACCAACTGTGCAGTGGCAAACAACGTGCCATAGCAATGATGCTTAGAATAGCTGCCACGAATGTGGCAGCTATTCTAATGGCTGAACAACGCAAGTTATGCAGAAAGTTTTTGTCAGCATTTGGGTTTCAGTTATTTATTATCAGAGAATTTTTTAGATACAGATTGACTCTGATTGTATATAGCTTTTATAATCCGAAATTACTCATCCTCTTCAGAGGCTTCGACATAACAGTCCGGGCAGTATTCGCCAATCATTTCTGATTCGTCAATCCATTCGCCACATATAATACATTGACATTTTGACATAGGATTATGTCCTTATTTAATTGGTCAGATGCTTGTCAATATTTATTACAGCTTAGTATTTCATCCATACTCTTTCTTTTTTTTATCGGGATTTTTTCATCAGCAGAAAAACCTACAGCAATTATAAGCTCTACTCTTTTAAGCCTGGGGATTGAAAGTGCCTTCCTTGCCTTGCTCTCATTGAACCAGCCAAGCATACAAGTTCCCAGTCCTTCTTCTGCGGCCTGAAGACAAAAATGTTCAGCGGCTATTCCTATATCCATTTGACTGAAGTTTTTATTTTTAACAATACTTCCAAATTTAGCAGATAAATTCTGCCTTTCGGAAACTATTAATACAAGGACAGGCGCTTTGAAGACGAAATTATTAAAATTCACAATCCCTTCAAAAGCCGCCTTTGCCAGCTCATTTACGAGTTTGGGTTCATCTACTATTATAAACTTCCATGGCTGTGAATTACATGCGGAAGGAGCTAATCTTGCAGCTTCGATACATCGAATAACTTTCTCTTGTGGAACAGGAGTTGTTTTGTAATTCCTGACGCTGTATCTTTTATTTACCAAATCCAAAAAACTCATACTTTGCCTCAAATATCCTAATACCATATTAGCCAGCCGGCGACGGCTAAACGGCTCCCTGCGCTATCGCTTGGGCTCTGAATTACGTCGTCTGGCATTAAGTATGATAATCGGCGTTGATTGTAACGTAGTCTTTGCTTAAGTCGCAGCCATAACAGAAATCGCTGTATTTGCCCGCACCGAGGCTGACGGCGATTGTATGCTCTTTCGATGAAATAATCCTGCTGACCTTTTTGGGGTCGAATTTCACGGGCTGGCCGTTTTTGAAAACGGTTATGCCGCCAATCGAGCAGGAGAGTTTGTTTGGATTGATTTTCACGCCGCAGCTTCCGACGGCGCAGATAATTCTGCCCCAGTTCGGGTCTGAGCCGTGGATAGCGCATTTTACGAGGTCGTAATCGGCGACGGCTCTTGCGGCTTTTGTTGCTTCGGCCTTGCTTGCCGCTGCGCTGACGGCGACGGTGAACATTCTTGTCGCTCCTTCGGCATCGAGAGCCATCTGTTTTGCAAGGTCGGTGCATAAGTCGAACAGGGCGACAACGAATTTTTTGTATCGCGAGTCTGCTTTGTTTATGATTTTATTTCCAGCCAAACCTGAGGCGAGAATAATAGCTGTGTCGTTTGTGCTTTGATGGCCATCAACGGTGAGTTTGTTGAGTGATTGGCCGACAGCCTCGCTCAATGCTTTTTGCAGCATGGGTTTTGTAATGTTCGCATCGGTGGTGATAAAGCAAAGCGTAGTGGCCATATTGGGGCCAATCATACCTGCGCCTTTTGTTGTGCCTGCGATGCATATTTCTTTGCCTTCAATCTTCACAGTTTTGAATGCCTGTTTGCATTTAGTGTCGGTGGTCATAATTGCGTGAGCGAAATTTTCGCCGGCTTTTTGGCTGTTCGATAATTGGACGGCGGCAAGTATTATGCCCGTTGAGACGTTTTGCATCGGCAACTGATGGCCGATTATGCCTGTCGAAGCGACAAGAACCTGATTTGGTTTGGTGTCAAGCAACTGGGCGGCAATTTTGCACATTATTTCAGCGTTTTTTAAGCCTGCTGTGCCGGTGCAGGTGTTTGCGTTTCCGCTGTTGACGACGACAGCCTCGACGGAAGCGGATTTGCTGTGGTTTTTGCAGATTGTAACGGCGGCGGATACGACTTTATTTGTTGTAAAGACAGCGGCGGCCTTTGCGCCTGTGGGGCAGGAGATGATGCCGATGTCTTTGTTGCCGCTTTTTTTAATTCCGCAGCTTAGACCTGCCGCGAGGAATCCCTTTGGTGATGTTAGAGTTGTGTTTTTCATTGTATTTTTTTCCTGATGCTAAAGTTCTGTAGTGTTTTTGCTTCTTGGGTCTGCGATTTCGCCGGGGCCATTTGTTAAGAGACCATTCATTACGAGAGTTCTGAATTTTTCCGTCGGGTCGTAGAACGACAGCGATGTGTTCACGGTATTGACCATTATGCCCGGCTTGCCGGGTTTTAACTGGTTTACAATTTCGCCGTCTGGCTGGATAAAGCACGATGGGTATGGAGCGATTTTGCCGCAGGAGTTTGACATACTAACCCAAAAATAATTTGTCGCAGCGTTAGCCTGCATTGTTTGACGGATTATGTGTCGGTGGACGCTTTGCGATTTTTGGCGAGCGTTGTAGAACGACTGAATTACGCATTGCACGTCGAGTTTTTTTAGTTCTCTATATAATTCCGGGAAGCGTAAATCAAAGCAGATAAGCAGGGCACATTTTACGCCGTTAAGTTCGAAGATGACGAATCTGTCGCCGGGCGTATAGTTATTTAAATCGCGTTCTGTGCCGAAACGCTTGTCGTAGCGATTTTCGATTTGCCCCTGCGGATTTAGCAGGTAAAGGCTGTTGTGCGGTTTGTTCGGCGGAGTGAGTTTGTGTGTGCTGCCGAGGACTGTCCATAATTTTAATTCGCTGGTAAGCGACATAATTTTTTTTGTTTCGTCCAGCAGCGTCGGCCAGTCAATCTCGTCGGCGCTGTCGAAATCCGCTCCCGCGTAGCCGCTCAGTGCGCATTCGGAAAAATGAACGAGGTCAGCGTCGAGCTTTTTGGCTTTGTGCAGAAATTTTTGAATATATTTTGAATTCTGCACAATATCGCCGCTGACAGCGAATTGACAAGTCGCGATTTTTAAAATTCCTTCAACCACAGAGTTTTCCTTTTTGAGCCACTAAGGCACAAAGGCACGAAGTTTTTTAAAATACATTTTTTTGTGCCTTGGTGTCTTTGTGGCTACTTTAAGCCGTCGGTTTCGTCGAAGCCGAACATAATATTCATATTTTGTATGGCCTGACCCGATGCGCCTTTAATCAGGTTGTCAATCGCGCTGAAGACGACGATTTTATCTTTGCAGACGGCAGGATAAATATGGCAGTAGTTGGTTCGGGCAATGTCCTTGAGCATCGGAGCGGTATTTAAAACCTGAACAAAATTTTCGTTCTTATAAAAGTTTTTATACAGCTCGGTAATTTTCTCAGCGGAGATTTTTTCCTTAGGCTCGCAGTAAATCGTTGACATAATGCCGACATCAAGCGGCGCTACGTGCGGCTGGAAGAGCACTTCAAACGAAGAACCAGCAATCTCGGATGCGATTTGCTCCATCTCCGGCTGGTGGCGATGTTTGCCGATGCCGTAAGCGAAATAATTTTCATTCATATTCGGGAAATGAAAATTTTTGGACGGATTTTTTCCCGCTCCGCTTGAGCCGGTTGTTGAGTTGATGATTATCGTGCCTTTGATGAGTTTGTTTTTCAGCAGGGGGGCTATGCCGAGTATCAGGCTTGTCGGGAAGCAGCCGGGGTTGGCAATCAATTTCGCGTTTTTGATTTTGTCGCGGAAAAGCTCGCACAGTCCGTATACAGCGTGCTTGAGATTTTCAGCATCCGTGTGCGGCTGATAAAATTTTTCATAAACGGCAATATCTTTAATTCGATAGTCTGCGCTGAAGTCGATAACTTTCAAACCCGCGGCTAAAAGTTTCGGCACAAAGCCCATCGAGACTTTATGCGGCAGACAGCAGAGAGCAACTTTTGCTTTCTTTACGAGTTTGTCTATGTCGAGCGGTTCGATAGCGAGCGAGCAGCGTCCTTTGAATCGCGGGAAGACATCGGCGACGCTGCCGCATTCGTCCGGCAGGGCGGAGAGATATGAAAGTTCAGCATTCGGATGACGCATAAGTATTTCGATAACTTCTGCACCCGTATATCCGCTTGCACCTATAATTGCTGCTGGAAGCATAGTAAAAAGCTCCTAATAAAAGAGTTAACCAACCGCGTGGGCTAAGAGCCCACCCTACAAAATGTTTATATAAGGCCAAAAAAAAGGCCGCAAATTTGCGGCCATTGTAATTGTTCTGCAAATAATTTGCAATTATCGTTTTGAGAACTGGTATCGCTTTCTTGCGCCGGATTGGCCTGGTTTCTTTCTTTCGACCATTCTGCTGTCTCTTGTGAGGTAGCCGCCGTCTCTGAGCTGCTGCAGCAGGGAGGGGTCGTAGAGTTTTAAGGCTCTTGCGATGCCGAGCATAATAGCGCCGCTTTGGCCGGTAATGCCGCCGCCGCTTACGTTGACGAATACGTCAAGGCTCGAAATGGTGTCGGTTGCTTTGAGGGGGGCCAGAACATCGCTGATATCCTGCGGTCTTGTGAAATAGCCGTTCAAATCTCTTTTATTTATTTTGATAGCTCCGCTGCCCGGCTTGATGCGAACTCTGGCGACGGAAGTTTTTCTTCTTCCAGTCCCCCATGTGAATGGGTTTTTCATCTCGGTTTTGTGTACTGGGTGCTTTTTTGCATCCACCAGAGGGCTGTTTGCTGCGTTTTCAGTCATAATATCAGTTTTCCGTAATATATCTTACAATTCTATTTTTTGCGGCTGCTGGGCGACCTGGTCGTGTTCGACGCCGCGATAAATTTTAAGTTTTTTGAGCATAGCTTTTCCGAGCGTGTTCTTCGGCATCATTCTCTTAATCGCAAGCTCGACCACTTTTTCAGGCTTTCTGACGACCAAGTCTTTAAATTCGACAAATCGCTGACCGCTGGGATAACCGGTATAGTACTGGTATTCCTTATAGTCCTTCTTATTGCCTGTAACCCTGATTTTTTCAGCGTTTATTATGACGACGGCATCGCCTGTGTCAACATTAGGTGTGTAAATGGGTTTGTTTTTGCCCATTAAAATCATAGCGACTTTTGAAGCAAGTCTGCCGAGCACCTGACCGTCAGCGTCCACCAACAGCCATTTTCGCTGAATATCTTGTTTTTTTGCAAGAAAACTCTTCATATTTATCTTTCTCAGAACATTGGAAAACGGCGCATTATACCCGCCAAACAGGAGTTGTCAACGCTTTTTCGAGTGATTTTTAAGTGATTTTTGTGCCGAACTAACTATGCGATTCAGGACAAAAACCAGACATATTGCCCCCTGCGCTATCGCTTGGGCAAAGAAAACCTTTATTTTTCGGATTTTTCGCCGCCGGATTCATCGGTCTGCGGCTGGTTCGGCTCGGCGGCTTCAGACGGTTGTGCCGGTTGATTCGGCTCGACAATTTTGTCTAAAAGCTCTATTTTTGTAAATTTAATCAAAGCCAGACTGCTCTTGTCATCATTGCTTATTTCGCCAATAAGCCCGACCTTTTTATCGAGATAAGGGGCGAAATCAAGGGTGGCGGCGGCATCAGTCGGCTCTGCAAAGCAGACGATGCTGCCATCTTCGTCTTTTACGATATACCGCTTAGCCTGAGTCTGAGTTTCATAAACGAGCGATTCATATAGTGTGCCGACAATGGCGTATCTGCTGATATCGGAACGATTTTTCAGTTTTTCCTGATGTTTCTTTTCTATTTCAATCAGTTTTTTATTCAGGTCTTCATTATGTTTCTGTAAATCCAGACTTGTCTGCTGTGCGAGCTGGAGACGCTCGACGTCTTTGAGCAGATAATCGGCATATTCGCCGACATTCGTGCCATTTGTGTCAACGATGAGTTTTTCGAGCTCAGCTTTGATTTTTGAGAAGTTCTGCTCATCGAGAGACTTAGCCTTTTCGTCCTGAAATTGTTTTTCCAATTCATAATAGATTTCAAGGTTGCGATTTTGAGGCTTAACCTGCTCAATTACAACAGCCGGCTTTGGCGTTTCTGCGGTTTTGGCGGTATCGGCAGCCTTGGGAGCGTTGGCGGCAGGCTGCTCTATTACCTGCACGGGTAATTTTAAATCCATTCCATCGGCGTTTCGGATGTATTTAATATACTGACTGGAAGTCCAGAGGCTTGCTCCTTCAGGAGGGGTGATTTTATAGTAATCGCCGACGGCCTGACCGATAATTCTTACTTTTTGTCCTTTTGTGAGGGTAATTTGGATGCTGTCAGACCGCATAGGTTCGAGGTTTTCTGCACCGGCATAGACCCTGACGTTATCGCCGGTAACGATGCCGACATCAGGCTTGTTCGCGTCGGTCTGGACAGATTGTTTGAAAATCCAGGAAAAACTTCCAGGCGGGGGAAGAATTCTGACCCATGTAAATTTTTGCTCTGCGACTATGATACGCAGCGGAGAACTGATTTTGCCGCAACTGTAAAAGTTCATCCCAGGACCTGAACGGACGTTAAGGTCGGTGCCTGTAACTTCGCCGATGTATGGGAATTCAATTTCGTTTGCTTCCGGCGTGGCAATGTCGGATTTGCCAAGGGCGGCCGGTTTCTGCTCGGCAGCGGCAAGGCTAATTACGCAAAGTATTGTCAATCCTATTACTTGTACAGCTTTTGAAAACGCCATTTTTGTATCCTTTCACAAAATCCTTTTAATGACGCTATTATCGCAATAGGAGTCTTGTTGTCAAATCTTAATTTTTACTGTCGGTCTCTTGCGAGGGTGCATAGAAAAGGTGGTTTGGATGTTTAGAGATGGGGTTATCGGAGACGCGGTTATCTGGTGAAAGGGCGGGCTCGGTTTTAACTGTCGCCGGCGGCAGTGTGAATAACCGAACAGTAACCATCGAATACTCAATTATGAGCAAGTCTGAAAACAAAATTATTTTCAAACTGATTTTATCTATGAGCTTTCTGGCTATTGGCATCATAAACGGAGTCGCCGCCCACGGCACAGCGTTTGACATCTCCGGCAAAGGCGTTGCCGATGAATCAAGTATGAAAGCCGCAATCCGCCTCGCGATAGAAATGGCCAAATGTAAAAAACAAGTTGGCAATCGGAATGTACTAACCACGAATGTAAACAAAGGTACCGAACACCTTTAATTTCCCTATGGCAGAGTCAGGGCCGCGTAATGGAGCGGTCGGTTATTTTGTCCGTGGTCAGCCTTGCCATCTTGTATGGCAGGATTCCGTGTCATTTCGACCGAAGCGGAGAAATCTGTTTAAAATGGCTTTTTTATTTTCAAAAATTAAAATGTACTTTATAATATCATCAACATGATTATACATAGCATCTTCATTAGAATAAGATAGCATCCTCAACAGAATTGCCATGGGGAGATTTGAGTGGTATCGCTGTTAACAGTAAGGGCGATATATATCTGGTGTCAAGTTTTAACACCAGAATACAGAAATATTCCAAGGAAGGAAAATTCATTAAGGGGTGGCCACTGGAAGACAGCAACATAGAGATTAGAATAAATGAATTTGATCAATTAGAAATGGCTAACAACAATCGTACCAGAAATCATGATGACCCTGATACTCTGTCTATTTATGATGTTAATGATAATTTAATTAGTACAACCGTTTCAGATGGATGCTATGAGCAGTTTTCTAATAAATCAGATTTGTGCTGCAAGGACAAATATAATAATGCATATTTTATATGCGGAAAACTTATACATCCGCATATCGTTAAAGTGTCGTCAAATATCAAAACTACAATTAATATGCCTTGGTATTTATGGCCTTTTTTAGGCCCTTTGCCCGCATGGCTATTCTTCGCTATCGGATTTTGCGGCGGCTGGCAACTATATGGCAAACAATCATCTCGCGGATAGATAACTATAACAAACAAGTGTTATTTCTTGAAGACACCTTAATAAATTAGACAGTTTCTCAAATACTGCCGCCCTAAAATCGGTGTCAATCCACTTTATCCAGCGGTTCTGCTTTATTAATTAATTTCTTCTGTTCAGAGGCGAGTTTTCTTTCTATCTTTTTTACATCTTCCGCAGGCGGCAGTTCTTCTGGTTTAATGTTTCGTTTGACGAGAAGTTTTCGAACTTCCTGATTATTCTTTACATGCTCTTTGGTAATGCCGGGTTCTGTCCGCAGATTATCCCGCTTGATATTGAAATTAGTAATTTCATTGGCGAAGTCTTTGGCCTTAATTGTAATTGTCGGCAGAAAATCAGCCAAAGCCCGCGATTGAGGCACTTTCAAGTTCAGCTTTATCTGTTCAGTGGTTTTGCCAAATAAAGCCGTATCGCCTTTACTGCGAATACGCGCGAAAGATTTTTCATCGGATAATCTTTCGTATATTATCCCTGACAGTTCTTTTTCTGACAGGCTTAATTTCCGCCGTGCGTTAAGGCGTTCAATTTCAGCGATTCGCTTTTCAATTAGCTCCTGTTTTCTGGTCTGAATTGCAAAATAAGTTTGGGCAAATGCTATCTGGTCTTTGGATGGGTCGCCATTTTGAGCAATGAGGTAGCAGGCATAACGGGTAAGAGCAATATCATCAATTTGACGTTTCGCATCAGAGCCGATATCAACCATTTTGCGCGTTTGCGCAAAATGGTCTTGCGGATTATGTCCGGAATTTTTGCAGGCCGCCTTTGCTTTTTCTATAACTGCTTCGAAACTTCGCCATTGTGCATAACCAAGCAAATCCTGCAATTCCCTTGCAAGCCAGAATTCCAGACCCGTTTCATTATCTTTGTAAATGCTTTTCTCAAAATCCTTGTGCAGCCGAACAATTATATCTTTTTCCATATATTCCTCTTTTATATTGTTTTCAAATAATTCCGGCTTATTTTATCTTTTATAGATTTTGATGTCAATAAAAAGAATAGAATTTAGGCCAAACGCAAGTTTTTCACTTGCTCACAATGCTAAGCTTTCAATTCCCACTCGGCATCCGGACATATTGCGCAGAAGTCCCATAATCATTTCTTTTCTGATTCATATAATAAATTCATCAATTTTCTTACGCACAATTTGCATCCGCACTTTTTATTTCTTATTTTTTGGACGGAGTAGCTGGAGCCTGAAAAAAAAGGCGGAAAGAAGTAATAACGGACTCCTTAATCTCCTTCTTCTATTTTGTTTCCTGCCTTGGGGGGAAACCTGGGGCAGGTCTCGCAATTAAAAAGTTAATAGCGACTTTTGAAATAAAAAAATAATACACTGATTTGCATCTGATGAATTTGTTTCTTATGCTTTGTTTGGAAGTGGAATAAGAAAAAGTTAATATCGCTAAAACTAAAATGGACTTCTTCTCTCCTCCTTTAACTTGTGCTTCCTGCCTTGGGGGGATAAACCAGGGCAGGTAGGAATCGAAAAGCTCTCAAGAGCTTTAAAAATAAATGGCTTCGCCGAGGTATTTGCGGGAAAGCCGCAGGATTTTTGAAAAAGTTAAGCAAATTCGGGGCGCATAAATGCGGGCCTAACCGGCTGGGGTGATTTTTGCCGGCGACCCGGAGAATATCGAATCGAAAAGCGTTCTGAACCAAACTTGTTTGGGGGGTTGCTTATATATTTTGGTTTCGGTCTCTGCCAATTAGGGGACGCAGAGACCTTTTTTTATGCGCATAAGTTTTTCGCTTATATAGATGAAAAAAAACGGAAATCGCTGATACGCTGATGACGCAGCTTTTTCACTGCCACGCACAAAATTATGACAGCGGCCTATTTGATGTGCGGCAGGCAGAGATTTTGTTTTAGTTATTGTCCGGTGATTTGGATGTGAACGGTTCTTCTTCTTGGACCATCAAATTCGCAGAAATATATTCCCTGCCAGGTGCCGAGCTGCAATTTTGCATTTTGGATAATCACAGTTTCGCTGCAACCGACTAATGAGCTTTTAACGTGGGCATCGGAATTGCCTTCGCCGTGTCTGTATCCGGTTCGGCGGTGGGGGATAATTTCCGAAAGGGTCAGCAGGATATCGTGTACGACATCCGGGTCGGCATTTTCATTTATTGTAATGGCCGCTGTTGTATGCGGGCAATAAACCGTAATCGTGCCATCGGATATGCCGGAGTTAAAAATTGTCTTCTGTATTTTTTCCGTGATATCAATCATCTGGTTTCTTGCGGTCGTATTAACGTCGAAAGAGTTATTTAAAATTTTCATTTTATTTTTTTCTCTCGCTGCGATTGTTTTATTGCCTGCAATTGTATCACATCCTGCTTATCAGTTGGGCGATTGAGCGATTTCTTTGATTTAATCAGAGCGTCAATACTTAATACTTGATAGTTTTTGCCGCCGATGTGAACGGAGATTGCGTTTTTGCAGACCTCGTCGAAACTGCCGATGCCCTGTACCTCGCCAAGACAATCAAGCTGGCCAATGTCGGTGTCTAAATAAAGATTTTTGAATTTGTCGGCGTTTTGTGAGTTTAAAACCAGAACTGGCCGATTAGGACTCATTCTGTGAACAGGGTTGGCGTTCCTGATCGCGGTAAATAGTTTGGATAAGTTTTCCGGTGTGAATTTGCAGCAGATATCGATGTCCTGAGTTGTTCGAGTTGAGCCGTGAATTATGCCGGCAAGACCGCCAATTATCACAAATTCCACGTCTGCATCAGACAACATGTCAACCAGATTTAGCAAATCATTTTGCATTATTTTACCGCTGTCTTATGAAATTTTTGGAATGTTTGTAATGCGATTTGATGACGCTGCAGTCGTTCTTCGGGCGTTCTTTTCAGATTGTCCAAAAGCATATATACATCAACGCCTTGCTGCCTGGCGGTTTTTAATGCAGGACACTTTTCAATCAGTTTTTCGTATTCGGCAATCATAATTATAATATATCACATCTGCCCGACGACTTCAATGCCGAGGAGGTTTTCAAGGCCGTGCTGGATTGTCCCGGCAGTCAGTTCGCAGAGGAGTAATCTTGTTGGCCTTGCTGGCGTGTCATCGAGAACAGGGCAAGCATTATAAAATCCGCTAAACTCCTGTGCCAGTTCGTAGAGATAGCTTGTCAGGAAGTTGGGCTTGAAATCCGCAAGGGCGGTGTTTATACTCTGGCCGTATTTTATCAGGTGTTTGGCAAGGGCAAGCTCGGCAGGTTCGGTTAGATTGAGCGTCTTTATATTTTTTATTTCGCTGCTGACATCAATTCCCTTTTGTTCTGCTTTTCTGCCTATGGATTTTACCCGTGCATAGGCGTACTGCATATACGGGGCGGTGTTGCCTTCCATTGCGAGCATTTTATCGAAGCTGAAAATGTAATCGCTTGTTCGGTTGTTTGAATAGTCAGCGTATTTGACAGCGCCGATGCCGACGGCGTTTGCGATTTTTTCTTTTTCGGCGTCGTTAAGTTCGGGATTTTTTTCTTCGACGACGGCTTTGGCTCTTTTTACCGCTTCGTCGAGAAGTTCCTTGAGTTTTACATTTTCGCCTGAGCGGGTTTTCAGCGGTTTGCCATCTTCGCCCAGAACGCTGCCGAATGTAATGTGGTCGAGTTTGACAGTGTCATTTACCCAGCCGGCTTTTCGAGCGACGGCAAATAGCATTTCAAAATGCAGTTTTTGCCGGGCATCCGTAACGTAAATGATTCTGTCGGCTTTGTGTATTATTCCATTATATTCTATGCCTGTTATACGATACTGTAATGCGGCCAGATCTGTTGTTGCATACAAATACGCATGATCAGATTTTTCAATGATGAAAGGCATATTTGTGCCTTCTTTGGTTTTAAAGCCGTCAGGGAAAACACAAATTGCTCCATCAGATTTTACGGCAATAGGATTACCCTGTGAATCTTTTTTTTGTTGTAGGTCATTGACAATATCGGCAAGTTTATCTCTATAAAAACTTTCGCCGCGAACGTCCTCATCTTTAAGAGTAACATCAAGACAATGATAGATTTCTCGAAAATGCTTTGATGTGGTTTTTATAATACCATTCCAATAGTCCAACCAAGGGCCGTTCCCAGTATGAAGGCCGACAACTGCTGCGCGAGCTTTTTTGGCAAATTCTTCGTCGGTTTGATAAAGATGCTGTGCCTCACGATAAAATCCTTCAATATCAGCAAGTGTCTCATCTTGGTTTATTATTTCACCCTTTTGTCCTGCTTCGAGTACTATCTTATCGAAACGCGCACAGAGCATTCCGAATTGTGTTCCCCAGTCGCCGATATGGTTTTGGCGGATTACGTTGTGGCCTGCGGCTTCGAGCATTCTGCAAATACAATCGCCGAGGATTGTGCTTCGCAAATGACCGACGTGCATTTGCTTTGCAATGTTAGGTCCTGAAAAATCAACAACAACAGTCTGCGGCTTCGATGTTTTTTCTATATCGAGATTTTTATCGGCGGCGATTTGCAGCAGATTCTCGGCGACAAATTCCGGCTTCAATCTCAAATTTATAAATCCTGCACCGGCGATTTCAGGCGGCAGACAGATATCGTCAATTTGCAGGGCGGCAACAACCTTTTCAGCGAGTTGACGCGGATTTGTTTTTAATTGTTTGGCCAGGGCGAATGCGCCATTGGACTGGTAGTCGCCGAATTTGGCATCGGTAGCGGCTGTAACCATAGCCGCGGCCTTTTGGCCCGCCGTTCGACCCGGCTCACGACAGGTTGCCTGCTCAATGGCGGCACTTATTCGTTCGGATATTAGTTCAATTGTGTTTCTCATAAAGAAAATCAAAAATTAAATATCAAAATTATGGAATCGTCCGTGGCGATGAATTTTTAAAATAAACCGCGTGGGCTAAGAGCCCACCCTACAAAAATTGTTTATAGACACAGTGTTTATCTTATGAATCTGGTTCGGTCAAGGTTTTTTTGCTGATTTGTTGCAATTGACGCTAAAAACGATATATTTAACAAGCAGTGTCAAAAAAAACATATAAAATCGCTGTTCTTGTTGACGATGCCACCGTGCCGGACGGAGATAGCCGGTTTGTCGAAACACCTGAAAAAATGACAACTGAATATTGTGTTGTGCAGGCGATTCGTCGGCTCGGCTATGAGACCGGCATTGTTCCGGTCGGCGACGATATTATCGCTGTTGCTAATGAATTAAGACAGCAAAGCCCGGAATTGATTTTCAATCTGACAGAAGAATTCGCGGGCGACCGGCGAAACGACAAAAACATCGCGGCGATGCTTGAATTGCTTGCGATTCCGTTTACCGGAACAGGCACAACCGGCCTGATGCTTTGTCGGGATAAGATGCTTTGCAAATATATCCTTGCTCATCATCGAATAAGAGTGCCTAAGTTTGCGTTTTTTTCGCCGGGCAGGGCGGTGAAAGCGCCTAAGTCCATACCGTTTCCGTTGGTGGTAAAGCCGGCGTTTGAGGATGGCTCGGATGGTATCTCCAACGCTTCAGTGGTCAATGACCTTGATTCGCTCCGGCAGCGGATAGAATTTGTTACCGGCAAATGGAATCAGGATGCGATTGCGGAGGAGTATATTGGGGGCAGAGAATTTTATGTCGGAATACTCGGCAACAAAAAACTGACGACTCTGCCGATACGCGAGTGCGTCTTTAATAATAAAGATGCTAACAGTCCCTGTCTTGCGACTTATCGCGTAAAGTGGAACAAAGAATACCGTGAAAAATGGAATATAAATTATGGTTTTGCCGAGCTTGACCAGACCGCGACAAAAAATATTTATCAGGTTTGCAAACGGGCTTACAGTCTACTGCAATTACGCGATTACGGCAGGATTGATTTAAGGCTCACCGATGACGGCAAAATTGTTATTATCGAGGTGAATCCGAATCCCGATGTTGCTTTCGGTGAGGATTTGTCTTCATCGGCGGAAAGGGCGGGTATCGGTTATGACACATTTATCGAGCATATTATTCGTGATGCTCTCGGCAGGTATAAGATATGAGTGAAATTCTTCCATCCCAAACGCAGGAAGCCATTGACAGGCGGTTTATGGCCGCAGCCATAAATCAGGCGGACATTGCCGCCGAGAACGGCGATGTGCCGGTTGGTGTCGTGATTGTCTATGAGAACAAAATAATCGCCAGGGGCTATAATCAACGGCATCAGCTCAACGACCCGACTGCTCACGCCGAGATAATCGCTCTTACCGCGGCGGCGGAGTATATAGGTAATTGGCGGTTGCACGGATGCACAATTTATGTTACATTAGAGCCTTGCTGTATGTGTGCCGGAGCTTGTGTCCTG
>Ga0172379_10006673_pt1 | contig 15323 bp, 13 predicted proteins | sample GrowelOW334metaG_FD_119756 | JGI IMG/M metagenome (GOLD analysis project Ga0172379, IMG submission 119756) | Groundwater microbial communities from an aquifer near a municipal landfill in Southern Ontario, Canada - Groundwater well OW334 metaG | ecosystem: Environmental > Aquatic > Deep...
CCTGCACCTTTGTTGCGCGAAACTTACAGGTTCATTGGAGCCTGCGCGTTTCGCGCAACTTCGGTTCGGCCTCAAAACCGTCAATTTCGCCTTAAAAACCTTATGTCGGACAGGCTCCTAGGAAGAGTTTTACTTTGGCGGCGACGGCTTCGGGGGTGAAACCGAAGTGCTTGAGGACTTCGGCTTCAGGCCCGGATAGGCCGAACGATTCTATGCTTATCGTCATCGAACGGCAGTTCGTCAGTTCCTTCCAGCCGGTCCCGCGCCCCGCTTCTATGAATACTTTCGGCAGCTCCTTGTCCAGCACCGCCGATCTGTGCTCCGGAGTTTGTAATGCGAAAATTTCCACGCAGGGCATCGAAATAACTTTGGCCATGACGCCGGCTTTTTCAAGCAGCGCCGCGGCGTTCAGAGCCAGCGGGATTTCGGAGCCGGTGGCGATCAGTTCCACATCTGGCCGTCCCGCGCAGCCTCTTATAATGTAGCCGCCTTTTTTAACGCCTTCCTTTATGCGGTCTTTATGGACCGCCTGTACCGGCAGTTTCTGCCTTGAAAGCATAAGGCAGGCGGGTTTCCTGTTCTTCAAGATCTGTTCCCAGGCGTAAAATGTTTCGTAGGCGTCAGCCGGCCGCCAAACCGCCAGGTTCGGGATGAGCCGCAGCGACATCAGATGCTCCACCGGCTGATGTGTCGGGCCGTCTTCGCCCAGGGCCACACTGTCATGCGTGAAGACGAAGGTGGACGGGATGTCCATAATGGCCGCCAGACGGATGGCCGGGCGCATGTAATCCGAGAAGGCAAGGAAAGTGGACCCGAACGGCCGCAGGCCGCCGTGCAGGGCCAAGCCGTTTATTATAGCGCCCATGGCGTGTTCCCTGATGCCGAAATGCAGATTGCGGGCCGGGTAATCCGTGAAATCCGTCTTGGTGGAGGCGGCCAGGTCCGCGGAGCCTCCGAGTAGGTTCTCCAGCCGTCCCGCCAGCAGATTTAAAATCTTTCCGGAGGCTTCCCGGGTGGCCAGCGGTTTATCGAACGCAAGTTCTTCGTCCCTGAGCAGGTCCGCGGGCGGTTCGGGAGAAAAAAATCCGCCGAGCCTGGCGCCCTGTTCCGGTTCCTGTTCCCTGTAGGTCTTGAGAAGTTTAAGCCATTTTTTCTCCGCCTTGACGCCTTCCAGCCTGAGAGTTTCGAAGTGGGGCAGGAGCTCTTCCGGATATTTAAAGGGCTCTTCGCAGGGCCAGCCGAGCGCTTTTTTTGTGGCCAGGATCTCCGCGGGGTTGAGCGGCTCTCCGTGTACGCCTTTTGTGTCCTGCTTGGGGCTGGCGAAGCCTATATGGGTTTTGGCGATGATCAGCGTCGGTTTTACCGCGCTTTTTTTGGCTTTTCTGAGGGCGCTGTCAAGCTCTTCCAGGTCATTGCCGTTTTCCACCTCCAGGACCTCCCATTCCAGGCCGAGGAACCTTTTTTTAACATCCTCGGTGAAAGCTATGGAGGTGGAACCGTCGATAGTGATGCCGTTGGAATCGTAGAGACAGATAAGTTTGTTGAGTTTCAGATGTCCCGCGAGGGAGGCGGCTTCGTTGCTGAGGCCTTCCATCATATCCCCGTCCCCGGCGAGAACATAGGTGCGGTGGTCTATAAGGGGCAGTTCCGGGGTGTTGAAGACGGAGGCAAGATGCTTTTCGGCGATAGCCATGCCGACGGCGTTGGCAAAGCCCTGTCCCAGCGGGCCGGTGGTCGTTTCCACGCCTTTGGTGCGCCCGTATTCCGGATGTCCCGGGGTCTTGCTGCCCGGCTGACGGAAGCGTTTCAGTTCTTCCATCGGCAGGCCGTAGCCGAAGAGGTGCAGCATGGCGTAAAGCATGGCCGAGCCGTGTCCGGCGGACAGCACAAAACGGTCCCGGTTAAGCCAGTCGGGATTTGCGGGGTTGTGTTTCAGGTGGCGGCTCCATAAAGCGTAGGCGGCAGGCGCCAGGCCCAGCGGCAGGCCCGGATGTCCCGAATTGGCCTGTCCGACCATATCGACGGCTAAAACCCTGACAGCGTTCACCGCCAGGGAGTCGATCTCGTTAAAAGGCATAAGCGGTTCTCCTATTTGCGTATGTGGAAAGAAATTTCTCCCTCAGCAAGTACGCTTGCAGCGCTATGATCGTTTTTGCGTCCTTGATTTTGCCGGTCTTTATCAGGCCGGCAGCTTTTTTGAACGGCATGCGCTCGACTTTAAGAAATTCGTCCTCGTCCGGGTCCATTTCGCCGGGCTTAAGGCCGGTCGCCAGGTAAATATGCAGGATCTCGTTGGAGAAAGCCGATGTGGGCCAGAAGGACGATAATTTTTCCAGTTTGGCCGCCGTGTATCCGGTCTCTTCGCGGAGTTCCGCGCGGGCCCGGGGTATGAGGGGGTCTTTTTTCGAATGCAGCTTCCCCGCGGGGATCTCAAGCGTGACCTCGCCCACCGGGTAGCGGTACTGGCGCACCAGGACTATATCGCCGTTTTCAAGCACCGGCAATACGGCCACCGCGCCGGGGTGGTCCAGGAACTCGCGTGTCGCGGTCCTGCCGTTAGGCAGACGGATGTCGTCCACCCTGAAATTCACGGCGTTGCCTGAGAAGACTTTCCTGTGTTTCAACCGTTTTTCAAACAAGGTTTTGTGTTTCATGGCGTCGTCATTAATTATATAATTATTAGGAATGAAATCCGCCGGCTTTATACATCTTCATAACCATTCCGAGTATTCGCTCCTGGACGGGATGCTGCGCATCACCGACGGGGACGGCAAGCCTTCGGATTTCCTTAAAGGGCTGGCTGACCGGAAGGTCCCGGCGCTGGCTTTCACCGATCACGGCAATATGTACGGCGCCATGGAGTTCTATTTCACGGCTTCCGCGGCCGGCGTCAGGCCCATTATCGGCTGCGAGGTCTACACCGCCAGGGGGTCGCGCCTGGTGAAGGATAAATCGTCCTCCCGTAAGGACAACGGCCACCTTACGGTCCTCGCCCAAAACCAGACAGGTTACCAGAACCTGATGAAACTGGTGTCGAACAGTTTCCTGGAGGGCTTTTATCACGATCCCCGCATAGATATGGAAACCCTGGCCCGCCACCACGAAGGCCTGGTGGTCCTTTCCGGCTGTCTTAAATCGCATGTGGCCCGCGCCTGCGCCGCCGGGGAGATAGACGAAGCGGTCAAGCTCGCCTCGGAATATTCCGCGGTCATGGGCAAGGGGAATTATTTCATCGAGCTGATGGACCACGGTATTCCGGAAGAAACGGCGGCCCTTAAGGGCTTGCTCGAGGTCGCCAAACGCACCGGCCTGCCGGTGGTGGCTACAAACGACTGCCATTACCAGAAAAAAGAAGACTGGGAGGCGCACGACGCCCATATCTGCATCTCCACCGGTTCCCTTGTGGACGACCCGGACCGCATGAAGATGACCACCCACGAGCTTTATTTTAAAAGTCCGGAAGAGATGATCCGGCTTTTTTCGCATACCCCCGAGGCCGTGAAGAATACCATCGCCATAGCCGAGATGTGCAATCTTAAGATAGAATCCGGCAAGCTTTACCTGCCGGACTTCGATATCCCGGAGGAATACCGGTCCAGGTTCAAGGAAGAAGATTCCCAGTTCGAATACCTGAAAGCGCTCTGCGCGCAGGGGCTTGAGGCCAAGCTCGGACGGGTGGGCGAGGAATATAAAAAGCGCATGGAATACGAGCTGGGCGTCATAAGGCGCATGGGCTTTTCCAGCTATTTTCTGATCGTCATGGACTTTATACGGCATTCCCGCGCCCACGGGGTCCCCGTGGGGCCCGGCCGCGGCTCTGGCGCCGGTTCCCTGGTCGCTTTCGCGCTGGACATAACCAGGGTGGACCCTATCACCAACGGTCTCCTGTTCGAGCGGTTCCTTAATCCCGACCGCAAGAGCATGCCGGATCTGGACATCGACTTCGCTGATTCCGGCCGCGAGAGCATTGTGGAATATGTCCGGCGGAAATACGGGGTCAATAATGTGGCCAATATCATCACTTACGGCACCATCAAGTCCAAGACCGCCGTGCGTGACGTGGGCCGCGTCATGAATATCCCGCTGACCGATATAAACGCCATAGCGAAACTTATTCCGGACGGAGAAACGCTGTACAAGGCCATGGAGACGGTGCCCGAGATCAGGGAGTTCCAGAAAGATCCCAAGATCAAAAAAATGTTCGAGATCGCGCATAAGATCGAGGGGCTGCGCCGCCAGACGGGAGTGCACGCGGCCGGCGTGGTGATCACCAAAGAGCAGGTCACCAATTATGTGCCCCTGGCCAACCGCAACAACAAGGATGTCATTACCACCCAGTACGACGGCAATATGCTGACCAAACTGGGCCTGCTGAAGGTGGATTTTCTCGGTCTGCGGACGCTGACCATCATCGAGACTGCTTCCGGGCTGATCCGCGCCGGCAAAGAGAAAGATTTCGATATTTACAGGATCCCCCTGGACGATAAAAAGACCTACGACCTCCTGTGCGACGGCCGCACCACGGGGGTTTTTCAGCTGGAAAGCGAAGGGATGAAGAAGCTTATCAAAGGCTTGAAGCCGTCCCAGTTCAGCGATGTCGCGGCCCTGGTCGCTCTTTACCGGCCCGGTCCCATCCAGAGCGGGATGCTTGAGCTGTTCGTGGAGCGCAAGCACGGGCGCAAGAAGATCGTCTACGACCATCCAGTCCTCGAACCGATCCTGAAGGATACTTACGGCACCATGGTTTACCAGGAACAGGTCATGGAGATCTCCAAGAAACTCGCCCTGTTCACCCCCGGCGAGGCCGATTCCCTGCGCAAAGCCATGGGCAAAAAAAAGCCGGAAGAAATGGAACTTCTGCGCGCGAAATTCACGGACGGCGCGAAGAAGAACGAGATCCCTCTCAAGCTTTCCACCAAGATCTTCGACCAGATGCTGCAGTTCGCCGGCTACGGCTTCAATAAATCACACTCGGTCGCCTACGCCCTGGTGGCTTATCAGACCGCCTGGCTCAAGGCCAATTATCCCGTCGAGTTCATGTGCGCGCTGCTGACCAGCGAGATAGGGCACAACGCCGTGAATTCCGAGGACAAGGAAAACAAACAGGTCACTTATATCGGCGAGGCCCAGGCCATGAAGATAGAGATCCTGGGCCCCGACCTCAACCATTCGGGCAGGATCTTCACCATAGAGGAGCATAACGGCAGACCCGCGGTGCGTTTCGCGCTGACGGCGGTCAAAAATGTCGGCGAGGGCGTGGTGGAGGCCCTGGTGGCCGAACGGGGGAAGAACGGGCCTTTCAAATCTTTTGAGGAATTTTCCCTGCGCGCGGATACCAAGCAGCTTAACAAGCGGGTCATAGAATCCCTGGCCAAAAGCGGGGCTTATGACGGCCTTTATCCCTCCGCGACCGTGGAGCTTGCCCGCACCAAGGCGCTGCGGGCCGTGGAGAATTTCAGCGAGACCGGTTCCAGGAGCCGTAAGGACCAGGAGGGGCAGGACCTCCTGTTCGGCGTGACGCCTTCCCGCAAGCCTTCCGACACGGCGGTCTTGCCGTCGGAAGCTCTTAACGAGCACACTATCCTGAAATATGAGAAAGAAGTGCTGGGTTTTTATTTCTCCGGCCATCCGTTGAACAGCTACAAACGGCACATCGCCATGATCTCCAATTCCAACATTGAAAAAATACTGGCCGCGGGCTTTAAGCCGGGCGAGATGGTCCGCGTGGCCGGCATAGTTCTGCAGTCCAGGGTCATGCAGACCAAAAAAGGCGACACCATGGCCAAGTTCGAGCTGGAAGACCTTTCCGGCAGCATCGGCGTGTGCCTGTTCCCTAAGAAATACGCCGTTTACGGCCCCCAACTGGGGCCCAACAAGATAGTGGTGGTTACCGGCAAGGTGCAGGAATCCGATTTCGGGACCAACCCATTCGAACTTATAGCGGAAGAGGTGCTGGGCCTGTTCGACGCGATGAACAAGTGGGGCAGGAATATCGTCATAGAGTTGCCGGAAGGCATCCTGTTCGATGAAAAACAGCTTACCGAGCTGAAGAACACCCTGGGCCATAGCCACGGGGAGTGCCCCGTTTACCTGAAGATCCGCACAAAGGCAAGGAGTTCTTACATGGTGGAGACGCGCGACAGGGTGGCCCTTAACGAGGCGTTGTTCAAGGATCTTGAAAAAATACTGGGGGAAAAAACATGGCAGGTGGAAAGCGCATATTGATAGCCGACGACGATCCGGATATAGTGGATCTGCTGGAGTCGTATTATACGAAGAAAGGGCATTCCGTGAGCGTGGTGATCAACGGCAAAGAGGCTTTGCAGAAGCTGGAGTCCGAAAAGTTCGATCTGGTGCTCATGGATGTGATGATGCCGTATGTCGACGGCTATCATGTGGCCTATGAGATCACTTCCAAGCTGGGGGCCGAGGCGCCCAGGATCATCATAATGACCTCCAGGGATGTGGCCAGCGAGAAGGGCATAGCCATGCTCAGCGGCGCCCTGGAGGTGCTGCAGAAGCCGTTCACGCTGTCCGACCTGGATAAGAAAGTGGCGGCCGTCCTGGACGGGAAGTGACGGCCGGCTCCCCTCCGGAGGACCGGCCGGAGCGGGGCGGGCGGCGGTGAACAAACTATGCTTAAAGGACGGGAACAATGAAAAAACTTAAACTGCCGGCGGTTTTTCTGATCGCCGCTTCTATTCTGGCTCCCGCGGCTTTTGCCGCCAAGGACAGGGAGAAGGGCGAGAGCATCATCCTGCCGGACACCGAGCTCCTCGATATCCCCACGGCCGGGATCCTGGACTATTACGGTTTCCAGGTCAAGACGCGGGCTTATTCCGGCGGCGGGGTCCTTACCGCGCTCAATTTCGGGGTGCTTGAGCGCCTTAACCTGGGAACGGCCATGGCCGTGGACAAACTTATAGGGTCGGATTCCCCGATCAGGATGCGTCGTCCGGAGATCCAGGTCAAGTTCCGTTTTTTCGACGGCGGTTACTATATTCCGGCCGCGGCGCTGGGTTACGACGGACAGGGCTATTATTACGACAGCGTCTCCAAAAAATACCTTGAAAAAGGCAAAGGGGTCTACCTGGCCGGTTCGAAGGAGGTCGGCATCTCCAATTTCGTGGTGCACGCCGGCCTGAATGTGCCTGATTTCGACAATAGTTACCTCTTCGGTTTTCTGGGCGCTAATTACACGCTGGAAGACAAGGTCGCTTTCATGCTGGAATTCGACAATCTGTTCCATTCCAACGATCCGTCCCGGTTCAATGCCGGCGTCCGCGTCTATGTGACGCCGTATTTCCAGCTGGATCTGGGGGTCAGGGAGCTCGGCGCGGGCAGGGATTTTTCGAACGGCCTGCCGAGGAAAGCGGAACGCGTGGTGCAGTTGAGGTATAATACTAACTTCTAAAGAGCACAAGGAGAAAGAATTATGAAGAAAAAAATAGGAATTTTGACGGGCGGCGGAGACTGTCCCGGACTTAACCCCGCGATCCGCGGCTGCGTTTACGCGGCGGAAAAACACGGCTATGAATGCGTCGGCCTGACCGACGGCTGGAAGGGCCTGGTGGAAGGCGCCGTCACGCCCCTGAACAGGGAAATAACGGAATATATCGTGATGAAAGGCGGCACGATGCTCGGCACCTCCCGCACCAATCCCTTCAAAGAGGAGCAAAATGTTAAAAAGTGCCTTGAGAACTTTAAAAAACTGGGGCTCCACGCCCTGGTCGCCATGGGCGGGGACGACACGCTCGGCGTGGCCACCAGATTATACCGGGACTATAAGCTTAACGTAGTCGGCGTGCCCAAGACCATGGACAACGATCTCAGCGTGACCGATTATACCTTCGGTTTCGATACCTCGGTCACTCATGCCATGGAGGCCGCGCAGTCCCTGATGGACACCGGCGCGAGCCATCACCGTATCATGGTGCTGGAAGTCATGGGCAGGCATGCCGGCTGGGTGGCTCTTTACACCGCCATAGCCTCGGCCGCCGATTTCGTCTGTATCCCGGAGCGGGCGATAGATACCGCCCGGATGCTTGAGAAACTCAAAGAGTCCTACGCGAGGAAACGGTTCGCGCTGGTGGTCACAAGCGAAGCGGCCGAACTGCCGGAAGCGGGCGAAGGCGCCTCTAAGAGGGAACTGGACCAGTTCGGCCACGCCATACTGAAGGACCGGGGCATGGGCGAGCGCATCTCCCAGTTCATAGAGAAGCGGACCGGGATAGAGACCAGGTTCGCGGTTATCGGCCATATGCAGCGGGGCGGGGCGCCCACGCTGTTCGACAGGATGCTCGCCACGAGGGTGGGAATGAAGGCCGCCGATCTCGTGCACGGCGGCCAGTTCGGGACCATGAGCGCCCTTGTGGGGAACCAGATCGTGGGCGTGCCCCTTGAAAAGGCCACGGGAGAGCTTAAGACCGTTTCAAAGGAATGGTTCGACATGATGGAAGTCCTTTTTTGACGCGGACAAGAGGAGAATTTATGGCCGATAACGCACAGCAAAAACCGGCTCAGCGGGGCGAAGCCCCGTTCAGCGAGAACAAGTCCCAGCGCAAGACCATACTTATCAAGAAAAAACTGCAGTACCGCTACATGGCGCTTATCTTTATGAGCGTCCTGGTGGCGTTCGTCATAGTGGGGCTGGACCTGATGTGGACCATCTCCAAGGTGGTGACCGATCACCCCATGATGCAGCCGCTTCTTGAAGACATGTTCGGCATGGCGCCGCTTTTTATCGTCAAGATCGGCATGTACCTGGTCATAGTGCTGATCATGGCCGCCGTCGTTTCCCACCGCATGGCCGGGCCCGTCTATAAATTCGAAAAAAGCTGCGCCACGGTGGCTTCCGGCGACCTTACCCATCGCGTCTGCCTGCGCAAAGGGGACCAACTGACCGAACTTCAGGACCGGTTCAACCATATGACCGCCGCCGTGAACGAGGTGGTGAAGCAGCTGGAAGCTTTCAAGGCCCAGGCCGCGGCCGAGTCGCCCTCGTTGAAGCTCAGGGCGGACGAGGTTTCCGCTAAGATATCCGGCATCATGCCGGGGTATAAAATATAGAACGCCGCTGCGGCGTTCTATCATGAAATATGAACAAAATCCTACTGCCGGCGCTGGCCGTTCTGTCGATGGCCCTGCCCTCGCGTGCCCAGACGGCCAGGACGCAGGATGTCCTGTCGCTGGAGGATGTGGTCTCGCTCGCCGTTAAGAACAATCCGACGCTCCTTGCTTCCGAACAGGATATTATCATCGCCAAACAACGGGTGCGCGAGGCGCGTTTTATGAATTTGCCGCAGTTCGCGCTCTCCGGCACTTTTTCCAAGGTCAACCTGGAATATCCCATGATCCTGGGGCCGGAGCTCGGCGACAGATATCTGGACCCGGCCATCAAGGAAAATTTCTATACCATGCGCGCCTATGCCCTCCAGCCGCTTTATACCGGCGGCCGGAATAAAAACACCCTGCGGCTGGCCCAGACCGCCCACAACCAGGCCCAGGTGAACTATGAGACGGTCAGGACCGATGTGGTCTACAACGCCAAAAAAGTATTCTATACCCTGCTCCTGAACAAGAAGCTGCGGGAACTGGCGCTTGAACGAGGGCTCAGGGCGCGGGCCCTGAACGACGGGATCCGTAAGAACGCCTGGGAGGAAATAGAGGCGCGGATCCTGCTTTCCGGTTTTGAAAAACAAGCCGAACAGGCGGCCCACGAGGCGGACGCTTACAGGATCGAACTTCTCAGGGTCCTGAACCGGGAGCCTTCCTACCAGGTGGATATCACCGGGGACCTGTCCGTGCGTCCTGTCGGCGCGACCATGCAGAAAAGCCTGGTGACGGCCATGGAGATGCGTTCCGAACTTAAGAGCGAGATCTACAAAGCCCAGATGGACGATATCGCCGTGAATATGGCCATGATACGGCGCTACCCGAATGTTTATCTGGGCGCCAGTTACGATGTTATAGGCTATAATGTCAATTCCCTCAGCGAGAATTCCATCCGTTCCAACAATTGGGCCGCCTCCATCGCCATTCATTTCCCGCTTTCGTACGATATCTGGACCCAGGTTATACAGCGCCGCGCCCAGCAGCGCCAGGGCGACCTTAAGCGCGTGGAGCTGCAGGATAAGATCCGCTTTGAGATCCTTACGGCCCACAAGGACCTGGAATTCTGGGCGGCGGAAACGCGCAAGAGGACCGAAATCCTGGCCGCGGTGGAAAGCGAGTACGGGGCCGCCGCCAAAAAGACGCCCGCGTCGCTGTCCGCTCTCCGGTCGCTGTCCGCGATGTATGAACTGGAAAAAACCTGCCTTGAAGGCGTGTACCAGCAGCTTCTGGCAAGGGTAAAACTTGAGTGGGCCCAGGGGCGGGACCTTGAGGAGTGACACCCCGAACCGCAGGCTCCGGGCCCGGGGCCTTCTTTTGGCGGCGCTGCTGCTCCCGGGTCCGTTCGTCCTCCAGGCCGGGGAACCGCAACTTTCACGGGACGGCCTGATCCTGCGGGAGCTTATGTGGGACAAGCTTGTCCAGACAAAGCTCCCGGCGCGCCCGGGCGTCGGCCTGGCGCTTTCCGGCGGCGGGGCCAGGGGCTTCGCGCATACCGGGGTGCTGGAGGCGCTGGAGTACGCCGCGTTCCCCGTGGATTATATTTCCGGCACTTCGATGGGGTCGGTTATCGGCGGCCTTTACGCCTCCGGCATGAGCGTGCCTGAGATCTGGAAATTCGCCGGGGAAACCGCGACCCTGAAGGTTTCCAGGGACTTCAAGGGTATAAAGGTCCTGAGCCTCCTTTTGACCAACAGGCTCCTGACCCCCACCTATATCAGCCGGTTCATAGAAAAAAATCTGGGCTCCCGAACCTTTGAGCAGCTTAAAAAACCTTTTGCCTGCGTGGCCATGGATTTCAGGACCGGCGAAAAAATAATTTTCGAAGAGGGTCCGCTGGCCATAGCCGTCAGGGCCAGCGTCAATCTGCCGGGCATCTTCGCGCCCGTGGAGTACCGCCACCGCTACCTGGTGGACGGCGGCGTGGTGGACTATATCCCGGTGGACGCGGCCAGGCTTCTGGGGGCGGATTGGGTGCTGGCCAGCGTCATGGGGGGGGTTTCCCAGGAACTGCCAGAGAATGTCCTGACCTCGCTGCTGCAAGTCATCGATATCAGGGGGTCCATGCTGGCCGGGAACGAGGAAAAAGAAGCCGATTTTATTATCAAGCCGCAGGTCGGCGGTGTTAAGATGGCCGATTTCGAGCAGTGCCGGGAGGCGGGCAAAGCCGGGCTTCTTGAGGCGGCCAGGCGCGTGGACCAGGCCCGCGAAAGTTACCTTATATTTTCCGCCCGGCGCCTGCTGGAGGGCTTGTGAGGCTGTGCGCGGTCCTTTTCCTTTTGTTCCTGGCGCCTTTGAACGCCGCCGCTTTTCTCTTCGGCGGGATCTCCGATAAAAAAGCCGAAAGTATGCTCGACGCAATGAGCGTGAATTTTGAAAAAGGGGATTGCCGCGCCGTTGCGGAGATCTCCAAAGGACTGTTCGGCGAAAAGCCTTCTTCCGCCATAAGGGAAAAAGCTTATTCATACCTCGGGCGCTGCTATGAGTCCCAGGAGCTGTACGACAGGGCCATAACGGTTTATAAGCTCGCCCACGGCCTTTATCCCGAGAACGATCTTTTTTCCGGACGGTTGGCGGCCATTTATCTTAAGACCGGTTTTTACGACATCGCGGTCCCGTTGTTCGAGAAAGTCTTGAAGAGCCGCTCCTACGATGTGGAGGCCAACTCCGGCCTGGCGCGCTGCTACGCCGCCATGGGTTTCCTTTCAAAAGCCAAAACATACTATTCCAGGGCCGCCATCCTTGGGGATTTCAGCGACCTCGGCTTGTTGAAGGAGTACGCCTTTGACATGCTGCGGATGAGGGATTGGGACGAAGCCGGACTGATAGCCGGTTACGGCCTTAAACTTGCTCCGCGCGACTCCGGTTTTTATGAGGTGCTGGCGAGGGTTTCGGCCGGGCGCGGCGATTATAAAGCCGCCGCCGGACATCTTCATGCCGCGATAAAACTTGAGCCCGCGGATGCGGACCTGGCTCTTGAACTGGCGCTTGTAGAACTGCTGGCCGGAGAGCCGTCGGCCGCGCTCGGCTCCGTCCCGGCCACGGGGACGCGGCACCGCGCGCTCGCTCTTGTGATACGGGGCATGGCCCTGCACAAAAAAGGGGACCGCGCCATGGCGCTGGGGTGTTTTAAGGAAGCGGCCGGAAGCGGCGAGCCGTTCATCGCGGCTTTCGCCGCCGCGCTTGCGAAACAAAATTGAACCGGCCGCAGCCGGTGGAGAATGCGTGAAAATTAAATTCTGGAAGATGTCGGGCGCGGGCAACGATTTCGTGCTTATAAACAGGAGCGGTTCCTCCGCCGCCCTGAAAAAACTGGCGGTTAAATTCTGCGACCGTAAGGCCGGTATCGGGGCGGACGGGCTTTTGTATGTGAACAAGACCGGCGCCGGAAAGATCTCATTGCGGTACTTCAATTCCGACGGTTCGGAGGCGTTTTGCGGCAACGGCTCCCGTTGCGCGGTCTGGTGGGCCGGATGCCGAGGCTTGGTGAAAGGCGGGCATGTCGAGCTGTCCACTAACCTGGGCGTTCTGCCGGCCCGCATAACGGGGCATGAAAAAATAAAGATCCGTATGCCTGCCGTGCCCGCCGTCCGGCTCGACTTTAAAGGCGCGGGTCCCGGACCGACGGGCTTTGCGCCTTCATTGCGGGGCCTCCTGCGTAAGTGCGGAGCGGTGACCGTGCATTTTCTTAATACCGGCGTGCCGCACGCGGTAGTCCCGCTTAAAGACCTGAAAACGCTTGAGGTAAGTTCGCTGGGCCGGAGCCTGCGTTTTCATAAGGCTTTCGGTCCGTCCGGGGCCAATATCGATTTTGTGGAGCTCAAGGGTTCGCGCATGGCCGTAAGGACCTATGAGCGCGGCGTGGAGGCCGAGACCCTGGCCTGCGGCACGGGGATCACGGCGGCGGCCATCGCCCTCGGCCTTGAAAAAGGGCTGTCCTGTCCGGTCCGGGTGACGGCGCAAAGCGGAGAGCGTTTTAAAGTCTGGTTCAAGCCTGGGCTTCGGGGTTCCGTGGACGGGATATACCTGGAGGGTCCCGCGAAATTAGTGTTTACCGGGGAAATAAATATTTAGAAGTTAAAATGTCGTCTTGCGGCATTTTATCGGATGAACTCCGCGTCCTGTGCGCCTGAGTGGTGAAATATATGGTTGCCGGTTTTTGGAGGTTTTTATGCTCGAATTGAAAGGTTGTTTTACGGCGCTGATCACGCCCTTTAAAGACGGAAAACCGGATCTGGACGCTTTACGCGAACTTGTAAAAGCCCAGATAAAGGCTGGAATCGACGGCCTGGTCCCCTGCGGTTCCACCGGCGAAGCCGCCACCCTGACGGAAGCCGAATATCTCGAGGTCATAAAGACCGTAGTCGTTGAAGCGGACGGACGGGTCCCGGTCGTGCCGGGCGTCGGCACTAATTCCACTGCGAGATCGGTGGAAATAATAGGGAAGGTGGAGAGGCTGGGGGCGGACGGCGCGCTTGCCGTAGTGCCTTATTATAACAAACCGACGCAGGACGGCCTGATAGCGCATTTTTCGTTCCTGGCGCGTTCGACCCGCCTGCCGGTGGTCCTTTACAATATCCCCGGCCGCACCGGAGTTAATATGACGCCCGCCACGACCCTGGCGCTCAGGAAAAAATTCCGCAATATAGTCGGGATCAAGGAAGCGTCAGGCAATCTCGACCAGGTAAGCGAAATAATAGGCGGGGCTGATAAGGACTTCGCCGTTATGAGCGGGGATGATTCTCTCACGCTGCCCATGATGTCGGTGGGCGCCCGTGGCGTGATCTCGGTGGCCGGCAATGTAGCGCCCAAAGAAATGTCGCGGATGTGCGGATTATTCCTGAAAGGGGAGCTTGCGGCCGCCGGAAAGCTCCATCACAGGCTTTTCGGCCTTATAAAAACCCTTTTTGTGGAGACCAATCCGATACCTGTGAAGTACGCCATGCATCTTCTGGGCTATTGCTCACCCGAGGTGAGGCTGCCCCTGACCACGCTGAGCGTCAGGCGCCGGGGAACCATAAAAAACGCGCTCATCAATGCGGGAATAAGAGCCGGCAAGGTAACGCCGCGCTGACCGGCTTTATGATCGATCCGCAAAACTCAACCCCGCCTCCGGCGTGAGGATGGATCCGATCCCGTGCCGGAGGCGGTAAAACCCTATTTTACGGCATTTCCTTGATTCGGCGTCACATTCTTGTAGTTGTAACCATAGGCATCGGAAATGCCGCCGGAATCGTCGTTGAACATCACATGCACAACTATGTACCCCTGCGCTTTACGATACTCGTTTTTATCTCCTAGAGGATGCATAGCAGGTATATCATATGCGAATTCCGATCCGAGTTTGGCGATCGACTCGTTTACTAAACCCACTGCATAATCGCTCAACGGATAGTCAAACTGGTCCGGCACATTCTCCAGGCCGGTGAAGTAGGCGACCCTTAACTCACCATCGAACAGCGAACCTCCTTTAGTTTCCAAGTATCCTGTAAGAAGTGAAGGGTATAAGATGTTCTTGTTCGCATTATTGGCATATCTTCCACCATACCAGCCTATAACATCTTGCTGCGTGACTGGAATGCCTGCGTTAAACAGGTTTTTCATTTTATCATAGACTGTCGCGCCGGGAAAGGATTGTATCGGGGCCTGCACGGCATTGTCAGGAGTAGGGATGGTTATTATGTTCCCTAAATCCGACGATGATACTTCAGATTCCAGCGCAGTTCCCGCATTTGTTCCCCTGGCATGAACAAACATGGAACTTTGTAACACAACAACGAACATTGTGATTATCTTTTTCATTATACACTCCTCAACTGGTTCATTTGATCTGCTGTTTCACTACCCATAGTTTAGCCGACAACAAGTTATCGGAAAAGAGGCATAGGGCCCAGAGATGTTTGTATTTGGACCCATTTCCGCATAGGCCTTTCGCTCCACGGCTGTCTAGGAAAATTTTAATGAAACGGCGGGTTGCAAGTTCGGGGTCCTGTCAGCCGCGGGGCCCATCGGGCCTGCGGCCGGCCCGGCGACTTCGCGCCGGTGCCTCCTCGGCCCGATCGACCCACGGTCGCCACCCCTCCAACTATACCCCGCCGCCCTTCATACAAACGGCAATATAAGCTGCAAATCTTGCCTACCGTGGTTTAATATTTAATGTGATCCCGCCCTTAATTAAGGTACGGCATTATTATCCCGCCCGGTGGTCGCCG
>Ga0172379_10006674_pt1 | contig 15322 bp, 14 predicted proteins | sample GrowelOW334metaG_FD_119756 | JGI IMG/M metagenome (GOLD analysis project Ga0172379, IMG submission 119756) | Groundwater microbial communities from an aquifer near a municipal landfill in Southern Ontario, Canada - Groundwater well OW334 metaG | ecosystem: Environmental > Aquatic > Deep...
CGTCCCTTTCAGAAAGCGATAAAAAAGAACTTCTCGCGACCGCTTGTTTTGATGGCGTGAAACAAGCAGCCGCCGCAGTAAAGGAACGCGTCTGTGCCGACCTCGGCCTGTAGTCTTGAAAAGAGAGGGATTTATGAATAATACCGCTTCGTTATTTATTTCCGTACCCGTCGCATCTTTCCGCGCGCCGTTTGCGCGTGAATATTTTGAGTCCTTACCTTGCCCACCGCCGTCCACGATTTTTGGCATGTTGTTATCATTAATAGGCGAATCCGACCGTCTTGCGTACGAAGGAGCCGAGGTCGCTCTCGCTCTTGTTTCACGCCCTGAAAAATCCGTTGTTCTTCGCACTTTATGGCGGGTAAAAGACCAGAAGCAACCCCTCGGCGCAGGCAACAACAAAACTCCCGGTTTTCAGGAACTCCTGACCGGCGTAAACCTATTCGCGTGGGTTCGAACGGGAAAGACCGAGAGAGCTTCGCCGTCACTCGCTGAAAGAGTGAGCAATGCGCTTTCCGACCCGGTTTCTATCAACCGATTCGGTGGTCTTTCTCTCGGCGAAAGCTCTCATCTTGTCGATGTTGTCAGGCCGATACGGAGTGATGACCCCAAATCCGGCTGGGCGCTCGTTGTGGACGCCCAAGGCAATCTCTCTATGCCAATCTGGCCAGACCACGTAGGCTCCGCTTCCACCCGCTGGGCATCTTATCGCCTGTTGAAAATGGAACTCGATGGAATCCCGCCGGAGCAAGCGTGGACCATTATGTCGAGGAGCGCATGACTCCGTGAATACCACCCGCCATCCGCTTGTCCGAGTCATGGCGCTTCACGCGCTTCTTTACTGCGAGCGACTCTTCTATCTCGAAGAGGTGGAAGAGATTCGCCTCGCCGACGCGGCTGTGTTCGCGGGCCGCTCCCTTCATGTTGATCTTGCTTCGGAAAAAGCTTCGGAAAAAACCGAGGTGGACCTTTCGAGCGACTCCCTCGGTCTGGTGGGGCGCTGCGACATCATCCGCATGATTAACGGAATCTGGATTCCCTACGAGCACAAAAAGGGCAGATCGAAAAAGACGGCCATTAATTCAGAAGCTTGGCCGCCTGATTCAGTTCAGGTAACAGCCTACGCCATGCTTCTGGAGGAACAGCTTGGAGTCCAAGTGAACGAGGGAAGAATCAGGTATCACGAAGATAATGTGACAATCAGCATCCCAATTGATGAAGACCGCCGCAGCCTAGCGCTCGCCGCAATTGCCAGAGCCCGCGAAATCCGCGACTTGCCCAACCGGCCACCGATTACGACGAATGATCGGATGTGTCTCCGATGCTCTCTATCGCCCGTATGCCTGCCGGAAGAAGACCGCGCCGCAAAGAACCCAGAATGGGAACCGGTACGTCTTTTCCCGCCGGACAGAGAAGGACGCACAGTTCATGTTGTGGATTTCTCAGCAGTCATCCGCCGCGCAGGAGACCAGTTGCTGATACAGGTGAAGGGCAAGGACGATGTGAATATTCCGATCAATGATGTTGACTCACTTGTCCTGCATGGCTATCCACAGATCACCACTCAGGCGCTGCATCAGTGCGCGTTCAACAACATCCCCGTCCACTGGATATCCACCGGGGGTCGGTATGCAGCGGGTCTGCTCTCCGGCGCAGGTTCCGTTCAACGCCGCATTAGGCAATTCAAAGCTCTGTCCGACCCAAGGTTCTGTCTTCAACTCGCAAAAAAACTCGGCGCCGCCAAAGTTGAAACCCAACTCAAGTATTTGCTCCGAGCCACCAGCGCCGACAATCCCAGAACCGCATCTTGCGCGCTTGCAATCAACAATATTCGATCATGCCTCAAATCCATTTCCCACGCGGAATCCGCAGACGAACTCCGTGGACACGAAGGAGGCGCCGCCCGCGCATATTTCGACATGTTTCCAGAACTGCTCAAAGACAGGGTTCCACCCGAAATGGTCCCCTCTGGACGCTCACGCCGCCCGCCGCTGGACCGCTTTAACGCCCTGCTCAGTTTTGGCTACTCTCTCCTATACCAGTCCGTTCTCACAGCAATCGTCTCTGTCGGACTCGATCCCGCCATCGGCTTCTACCACACCCCCCGATCATCCGCCTATCCGCTCGTTATGGACCTGATGGAACTTTTCCGCATCGCCCTTTGGGATATTCCGCTCATCGGTTCAGTGAACCGCCTCCAGTGGGATATTGCGGTGGATTTTCAGGCAACCAGAACAAAAGTATGGATGTCCAGCGAGGGAAGAAAAAAAGCTATACGCATCTACGAAACAAGGCTCGAAGAAAAATGGAAACACCCGGTCCTCGACTATTCACTCTCGTACTTTAGAACACTTGAACTCGAAACCCGACTGCTTGAAAAAGAATGGACCGGAGAAACCGGACTGTTCGCGAAAGCAAGGCTGAGGTAATCATGAAAGAAAAATCATGGCATCTCGTCTCCTACGATATATGTGACCCGGCAAGGCTCCGGAAAATCGGGAAAATTCTCAAAGGCTACGGTGAGAGAAAACAACTGAGCGTATACTGCTGTCACCTCACGGACCGCGGGAGGGAGCGTTTGCGATGGGAAGTGAAAAAAGTAATGGAGGAAGGCGACGAACTTCTAATAATTGAGATTTGCGCACACTGCATCGGCAGACTCAGGGAATCAATTCCCAAAGGCGCATGGCCGGAAGACCTGCCAGCTTATGAAATAGTATGAATCAAGCATCTTCGGTTTTGAGAAGGTTCAAATGCTAAAATCAGCAAAAAATGCTGTTGCGAACAGTATATTTCATTATACAAGATGGCCACACATGCTTGAATCTCATAGTTCTGCAGGAAAACGTCTTAGATAAAAGGCGTTTTACCTTGCACCTTGAAAACTGAATAGCGAAAAAATTTCTTGTAAAAAGAGGAAATGCTATGATACTGTACAAATGCTTGAAAACCGCTACAGAAATGCCGACAAACACTGGCAAAAATCAGCGAGCTATGATCCATCCCTCTGATGCCGTAAGGCGTTGAGCACCGTTCTAAGCGACGAACAGCCGCGCGGGCGGACAAATGATCCATCCCTCTGATGCCGTAAGGCGTTGAGCACTTCCTTCTTGAATCCACGACCAAATTCCTGACTGCATGATCCATCCCTCTGATGCCGTAAGGCGTTGAGCACAGTGTTCTAAAATCTGGAGCATCGGGTAACGGATTATGATCCATCCCTCTGATGCCGTAAGGCGTTGAGCACATCGAATCAATTTTCTTTGTGGCCGCATTCTGGATATGATCCATCCCTCTGATGCCGTAAGGCGTTGAGCACATTTATGTCACGGAAGCGCAGAAGCAAATGACGATATGATCCATCCCTCTGATGCCGTAAGGCGTTGAGCACATGATCGCGCCGTTCTTAAATTTCATCTTATGTTTTATGATCCATCCCTCTGATGCCGTAAGGCGTTGAGCACTATGCCTGTGAAATGCGGCTCGGCGGCGTATCTTAATGATCCATCCCTCTGATGCCGTAAGGCGTTGAGCACACCTACCTGTCGATCTGCTCGCCTACCGAATCCAGATATGATCCATCCCTCTGATGCCGTAAGGCGTTGAGCACACGGGTTACGAGGAGGCGACCGAAGAGATCGACCTCATGATCCATCCCTCTGATGCCGTAAGGCGTTGAGCACTTCTCGCGCCATCGCTTGTCGTCGTGGATGACGGTATGATCCATCCCTCTGATGCCGTAAGGCGTTGAGCACAGCGAACGCGCCGCGCCATATTTCAGCCCGTCTTTTTATGATCCATCCCTCTGATGCCGCAAGGAGTTGAGCACGAAGACATCGAACTCGTCACGATGGAAGGCATGGAATGATCTATCCCTCTGATGCCGCAAGGCGTTGAGCACATCGCATACTCTTTGCTTGCCATGTCACCGTCCCGTTATATGGCATAAATCAGGCTGATGATCTCAATAAATTGGCTACATATTGATGTTTCCACTCAGAGCCACAACGAGTTTTGTATCCAAGATGATTAAGCTCATCGGTAATTCGTCTATGTGACAATCCTGCATTTTTTAGATCGAGTATCTTCTCAATTATCTTCTGTTCTTTGTTCTCTGGCTCAATTTTCACACTGTCTTCTGAGAGTTTATAGCCAAAAGGGATTGTTCCAACTCTCTCGCCATTTTTCTTCTTATGTTGTAGAACTGATGCGGTTCGCTCACCGATAACTTCTCTTTCCCACTGACTTACTGAACCCATGATATTGATGACCAAGCGCCCAGCCGCGCTCGCTGTATCCAAGCTCTCCTCAACAGAAACAAGAGAGACGCCCTTACGATCAAAGAGATCGAGGAGTTCTGCAAGGTCTTTGACCGATCTAGTGAGCCTGTCTAATTTGTAAATTATCACCGTATCAACTTCTTTTCTATTAACCATTGAAAGCAACTTCTCCATTCCGGGTCTTCGTAAGCTCTTTGCGCTTTCGCCCGCATCAACGATTGTTTCCACGATCACAGCATCTTGCACAGTTGCCATTGCCTCGGTTTTTGCCTGTTGCGCATGAAGGCTGACACCTTCGTCCGCTTGCTGCGCTGTTGATACTCTATGGTATGTGATCGCTCTTTTCATTTTGCCCTCTTAGATTATTAGCATTCATTTAATGTATATATATTTATTTTAGTAAATCCAACATGTTATGTTAAATATATACATTTTATAGGACAGAGAAGGGGGCCCAAGGCAAACTTTGGCGTCGTAAAGTATTCATGCCATCGATACAGGGAGTGGTTGAGACAGAATGGAGTATTGGAAATGAGATAGATACCTGTTAAAAGAAGAAGATTCGTGGTAGGATGTTCAATAATGAAAATTAAGATAACACTTTTTGTCGTTATTATTAGTTTCCTTTTTTCAGTATTTGTTTCTGCAGAAACAAAAGTGCCAGATAATTTATTCGGTTATAAAGTAGGCAACGAAGAATCGGATTGTGACAATAAAGACATAGATGTCTATCATCGTCTTAATGAATTTCAGGTAAAATGGGGCGATAATTATTACTTGTTGAACAAAGAAAGAATTGAAGCAGTCAATCCTCGACATCGTTTAGCTTCTGATGATACAGGAGAATATCCTGCCGTTGAATATTTTGACTGCTATGTCATGTCTGTTACATTCTATGGTGATCCAAGTAAAATAACGTTTAAACAGTTTATGAACAAAATCACCCCAATTTTGGGAAAACCCAAGGTGTTGATGTCATTTATGGGAGGCAAAGTTTGGCACGCTTATATTTATTGGAATGATACATATCGAACATTGGGTATTTTCTATAGACCGAAATTAAACCAACATTTACCATATGAAAATCAATCATTTAGATATTTAATGAATAATTATTTGAAATATTTACCGTCCGGCATAGAAATAGAAGAAAATATAACTAATGATGAGTTAACACTTGCTGATATTCAAATGATATATAGAGACTTTAATGAAGATAAATATCCCGTCCCATTTAGTTATCATTTGATTGATAATAGACTGTTTAAGATGGTAATAGATGCCGATTTTGATATTCTTAAAAATATTGTTGAACAAAACGAAGAAGATAAAACAAAAACTTTAGATAATATATTTAATGATGATTCTGAATATTAAATGTAAAGATTCCGCTTACTTTCTTTGCTTTACCAAAGTATCACCTTCAAACAAAATGCCGCTGTATCCAACCAATGTGTTTTCGTCAACAATGCTTAATACTTGATATCCTCCTTTGTCATCTTTAATAAAAACCTTTCCGTCTTCAATGTAGTAATCAGTTGTATAACTCACATCTAAAACACAGTTCAATGTAACTTTAGATGTAGTAAAGACGATTGAGTTACACCATGATGATTCATTTTTCTTCTTTTGTATGTTATAAATGCCACTCACGCTATTTTCACCTATTGCGCTATCGTTGAAATTGGATTTCGGCTGATTTTGACTCGATTTGTTGTTAATATTGCCAGTAGCTGAAAAATATTTTATAGATTGTACAAAGACAAAACCGGCAATTATCGCAAGTAAAATGATTAACAAAACTTTAACTGGACTGAATAATAGATTTTGAAACTTTGATTTGTGCTCTTTATTAACTTGAATCGTGTTGATTGTTTTTGGGGATAAACTAGGCGTATTTATATTGCGAAAATCCGTCTCCTCAATTTTCGATCCGCACTTTCCGCAAAACTTTGCCCCTGACTTCAATTCATTTCCGCATTGCTCACAATATGACATATAGATATACTCCCGAGCTGTTTGCATTAAGGATATATTTTGCCAAACAATTTGTTTGCTAGTTTAGCATCTAATTCCTTTAGTATTTTAAATTCATCCAATGCAGAATACTCATCGCCTGAATATAAATAAGAAACACCAATTAAGTAGTGCGCATCAGGGGTCTTTGGTTTGTATTTAATGGTTTGTTCAAGTGCTTCTATCGCTTCTTTGTAACGCTTATTATTAAAATATATAATACCAATACCATAATAAGCATCAGCATAATCAGACTTTATTAGGATGGCTTGCTTATAAGCTTTGAATGCTTCGCTGTAATTATTCAGGTTTAAACTGGCATCGCCAAGACTACAATAAGCCATAGCAAATTCCGGATTATTTCTTATGGCTTGTTTATATGCTTTGATTGCTTCTTTATATTTATTGTGACGTAAATAGGCGGTGCCAAGATTAATATATCCCATATAAGTATCTGGATCGTTTCGTATAGATTGCTTACAAGCATTGATTGCTTCGTCGTATTTCTTTAGGTTAATGTAGGCGTTGCAAAGGTTGCAATAAGCCTCAGCATAATCAGGCATGATATGTATGGCTTGCTTGAAGGCTGTAATCGCTTCAGAATATTTTTCAAGAACTCCATAAGCATTCCCAAGACGAAAATAGGTATAAGACCAATCAGGTTGAAATATTATTGCTTGTTTGTATGCTTCAATTGCATCATTGTATTGCTTAACCGAGCTGTAGACATCACCGAGTCTGTCATAGGTCTCGCTCCGAAGAAATCTATCGAACGAATTCATATTATCTGTTTCGATATTTAATGATTTATTGTAGGCTTCTATAGCTTCTGGGTATTTCTCAAATAAATTATAGGTATCGCCAAGCAAAGTATAATAAAAAACACTTGGGCTGATTTGTATAGCTTGCTTAAAGGCTTCGATAGCTTCTGGATATTGTTCAAGACCTTGATAGACTGACCCTAGACTCTGATATGCCTCATCAAAATCCGGTTTGATTTGTATAGCTTGCTTATAGGCTACGATCGCTTCTTTATCCTGTTTGATGTTCTCATAGTTGATTCCAAGACTATAATAAGCTTCAGCATAATCAGGCTTGATTTGAATAGCTTTCTTTAAGGCCGCTATTGCTTCGCCGTAATGAGGCTCGTGATTTAAGGCTTTACCAATTTCATAATATGCTTCGGCATAATCAGGCTTGATTTGAATAGCTTTCTTTAAGGCCGCTATTGCTTCTTTATCTTTGGAAAGATAAAGATCGCATTTGCCAATCCAAAAATAGAATTCCGAATTATCAGTGTCTGATTTATAAGCATGATCTTTTATTTCATTATCAAAATATATGATACAGTCTTTGTATTTTTCGTTACTTAGAAAATTATTCCCAATAACATTATTATCGTGATGGCTCGTTATCTCTTCCGCCGCTTTCAGCGGGGATACGGCTGCCACAAAAAGTAAAAAGTTAAAACCTGCTAATAGTAAAAATCGGCGCATAATAGATTTACCATCCCGTTTCATATTTAATTTACGGCTCATCCCCAAAATCATCCATAAGCTTCTTAACTTTCCCTTGTCTTTTTTTGAGGCTTCTACATCGATTTCAAAACACATCTTTAATACAGCTCCTTCCTTCACGCCGACAGGGAGCCAAGAGACAGGCGCTGCTAACTGTACGGATTCATCGGTTCCGAGAAGGAGTACCGCTTTGTCTCCTTCAAGTCTGTCTATAAATACCCTTACGGATTGCATCTTTTGCATGGTCTACACCCCGCTGATATCGCTTCATCTCTAGTTTTGAAATAAACCCTGTTCTTTTCCATCGGCAGGGAACTGCACGACGGACTGTGGAAGATGTGGCTGTTCTTATTTCCAATGTATCCACCTTCACCGCCACCGTTGCTATTTTGCTGGTCTGAACTACTATAACTCGTTTTACCATGCTTTGAAACACGGCTTAACTTACTTAAATAAAGCGTTATTAAATCAAAGAAGGATTCTCAGCGTATTGTTGAAATGTCAATTCTGTGAAATTAACCCTCTGTTTATCTTTAAAAAAACGCATGTATCTTTCTCTTTCGATATTTATTCGTTGATCATTATTTTTCGAATGATTGTTTACAATAAATATCTCTGGGGTGTTTTCCATATTAACTTCGATTCTTTTAAGAAGGTATCGGATATGAATATCAGCATCAGGAAATGAATAACCACAAAAGACAATTTTATTGCATTTCATTAGTTCAATTTCTGCATTGTTCCATATTTGGCGAAGATAAAGATTGGACAACGCTTTAAAGTATGTTGGTGGTATGATTATTGGAATCGCAAGAGTATTACATTCATCACATACACAATCATCAATTTTATACTTAAGCTTACACACCCCTTTTTCTTTTGGCGTAATCCTCAGAGATCTGCACGTGGGGCAATAAAGCCAGTTAAGGCTGCCATGCAATTTAAAAAGTTTAACTCTTTTTTCTCTTGGTTTGTAAAACTCTTCTGGATTAACAAAATCAACAGTGTAATCAAGATCGAATGCATCTTGAACTTCCATAAGAGTATTATCTATAAGAATGTCATAATTTAAGCTTATAAAAGATGTCTTTTCTAATAGATCTCTTTTTTTAAGATTATTCACAAGCAAAGGATGGTAATGTGAGTCTCCTTCCAGCTTATGTGCGATGATCTCCGCAATAAGCAGGATCAGAAGGCTGTGTATGTGAGGCAACCTAGGATTCTTATAATTATTAGCTAAAGATGAAGTATCCCAGTTTTTGAATGACTCTTCCTGACTAATTGCGATTTCTAATACTCCTAATACTTCCTCAAATGTAGGGAAGCAAACATTGTCAAAATCACTGGTTTGCTCTATATCAATACCATAAAACATCTTAAAGAACATATTTAGTTCGCTATCCCATTCAGAACGCATGCGATTTATTTCAGGTAGAGACTTATTATACTTGAAATATTCTCTGAAAAGATCATTTTGTAATGGTGCCCCATCTGCTTGCGAAGCCCCTGCACCAAGAAAAATAATTGTTATATCATTATTAAGTATTCTTCTCACATGGCCTCCTGATAAAAGGATGATTAATAAATATAAAGTCGGTTACTATCACGGCAATTTAACTTCAATTGAGGCCACACCTGAGAATAGACTGCCAACTAGGTGTATTAGCATTACGAAAAACCGTCTCCTCAATTCTCGATCCGCACTTTCTGCAAAACTTTGTCCCTGGCTTAAATTCATTTCCGCATTGCTCACAATATGGCATATATCATATACTCCTTTTGTATTACTATCAGTCTTCGGTACATCCTATAGTATCTATACTACTCTGATTTTAGGCCTATAAATACGCACACGATGCACCTATCCCAATCGTTTGAATTCATGAAAATGGCACCCAAATCACGGCGTCCTTATCTCCATACGCTTTCGTTTTACCCTGAATGTGCCTGATTCCAATCCACGCGCAAACCAAAGCATCTATTTCATCCTCGATCGGTTTAAGCCCTGTGAATGAGAATGATTCTATTTCATCTTCTGAAGGTAAGGACAGTTCGATATGATATATTTCTTTTTTAAGCGCGGTGAAAATTCTTTCGTATTCATGCAAAAGATTTCTTTTCCGCTGTTCTTTTGTTTCTGTTGGCCAATATCTCCTATTTTTGCTTACTTTGTACGGGATTCTGTATGCTGCCTCCAACAAATTCAACAATGCAGGATGTGGATATACTTCTATCAGTTGTCGTTTTTCGGTTTCTATCCAATCCTCCGTTGTTCTCAGGCGATATCCGGTATTAGCAAATCCATCACTCATCTTCTTTCCAATATTGCCCGGCCTATCAATCGATGCTGTATGCGTTGAACAGGCTTGGCCACCGAACTTCCTAGAAATCTGATTGTCTGACTCTCTTCTCCCTGTAATCTCTTTATAAGACAATGGCATATCTACTGCGATGACATCCAACGTGCCGTTTCCCAGTATATCCTTCGCAGCCTTAATCAGCCGCTTAGGATTCGGCAAACCATCCGAAGGCTCATTATCACCAGCGAGTTTATAAAAACCTTGATAAGAAGACGACACTGCCCGACAAGACCATTTCCCATTACATTGTTCTACCAACGCTACCCCAGAGGCGTTTTTAGCCGTCCACGCTGCGTCTATTCCAAGCACTGCACTCATACTGTTGCCTCTCTCATTTTCAGGCCATTCAATTGGCGATATTGACTATCAATCATTATATCTACCCTTATCTCAGATTGGCTATAGGGGCAGTTATATCATTTCTGCTGAAGGATTACTTACAAAATCAGGATGACCTTACTTTCAGGAAATCCGTAGACCCTTTTGCTTATTCCAAAGAAGCAGAATAATATCAGTACTTACGGCTTATACAAGCCAAGATTTGCATAATCCAATAAATTTATACTGCTATCATTGCCATTTAACTCATTAAATTTTTTCATAGACGACTCTTTTTCACGCTGTTTAAGTATTTCTATAAATCGTTTGCAGAACATTGAAAGTGAGTTGAAGGTCGCTTCACTAATCCTTCGTTGATTATATAAACTTAACGTCTCGTTCATAAGTTCACATAAATCGTCTGCATTTTTAATCACTCTACCATTTAATAATTCTTCCTTCGTTATTTTCCTTTTTCCTTTTCCACCTTTCTTTGCTGCCTGAATTACTTTTTCTTTACCCTTTGCATCAGGTTGATGAAAGAAACAGTAATCAGCCTCTTTCATAGCGTGAGAATTGCATTGTATCCCTTTATTGGTTAAAGATTTACATTTCATGGGTATTTAGTCCTTTCTGTAGAATTTTAAAAAAAGTCAGGTGTGTTGTGAATGTTCATAATTTATCCTGATTATTAACACTTAATTCATTTTGTATACACAAGAAACATGCGGTTGAGCTCACCTGCCATTTGTGCTTAACGAATCTTTTGAGCCCTGCATTTCGATTAGGCAAATGTGTCTCGTGTAATTCAGAATAAATTAAGAAAAAGAAATTGGTGCTACTTTGGGTGCCAGTTGACGCAATGGACGGCATAGACGTTCTCCTATGATAATGGACTAACGCGAAAACAAATAAAAAAAGAAACAGACCCCGAATAAGCTTTGTTACAATACAGATATTTATATATTCGGGGACTGTTTTCAGGTTCTAGTGAGCGAATAGCTCGTAGGGGTTCAAGTCCCCTCCTCGGCATCAGTCAGAAAAAATGAGATGAATTTCAGCTTCAGTCATTCAGTTGAAGCAGCGTTGAAAACTTGTCTTGTCTTTTGGTGTTATGTGATTTGAGCGCTTTTTTGCCTTCGTGCAGTCCGATTTCGAGCGCTTTTATGTTGATCGACTCGGTTCCTTTCGGAGCGCGGGCGAGAACCGCCGCGCGGATCGCTTTCGCGGAAACAACTTCAGTGATCGCGGCGAGCGCGCCGAGAGACAGCACGTTCATTGTCTGCGCGCGGCCTGTTTTTTCGCGCGCGAGCGTCAGCATCTGTATCTCATAAGCGTTCGAGATCGGAAGCTGTTTGCAGGAGTCGGAGTTGACGATCAACACGCCAACGTTTTTCAAATCATGAAAGTACTGGTCCAGAGACGACTGGTTGAAGCACATCAGAATGTCGAGATTCTTGGCTTTAGGATAATCGATATATCTGTTGCTGATGACGACTTCCGCCTTACAGTTGCCGCCGCGCGCCTCGGGGCCGTAGCTTTGTGTCTGGCAGACGTAGCGCCCATCGTGAATTCCGGCGGCTTCGGCGAGGATGATCGATGCGAGTATGACGCCGTGGCCGCCCGATCCGGCGAGACGTATCTTGATTCTGTCTTTAGTCATTGCGGTTCACCGCCTTCGTAGCCGGCTTTAGCCATAACTTCTTTATACATCTCCCAGTATTCAGGGTAGTCGCGGTCGGCGTGGATTCCGATCTTGATTTTCCCTTCGATTTCTTCCGGCGTGAGCTTGTCCAGCCTGTCGTTGCGAACGCAGTTGTCGCGCATCCAGCGCATCATATCCGCAGAGTCGCCAAGTTTGTTTCGGCGACCCAGCGTCGTATGGCAGTAGGCCATAACTTCTATGACGGAGAATCCTTTCTTCGTGACGCCTTGAACGATAAGATCGTCGAGCATTGGAACGTGATATACGGTTCCGCGCGCGACCCACGAGGCTCCGGCGCTGATTGCGAGGTCGCAGATATCGAACGGCCGTTCGATATTGCCGTAAATTGATGTTGCGGTCTCCAATCCCATCGAAGTTGTAGGCGAATACTGGCCGCCGGTCATTCCGTAAGTGTTGTTGTTTATGATTATCGCAGTGACGTCGATGTTACGGCGGGCCATGTGGATGAAGTGATTGCCGCCTATAGCGGTGGCGTCGCCGTCACCCATTACGACAATGACCTTCAGCCGCGGGTTGGCAAGTTTTATGCCGGTGGAAAAGGCGAGCGCGCGGCCATGCGTCGTGTGCAGCGTGTTGAAATCCACATAGACGGGCAGCCGCCCTGAACAACCGATCCCGGACACGACTACCACGTCATCCTTATTAAGTTGCATTTTATCAACCGCTCTTATGAGAGATCCCATAAGAATCCCGTTGCCGCAGCCGGGGCACCACATGTGCGGAAATTTCTTGTCCGATCTCAGGTATTTATATAGGAGGTCAGAGAGTTCCATTACCTTGCCACCTCCATGATTGTATTGATGATTTCCTCGGGTTCGATCAGTTCGCCGTCGAATCGATTATAGGGGATTACGCGGCAGTTGCCGTGCGCGTGTCGCTCTACTTCGCCGACAAGCTGGCCCTGATTCATCTCAGGCACAATAATTGCTTTGACATGTTCCGCGAGGCGTTCGACCGCGCGGATGGGGAAGGGCCAGATTGTTATGGGCCTCACGATGCCGACTTTCGCGCCGCTTTTTCGCGCCATGACCACCGCCCGGCGCGCTGAGCGAGATACCGACCCATATGCGAAAACAGCTATATTTGAATCGTCCATGAATTCAGACTCGACCATTATGATGTCGCGGCGTGATTTTTCGATTTTGTCGCGAAGGCGCGTAAGAAGCGCCACGATCTCGTCCTCGCGCTGTGTTGGAAATCCATTTACATCGTGGACCAGCCCGCAGATGTGGTAGCGATATCCGTCGCCGAAGGCCGCCATCGGCGGCACTCCCGTCGGCGTATTTTCATAGGGTGAATACCATTCCGGCGGCACGGACGGTTTGACTCTGTTTATAATTGGGATTTTGTCCTCGGGCGGCATCCACATCTTTTCGCGCATGTGGCCTATGACTTCGTCGGACAGCACAATGACTGGAGTGCGGTATTTTTCTGACAGATTGAAAGCGCGAATGGTAAGCTGATAGCACTCTTTGACCGAATTCGGACAGAGCGTGATGATCTGATGGTCGCCGTGAGTTCCCCATCGGGCCTGCATGACGTCGCCCTGAGATGGGCTGGTGGGCAACCCGGTGCATGGGCCTCCGCGCATCACGTTTACTATTACACACGGTATCTCGGCGATGATCGCGAAGCCGAGGTTTTCCTGCATGAGCGAGAAACCCGGCCCGCTCGTGGCGGTCATAGATTTCATGCCGCCGATAGAGGCGCCGATTATGGCAGCAATGCTCGCTATCTCGTCTTCCATCTGTATGAATCTGCCGCCCACTGAAGGAAGTTTTATCGAAAGCGCTTCAGCGATCTCCGTCGCCGGCGTGATCGGGTAGCCAGCAAAAAAGCCGAGGCCTGCGGCGAGCGCGCCTTCCACGCAGGCTTCGTTGCCGCTTATGAGAATCGTTTCGCTTCCTTCGGGTTTCTTCACGCGCGCGGTTTTATGCTTCCCTACAGGTTTGGCGGGTCGCGCCGCGCTTTTTGTTTTAGCGCCGCGCTTGTTCTCTGAAGCGACTTTGATTTTCGGTTTATCTTTATTCTCAGTTGTTTTCGACACAGTCTTCGCCTCCGACATTTTTACGCTTCTTCTTTTTCGCTCTTGCTATAGCGAAATCCGGACACCGCAACTCGCAAATGCCGCACAGCGTGCATTTTTCGGGGTAAGCCACAAACGCCTTCTCGTCCGCCGCGTCGATAGCCAGAGTTCCCTGAGGGCAGAACTCGACGCATATTCCGCAACCCTTGCACCAGTTGCGGAATATAACTACCGGAAGCTCAGCTCCGTTACTGTCGTCATTCTCAACGCGACCCACGAGGTCGGGTTTCTTTTTCCTCGTTTTCTGCATAAGTGATTCCTCTCGGCGTTTAGTTGATTGTCACACTTTAAATTATTACTTCATTCCATTTTTAATAGCAAATGAAAGAAAGTTTTTCATTGCCGTCTGCATGCGTCAAAATATCCCAGGCATTTTATGCGCACAGAGCGGCCCGTTTATTTATGCCGCGGATTTGTTTTACCCTTTGCAATATTCTTGTTATATCGTCTAAAATCTACTCATAATGAATCAAATACTTTTTGGCGGCATTAAATGTCCTCAAAACAACTGATTTTTATAGACATTGACGGAATACTGCCTGAGGTTTTATACGAGACGCTTGACGATCCGAAATCGAATCTGTCGCGAATAGCTGGCAGGGGGATGCGCGCTGAGAGAGGCGTGACGGTTTTTCCGTCGGTTACGCTCTCGTGTCAGGCGTCGATGTTCACCGGCGTTTATCCGGCGCAGCACGGCATAGTCGGCAATCTGTGGTTCGACCGCCATGTGGATCCGCCGGTCTATAGGAAATACACGGACGCGAAGACGGCTGCAGGCGTTTACGGGTTCGGGCTTTTTGGATGGCCGACGATTATTCTTCCCGAGCGGCCGGAGCTGATGTATGCGAACAACGATCTCCATAAGGAAGTGAAAACAGTTTATGAGATGGCGAGTGAAAAGGGGCTGACGAGTTGGCAGGTGTTCAACCAGTTCAGCCGCGGGGTTGGGCGCTGGACGCGTCCCTCACGGCCGGAGATGTGCCTTTTCGCTCTATGCCACGAGGAACTAGTGCATAACC
>Ga0172379_10006675_pt1 | contig 15321 bp, 17 predicted proteins | sample GrowelOW334metaG_FD_119756 | JGI IMG/M metagenome (GOLD analysis project Ga0172379, IMG submission 119756) | Groundwater microbial communities from an aquifer near a municipal landfill in Southern Ontario, Canada - Groundwater well OW334 metaG | ecosystem: Environmental > Aquatic > Deep...
GATTTTTACTTCTTTGATGCTCTGGCGGTTGATTTTCATGTGCTTCATCAGTTCGCTCGTCAGCCAATTAGAGGCCAGTTTGGCCAAGGCGGTTTTGTGCTGTTCCCAGCCGCCCCGGTCGGCTTGGACCCAGGCGCGCAGCTCGGAAAAAACTTCTTCGGTGTAATTAGCGAAACTAACGTCCGCGGTTAGGACTTCGGCGTCATAGGCGTTTAAATTATATTCGGCGCGGAAACGTTCAGTTTTGGTTTGGGGCAGTTCCACTAAATTAGCGCCGACTTTTTTGAGCATGGCGTCGCTAATAACCAGTGGGGGAATATCGGGCTCGGGAAAATAGCGATAATCAGAAGCGGTTTCTTTGACGCGCTGCTCCTTGGTCTTGCCTTCGTTTTCATTCCAGCCTCGGGTCTCGGCCAAAATCGGCTTGCCTTTGTCCAGTAATTCCGCTTGGCGCTTGATTTCGTAATTGATGGCTTTTTCCACGGCCCGAAAAGAATTGATATTTTTTACTTCCACCTTGTGGTTGAGTTCGTCATCGCCCTTGGGTTTTATTTGCCCGTCAATATATTCCCATTTATCTTTGGCCTGCAAGCTGATATTGGCCTCGCAGCGCATCTGGCCTTTTTCCATATTGGCTTCGGAGATTTTGAGGTAGCGCAGAATTTGCTGGAAGTTCTGGCAGAATTGTTTGGCTTCTTTGGCATCGCGCAAGACCGGTTCGCTGACCATTTCCACCAAGGGGGCGCCGGCGCGATTAAAATCCACGACGCTGTGATGGGCGCGGTCGTGAGTTGATTTGCCGGTGTCTTCTTCCAGGTGGACGCGGACAATGCCGATGTCCCGCCCGGGCGCGATAGTTAAATAACCGCCGTAAGCGATGGGCAAATCGTATTGGGAGATTTGATAGCCCTTGGGCAAGTCGGGATAAAAATAATTTTTGCGGTCAAATTTGGATAAAGCGTTGATGTGGCAATTGAGAGCCAGCCCCAACAGCAGGCCGTAGTTCAGGGCTTCGTGATTGACCGCCGGCAGAGTGCCGGGGTGCCCGAGACAAATCGGGCAGACATTGGTATTGGGCAAAGCGCCGTCCGCGTAATTGGCGCAGGCGCAAAACATCTTGCTTTTAGTGGAGAGTTCGGCGTGGATTTCCAGGCCGATAATTATGTCATAGTCCATATGATTGATAATTGTTAAGTATATCTAAAAACCGAGAAAAACTAAAGACCTGCGTCGGACTAGCCTGTCCTGACCTGTCCCGAGCGGAGTCGAGGGAAAACATTGACAAAGTATGGATAATATATCAAAATACTGTAAGTTCTTTAAAATATCTTCAAACGCAAGCAACAATATAAAATACACAAAGAGGAGGTTTAATGATTTATTTCAGTACTTTATTGGGTTTGAGCGAGATTTATGGGCCGCTGGAATTATTTATTTGGTCCATGACCGGACTGATTCCCGCCGTAATGATAATTGTATTAGGGAGCGATCGCTGGCGAATAAAACCATTTTGTAATAATCATCTTGGCCCGTTTTGGCATGTTTGTTTTATTTCCGGTATCGCAGCATTACTTCCCGGTTTTATTTGGCTGTTGATAGACCAGCCGTTTATTATTATTGGCGCTGCCGCCGTTTGCATATTTGTCGCTATTTATTATCCTTTAAAAGAAAGGCGCCAAATTATTTGAAGAAATTTAAAACCCGCCCCGATGTTCACCGGGACGGGTTTATTTTTTTAAAATTTAGTTTAAGCCAGTTGAGCCGAAGCCTTTATCGCCCCGATCGGTTTTATCTAGTTCGCTTTCCACGATTTCCGGCAGTTCAATTTTTTGAATTAAAAGTTGGGCGATTTTTTGTCCAGCTTTAATTTCATAAGATTCTTGCCCCAGATTTATTATTCCAATAATAAGTTCGCCTCGGTAAGCGGCGTCAATAACTCCCCCGATAGTTGATAAACCGGCTTGAGCCAAACCGCTTTTATCCCAAACTAAGCCAACACAACCAGCGGGTATAGCCATTTTGATGCCGGTTTTGACAAAAGCGCGGATGCCTGGGGCCAAAACCTTATCCTCGTCGGAGTATAAATCCAAACCGGCGTCAGTCGAGTGCGCCCGGGTCGGCAATTTGGCGGTCGGCGTAATTTTTTCCACGATTAGTTTATCCATATTAAATTATTTGTTTTACTTCTTGCCAAACTAAGTCGGCGATGGCCTCGCGGCTCATAATTTGTCCGTCCGCCACGCACTCAATCAGCCGGGTATTAGGCATGGTGCGGGCCAAATCCAGATAAACTTTTTCCGCCAGCTCCAAGTGATGCAAATCAGCTTCGTGAATATCGCGCTTGCCGTCTTTGAGATAATCCCGCTTGTCTTTGGCGTCCACCAGTTGCTGGCCGATAGCTGAAGGAACGTGCAAAATCAAACTAAGGTCGGGGCGGGGGATTTGAAAAATGGAAAATTCCAGATTATCCAGCCAGGCAAAGAAGACTTGGCGTTCATGGTCGTCGGCTATTTTGCCTCCCTGGTGAGCCATATTGGAGAAGGCGTATCTGTCGGCGATGACGATTTTCCCCTCGTCTAAAGCCCGCCTGATGGCCCAGGAGCCATCGTAGCGGTCGCAGGCGTAAAAGACGGAAGCCCGATAAGGGCCGACAGCCTCGGCCGTGCCGTAGTCGCCATTTAAATACTTGGCCACCAGAGCGCCCGATGGCTTATCGTATTGGGGAAAACTGATTTTAAAAACTGCCCGGCCCGCTTCTGCCAGTCGTTTGACTAAAATGTCGGTTTGGGTGGCCTTGCCCGAACCGTCGGTGCCGTCAATGACAATAAATTTTCCTCCCCTCATAAAATTAAAGTAATTTAGCCAGCAACTCATCAACTTGCGTTTGCAAATGATTCAAATCACCATCGTTATTGATAGTGAAATCAGCCAAAGCCATCACGTCCGGAATTTGCCGGTCGGATTCTTTCTGGTCATCAATTAAAAAATCCTCAAAAGTTTTGGTAGCGTCATCGGGGTTTTGCTGGCGCTTGGTCAAGCGCTCATAACGATGGTTTTCGTCAGTAATTACTTGCACCAATTTGAAATTCGGCAGCTGCCTGGCCTGCTCAATGTCGGGCAAACGGCGAATGCCGTCCAAAACGGCAATGTCGCTTTTAGCTGTTTGCAAATCTTGGGTGATGGCGCGGCTTAACAAGTCTTGGCCGAATTGGGAGCGCAAAACCGAAGACAGCCCGGCTAAATTGGGTCGGCTGGCTTCCAAGTATAATCTTTTAAGAATATCGCGCAGGGGCGTGGAAAAACCAAAAATTTCCGCTTGGTATTTGGCCTGCAGATAAGCGGCCACGGTGCCTTTGCCCGAAGCGATTTTGCCCGCCAGCCCGATAATTAATTTAGGCATACGTTCAATTTACAATGAACAATTTTCAATCTTCAATCAATTTAAGAAGTTTTTAATTTTAAAATTGTAACATTAAAAATTGATTGTAAATTGTGAATTGTAAATTCTTTAAATTATTTGTTTCTCTATGATGGTCTGAAGGCCCCGTTTAACGTCCCAGTCGCTGGCTTCCAAATCGCAGTGCAGTTTCAGCTCGGGCAGTTCCTGGCGCAAGGCCCAGTACATTTTATGAGCCACGGCTCGCATAGTCGGGTGGACGGCCTTGCCCGACCTTAACTCAACGGTATAGACGGCCGGCATCAGAGGATAAGCCACTCGGCAAGTTACGTTAAAGCCCATGGCGGTGTAATATTGCTTGTCCACTTCCGTAGCGTCCAGAGCCTTAATGGCGGCCATTTGTTTGACCAGCAAAATTGCACCGGCTAATTTTAAATCCGCCGGCAATTCCGACAGATACCAATCATTAAAGCCGAACTTGGTTGATAATAAAGGAATGCGGCAAACGCCGTTGCGGTGGCGCTGTAAATCGCGAAACGAGCCGTAATCCAAGAGAAAATCAAAACGGATATTACCCAGTTCGTTCAAAACAATCGGCAGGCAGGTGCGGGGCGGGCGTTTTTGTAAAACAGAAGCGTAGCCGGCCAGTTCTTGTCTGTCCAAATTAACTTGGCAAGCAAAGTCCACTGGTTGGGGCGCTTCGTAATAAGCCAGGTCGGCCATGGTGTCTTGGCGGTAAATTTCTCGCTGGTCGGTCAGCTGGTGGCTGAAACTGGAAGGATAATGCTCTTGCAGTTTAAGCAACAAGGCCTCGGCTAGTTGGCGGGCTTCCGGCAGGGGATGATGGCGCATTAAAGATAATTTGTCGCTGGCTTGGCGCAGATTGGTGTGCCAGCTTAATTGCGTGGTGATGCCGGCCGGCAGCCAGGCGCGTAAAATATCAAAGGAACGGGCTTTGATGGCGCGTTCGTAAACCTTTTCATCTTCGTTGTCTTGGCGGGGGTAGAGCCCGCGCAAATGCTCTTTTAATGGTTCGCCGGAGGCCGCATAAAAAGCCATCCAGTCGTCTAAAATTTGTTTGGAGGCCGGGGTTCCCACAGGGTCAATAATGGCTTGCTTAGCCATATCCACATAGCGGGTGCTCGTTTCCTGCCCGCTGTAGAGGCACCAGTCCTGAACGATTTTGTCGGCCAAAACCGACAAGCCTTCAATAAACAGAGTGGTGGAGCCGCAGTCGGCAATGCTGGCGTGGCCGTAGCCGACATAATACTGCTCCATAAATTTGCCGGAACCGCTGGCCTTGACTTTGTCCAAATGCGTAGCCACGCTCTCGGCGCTTCGTGAATACAGGGCTTGGAGCATGGCGTTGTCTTCCGGCTTTAGCTCATCGATTAAAAAAATTTTGGCCATAAAATTTTAATTGCCCTCCATATTGATTTAATCTTATCAGGCAAGGAGCAAAAGTCAAACCAGGTCGCGCAACACGTAACATGTAACACGCAACGGGGTGGTTTATTGTCGTTAGGACTAAAAACAAAATTTATCAAACAAGCCTGTTTTGATTTTAAAACTTTTTAATGCTCTCTTTTGTTACGTGCCGTGTGTTATATGTTGCGTGATTCTCGCTCTTGCCAAAATTTTAATTATGTGATTAAATAAATTTTGTTTTCAAATTAATTAGTACATTTTTAATCAAATTGGGGGAAAAGAGGATGGTAGACACCAGAATGAATATTAGAAACCATATTGCTAAAAACAATGGCCGATGGCATTGTCCGAAGCTGGAAGAGTTGATTTTGCTCTGGGAAAAAGCCCAGCACAATTACGGCATTAGTTTTATGGAATTCGGCAAAGCCAATCGTTGGCCGGACGTGACGAGTATTTTTAACCGCAAGGTTAAACAGCGCTTGATAGATTCCTTGCGGTATCATTCACAAGCTAACCGTAAGTTGGAGAAGTATCCGCAGAACTCTTTTAATCATGTGGTCTCTCTTTGTTTTTTAGCCGCACAGGTATTAGCCAAGGTTAATCCCAAACTCAAGACGCCGCTGGACACGGAATTGCTCATGAAGTCTTTCATGATTCATAACATTGCCAAAGGTTTGGGTATGCGTGATTTACCTTACGAAAAAAAGACAGTTCAGGACGATATTAAGGAATATAAGGCCGTTAAGACATTTCTAAAAAACCAGTGCGCGTTCGCCAGCGACCAGGACAGATTGCTGGTAGAAAAAATTTATCTGTTGCAATTCTGTTCCGGCAATATTAAGGCCTGGCCCTTGGTAGCCAGAAATTTAATGAATGCCTGCCTGCGGGACTATCAGTTAGAAGTTGTTTGGTTCAAATTCCTTGAACGTTTGGACTACCTGATTTATGCGGCGGAACAATACGTTCGTTTTGAGAATCTTGAATTGATTGCCAAAATAGCCAAAGTTCAGGTTCCGCTAATCAGGAGCTTGAAAAAAGACCATCCCGACTTGTGCCGAGTCTGGACTCCGGAGGTTAACGATTATTTTTGCGGTTTTATACCCGCGGAACAACCGGCGGAGAACTCTTTTACTACCATAGCGGTTTAACAATAAATCGTTATTAAATTAAAAAAACCGTTTCAAGATTATGAAACGGTTTTTGTTTTGGAAAAATTTTTTAAAATCCGGCTAAACTCTCGGCGGACAATTTATTGCCGGGCGCGTGAAAGAGTATTCTGTAAGGGCCTAGCTTTGATAAATTGTTTTTGTTATGTTCGGGGTACATTGCCCGAGGGTCTCCGATCAACTGTCCGGGACCGACCGCAATGGGTAAATAGCCAATCGGTGTCAGGTTGTGCGTCTCAATGTAAGTGCAACCCTTGAAGAGAGCATAAGGTCCCTCGCTGCCTATAGCACAGACAACGTGTTGATCCGTCCCGCCTTGGGGCAGGGGAATGGCTCTGAAATAAATAATGCTTACTTCATAACCAAGTTTTTTCAACAGTAGGTAGGTAAGAATTGATTTGCCCCAGCAAGTAGCTTTGCCGTTGAATAAGTCGTTGTAGTAAAAATTAATACGGTTGGCTTGGCGATTGTACTGTAATGACTGTGTAAAACTGGTTACCAGTAATACAACAGGCAAACCGCTGCGGCTGGCCAAGTCCGTAAAACTTTTAGCTAACTCCGTGATCATGCTGTCTCCCGGCAAAATAGCCAAAAATTGTTGGTAATAAGCCACGGAATCAGTTCCTAGCGGCTTGCGGGAGATTTTGAGATAGGCCTGATTAAGATTATCGCTGAAGTCCACTCTTAGGCACAGTTTATAGCCTCCGCAATGCCAGCCAAAGGACTTTTGTATTATTTTGTTATCAGCCCGAGTTGAACAATAAAGGGCTAAGATAAGCAAAATTATTCCGCTAAATTTAGCTATATTTTTCATTTTATCCTTTCAACGAACAGTAAATAATATTAAATTATCTAAACTATAACACTTTTTAATAAAAATGTCAAGATATATGGTTCTCCGCCCACTGGCGGATCACCACAAGCAAAAACCACCCCGACAAGAGGTGGTTTTGCGTATTTTAGGATATTACAATTGAATCTTGATGCCGGGGCCCATGGTGGAACAGATAACCGCGTTCTTGATATAAACGCCTTTAGATGTAGCCGGTTTGGCTTTTCTGACCGCTTCCATAATGGTTTCAAAGTTGGCTCTTAGCTTATCGGTGTCAAAACTGATTTTGCCGATAGCTACGTGCAAGTTAGCGGTGTCGTCGTTTTTGAAACTGACCTTGCCTTTCTTGAGTTCGGCTACGGCTTTAGCCGGATTGGCGCTGACCGTATCGTTTTTGGGCGAAGGCATTAAGCCGCGCGTGCCCAAGATTTTGGCGATTTTGGCCAAGTGCTTCATCATGGCCGGATCGGCCACGGCTACCGCGAAATCGGTTTTTTCTGAAGTCTTGATTTTGTTAATCAGGTCTTCTCCGCCGACCAAATCAGCGCCGGCTTGTCGGCAGGCCTCTTCTTGATCGGGCGCGACAAAGGCCGCCACTTTAATGGTCTTGCCGGTGCCGTGGGGCAAGCTGACAGCGGTGCGAACTTGCTGGTCGCCCTTGCGCGGGTCAATGCCCAGCTTCAGATGGACTTCCACCGAGGCGTCAAACTTAACGGTAGAGAATTTTTTAACTAATTCCAAAGCTTCGCTGATTTGGTAAGTCTTAGTCTTATCAAATTCGTAAACTTTCGGCTTGGCAACTTTTTTTGTCTTCTTGGTTTTAACCATATTGTTTTTAGTGGTACAAACGTCCGCGACGTAGTCGGGACTCCCACCGTTATTAATTATTAGTCTTTTATCTCAATTCCCATCTGGCGAGCGCTGCCGGCAATAATCTTTTTAGCCGCCTCCAGATTTTTGGTATTCAAGTCGGGCATTTTAATTTTGGCGATTTCGGCCAATTGGGCATCGGTAATGGAACCGATTTTTTCCGACAGGGGAGAACCCGAACCCTTGCTGATTTTGGCGTATTTTTTAATCAATTCGGAAGCCGGAGCGGTTTTCAAGATAAAGGTGTAAGTGCGGTCAACATAAACCGTAATTTCCACCGGCACCACTTCGCCCATGCGGTCGGCGCGAGTAGCGTCATTGAATTTAGCGCAGAATTCGGAAATATTCAAACCATGCTGACCCAAAGCCGGACCGACAGGCGGCGCCGGATTGGCTTGCCCGCCCCTGATTTGTAGTTTAATTTTAGTTAGAATCTTCTTAGCCATATTATTTTAATTCTTTCACAGAAGCATCCAATAAAGGGAGAAAGAATTTTTAATTTCTAATTTTTAATTTCGAATGAATCTTGAATGATATAATTTTGAATTAAATTAAGTCATTTTGACATTAAAAATTTATTCAAAATTCTAAATTCTAAATTCCAAATTCTGTTTTTATATTTTCTTAATTTGTAGGAAATCCAATTCCACCGGAGTTTCGCGGCCAAACATGGAGATCAAGACCTTGATCTTGCCGCGTTCGTGGTCAACTTCAATGACTTTGCCGTCCAGATTTTTGAACGGGCCGTCAATGATTCTGACCGGCGTATCGGGAGTAACATCAATTTTGAATTTAGGCTCTTCCACGCCCATGCGCTTCTGCAAGCTCTTAACCTCTTCTTCGGAAATCGGGGTCGGCACGGTGCCGGTGCCGATAAAGCCGGTGACGTTCGGCGTGTTGCGGACGGCATACCAAGAATCATCAGTCACGACCATCTCCACCAGCACGTAGCCGGGGAAGATTTTTTCTTCCACCACTTTGCGCTTGCCGTTTTGGATTTTAATCTTCTTTTCCTTGGGCACGAGCACTTGAAAAATTTTGTCCTCCATGTCCATGGACTCAATCCTTTGCTTTAAATTTTGGGAGACGTTTTCTTCATAACCGGAATAGGTATGAAGCACGTACCAGCGCCGTCCCTGATTGAGCGTTTGTTTCGCCATATATTTTTAAAATAATTGTCTGGTAAGAATCGCTTGGATGCCCCAGTTAAAAATGTAGTCAAAGGCGCCCAGCAAGGCCGCGATGCCCAAAGAAATAATAATCACTAAAATGGTGTATTGAGTGGTTTCTTTTTTGGTCGGCCAAGTGACTTTTTTCATTTCCGCGATGGCCGATTTGATGTAATTAACGAATTTTTCCATATTTTTAGCTAAGGTTGGTCAAATTATTCGCTTACCAAACCAGGTATAAAAAAACAGCTCTCTCAAGAGCCATTCATTAAGATTGTAGATATATTTTACCTCTTGCGGTAAACCTTGTCAATAGCCCGTTTAAGTCCCTTGCCAAGACATTTAGTTTGTGTTATGCTTTTTATGCCTCAACTTATGTTTTAACTCATTGGGATTATTATAAAGAGTTGTTGGCGAGCATTACAACAAGCGGAACGGCGGCTACCTCTTCGATTAGCGTTTGAATTATTAGTGATGGATAATTTAAATTAAAAAACCGCCGTTTCGTTTTTAACGGGAAAATAACCATCGTTCTTTACAACTTTTTTAACTATTTTATTAAATTAAATGGAGGTTTGATGTTTAAAGACAATATTGACGCGTCCAAGGCAGAAAGTTTAACGGATGCCGACAAGGAAGCGATTACCGCCGGGGTGAATCTGGAAATTATTAAGAACCAGGAGAAAGTTGTCGGTTTGAGGATGTCCTGCGATAAGGCAGCGAACGGCGCGGCTTTAAAATTTTGCCGCACCGCTCCGTATTTGTTTGATTCGCGGAAAATGAAAATATGCATCCCTGATTCCTACCAATCGTTGTATGTCTATTACCCGAAGAATATCAGGAAAAGTTTAATTACTTTTAGTCTCGGCGACGAGGAGGAAGGCAAGATGCTACATGATATTTTAACCGAACAATTGAAGCTTTATGAGTACGCGGAGCCGGACAAGGATAGAGTGGGGTTTGAAATAAAAATCCCAAGCCATAACCTCGGCGGATAGTTAAGAAAGGCGGCCCCCTGAAATATCAGGGGGTTTTTATTTTGCCTTTATTTTTTTGTTTTTTCGGGCTTTGTGATATAATAAAAAGCAAATTATGCCGACTAATAATTTCTTATTTTACGCCACCCAAATTCTGGCCGGCTTGGCGCGGGATTTGCTGTTATTTCCGGTCTGGTGGTATACCAGAGGCACAATGGAAACCGCGGATAAAATCGCCACTTTTTGGGCGCACAGCTTGAAATCTCTCAATTTGGCGGTCTGGCTGAAAAATATTTTTGTGCCGATGTACGGCCAGCGCGATTTTACCGGCGTCTTAATCAGCGTCCTGATGAGAATCGTGCAGATAATTTTGCGCAGCTTCGGCTTCGCTTTTTTGTTAGTGGCCGGAGCCATGGCCTTTTTGCTGTGGCTGGTGGCGCCGGTTATTGTGGCCTGGCAGATTATATACCAGTTGTTCTAGACCCGTCATCCCGGCGGAGGCCGGGATCCAGATTGGAACATATGTGGCACAAGATAAATAACTTTTACGTGTATATCATGGCCAGCCAAAGAAACGGCACTCTCTACGTTGGTGTTACGAATAACTTAATAAGAAGAGTTTTGGAACACAAAAATAAAACCATTGCAGGATTTACTCAAAAATATAATGTTGATAAACTAGTTTATTTTGAAATTTATGCCAAATCAGGACAAGCGATTTACAGAGAAAAATGTCTAAAGGATTGGTCAAGGGCGTGGAAAGTCAGATTAATTGAAGAAAAAAATCCAGAGTGGCATGATTTGTTTAGAGATTTATTTAAAATGTATTTTTTGAAGAGTGAATAGTTAAAAAACAAAACCCAGATGCCGGCCTCCGCCGGCATGACAGAAACAGGATTATGCCTGAAGAAATTAAGCCAAATAATTTTACAGTTATCACTTGCCCGGCCTGCGCCGGCTCGGGTTTGGTTAATTCTAAAAAGTGCCAAACCTGCGAAGGCCTGGGTGGCGGCATTTGGTCTCAAGGCCGCTGGTTTTACGCTCAAGTGGATTTGTCTTGGGCGCTGATTGCCTTAAGGCAGATTAAAAAGAATGTTTACCGCTTGCTGGATATTTTATCAATTATCGCCGGCTTGGCCGGTATCGCAGCCCTTATTTGGTGGTATGTTAAATTGCCCCGAGAAATTATGAGCTTGGACGAATTTCTTTTTTGGCAAGACAAGAATTTCTTAATTTTAATTTTTTGGTTGAGTTTGGTGGTGGATATGTTTATTATCTATCGCCGGCGCCAAAAGATTTATGAGGCGCAAAAAATTTCCAAATATGCTCCAAAAAATAAAGACCAAGCAGCGCCGGCGACTTGGGAAGAGCTGAAAAAATATCCGCGCGTCAATGTCTTGGCCGGCTTTAGCGATGAGCTGATGACGGCTTTGGAAAAAACTTATTTAATGGTCGGGCAATTAAAACACGGCTTAGCCGCGCCCATGCATTTATTTTATAATCTGATGGGAACGAGCGCGGAAGTGTCCGGTATGTTTGCCAGAATGAACGTCGCCCATGATGATTTATTTTCCCGGCTGGGCAATCAGCTCAATAAAATCCAGCCGTCGGGCATGAGCGCGACTTTTTCTCCGGCCGTCAGGCGAATTTTAATTCAAGGCTATTTGGAAGCTTATGAACTGGGACACGCGCAAGTTAAGCCCATTGATTTGATTTTAGCCTGCTACCAAAACGATAAAATTTTGTCGGAAATTTTGTATGACTTGGCCGTGGACCCGGACAAGCTGACCAATAGCGTGGCTTGGGTGCGCGTTAATGACCAACTAGTAGAGAATTATCACAAGTATAAAGCCATGGCCCGTTTTAAGCCTTCCTCTAATATGGACAGGGCCTATACGGCCGTAGCCACGCCTTTCTTGGACCAATTTTCCATAGACCTGACTTTGTCGGCCAAGTTCGCGCGTTTGGAAGTCTGCGTGGGGCGCACAGCCGAAACGGCTGAAATTTTTGAACATTTGGAGAGCGGTAAAAATGGCATAGTGCTCGTGGGTGAGACCGGCGTCGGCAAAAATTCCATTGCCGAGGGCTTGGCTCAATTAATGGTGACCGAAGAGGTGCCGAAGAGACTCAAAGACAAGCGCTTGCTGGAACTGGATATTACGCGCCTTTTGGGCGGAGCCACGGCCGCCGAAGCGCAGGAGAGAATGTTGCAGGCTGTTAATGAAATTTTGCGGGCCGGCAACATTATTTTGTATATGCAAAACGTGGAAAATATCACGGGCTTATCAGCCGGTTCCGAGGACAGCTTGGATTTGTCGGAAATCGTGGCTAGCGCCGTGGCGCGTCAAGGCTTGATTGTCATCGCCACCTGCACCACCGAACATTATCGCCGAGCCATTGAGGGCGGGCCCTTGGGTCAGGCTCTGGCCAAGGTGGAAGTGGCGGAACCGGAAGACAACGAGGCTATTCAAATGATTGAAAGCAAGACCGCTTATTTTGAAAGCAAGTTTAAAGTTTACTATTCCTACGACGCTTTGGCCGAAGCTGTCAAAGACACCAGGCGCTATATGCACGAGCAATATTTGCCGGAAAAAGCCATCACTGTTTTGGAAAAATCAGCCGTGTCGGTGGCCAAGGGCGAGGATTATGTTTTGGTCAGGGGCGAGGATGTGGCCAAGGTGGTCAGCGAAGTGACGCACATTCCGGTCTCGCAAGTCAGCGATAAGGAAAGCGAACTGCTCTTGAATTTGGAGGCGGAGATGCATAAGCGCATGGTCGGCCAAGAAGAAGCGGTCAAAATTGTGGCCGCCAGTTTGCGCCGAGCGCGCGCCGAATTGCGCGAAGGCAAGCGTCCGATTTCCAGCTTTCTGTTTTTGGGGCCGACCGGCGTCGGCAAAACCGAGCTGGCCAAAACTATCGCCCAAGTGTATTTCAGCGATGAGAATTACATGATTCGCGTGGATATGAGCGAATACCAGCTGGCCGAGAGCGTGGAAAAAATGATTGGCTCCGAAGATGGAGTTGAAGGCTATCTGACCGCCAAAGTCAGACAGGCGCCTTTTTCTTTAATTTTATTGGACGAAATTGAAAAAGCCCATCCCGATATTTTAAATTTATTCTTGCAGGTCATGGACGACGGCCGTTTGACCGACGGCCAAGGGCACACCATTGACTTCACCAACTCCATTATCATCGCCACTTCCAATATCGGCGCCGTTTATATTCAGGAGCAAGTCAAAGCGGGGACTCCCTTAGAACAATTAAAGCAGGTTTTGATTGATAAATACTTGGTGGAAAAAATGAGGCCGGAATTAATCAATCGTTTTGACGGCATCGTGGTCTTTAGGCCTTTAGAGATGCCCGAGGTTGTGACTATCGCCCGCTTGATGCTTAATAAAACCAAAGCTTTGCTTGATAATAAAGGTATGGGTTTGGAGGTCAGCGAGGCCGGCTTGCGCGTTTTAGCCGAGGCCGGTTATCAGCCGGAGTTCGGCGCCCGCCCCCTGCGCCGTTTGTTGCAAGACAAGATTGATAATATTATTGCCAATAAAATTTTAGCCGGAGAGCTGGCGCGCCGCGATACGGTGATTATCAACGATCGAGCCGATATTGAAATTCGCCAGGCCGCTCAATTGTAGAATATAAAAGTATTATATTATTATCGCTCGCTCGGAAATGAAAATAAATTTTCTTTTCGCTCGCTCCCTCAATAATAAAAATAAAAAAAGGGGAGGCTCGTAAGCTTCCCCTGTAAAATTTTCATTCACGTGTTTATTCTATTAAGTTTTTATTTAATAGCTTAATAGAATCCTTGCCCAGAGTAAACTCTTGGTCAGAGGCGAGTATTTTTGCCTTCATCCCATTCTTTTTTAATGGTAACAGCACATCACTGGCCGTTAAACTGCCGGTATAAAAGATTAAATCCTTGGATATAGACCCGAAGTTGTCTTCAAGAACTATATTATGTTTCAGAAGCGGGAAATTTAAGGCGCCATCATTGCCGTCTACTGTTATATCCCACTCATCTAGGGAAATTTTTTTGCCATTAAGTCGCAATTCGGCTTCCCACTTTTTTCTGTGCTGGTTAATCCTGTTGATTTGCGGGATTTTGCCTTCAATGGTTAAGGCAGACACAATAATACCCTGAGACTGAGAATTTTTGAGCATGATTTCTCCAAGAATGTTAAAAATTTGTGAATTACAAAATTTAAAGGTACTATAGAATAGAGATTTTATCTTAACATAACTTATTACTAATGTCAACATAATGTGGATTGCTTCACTTTCAGCCAGTTTTATTCTGGCTTTATGCCTAACCTATTTTACGCGGAACTTGGCTAAAAAATACAAAATTCTTGACCATCCGGGCGGGCGAAAACTGCAGACCAAAGCCGTGCCGCTTTGGGGCGGTTTGGCGATTTTTTTAGCTGCCGCTCTGGTGTTGTTGTGGCAAAACAAATTTTTAGTCGTGGGGCAGTTAGAGTATCACCATTGGTGGGGGGTTTTAATCGGCGCTTTGATTTTAGTGATCGGCGGAGCGCTGGACGATAAATACGACTTAAAACCCAGGCAGCAAATTATTTTTCCTATCTTAGCGAGTTTGGCGGTGATTGCCGGCGGCGTCGGCATTGCCAAAATCACCAATCCGTTTTCGGGACTCGTGTATCTTGATAACTGGCAGGTACCGCTCGGTTATTGGTTCGGACAGATGCACTACTTTGTGGTCATTACCGACATTTTCACCTTCCTCTGGCTGATGGGTATGATGTACACCACTAAGCTCTTGGACGGTTTGGATGGACTGGCGAGCGGCGTGGGAGCTGTGGCCAGTATTATGATTTTCTTGTTTACCATGACTACGCGCTATTACCAGCCGGACATTGCTTTGGCGGCCGCGGTTTTTGCCGGCGCTTGCTTGGGCTTTCTGGTCTGGAATTGGCATCCGGCCAAGATTTATTTGGGCGAGGGCGGCTCCACTTTAATCGGTTTTATTTTAGGCGTCTTATCCATAATTTCCGGCGGGAAAATCGCCGTGGCTTTGCTGATTATGGGCATTCCCATCATGGACGTGGTTTGGGCGATTGTCCGGCGCTCTTTGGAAGGAAAAAATCCCTTTAAAAATCCGGACAGGCAGCATTTGCATTTTCGCTTGGCCGACTCCCGGCTGGGCGTCAGGAAAACGGTTATTATCTACTATATTTTTGCCGTTATGTTCGGCCTGAACGCCTTATTTTTACAGTCCCGCGGCAAGTTGATTTCTTTGCTGATTTTAGGCTTGGTTATGCTCGGCATTATTATTTGGCTGGCTCGCCTTGACAAAAAGTCTAAAGTAGCTTAGATTAAATCACGCAACGCGCAGCACGCAACGCATAACGAACCAGTTTAAAATTTTGAAGTTTTTATTGTTTGTTGGTAAAGCGTCGTGTTAATTAATTTATAATTAGGCACACCAAACGTAATAATTGCACCCCGTTGTGCGTTA
>Ga0172379_10006676_pt1 | contig 15321 bp, 13 predicted proteins | sample GrowelOW334metaG_FD_119756 | JGI IMG/M metagenome (GOLD analysis project Ga0172379, IMG submission 119756) | Groundwater microbial communities from an aquifer near a municipal landfill in Southern Ontario, Canada - Groundwater well OW334 metaG | ecosystem: Environmental > Aquatic > Deep...
TATGGCACCATTTTATAATATGTGAAATAATACCATTACCTATGAGCAGTCTACAAAAACAATATTGGAATGAGCGTTTCAAAGAAAACGCAGATTACACTCCTTTGAATGAGATATTTTTTGATACGATGGTGTACCCTCTTTTGCATCTCTCCTCACAACCGGAATGTTTTGATATTAGCTGCGGATCAGGACAAGCCCTTGAACTCTTGGCTTCACGTGGTTTTATTATAGATGGTTGCGATATATCATCCGTCGCTTTACAAAAAGCATCTGATCGACTGCAAGGAAAATCGAGAGAACTTTTGGAGATTGATTTGAATGATGAAAACTTTACTTTTCCAAACAAGACTTATGACTTAGTACTGCTTAAACTTGTTTTTGCTTTTATTGATACAGATAAAAGAATAAGTGTTCTTAAAAAAATATGCGATCTTCTTAAAGAAGATGGCACCTTTCTTATCATAAGTCCCGTTACCTATGCTGATGTAGTGTATAGAAATCCTAAAATTGAGAAGATATCTGTCAATGAAGACGAATTGTTCTCAAGCCTGCAAGAGGTTTTTGGTATCGTGCAAAAAATACACACTGATTTTCAACAAGAACAATGGGCACTTGCATATTTTCTTTGTAAAAAGTAATGACCTTATTAGACATTCTCTTGTAAATAGGCTGATGTTAAATATTTTATGGATATACAGGTAAAAGTAGGTGTTGTTGTGACGGATGCGGATGATCGGGTGTTACTTATCAAAGAAAAGCTTGAAACAAAGCCGTGTGCTTTATGGAATATCATCAAAGGTTCTCATGAAAGCGGGGAGACTATGGAAGCAACGGCTTTGCGCGAATGCCAAGAAGAAGCTGGAATACAGGTTGAAATGAAATCGTTCCTCGGGGTGTATGTTTCCGAAGAAAGTGAAAAAATGAGAATACAATTCAACTTTTTAACGTATGCTATAGAAACATCTGCAAGGTTGGCTGATAAGGCTGAACAAGAAACAAGAGATGAGGCAATAGAGGAAGCTAGGTGGTTTACACGAGAGGAAATACAAAAGATGTCCCTTGAAGAATTTGTCTCTGCTCGTTCTTATGAAGTTTTGCAGGATTGGATGTCCGGTCAATCGTTCCCTCTGTCTGTTTGTAAGCAGGTGCGGATGTAGATATAAAAATTTGTGGATTATCAGTGACTTTGAAAAAGGAAAGTAAAAAGTATGAAAAAATTACCATTCACATTCAACCTCTTGTAAAACTTCGTGAATGTGCTACATTGAAATGTCCTTGCACTGAGAGTAGGGATAGGAGCAGTTCGTTAAAAACTTAAAAAAAAGAGGTGATTGGCAGATGAAAATTTCTTCCAAAATTAAGCATCTTGTAAAGCTCTTTGATTCCCTTGTAAAATTATGTGTAAATACATATACTCTAACTAAAGGTTTCTATGAGTGAGAGTACTATCTAGTTCACCAACAATTTAAAAGAGAGATAAATGAAAATATGAAAATTTTATCAAACCACAAAAATACATCTAAAATTGATGAGGTAAAAATGGATGGTAAGAAACTTTTTTCAAAACTCTATATTGATCGCGTACAAGAGAGGTTAAAAGATGCCCTTAAAAATTATGAAATTGGGGAGTTGGAAGAAAAACAAAGTATAATTGTTAATGGAAAAAAATGCGTATCATTGCAAAAAAGCTTCTCCTCTGTTGTAGAAAATCCTATATTTAGGTCAATTTTAGAAAGAGGACAAAAACCAGTTTTTTTTCATGGAGACCTACATTTCGAAAATATCCTCATTAAACAAAATTCTGTTTTGAAGATTGTGGATCCAAATGGGGCGGAATGCGGATTAATATCTTATGATTATGGAAAATTATTACACAGTGCTTTAGGGAAATACTCTCTCATACAGGATTTTAGATTTATTCTTAAAGAGGTTACATCTGAACAATGGTTACTTGAGATACAAGAAACAGAAGAGCATCGAATCATCTCGCAGAAAGTAATTAAGAAGATGAAGGCGCAATTGAATAATCTTGAATTCCTACAGGCATTGTTTGCGTGCTGGTGTCACATGATCGCTCTTATACCGCATCATATTGCAAATGGTAAGCAACAACACATTGCCTTTTATCTGCGTGCGTTAGAAATAGGACGGATTTTTTGCGAAACTTTAAATAATTACGGTGCATGGAAAACAGTCTCGCAAAAGAATATTTTTGACAACAAGAGAATGGTGATACGAGAGGATGTAGTGCAACTACCCGATGGAGCTGATGGTTATTACACGGTATGGGATACATGTAGAGCTGTAGCAATTGTTGCGATTGACAGCGGAAGAGTTCTGTTAAAGAGGGAATATAGACATCCGGTAAATTCGGTTATTTACGATTTACCGGGAGGTGGAGTTGAGACAAAAGAAAATGTTTTAGATGCAGCTGCGCGAGAACTTTATGAAGAGACAGGTTATGTATCCGAAACATTACGTGTAGTGGGGAGTTTTTATATGGATCCAGGCAGATCAAATCGAGAGATATTTATTGTTCTGGCAGAAAATGTGAAGATAAAAAAAGATGCAGAGAAAAGAACTTTTATAGAAAATGACGCCTTTATTCATTACGGTTTCTTTGATATTTCAGAGGTTTTAAGTATGATCAAGAAGGGGGAAATAAAAGACAATTCGTTAATCACCGGTATGTTTTTTGTTATGCAGGAAATAGTGTAACAGAATTAACAACAAACAACGATTTGTAAGGAGTCTAACGGGGCATGTATTGAAAAATACATGCCTCTTTTTAATCGAAAAAAACGGTTTTTGTGTCGTCAAAAACTTGATTTGCTATTTCTTTGACAAGTGGAAAAGTTTCAATTGAAGAGAGGTCTTTTTTTGTAAACCAGTGATATTCCATAGTTTCACTCGTGAGTTTAAGTTCCCCGCTTGTAATGACACAGAGGAATACTATAAGGAAGACTCTTTGTACATTATCACCCAAAGCGAGAATGTAAGACGGATCAGTATAGATACCAAGCAAGCGTTCTGCAAAGACCTCAACCCCAAGCTCTTCTTTCATTTCACGCCTGAGACACTGTTCGATTGACTCATCCAGTTCAATTTTTCCTCCGGGTATTGCCCAAATAGGACTGTCTTCTCTTTTATGAAGAAGAATTTCAGAGGAATTATTTATAATGACACCGTGTATCGATGGGATTATTGGTTGATTAGGTTTTGGTGCTTCAGGATTTTTATAGAAGATTTTTATCATAGGTGTGAATAGAAGCGTGTTTACTGGTTTATTGTAACATGCCTTTGATTTTTGAGATATTTTATAGTAATTGGTGGTTTTGGGGATGAATTTTTTTCTCAACAATCCAAAGGATAGCTAAATATTTGATGCTTACTTCGCATATAACACGTCATAGTACCAACGAAAGAAAAACCATTCTCGTTTTGTAGTAAAGGTAGAGACGTTGCGCAACATCTTAGCAACAACAAATACTGTAACAACGTTGTTGTTCTCTATATTTTAATGAAAAAGAGTATGAAAAAGACAACATTGGGACTTGGCGTATTAGCGCTTACGTTGGGAGTGATAGGCGTGTCTGCTGGGATGGCATCGGCATATCGTGGTAATCCATCCGTACAGGGCCCGAATTATTCGGTAGAGCGACATGAAGCGATGGCTAAGGTATTTGAAAACAATGACTACAATGGATGGAAGAGTCTTATGCAAGGAAGAGGGATGGCGACGCAGGTAGTCAACGAAGGCAATTTTGAACGATTCGCTGAGATGCATCAGCTAAACTTAGAGGGAAAAACCGATGAAGCTCAAAAGATTCGTCAGGAGCTCGGTCTGGGATTGGGCAATGGATCCGGGAATGGAATGCATGGAGTAGGCAGAGGTGGTCATATGAATCGTTAAGAATAGGTTTCTAGCGCATGAGCCACTACGGAAACTCGTAGTGGCTCTGTCTGGAATCTGTTACTATAGGAATATGCATGACGATAAAACAATTTCAGATGAAGACCTCGTTGAGAAAGTTCGATCAATCGATCAGGAGCTGTATGCGCTGATTGTGGATCGGTATCAAAACAAGCTTCTTCGTTATGCGATAAACCTGATAAAAGATGAGCATAAGGCTGCGGATGTAGTACAGGAATCATTTATTAAAGCTTTTGTTAATCTTCAAAACTTCCATACGACAAAAAGCTTTTCCAGTTGGATATATCGCATTGTTCATAACGAAGCGATGAATAGTGTGAAAAAATATCGAAAAGAAGTGCCTCTGTTGGAGAATGTGGATTTTTCAAGCGATGAAGATATTGAAAAGAATCTTGAGCGAAAAGAAATGATCGAGCAGGTGTCGCAATGCCTCGGGAAAATGACGCTATTGTATGCGGAACCGATCGAGCTTCATTATATTGAAGAAAAATCATACGAAGAAATAAGTGATATTTTACGAATTCCGATGGGTACGGTCGCCACACGCATCAACCGGGCAAAGCTATTAATGAAAACAATATGTCAATCGATTCAAAGGTAAATATGACGGAAAGCGTTATGTCTTCAATTAAGCAAGGGGGAGTGAAGATGAAATCAAGGTGGTATTTCGTGATAGGGTCGATCGCTCTTACGAGTGGACTTATCGGATTGATTATCCTCTCCGTGTTTTCGGTAAGTATCGTATCGTTTTCTCTACGATCTCATGGACCGATGGGAGCTATTCGCTACGAACAACTGCTTTCAAATTTTCCAATCGGCGCTCTTTTTATAGCAGTGTTTGGTATCGGATGCGGTGTCTGGTTGCTTAGAAAGTACGATTTTTCATATAAGAAAAACTTTCTCGCTATTATTGTGGGATTTATGGGGGCGATTCTTCTCGCTGGGTGGCTCATAGATTATAGCGGACTCGATAGGATGTGGATGCACAGGGGATCGATGAGACCATTCTACGAATCATATCAAGGACATATCCCATCGCAAGGATCTGGTTTTCGCATGATGCAAAACAGATAAGCGATACTCGATACTATATATAGTATGAGTGTGATCTTGCATTGATCACAAGATTTGCGCGAAGCATTTTTTATGTGATGGTTTATTCGCGCGAGGCGGGATTTTGTCGTGTCGTTGGAAATATGATATATTGAAAGCATAGAGGATAAGCACTAAAGGTACGAAAAAAATGGTGGACAATTTCATATAATGTGCAACACTATGCGACGAAGACAACTGTTTGCGAAGTGGGGGTTTTTTGGTAAGCATCCGAAACACTATCATATGACGGCGATCGTGCTGGCTCTGGTGGTTGCGAGTGCTGCCGTGGCGGCGATTACTTCGGCTGAAGACACAACATTCAGTTCAAGTACGACATCGTCCGGTACATCGACCCCGACTACTACGGCTGTGTCATGTTCTTATTCGTATGGAAGTTGGGGAGCGTGCCAGACGGATAGCAAACGGTACCGTTTCGTTACAGGTATTACTCCGAGCGGATGTCTTCAAACGCAAGCTCCGAATATCACGGAGTCATGCACATACATCGCACCGGTTACGTCAACGCCAACGCTGACTACCACTACTACTTCCTCAACACTTGCTCCGCAATGCGCCTATGCCTATTCCGGTTGGGGAGCGTGCCAGTCTGATAATACGCAATCACGCACACTCGCGTCATCATCTCCTTCGGGTTGCGAGCAGTACCTCAAACCTATTTTGAAGCAAAACTGTTTATACACTGCTTCAATCACGGCGCCGACTACGACAACACCGGCACCAACCACTGCCACCACCAGTTCCGTAACGTCAACAAACTCCACTTCCACCAACACTGCTTCTTCAACGCTTGCCCCGCAATGCGTCTATACCTATTCCGGTTGGGGAGCGTGTCAGTCCAATGGAAAACGGGTAAGAACAACGCTCTCAAAATCTCCGACGGGATGCCAAGCATATCTGTCTCCCGTTATTGAACAAAGTTGTATTTATGATACAGCAATCACACTGCCTGTCGCTTCAACAACATCGACACCAACACAAACTTCATCATCAACTCAAACTTCATCGACAACGAACGGTGCATCCGTGAGTCAGACGACGCAAAATACAAACAGCTCCACTGGAAATGTCACCCCGACATTTTCTTTTTCAAATGTGAGCAGTGGGATGATCATTCAGGGGAGTGTCGATATTCGAGGTGAGGTGCAGGGTGCGAAATCCGTGGAATTTTATCTTGTTCCGGTTGGATCCAATACGGACAAATATATCGGCGCGGGATCGAAGATTTCTGAAACGGGCTGGAGTTTCCAATTTGATTCGAAGGAATTTCCAAACGGCGAATCGTATCTTCGCGCAAACATAACAAATGCTTACGGTGCATACGGAAGCGAGAAACGAAAAGTGTACATTGTTAACAATAGTCAATCGATTACCGTAGCAACGACCGCAAATGACGGCTCTCAGACGTTTAAGCTCGACGATACTCTTGCGAGAACCATTTTGCAACAGGCGCAACAAGATATTCAAATACCGCAAGACGCGAATGTGGATACGACAACGCAGACCATCAGTCAGCAAAGAGCGCGTATAGTCGATTATTGCCAGTCGAATCCGCAATCGTGTTTTCCCGATCGCGACAGTGATCAGGACGGTTTGAGTGATATCGATGAAATTCGCTATGGTACGGATCCTCACAGTGCCGATACCGACCTTGATGGATTTAATGATGGTGATGAGGTGAAAAACGGTTTTGATCCGCTTAAATATTCCGCGGGAGACAAGAGCGACCGAGTCGTTTTTGAAAGTCCGAAGAATGCCGGTGTGGTCAAGAAAGATATTTATGAGGTGAGAAAGGTGGAAATGAAAGGAAACAGTGCGGGAGCAAATGTGTTGCACCTTACCGGCAAAGGGCTTCCGAACAGTTTCGTGACCATTTATGTGTACAGCGATCCGATTGTTTTGACAGTCAAGACTGATAGCGAAGGCAATTGGACGTATGATCTTGATAAAAATCTTGAGGACGGTCAGCATGAGGCGTATGTTGCCATCACCGACAATACCGGAAAGATAACGGCGAAGAGTGATCCGATCGCTTTCGTCAAGACAGCGCAAGCGGTGACGGTTATTCCTTCGGCACAGGGAGTGTCCGATGACGCAACGCTTCCGGTTATCAAACATCGAACGCAAAGAGACATCTTTTTTCTGATAACGATAGTTTTTGCTGCGCTTGCGGTCGCTTTGGCAACTATCGGATTGATCAAACACAGACGCATGGTAGCTCGGGGAGAAATAGTGCGCATAAATTAATTGAAATATGAAAAAACTTTTTATCAGCGGGTTTGAGTTTGTTCGGGAAAATCCGCGTATCATTTATTCCCTTGTTCTTCTCGTATTTGTTCCGGCGGCGTTTTTCTTTAACACGTACAGTTTGATTTCCGGTATGGAACAGGATATCGATCGCATCACGCAACGCAAAGCCATATTGACCGAAAAAATCATCAATGCGATCGCGTCTGAAAAAATGAGCGATTCGAAACTTTTGCAAAATACGCTTGACAGCATCATGAAAGACAGTAGAGATGAAATTTTGTCATTGGCTTTTTTGCGTTCCGAGAATGATGCCAGTCGATTTCGGGTCATCGCCTCAAGCGAACCTGAGACGATGGACCAGGTAACGGAGGATGTTCAATATATGTTGGCATGGAATCGCCCCGAAGGAATCGCATTTTTGGATAGCGATGAACGAGGTCGTTTTTGGCGAGTGACACGACTTTTGTATGACGATACAGGTACAATGAAGACGGGTCTTGTTACGATGACGTTTTCTTTGCGTGATTCGGATGCATTGATTGAAAGCACGGTAAATAATTCGTACGGTATTCTTATGGCGACGGTCATCATCGTGTTGCTTTTAGTGTCCAATCAAGCGCGTTTGTTTGGCAATGTGCTCGCTCTCAACAGGCTTAAAGAAGTGGATGTGATGAAGGATAATTTGGTATCTATGGCGAGTCACGAACTGCGTTCTCCATTAACGGCCATAAGGGGATATTTGGAATTGATTGAAGAAAAGAAAATAGGGTTTGATGAAGAAGCTCAACGATACTTTACCAATATCTCCATTTCCGTCGATCGCATCAATACGTTGGTAAATGATATGCTTGAAGTGTCCCGTCTTGAAGGGAATCGTGTTCCTTTGACGCTGACGGATTTTGATCCGCATCCGATCATCACACAGTCCGTCGAGGAAGCTCGTTCGCAGGCAATGCAAAAAGGATTGACATTGAACATCAAAAATGCAACACCGGGTATGATATATGCCGATCCGAATCGATTGTGTGAAATTTTGTCGAATCTTATCGGGAATGCTATCAAGTACACGCCGAAGGGAACGGTAAGTGTTAGTACGGACATCAAGAATGATCAATATCTGATCACGGTGGCGGACACAGGACTGGGTATTTCCGCCGAGGATCAGAAACAGCTTTTTCAAAAATTCGTACGTATTCAGAACGAGCAGACCCGATCGATTGCCGGAACCGGATTGGGATTGTGGATCACACTTGAACTTGTTCAAAAGATGGGCGGAACCATAACGCTTGAAAGTATCGAAGGCGTCGGATCGCATTTCACAGTTTCTTTGCCGTTAAGTGATAAGAGATAATCATGGAAAAAGAAAGACAAGAACAACAAAAAACGCTGAATGAAACATTGGAAAATCGATGGTATGCTTTGACGATGCAAGATATTTTGACACGTCTTTCGACCACTATGGCGGGATTGTCCGAACAAGAAGTTTTGTCGCGTCGAAAGCAACACGGCATCAATGCGTTCGAGCATAAGAAAAAACGAAATGGTTGGAAATTGTTTGTCGGTCAATTCAAAGATGCTCTTGCGATTATTTTGCTCGTAGCAGTGGGACTTTCGCTTGTATTCGGCGAGTTTCGAGATGCGAGTATTATCTTTCTCATCGTATTCATCAATGCTATTATCAGTTTTATTCAGGAATTCAAAGCGGAGCGGATTTTGGAACAGATGGAAAGCCTGGTCACGTCTCGGGCATTAGTTATTCGCAATGGTGAGAAAAAAGAGATCGATGCCGTCGATCTTGTGCAAGGGGATATGATCGCTGTCAATGCGGGATCGCGCGTACCGGCGGATGTTTGTATTGTGGAAAGTTATAGTTGCAAAGTGGACGGGTTTATTTTTAGCGGTGAATCGCGACCGGAAAAACGTGAGGCAAAAGTGATGCGAGACGAGGTGATTCCGATGAGTGATATTGAAAATATGTTGTTTATGGGTGAAAGCGTCGTGGCGGGTGAAGCGATCGGTGTGGTGGTGGCTATCGGCGCGCAGACGCAATTGGGGCGTTTGGCGCATTTGGTGACAGAAGCGGAGTCGGATAGTACACCGTTGCAGAAAAAAATGAAGATATTGGGTCGCAATGTGGCGTTGCTTGCGGTGGCTATCGGTGCGATGACGGTATTTGCAGGTCAACATTTCGGATTGTCTTGGTATGAGAATTTTTTGCTGGCATTGGCATTGGCAGTGTCTATTGTTCCGGAAGGATTGCCCGCGGCGATTTCTGTGGCATTGGCTTTGGGGATGAAGCGATTATTGAAACACAATGTGCTTGCCAAACGCTTGAGTGCGGTGGAAACACTTGGATCGGTGACGGTGATTTGCACGGATAAGACCGGCACCATCACGCGCAATGAATTAATGGTCACACATATTGCTACCAGTGGCGCTGTGTATGACGTGACCGGTGAAGGATATGATCCCGTCGGGAATTTTTTTGCGCACAACGAGGTGGTGAACAATCGTTCAATACCCAATGCCGAACTTTTGTTTCGTATCGGAACATTGTGTAATGATGCAAGTTTGGTGCGAGATGAAAATGGAAAATATCGTATTGCGGGTGATCCAACAGAGGGTGCGATACTGGTGGCGTCACGAAAATACAATGCCGATCCGAATTTTTTTATCACCGGCGAACATAAAAAAGCGGAACTGCCGTTCGCGTCCGAACGTATGAGGATGAGTGTTGTCTATCGCAATGCTCGCACACAGTCGTTTGTCAAAGGTTCTCCCGATGTTTTACTGGAACTTTCGACGCATCGGTTGGATGAAAACGGACAATTAATTATTTTTTCCGATGAAGCGAAGCAAGAAACCAAAAAAATGTATGACGGTTTTTCCAGGAAAGCGTTGCGTGTGCTTGCGTTTGCGTATCGCGATATGGAAAATATCGATCCTTCGCATTATTCCGAGGAAATGGAACGCGATCTCGTATGGGTAGGTATGATGGCGATGATTGATCCTCCACGCGCCGATGTTGCCACCGCGGTGGAAGATTGTCGCACGCTTGGAATACGGGTGGTGATGATCACGGGAGATTATGCGATCACTGCCGAAGCTATTGCCAAGCAGGCGCGACTGATCGACGATGTTCACCCTTATACGATTATGACCGGTCGGGATCTTTTGAATTTTTCCGATGATGAACTCTATGAAACGTTTCAAAATAAGGAAGTGATATTTGCTCGTATCGCTCCAGAACAAAAATTGAGATTGGCGACTATTTTTCAGGAGCATGGCGAAGTGGTAGCGATGACGGGTGATGGAGTGAATGATGCTCCGGCGCTTAAGCGTGCGGATATTGGTGTTGCGATGGGTATTATGGGAACAGATGTTTCCAAAGAAGCGGCGGATATGATTTTGCTGGATGATAATTTCGCCTCGATTGTGTATGGAGTGAAAGAGGGGCGAACTGTGTATTATAATCTGCGAAAATTCACACATTATGTTTTCACGTCCAATGTGAGTGAATTGCTGACGGTTCTTATGGGACTGCTTCTTCAAATTCCAGCCCCTTTGATTGCTGTTCAAATTTTGGCGATCGATTTGGGAACGGATATTTTACCGTCTTTCGCGCTTGGTCTGGATCCGGAGGACAAAGATTCGATACAAAAACATTCCAAACAAAGTCATCAAATTATTACGCTTCAGGGTGTGCGAAGATTACTCGTGTTAGGAGCAATTATGTCTGTCGGCGCCATTATAACATTCGTGTTTTCTTTATGGCGACACGGGTTTCGTTTCGGCGATACTCTTGCCACCGACAATCCTCTTTATTTGCAGGCGGCGACCGCGACGTATGTTGTGCTGGCAATCACGCAGATGGCGAATTTGTTGCAATCTCGAAGCGAAACACGTTCTTTTTTCAATGTCGGTATGTTTCGTAATATGTATATATGGGGTGCTATCCTTTTTTCCAGTACCCTTGTTTGGCTTTTTACTCACGTGGCATTTTTTCAGACCTCTTTGCATATGGTGCCGATCGATGCTACGGATTGGGCGTTGGTTCTCTTTTTTACCGGGGTTGTGTTTGTGTATGAGGAATGGCGTAAGAAGCGATTATCTGTCATACTGTAACAGAGTTGTTTCTGTTTATTTTGTTAAGTCTAACATTCTCTTGATATGTTTTGGAAAAAAAATATTTCCCAATGGTTGATGTTTTCCGTATTTGTCGCGATTTCTGTTTTTTTTGTCGTGGCTATTCCGCGGACTTTGGCGGATAATAAAGTGACCATCGAGGTTTTGGAGCGCGCGGATTGTACGCATTGTCAAAATGAGCAGGCGTTTTTGAATGATTTACAGAAACAGCGAAGTGACATCGATGTGAATTTTCTCGATATCGCCGATGCAAAAAATCTAGAATTGTTTCAGCAGGTGGCAAGCAAGGCTGATTTGTCGCAGTCAACACCGATCACTATCGTGGGAATGAGTATTATACAAGGTTTTAACACACCGGAGACGACCGGAAAGACTCTTGAGAATTTGATTCAAAAAAATATCAATATTTCAGTACAAGGATTCGACGCGTATTTGAAAGCGGATAAGGCAACTATCGATGAAGCACGACAAGATGGAGCGACGTGTGCTGACGGGACGATATGTTCTCCGGATAAGCCGACGCTATTGGTCAGTGTTCCTTTTATGGGAACAGTAGATGTGGCGAAGTACTCTTTGATAGCTTTGTCTTCGGTACTTGGTTTACTGGATGGATTCAATCCGTGCGCCATGTGGGTATTGGTGACGTTTCTGATCGTGTTAATGCAGATCGGATCAAGAAAAAAGATGTTTGCGATAGCGGGAATTTTTATACTGGCCGAGTCTATCATGTACTATCTTATTTTGAACGTGTGGTTTAAGACGTGGAACTTTATCGGATTGGATCGGATTGTAACACCTATTATCGGAGGATTGGCGATAGCGGGAGGTATATTTTTTCTCTACGAATGGTTCAAGTCACTCAAAACAGAAATGGCGTGTCAGATCATCGATATGGAAAATCGATCAAAAATTGTCAAAAAAATCAAAGCTTTTTCCGAAGCGCCACTCACGATTGTTTCCGCGTTGGGCATTATGGGGCTGGCGTTTTCGGTCAATATCATAGAATTTGCCTGCTCAATCGGTTATCCGCAAGCGTTTACCAAAATCATTCAGATCAATGATTTGGGATTCTGGCAGACGCAGTGGTATATGGCGGTGTATATTTTCTTCTATATGATTGATGACCTACTTGTGTTCGGTTTGGCTTTGTGGGGATTCGACAAAATGCACCTCACGCAAGGATTTTCCAAATGGTCGGCGCTGATCGGCGGTGTGGCTATGCTTGTGTTGGGGTACTTACTTATCTTCGCTCCGGAAATTTTGAAGAGTTTGAGTTAATGTATGATTATAAAAAGCGCACAATTTATCAAGGGTATCATCGGGACGGCGGATGTTTCCGGCGATATGAAAAAACCCACGTTCGCTTTTGTGGGACGTTCCAATGTTGGTAAATCAAGCGTTATCAATTCCTTAGTGAATCGCAAAGATCTCGTGCGTTCGAGCTCGACTCCGGGACGCACGCAACAGATCAACTATTTTCTTATCAACGACGCATTTTATTTTGCCGATCTTCCGGGGTATGGGTATGCCAAGATACCGCAAAAACAAAGAGAAAAAATACGGAAACTGCTTGCGTGGTATTTAGGCTCCACTGAGGTGAAGATTGATGCTGTGGTACTTATTATCGATGTCAATATCGGTCTCAAAGAAAGTGATTTTGATATTTTGGAGCTGTTGCACGGTATTGGAAGAAAAGTAATTCTTGTTGCCAATAAAGCTGATAAATCCGGAAAGAACGCGGTACACAAACAAATCAGTCTTATCAAACAAGTAGTGGGCGCGTGCGAGTTGGTATCGTATTCCGCCAAAACAAAACAAGGACGCGAAGAGCTTTTGGCTTTGATGGAAGATCTTGTTTCGTGATGTATTTATTGGAGTGAACGATATATCATGACGTATAATTTTTTTAAAAATATGGTATACTGAAAAAAGGTGTTAAGTTGTTATATAAAATAAAAAATATGAAGAAACAGCGCAAATATACAGCTATCGTGGCGGGAATGATGTTAATCGCGTTTGGAGTGTATGAGAAAGCGCCTTTGACGCATACGTTTTTGTCATACGCGCAGGCGAGTGATGAAGAGGATGTCGCATCGTCGAATGAGGAAGATGAAGATAATAATGATTCTCAGAATAAGGAATCTGACAAAAAAGCCGAAGAAATAAAAAAGGAGTCGATCAAGAAGGCGGAGGAGATTAGGAGAGAATCGACTAAAAAAGCGGAGGAGATAAAAAGAGAATCAACGAAAAAATCTTTTGAAACAGAAAGGGAAGCTACTAAGCGAAAAGCGGAACTTTTAAAAAAGACACTGGAGCGTTCTATATCTGATGATAATGATATTGACGATGATACCAATGAATTGGATGACGAAAAGGATGATGTTAATGAAGATAGTTTGGAAAATGATACCGAAGGAGATGATATCAATGAAGAAGCTGAAAAGAGTGCCGATCGTTTGAAACATGTCGCTGAAAAAATCGCGGAAGCTGAACAATATATACTTGAGCAACAAAGTGAAGGAAAGAATGTAACGATCGCTTTGGAGAGATTGTCTCAAGCAAAGAATATGTTTAATACGGCCGGTGTATCGCTCCCGGGAAGTGAAAATCATGCGTCCGAAGATCTCGTGAAAGAAGCTCTCAAATTGACGCACATAGCAAGAGAGGATGATGTTCATGATATCAATGACGTTGATAAATTTGTAAAAAAAGCCTCTGAACGCATTGATCAAGCAACTAAAAAGTTGTCTCAATTGGCAACCGCAGGAGGTGATACGAAGCTGTATCAGGCGATGATTGATATGGCAAATGCAGATCTTAAGAGTGCTAAGGATATGATTCTGAAAGGTTCTCTTTTAGACGGCGCCACCTTGGCTCAAAAGGCGGAAAGTGAAGCGAAGTCTGCAAAAAAAGCTATTGAATCTGCGTTGCTTGCACTCGGATTTGATGACGATGAGTTGTCCGGTGATCACAAGAGTGTTGTCGCCAAAGCAGTGGAGGATTTGCTTTTCGTCGCGAATGTTGAAGGTGAAAACGGTATTGGGAAAAAAGTTCGTGAAATCGCTCGCGATCAGAGAGATTCTGCCGACACAGTAGACTCATTGATTGATGATGCTCAATCGCGAAGCAAATTTTCTGAATTTATACTTGGGCCGAAGTATAAGGATTTAGTTGCCATTCAAAAACAAGTTACTGATAACGCGACACGTATTCAATCTTTGATACAAGTAAAAAATCAATTGACTGATACTGACTTGCAACAAGTAGTACAGGAACATATTGATGCATTGAATGAAGAAAACACCAAATTACAGAGCTTTGTTTCCGGAAAGGAGACTCATAAGGGTGTGTTTGGATGGGTTTTTCGTTTACTTCAATAGACTTTTATAGACAGACTATACAGTCTAAAAAAAGAGCTCCTGTAAGGAGCTCTTTTTATGCACTATGATAGAAACTATTTTTTCTTGATAAGGTCGATGCTTTTGACAGTGATATCTTCGAGGGGGTGATCGTTGTCGTTCACTTTCGCGTTTTCAATGGCGCTGACGATGTCCATTCCTTTGGTGACCTCGCCGAAATTCGTGTGTTTGCCGTCGAGCCATGGAGTGGCGTCGGCGGTGACGATGAAAAATTGCGATCCATTGGTATCGGGTCCGGAATTCGCCATCGCAAGCGAACCCTTCACGAGGGGATGATTATTAAATTCATCGGCAAAAGAATATCCGGGATCTCCTGTGCCGTCATTGGACCAATCTGCGTCTTTGGAGTTTGGGTCGCCACCTTGAATCATAAAATCTTTGATCACACGGTGAAAACGCGTGCCGTCATAGAATTTCTCATCGGCAAGTTTGAGGAAATTGTTGACCGTGATAGGA
>Ga0172379_10006677_pt1 | contig 15320 bp, 14 predicted proteins | sample GrowelOW334metaG_FD_119756 | JGI IMG/M metagenome (GOLD analysis project Ga0172379, IMG submission 119756) | Groundwater microbial communities from an aquifer near a municipal landfill in Southern Ontario, Canada - Groundwater well OW334 metaG | ecosystem: Environmental > Aquatic > Deep...
AGGATTCATACTTTGACACTCGGTCAAAAAAATGGTATTATTGATTCGTACCCAACAGACGTTCCTTCCAAACACCTCACAGGGAAGTTTTCCGAAGACCCGAACAATGCGCCCCACGCATTGATCAATGATTTTCGGAAAATATCCCGCTTCTCTACTGTTCTGATTGAGTTCGAATGCTCATTGCAAACATCTATGGTTCGTCCGCATGAATATCGGCCTATTACTGGCTGAGCGTGGACAAAACCGAAGCATGGTAGAGGAGAACACTCACGGGAGCAACGCTTCATGTCGATTCGGGCGTCGAGTTTTGGACCATATACCTATGATCCAGGACCCGATGCCCGCAAGGGCTGGCGTGGCCCCGAAAGGGGCCGCACCTAATTTCTTCTAATGAGGTGACGGCCTCCTTTTATTTTTCTGATTGCTATTTCGCGTTCCGGCTGATACCCTTCTAGTATTCTTAGCCTTCTCCTATGGATCCGAAAACAATCGCAGATATCAAACAATTACTCCTCAACGAGAGAAAACGCATCGAGGACGAGCTTTCAAAATTTACACATAGAAACACGAAGTCAGAGGAGCCGAAGGTTGATGTTGAATTTAAGGATATCGGCAACGAAGAAGGAGATAATGCGGCAGAAGTTGCTCAATTTAGTGACAATCTGTCATTAGAAGATGAGCTTGAAAAGGTTCTGAGGGACATTATAGGAGCCTTGGCAATGATCGAGGCTGGAACGTACGGAACCTGCAAATACTGCAAACAGCCGATTGACGAGCGACGGTTAGTCGCGCGTCCCACATCGTCCTCATGTATCCAATGCAAAAAAACTCTGACGCAGGAAGTTTGAAGACGAATCAGTCCTATCTTTGGCTACTGCCAGTCGCGACTGCCGTTGTTCTGATAGATGAGGTAACGAAATGGTGGGCTTTAGGACATCTTCCGGACGAATCTGCAGCCGATACGTCAGGCATAATGACGTTCGCGATCCATCGGAATATGGGCATCGCGTTCGATATTCCCTTCAGGATGCCGCTGATTATCGTCATTTCAATACTCATCGGTCTCGCGCTTCTCTGGGTTTCCTACCGAAATTTTCGTCTGCGGCCTGTCATTTCGATCTCCGCGCTCATGATCGTCATCGGAGCGCTTGGAAACCTATACGACCGCATGGCATACGGTTTTACCGTCGACTATATCATTCTGTTTTCCAGGTCAGCGATCAACGTTTCAGACATCGTCATCGTGGTTGGGGTCGTGGCGCTCCTGCAGACGAGCCGGGTTCGGGCAGCAACATTGACAAACGTGTCGGATTGAGGTAATCTGCAAACATAAGACATATGAAATCCCCGCACGTGCGGGGATTTTTATGTCACATATCACGTCAGCTGCAATTCTCGGAATCGATGCGGAACCAATCTTTGTCGAGACGGACGTTTCTCAAGGAATCGGATGTTTCAACATCGTTGGTTTGCCGGACACGGCCGTAAAGGAGGCGAGGGAACGTATCCGTTCCTCGATTCGCAACTCAGGTTTTGAGTTTCCGCGCCATCGAGTTACGGTTAACCTGGCGCCAGCGGATATTAAGAAGCAAGGACCAGTCTACGACCTGCCTGTTGCCCTTTCCTTGCTCCAGTCACGCGGTGTGATTAGTGCAAACGCTGCGAACGACGTGCTGACTATTGGCGAGCTCGCACTCGACGGGGGAGTTCGTCCGGTAAACGGATCGTTGACTGCAGCGCTTATGGCTGCAAAACGTGGATATCGAGGAATCCTCGTTCCAGAGGAAAACTCCGCGGAAGCCGCCGCGGTTCCAGGTCTCGCCGTGTATGCAGTCCGGTCGCTTCATGAGGCTGTCGAACATCTCAACGGAACGAAATCGATCGAACCAGCCGTTCATATACCAGCCAAGCCGCAAGAAACAGCAGATAGGTTTCCTATCAACTTTCGAGATATCAAAGGACAAATGCACGCGAAGCGCGGACTTGAAATCGCGGCTGCAGGAGCGCACAACGTCCTACTCAAAGGACCCCCAGGAACAGGGAAAACTCTCCTAGCCCGCGCCATGCCATCCATCCTGCCGCCACTTTCTGCGGACGAGTCACTTGAAGTCACATCCATTGCCTCCATCGCCGGCGCACTACCACGAGGACACGGTCTAGTCACGATCCGACCGTTTCGCTCCCCACACCACTCTTGCTCGGCAGTATCGCTCGTCGGCGGCGGCGCCTGGCCGCGCCCCGGAGAAGTCAGTCTTGCTCATCGAGGTGTCTTGTTCCTCGACGAGCTGCCAGAGTTCTCGAGACACGTGCTCGAACACCTACGTCAGCCGCTTGAGGACGGGGAAGTCACGGTCTCGCGCGCGGCCGCGACGCTCCGTTTTCCGTCGCGATTCCTGCTTGTCGCGGCCATGAATCCGTGTCCGTGCGGCTTCGCGACAGATCCAAAACGGACCTGCGTTTGTTCAGCCCGTTCTGTATCGGTCTACAAAAAGCGCATCAGCGGTCCGTTATTAGACCGCTTCGATCTTGTCATTGAGGTCCCAAACCTCGACACAGCCACGCTCATTTCCGACGCAACATCCGAGCCGTCGTCGAACATCCGCGCGCGCGTCGAATGCGCCAGACAAACGCAATCCGAACGGCTAGCAGGCACACGTCTTGTTACGAACGCCGAAATTCCAGTATCGCGAATTCGCGAACTTTGCGCGACGGACGAATCCGGAAAACGTCTCCTCGAACGCGCACTCGACGCGCAATCCCTCTCACCACGAGGATACGGACGCGTCCTCAAGGTCGCACGAACGATCGCGGATCTAGATACATCCGATGCGATTCGCCAAGAACACATCGCCGAAGCACTGAGATACCGACTTTCAGATCAATGAACCCAGCCAAATCGTCGTAACTATTTTCGAAGCCAAAGCCATGATACGGCGAGCCCGACGATCCAAAGCGCGGCAATCGCGTCGAGGAGGCGCATGCGCGAATGAAATTCTTCCCAGTCCGACCAACCTCCGTATTTCCATGACCACCTGCGACCAAAAAACAGACAAGTGAAGAGAACAACGAATCCGACGATGGGGACAAGCGAGAGGAGAAACCACACATACAATCGCGCGCCGAACGTCCATCCTTGGGTGAACAATAACGCGCCAAGCGATGGTCCTCGCAAGAACTTCGCGCGAACCATCTCGTCTGGCTCAAGGACGAGTCTGAATCCGCAGCCATCGCACTGCTCGTTCCAGGCATCAACATTGGCCTTGCATGATTTGCAGGTGGTGTTCATACGATTAAAGTATATCGGGTCGGAAAATTAAAAGATACAAGAAACAAAATCTTGGATTTGTCTCCTGTATCTTATAATTTTCTACCTCACGAAATTCAACGGATTCTGAAACTTTCCGTTTATGATCACCTCGAAGTGCAAGTGAGTTCCCGTTGAAATACCCGTTGTTCCACACAATCCCAGTGCTTGTCCTGCTGCTACAGCTTCCCCTGGCGAGACATAAATCTTTGCATGGTGCCCGTACCTGGTAACAACCCCGTCACCATGGTCGACTTCAACCGTATTTCCGTACCCGTTTCTCCAGCCAGCATAAATGACGACGCCTGCGGAAGCTGCATAATTATCTTGACTATACCCGCAATCAACGTCCAATCCAGTGTGACGCCAGCCAAATTTTTGAGTAATGACGTGCCATGCACTTGGCCAGACCCATGCGCCATCCGTTTCGCCGGATCCCTTGGGCGCGACAAACGGAGTCCATTTTGACGTAGCACCTGAGGATGACTTTCCAGAAAACAACGTAGAAAGTGGAGCCGTGGAACGCTTTACCACTGGAGCTGGAGGGACGCCGCCAGGGACCATCAGGCTATCGCCGACATGCAAGTTGTCCGCACTTCCCAATTTGTTGAAGGCGACGATTTGATCCGCGTCCGCGCCGTACGTGCGCGCAATCTTAGAAATAGTATCTCCGTTTTTCACCGCATAAAGTACGCCGTCAACAGGCGGAATGGAAAGCGATTGCCCGGGCCGGATGGTGCTGCGGAACGTAAGATTGTTGGCCCAGAGTACGGAACTCAAACTAAGGCCGAAACGGTCCGCGATGCCGCCAAGCGTGTCACCGTCTTGTACCGAATAGGATTCCACGGCATCGCGCGCGGCAACGGAAGCGGATCCGGATGTAAGAGTCGGGGAAGAAACAGAACCACCGACGGTTGTGGTCACGTAACCGTTCCCCTCATAGGCAAAATCCAGATGCTCTGATGGATCGATCGCGAAATCATCCATGTAGGAAGACGGCTTATCTGGCATGCCGACGACATCATCAGCCGATACCACCTCAACAGATGACGCATTGTCCTGCGCAATAAGCGCGTACAGCATGGTCTGTGAACCAAACGTTTCCGCGCGAACCTGAGTCTCGGACAAGTTCGCGGACGAGGCTACTGCCGCAATGGCAATAACGGCCGCGTGCACCGCATACCTGTTAGAAACGAGATAGAGTACTCGATGCTTGGCAGGAAGCAGAATTTTGGATATCTGCCTTTGGACGAAAAAAATGAGACGATACGTCGGCACCCCAACCGTGCGGACCAAAAACCGCCCGAGGGACCAAAATGGCCTTGTGACAGGACGGACAATCGCCATTCCATGCCGCTTGACCAGAATCAGTCCGCGCAGGGCGGAAAGCAGAATCTTCACGAAAAATTGTTTTGCACCAAATGCTATATGAACTCCCAATATCCTGCTGGAGACCCTCCCGTCTGAAAACGTCCGTTACTGGGACACCCTCCGCAGGAATGAATAGCCCAGGAAAGCTATCACAACCCTCTCTCCATGTCAATCATTTTGCCTTAAAAATTAGCTTTGTTTAGCTAATTTTGAATGTCCGATATCCGAGCCTGTGCGCCTCGCACGGCCCATAAAGGTTTATCGCGTCCCGATGGACTTTCGTTGCATAGCCCTTATGAATCTCAAACCTATATTGAGGAAAATCAGCCCCTAGTTTCATCAAAATTCGATCCCTCGTTACCTTTGCGACCACGGACGCGGCCGCGATGGACTTCACGAGAGCATCACCGTGAATGATGCCACGCTGGGGGATCGCAAGATCCGGTATCGTCCAGGCGTCCACAAGCGCATAGTCAGTCTGGACGATCCCCTCGACCGCCCGTCTCATCGCAAGCAGATTTGCCGGACGAAGGCCAAGACGCGCGATTTCCTCAACCGAAACCGATCCAACAGCCCAGCGCACTGCCCGCTCGATGATCAGGTCGTAGAGTCCGTCTCTTCGTGACGGACTCAAAAGCTTGGAGTCATTCAAGCTCCCGAGCCTTGAATCAAAGGGCAAGATCACAGCCGCAGCGACGAGTGGTCCTGCCAAAGCACCGCACCCAGCTTCATCAACTCCAACCACAGCCCGAAACCCTCGAGCTGCCAACTCACGTTCAACCAAAAATGTCGGCTTCGAATTCATGCGATTCAAGTATACCGCAACCCTGTTTGATTGACCTTTCCCTATATTTTCCCTAAACTAGGCTCACTATGAATCCAATCCTCACCTCTGCCATCGGCGCGGCAATCCTTGCCCTCGCCTACGGCGCGTACCTCACGCAGTGGATCCTTAAGCAGCCGTCCGGCGACGGTAAGATGAAGGGAATTTCCCTTGCCATCCAGGAAGGCGCGAATGCCTACATGGCTCGGCAGTACAAGATGGTCGCCATTATCGGCGGCATCATCTTCGTTCTTCTCGGCGCGGTTCTCGACTGGGAGATCGCTGCCGGATTCGCCGTCGGAGCCGTCTGTTCGGCCTTGGCTGGAATCATCGGCATGTCTGTCTCGGTTCGCACGAACGTGCGCACAACCGAGGCTGCCAAGTCCGGACTCGAGAAGGCGCTTGGCATGGCCTTCAAGGGTGGTTCGGTAACCGGCCTGTTCGTGGTTGGCCTCGGATTACTCGCGGTTGCAGGCTTTTACGCCGTAACCGGCTCGACGCACGGGCTGATCGGACTCGGGTTCGGAGGCTCGCTTATCTCGGTCTTTGCACGCCTTGGAGGCGGCATCTTCACCAAGGCGGCTGACGTGGGTGCGGACTTGGTTGGAAAAACCGAAGCGGGAATTCCTGAGGACGATCCGCGCAACCCGGCCGTAATTGCCGACAACGTGGGCGACAATGTGGGCGACTGCGCCGGCATGGCGGCCGACCTGTTCGAGACCTATGCCGTGACGACTGTCGCTGCCATGGTGCTCGGCACACTCCTCTATCCGAACTCAGATGGTATCGTCCTGTATCCGCTCGCGCTCGGCGCGGTCGCCATCGTCGCGTCGATCCTCGGGTCGTTCGCGGTCCGGCTGGGTAAGTCGAAGAACATCATGGGCGCGCTATACAAGGGCCTGGCTGCCGCCGGCATCCTTGCGGCCGTGGGATTCTGGTTCGTCACCAATTACTTCAACAAGCTAAGCGTCGACGGGATCGCCGGCACAGACGTGTTCTCCTGCACCCTCGTCGGGCTCGCCATCACCGGCGCCCTCATCTGGATCACAGAGTTTTACACCGGAACGAAGTACGGCCCGGTAAAGAGACTCGCAGAGGCATCGCAGACAGGCCACGGCACCAACATCATCGCCGGCCTGGCGCTCTCGATGAAATCAACGGCCCTCCCAGTGCTGGTCATTGTCGCGGGCATCATCCTTTCCTACGGGTTCGACGGTCTCTATGGCATCGCCGTCGCGGCTATGGCCATGCTCTCGCTCACGGGCATCATCGTGGCGATCGACGCTTATGGCCCGATCACGGACAACGCCGGCGGCATTGCCGAAATGGCCGAGCTCCCAGAATCGGTCCGTGACGTCACCGACCCGCTCGACGCGGTAGGGAACACCACGAAGGCTGTCACCAAGGCCTATGCCATTGGTTCGGCCGGACTCGCAACGCTTGTGCTCTTCGGAGACTTCGTGCACTCGGTCAAGGCTGCCGGAGGACACATGAACCTCAACCTCTCGAATCCGAACGTCATTGTCGGACTCTTCCTCGGAGGTATCGTCACCTACTTGTTCGCGGCCATGGCCATGGAGGACGTGGGTAAGGCCGCCGGTTCCGTCGTCGAGGAAGTACGACGTCAATTCCGCGAAATCCCGGGCATCATGGAAGGCACGGGCAAGCCGGATTACGGCCGTGCGGTCGACATTGTCACCAAGGAAGCGATCCGCAAGATGGTCGCTCCATCACTTCTCGCCGTGCTCGCCCCGATCGTCGTAGGATTCATCCTCGGCGTTGACGCGCTCGGCGGCCTGCTCATCGGCTCCATCGTCACCGGCATCTTCGTCGCGATCTCCATGACCACGGGCGGCGGCGCCTGGGACAACGCGAAGAAGTTCATTGAGGCCGGCAACTACGGCGGCAAGGGCTCCGACGCCCACAAGGCTGCCGTGACCGGCGACACGGTCGGCGACCCGTACAAGGACACGGCTGGCCCTGCCATCAACCCGATGATCAAGATCCTGAACATCGTGGCCCTGCTCATCGCCGCGCTCATCGTCTAATCATAGGCGAGGTCCCTGCACCCCGCCGAGAAACCCCGTCCAAACAATGGACGGGGTTTTCGATTGACAAAATGGCGATTTTCGACTACTTTTCTTGTCCGCGCATGTCCGCGGATCACCTCCCGAGGAGAAGACGATGAAATACGTTCCTTTCGACCTGAACGGTTGGGACTACTCCCAACCCCGATCTGCCTTCGTGGAATCCCACGGCGGAAAAGCTTTCGGCCTCATGCTGTGCGAACACCTCACGCTTGGCAGCCGGTTCTTCCGGGTGCCTCCATGGTTCATGATGAACCAGGACAACGCTTCGATTGCGGACGAGACCAACACCTGGATCCGCGACGAATGGCTTGCAGCGCATCGTTCGACGCTTGTCATTATCCGCAGCTCCGGCCACGATGAAGACTGGCATGACGGACGCAGCGGAGTCGATCGAAGCAACTGCGGGAGTGGACATCCCTTAGTGATAAAGACCTACCTTCGAGTACGGATCAATGAGGGCAACCTGCCCCTCGTTGTCCAATCGTTCGAAGACGGCTACGGCTGCGTCATCGACGTGGGCTGGAGCTGGATCCTTGGCAAGCCAGTGGTGCGGTTTGCCATAGGCAACACGACGACGGTCGGAAAAAACACAGGCTACACGTCCGCAACCTGGGACAACGAAGCACGTTTCGGCCTGTACGACGCAGAAACCAACGAGCCGATCATCCCGCTTGAGGACCCGAAGCTTTCGCCCATTATCCCCGAACTCGTTCGCGAGCTCGTCGCAAGCCTCCGCCGGATCGGAATCGACTATGGAGTCCAACTCGAGGCAGTGGTCCATCCGCACCATCCGGAGAAGTGGCATCTCGTCCAACTCCGGCCGACTCCAGCCGCCATGCACGGAATCACGTCGCCGCTGCCGCGGGACGGACGGCTCATGATGGCCTCCTGCCGCGTGAGCAAGCCCGGACTCTGCGAGGGCGAGACGATCATCCTGAGTGATCGCGACAATGACATCTCCGTCCAAGACCTTGCGTATGAGATCGCTCGCATCGAGGGGACACAATATGACCGTAGTGTCGACGATGAACCGGAGCGCGCACTGCTCTCGGGAAAAATCGTTCTTTGGGACGACAGGTCTTTCCCGAAGCCGGAATGGAGCGTCTACCGTGCGCTCGGTATCGCAAGGCTCGGAGCGATCGGCCAAGTGATGGTTTTCCCTCTGGTGAACTCAAGCCATGGCACATCCCTGGACATGACGAGCTTCGACCCGCTGTATGCCAGCAAGGAAACCGCGGCAAAGACCGCGAGCATCCTGTTTGGCACGCCGGGAAACTCCGGATACCTTCGGTCCTACTGGCCACGCGGTGAGTGGCCAACCTCGCCTGTTCGCCTGTGCATCGCGAGCGACGGGATCTACGGCGAGATTCGGCTTCCCTAGTCGACCGCTCGGTCGGCTTTTTTCGTCCATCTCATGCGACAATGTAGCGTATACTTTTATCATTATGCCTGACATCGTGCTCATCCACGGCTTCGCAACCGGACTCAATGTCTCGGTCATTCGACGCGCAAAGGGAACGGACGCGGGGTTTCGTGGGTTTCGCAAACTCATCGGCCGCGGCATCGCGAAGGCATTTCGATGGGATGTGCCGGAGCACATCTCGTTCCCGAAAGCCTTTTCGCCATCCACCTACCTTGGCGTTTATCGGCGCGAGATGAATGCCGCGCAGGACAAGAAAACACACCCAGCACTCGAGACGTTTCTTCACGACGAACAACCGCGTGTGATCGTCTGTCATTCGATGGGTTGCTCGCTGCTGCTTTCATACCTTGTCCAACGACCGCTTCCAGCGTCCGTCCGTCATATCGTCTTCGTACAAGCCGACGTATCGGTCTCGACAAGCCTACCCAAACCGCATGGAGTAATCTGGCACAACCTCTACTGCCCATGGGATCCGACCCTGCTATTGTCCGCGATTCTGCACCACGACATACGCGCAGGCCTGGCCAGGATCAAAAGCCAAAATACACAAAACCGGTTCACCCCGCTCTTCGGCTGGAACCCGCATACCTCCTCTATACGCAGCCAAAAAATCGCCAACTGGACAACGACTTTGGATTGACACGGAAGCTGTTCTCGCCATATCATGCGGCGTCGCTCAGCACAGGAGAAACGACATGGGAATCATGAACTTCGTGGTGGAAAACTGGTGGATGGTGATTATAGCCATCCTTGTCCTGGCAATCGTGGGATGGGTTCTCTGCGGCATGACCGGGCTCGGGGTAGAAAGCACCCCCGAGTACGAGGAGGCAGTGCGTCTCCTCCGTTCTATCGACAAACATATGTCCACAAGGGTCTGGGACGATGTCGTGGACACGGCGCACGGTCTGGTAGAGGACAGACTGGTCGCGCTTCTCCGCATCCGAAAGGAAAACGGACCAAACAAGGAGGATCCAGCAGTCAAAGCAGGCATCACCGACATCCTCGCGACGCTCCGGGAAATCAGAAAATCGGCTGGAAGCGGGATTGAACCGGATCCCCAGGCAGTCGTGGACATCCTCCGCCGCGTCGAAGAATGTACGGAGCGAGTGGACGGAACCCTCGAGGTCTACCGGACGCCAGAGGTTGCGGACGAAGACGAGGATGGAAACGAGGAGTAACACGGCTCGGCCATGACTGGCTGGGCTTTTTCATTTGATTTGCTCAATAAATGAGCAGAAATGGTTGACGAAGACGCGAATAGCTGGTACACCGATTGTCCGATCGATCCTTGATCGGCCTGGAGGAATCATGACGAAAGCTGCCTGGACTGGATCGCCGTTCATGAACCAGCGCAACCGGACGACATGCGACTGGAGAAGTGGGGTTGTGAACCATGATATTCTGCTTGATGACGCCTTCATCTTGCTGAGCCAAGGCAACCCTGGCACGTGGAAGTGCTGCGTCATTCACACAGGAGAAAGGGGCGATAGGGCAGTCGTGATTGGATTGGTGTCTCCGGATGTGTTCTTCGTCATCAAGGATACACTGATCCGGTTCACTGCCTGGGATTTTGCGACGGCATCCGTCGGGTCGACCGGCTGGCGCGTCGCATACTTCTTCAAGGTCGACCTGACCAAGATGACCTTCAGCGTCGACAGGATCGACGTTGCTCCCGACCAAGACGACGGCTCCGAGCCGCCACCGCTGCCCGCATAACCGCGGGTTTTTTCGTATTCGAGCGTTGACTCCTGGATAAATCACTGGTATGTTCCTCCTCCGGCAACAGGCATCAAGCCGCCGGAAATGCTCATTGGAGGATGGACGATGCCACCGACAAATGCGAAGCAACGAAGGGAAAAAAAGCGCCGGAACCGTCAGCAAAAACAGGAACCAGCGCTGGTCCCGACATCACCCGTCGAGGAGACTATGCAAGTTGTCGACGATCTCCATGACGGCGATCACCCGGATGAGGAAGGTCTCGACGAGACGGACGGTGATCGTGATCCAGCGGAGCCTTTGGACCTCAGGGCCGGACAACAGTCCAGTCATGCGGAATGCATCGGCGAATGGGAGAAAATTGAACCGCTTGCCAACGGTCTCGGAGGCCTCTCGATTCGTAGGCTTGCGGACGCGATTCGCTTCGGCGATGTCGCGGTCTCGCTTGCGGAGGATGATGGCAAGGCTTTCGACCTCTTCGTCGCGCGACACGGCAAGATCCGCACGGCGCTCGCGCTGGTCGACAGGGAACTGAGCCAGACGCAAGTCGCTCCTGAGGCCTTGGTCGCAAAAGCGATCCAGGACTTCGTGAGTCGTGCGCTCGATCGTGAGCTGACCGCTGAGATCCTTCGGCTCCCGGACGAAATTCGTCGTGCTGTGGTCGAATTTCGCGGGGCTCGGACGCGACGATCCGCGATGGTCAGGTCGCACGCCGAAGCGTGTCGGCATCTCGAGGGCCTAGACATCAAGCTCGACGAGGCCGAGACCGATGTACGCCAGAACGAGCGGCTGCCCACATCTGAAAGCATCTATTCCTTCCGTGAACTGGTCGCCAGTTGCAGAGATCGTCTCGAATCGCTGACACAGATCGAAACGAATCTTCGTCAGGTCAACGACCGGCTCCAAGAACACCAAGCTGCCTACCTTGGACTATGCAGCCGGTCGAGCAGGGCGATCACGGCCGTCGAACAGGTGCGCGCCGCAGCGAACATGCTTGGGATTCTGCTTTTGGAACCCATCGCGAACCAAATGGAGAGAGCGATCCGCGCCTTGTCAGAAACCCAGACGACGTACAACGAAGAGATGGCCGCATCGTTCGGCCTGCCGGACCGGAGCGCGCCCGTGCACCGCCTTGAGTCAGGACTCGCAAGCCGGGAATACCTGCTCACGTCCCTGTCCCGCCCGCGTGCGCAAAGCGTGTTCGTCAATCCGCCAGCAGACCGCGAAGAGGAAATTCGCCACCTCGTACTCCTCGCCCTTGCCATCACCTGCAGGTGGCAACGCATGCGCGACAAGGAGACGGACAAACCCAGAGGCCGTGGATTCAACACGACCATCGACGTACTCCTGCGCCGTGGCTGTCTGCTCGAAGAGGAAAGGGAACAGGCAGTGAACCTCACGAAGAACGAACTCTCGACGGAATGGCGACAGAACTACTTTGACCACGCCGCACGAGGACCTCGAATACACCTCTACTGCCCGAACACGATGGGTTACGAGCTCGCAGAGAAACTCGTCGCTAAGCTCGTTGATCGTCCTGCGTTCGAGGATGGAATCCGACTGGCTCTCAAGAACCACGACGACGAGTTCTACGCAAAACGCGCGGAACACAAAAAGGCCGCGGCGTCCTGATCCAAACCCCAGGAACCACCAACACTCCGGTCCAGCCATCCTGGACCGGTTTTTCGTCCAAAGCTTAGCTTTGGCAAATCGCCCATAAGCGACCCCGCGGCTGATCGATTCTCCAATGTTTTCCACAAATCAGGTCCAAAAACATGCTGACGCTTAGCTTTGAAAACGAAACGAAAAAGATCCCCAGGGGGGATCAGGTGGACGGGTTCGTGGTGGCCGTGGCCGCCGAGACGGAGATACCAAGGAACTCGAGGTGCTGCGGGTAGTTCGTGACGAGATTCTCGAGGATCTCCCGCGCCCTGACGAGCTCGTCGATCCGCCTCGCATCGATCTCGCCGATCTCTGTGATCCTGGCTTCGTTCCGACCCAGATCCTCTCTCAGCTCGATGAGACGACCCTCTGCTTCCGCGATCTCACCTTTGATGGTGACCACGCTCGAATGAAGGCTCCTCATCTCCCTGGCGAGACCTTCGAGCCTCTCGATCTCAGCCCTGATCTGCGCGACCTCGTCCCGAAGCGCCTCAAGCGACTTGATCTTCGCCGTCGCCCTCGGGCCAGTTTGCGGGACGGGCTCCGTAGGCACCTCGGCGCTTGACGTGGGCTTCTCTGTCTCCGGAACGACTCGGTACATGGTCGGGTTCCGGTGGTCTCCCCTTTCCCCTCCGGTCCGCTCGATGAGCCCGGCTTCCAGAAGCTCGACCAGACGGCCGTAGCCTTGCCCCTCGCTCACGCCGGATCGCCTGACCGCCGCCGCCCCGACGAACGTCTCGCCGCCGTAGGTCGTCCTGAGGAACACGAGGAACTCTGGCGTACGCAGGACCACGCGGGGCTTCTTGGTGACTTCCTTCTTGCCGGTCCTGGTGCGACCCGCCGCCGGCTTCTTGGGAGCCTCGACCGCACCGGGGACTTCGGAAAACGCCGAAACCGGATCGACGATCTCGACCTCGGAAGCCGGAGCTGGAGCCTCGGGTTCGATCGATGCCGGAGCCGGTGCAGGAACTCCGAAGGTACCGCCTTCACCGGACTTCACCCACATCGGGGTGCCGTCTTCAAGGACCAGCTCGATGTCCGTCACTGGGATCCGGGTGGCAGAGCGTTGGCCGCCCTTCAAGAGAAGCCCCTTCTCAGTCAACCTTCCAAGAATCGCTGCCGGATTTTTCCACGCTGCCGAACCATTGGAATAGTGCCTACGCACGATCGCGTGACACACCCTGGACGACACCGGCTGCTCCGTCTGTGTGTAGATCTCGAGGATGTTGCTCCAGACGTCGTACCGCGCCTTGGAAAGGGTCAGTCTCTTGATCTCGCTCATGATTTCCTCCCACTTCGGCCGACATGGCCGAGAGGGAACCCTAATGGAAACAAGCGAAAACGTCAACGAGTCGCTTGACGGAGAGACCTGCGGCTGATATGGTTCCGCCCTTCCGGCAGGCAAGTCCGGATGTGCCTTCACAACTGAAATAACGGAAAATCTGGAGGAAAAGTCATGACTCTACCTGACACCTGGCCGAAGAGGCCGGACTATGTCTACAACGAGGACACGACACTGAACAGCCTTGTCGCGGAGTTCCTCACGGCCAACGGAAAGAACAGCCGAAGGGCTGCCGGAGAAATCGGGGTCAAACCCGAAACCTTCCAGCAGTGGGAACGCGGCAACTGGACCGAGGGACTGAAGACGAGGTTCTTCAGCGCCTTCTGCAGGATCACTGGCATTGATCTCGATCGGCTGATGGTGATCGAAGCCAAACGAGGGTTGTTCGCCAAGGATTCGTCTCTCCGGAACTCATCGACCTGGAAGCGACTCAACACCCGTAACGATGTGGTCACAGAAATCCGCCGGATCAAGTCACTTCCGTCCTACGATGGCACGCGACTCATCGCGTGGCAGATCCCGGGCATACCCGAGGAAACCATCAACCAGTGGACGAACGGAAGGACCAAACCTGAAGGCAACTACCTCGATCTCTGCCTCGTCGCGCTGTCGCGCGGCCTGATCGAAAGCGGCACGCGCAACGACCTTGCACTTCGGCTTTCGATGCGGCGCATCTGCGGCATGGAGATCGAGGAGAGCCTCAGCGTCTCGACCTTCGAGGGGCTGATGAACGCGGTGTTCACCCGCGGAATGCGAGCGCTCAGCCCAGCCGTGGTTGCCGATCGAACAGGTATTGCCAGATCGACCGCAGCCAAGCTGCTCGAATGGACGCCGGCATCGGAAGCCTCGTACCCGTACGCGACCATGTTCGCCCTGGTACGCCTGGTGGCACGGCAACGTTGGGACGACGCGTCCCTCGAACGCTTCGAGAGAGCAAGGGTCGAATTCCTCGACCAGGAAACGAAGGCCTACACGGTCCGGACCCAAGTGAAGCCGGTCATGCGTTCGGCCGAAAGACCGGTGGTTGTCGAACATCCCGAGCCAGAACTCAAGACGACACCTCAAAGCACGGAACCGACCAGGGCGACAGACGATCCTGATCGCGAATACGTCGTCGACGACGGCGTCGCGCGGTTGGCTGAGTTCTACCGAACACAGCTCCTGGAGCTCGCAGCGAGGTTTCCCAACGAAGTCGGCATGATTCCGATCATGCCCGGACTGGAAATCGGGGAGACGGTGCACGAAGTACACCACTGCCTGACCGGAGCGAACATTCCGGACGTAGGAGACTGGGATCCGACGGACGCTGAGATCCAAGCGATGGCTCGGTCGATCAAACTCGTCCGCAGGGCGTACCTGATCGTACTCGCGATGCCTGTCCAGAGACGGAACCGCGTGATGGCGACCTTGGGGCCTGAGCTCGACGAGCTGTTCCTGGCCGACAGGGCTAAGAGCGTCGAGGACATCATGTACTACGCCAATGCCGTGAACCTAGAAAGACAAGGGGCGGAAGACTTCTACAAAAGAAAGGGCAGGAAATGAAAAGACAAAAAGAAATGACTCCGCCGACCAACGTGGAAATCCAC
>Ga0172379_10006678_pt1 | contig 15316 bp, 14 predicted proteins | sample GrowelOW334metaG_FD_119756 | JGI IMG/M metagenome (GOLD analysis project Ga0172379, IMG submission 119756) | Groundwater microbial communities from an aquifer near a municipal landfill in Southern Ontario, Canada - Groundwater well OW334 metaG | ecosystem: Environmental > Aquatic > Deep...
ACACAGTTCGCTCTTTGACCTGATGAAACTGCTGGCTAAAAAAGCGGTAAAGGTAATGATTACCACCGACCACGGGACCATCAAGGTAAACAACCCGGTAAAAGTGACCGGCGACCGGAATACCAGCACCAATTTGCGTTATAAACAGGGAAAATCGCTCAATTACAACCCCAAGGAGGTGTTTGAGGTGCTCCAACCCCAATCTGTGTATCTTCCCAGGTTGAATGTGAGTACAGGCTATATTTTTGCCCAAAACGATGATTTCTTGGCCTATCCAAATAACTATAACCACTACGTCAGCTATTACCGGAACACGTTTCAACATGGGGGTGTTTCAATGGAGGAGGTGATGATCCCCTTAATTAGCCTGCTTCCTAAGGCTTGATGCTTATTCCGTATCAAGTAAAATGAGAATAGTTTTGTGGATTGCTCTTGATAAGTCAAGAAAAGCTTATGCTAACGTGGGTTTTGTCTTGATTTTTCTAGCAGGTGCAATTGGCTGATTGAAAGTTAAACCCAGCTACTAACGCTACGGGGATTCAAAACCCTCGTAGCGTTATCACAATCAAAAAAATGAACAGATAAAATATTGATTGTTTAATATTTATATACAATAGACACGTTTTGTAGAGACAAAGAATGCTTTGTCTCTACAAAATTTCTTGCTCTTTGAATTGAAAAAAATCAAAGGCATTACATTGAGGATGCGCACCCATACTTTTTTTGTAAGTTGTTGTAAAATAATAAGTTTTTTTACGACATTTACAAAGCCAAATACATCCAATTATGACCTTTGAATGGAATTCCAAAACAATTTTAGTAGCAGAAGATGAACCTGCCAATTTTCTTTTTATCGAGAAAATTATTAAACCGACCCAGGCTTCGATTATCCGGGCCGAAAATGGCAACGATGCCTTAACAATGGCCCTCGAAAACGGCAATATTGATTTAGTTTTAATGGATATTTATATGCCAGGAATGGATGGGTATGAAGCTGCGGAAAAAATAAAGGCCAAACGGCCAACCCTGCCGATCATTGCACAAACTTTTTACGAAAGCCAGATTGATCAGGAGAAAATGGACAAGGCACCTTTTGATGCGTTTATTAAAAAACCGATCAATATTAATAAATTATTGGTGGTTCTTGAAAAGTACCTGAAAATCAACGAATAATCAATTGCGAAGCTAAGAATTCATTTTTAAAACAACGCCCTTCGCTTAAGCCAGATTCAATTTAAGGTTGGTAAAAAGCAATTTTTCGTTTTTCCTGAAAACATAAACCAATCCATAGGTTTCTGCCATCTCTCGTTTTTCTTCAGCCGGAAGTTCCGAAAACGAGGCTTCCACTTCGTTCCACAGTTTTGTGATAAGGTCGTCGGCTTTCTCGCGGAGTTGGGACATTTTCATGGTGGTTTTGGTATTGCTTTCCTGCAAAAGTTTTTGCCCTTGGTTGATACGGATAAAATCTTCATAATGAACCTTTACCCGGGCAATGGTGGGGTTGGTTATGGGGGCTTGTCCCGAGGCCAGTCTTTTTTGCTCGCCGGCAATTATTTTTTCACCCCATTCAACAATGTCTTTCTCGGTATTTAACTGGGGAAGTTTGCTTTCTTCCTCATCGAGCCCAAACAGGCTGCGCGTTTCAGATTTCATCTCACCGCGGATGATGGCAAAATTTAGCACTTGGATGAAATGGGAAATATACAAACGGGTTTTTTTTAAACTTTCCTGATGCTGCTTACCTTTGGTGGTTTGTCGGTCGATAGCCTCTTTTTGGAAGGTAACAGCCTGCCTGAATTCAGGGAAGAAATTTTTTAGCTCCTGATAGGTAGAAACACTGTATGGCAATTTAAACGGTGGCACCCCTTCCGATTTTTGAAGAGCCTTTTGCATGGCACGTAAGCGTGCGCTGTCGGTGTTTGGAAGTCTTCTGTATGGCATAAGCTTAGTTATCAACAATTTGTTAATAAAGCACGAATATAGATAACTTAAATTTAAAATGCAAGCATTCGCAACCGAAATCCGTTGAACAGCAAATGGTTGATTTTTTATGTTGGTTTTAGACGTAAACGTTAGATTTGGTTGTCCCAAACTTTCCGAGTTGCAATAGGTTGATTAAAAGTTAAACCTAGCAAGGTTCCAATTATTAATATTACGGAGGTTTTGAACCCTCAGGGGGGGTGTCACAATAAAAACAAACAGATAAAATATTGATTGTTGGTGCTAATTGCGTGAGTGCAAATTTTGGTGGTTTAACTGCTTTAGAGCGAGGTATTAGCAATAATTTATTCATTATAAGCCAAAATTTACAGTGGTAGGGTTTGATCCGTTTTTTTGCTTTCTTCTGTTTTCAACACCTCTTCAAACTCGCCAAGAATCATGGCCGTGGCGCCCCAGACTTTTTGGTTGCCGAGCAGGTAAAAAGGAACATCCACTTGGGTGCCACGCAGGTTCCAATTTTCTGTTTTTTTCAATTGGGGATTGAGTATTTCAATCAATGGGATTTCAAAAACAGCATCCACTTCGTTGGTGTCCAACTTGAAAGTTGGTGCTTCTTGTAGGATTCCAACTACCGGCAACACCTGGTAGTGGGTTACCTGAATGTAAATTTCCGTAAGTGTTCCAAGAATCTCCAGTTTGTTAAGGCAAACCCCAACCTCCTCGCAGCATTCGCGGATGGCAGTTTGTATCAGGTTGGCATCGCCCGATTCGTGTTTTCCACCGGGGAATGCCATTTGTCCGCTGTGCATTCCGTCGTAAACAGATCGGCGGATAAGCGGAAAATAGATTTGTCCGTTTTTGGGATAAAGTAACAGCATCACCGCACTTTGGCGGGCAGGAATGGGCGAATTGGAAACCAATAACCGTCCTTTGGGAATCATCTTTTCATGAGCCGACTGACCCGGTTTTTGTCCGGCCAGTAATTTTTGGAGAGTCTCGGCTATTTCATTGACGTTGTTGAGTTCCATACAAAAGGAAATAAAAATGGTGCCCAAAAAAGAGGATTTAGAGACATAGTCATCGGATGAATTTTTAGCTAGCTGATTTATAATGTGTTAAAGAATCATCGTTAATGCAGCCTATTCATCCGATGACTTTTTTATTTAGCAATCAACAAATAATAATTCTTTTTCCCTTTTTGAATCAAGATGTACTTGCTATTTATGAGCTGGCTTTGGTTTATAGTCAGTTCGGCACTATCCACTTTTTCTTTGTTAATGGCCATTCCGCCGCCGCTCAACATCCTACGCAATTCACCTTTCGATGGGAATACCGGTGCTTTGTCGGTCAACAAATCGAGAATATTAATGCCTTTTTCAAGTTCCGATTTTTGAATATCAAACGTAGGGACACCTTCAAAAACTGCCAAAAAAGTACGTTCGTCCAGTTTGGTCAGTGCCTCGCTGGTGGCTTTGCCAAATAAAATTTCGGAAGCTTCCACTGCTGCTTTGTAATCGGCCTCAGAATGCACCATCACCGTAATTTCGCGGGCAAGCACCTTTTGCAATTCCCGCATTCCGGGATTCTCACGGTGCTTGATAATCAATAACTCTATTTCTGCTTTATTTAAAAAGGTAAATATCTTGATGTACTTTTCAGCGTCTTCGTCGCTGGTGTTCAACCAGAACTGATAAAAGCTGTAAGGTGATGTCTTATCCGGATCGAGCCACACATTTCCCGACTCGGTTTTTCCGAATTTACCGCCATCGGCTTTGGTAATCAAAGGGATGGTTAAGGCAAAAGCTTCGCCACCCGATTTACGGCGGATCAATTCCGTTCCGGTGGTAATGTTTCCCCACTGGTCACTGCCGCCCATCTGGAGTTTGCAGCCTAAATTCTCATACAACCAATAAAAATCGTATCCCTGGACCAATTGGTAGGTAAACTCGGTGAATGACATCCCGGTTTTTGACTCGGCACTCAACCGTTTCTTTACAGAATCTTTCGACATCATGTAATTTACGGTAATGTGTTTGCCAATATCGCGGATGAATGACAAAAAGGTCTGTTCTTTCATCCAGTCGTAATTGTTGACCATCAGGGCTTTGTTGGGCGCATCGGAATCGAAATCGATAAATTTGGAAAGCTGTTTTTTGATTCCCTCCAGATTTTTATGCAGGGTTTCTTCGTTCAACAGATTACGTTCCTGCGATTTGCCCGAAGGATCGCCAATCATTCCGGTAGCACCGCCTACAAGTGCTATGGGTTTGTGTCCGGCACGTTGGTAGCGCATCAATAAAATGATGGGAGCCATGCTGCCAATATGCAGCGAATCGGCCGTAGGATCAAAACCCACATAAGCCAATGTCATCTCTTTAGCAAGTTGTTCCTCGGTTCCGGGCATCATGTCGTGGAGCATTCCACGCCACTTTAAATCTTCAATAAAATTCATGACTGTGTTATATGTTTCATTTTCAGGAGGGCAAATATATAAAAAGAGTTCAAAGATAGAAAGGTGTAATTAGTTTGACGAACTGAATAATTAAAAACCGTATTACTTAAAATACCCGATAAAGGGGGATGTTTATTTTATATGTTTTTCAATTTCACTCCTTAATTCAGGAATGTGATTGACAATAATCCCCCAAATATTCTCGTCAGAAACGGAATCATAACCATGAATAATTTGATTTCGTAACGAAATAATTCTCCGTGCATTTTTTAATGAAAAATTTGGTTCTTCTTTCATTATCCTGTTTGTAGCTTCTCCAATAATTTCAAGATTTCTCTCAATAGCCCGTTTTAAAATCGTTTCTTTACGATATTCCTCAAAACGTTTTTCTCTGTTTATAAAATAGGAATCAATTTCATCAATTGCGGCTTTAATATCATAAAGATTTTTAAGAATTTTTTCGTTCATAAAATAATTTTTTTTCCCTATCGAGAATCTGTCTGAAAATTGGATTTTTAATGGCTTGATTTTCCAGTAAATCAACAGGTCTGTTTAGAATCTTTTCGAGCTTTTCTTTTAAATCCATATAATTATCAAAATAATCCATTAATTCAACCTGCTGAAACTGAATCAACAAATCAATATCACTGGATTCATTAAACTTATCGGTTAAAACAGAACCAAAAACATAAAGTTCTTTAACTTTATGTTTTTCACAAAGCGCTGTAATTTGATTTTTATAGGTGTCAAGATAATTCATAGCTCAAATATAATAAATAAGCTGGATTACAGACAATTGACCTTTCTTAAAATTCAATAAATTGATTTTTTCTTAAAAATGATTCACTTCTACCTCATTTCCGGTTTCCAGTTTAATGATGTCTTTCACTAGGTTGTTGGCCAATCGGCTGGCTCCCAACCGGAACAGTTGTGGGTTCATCCAATCGTTGCCCAATACCATCTTAACAATCGAAATGTACAAAAGGGCGTCCTGTGAAGTAACCATTCCCCCTGCTGGCTTGATGGCGGTTTTTTTTCCTGTCTTCTTCTGAAACGCAGCAATAGCTTCACTCATGATGTAAACGGCTTCAGGCGTAGCCGCGGGTTCCATTTTCCCGGTAGAGGTTTTAATAAAATCGGCTCCGGCTGCTATGGAAACAATACTGGCATTCCAGATATGTTCTACTGTTGCTAAGGCCCCGGTTTCCAAAATCACCTTCAAATGGGCTTTTCCGATGACCTCTTTGATGGTTTTTACCTCGTGGTACACCGTTTGATAATCTCCAGCCAACCATGTTCCCAAAGAAATAACAATGTCAATATCGGTGGCACCATCGGCAACGGCTTGTTGGCATTCCATCACTTTAACGTTCAGGTAAGTTTGCGATGAGGGGAATCCGGCAGCCACCGAAGCAATTCCAACACCTTTTACGTGTAACGATTCTGCCACAGCTTTAACTAAAGGAGGATAGACACAAATAGCGGCCACACTGGGAATTTCAGGATATTTGGTAGAAAAGGTATTCACATTTTCAGCAAACTTTCTTCCCTTAACCAAAGTATCCGTCGAGTTTAGAGTGGTTAAATCAATTAAGCTAAATGCCAGTTTTAGGTTTTCGGCCGTAAATGCTTTTGCAGCCAATTGCTTGGCCTCTCTTACTTTTTTTGAAACCTCTTCGTCCGAAAAGGGGATGGGGTATTGTTTCAATAGTTCTTTCATTTTTTAAATATTTAGCCACAGATTACACTAATTGACACTAAAAACTAAAAATATTACCAAAATTACCATCTGTTAGTTTTCTGATTCTTAAGTGTTATTAGTTTTTTTGTATGTGTTTAACTTATATTGTCCTTAAATTATTAAAATATCTGGTACATTTTACTGTTTCTGTTTAGAAAACGGTTTAGTTGCATTGAATCGTCTTGCAAAAATAGTATTATTTTAAAGTTTTGGATTGTTTTGATGACGATCTTTATCGCGTAGGTTTTTCTTTTCCATATTTTTTGCAAAGGCATCGTTTAGGTTCACTCCCGTTTGGTTGGCCAGGCAAATCAATACCCATAACACATCGGCCATTTCATCGGCCAGGTTCATTTCCAATTCTGATTTTTTAAACGACTGATCGCCGTAAGTCCGGGCCATAATGCGAGCCAATTCCCCAACTTCTTCGGTTAAAATGGCCATGTTGGTGAGTTCGCTAAAATAGCGGACACCCACAGTCTTTATCCATTGATCCACTTGGGCTTGAGCCTCTTGAATGGTAATAGGTGATGATTTCATATAACTTATTGTAAATACGCCTGAAAAACAGTGTTAAAAGTAAAGAAAGGAACAAAAACTTAAGCTTTTTGCCGAAAAAACAAACAAAAATAGTCATAAATCATTATATATTAGGAATATAAATATTTTTGCCTTTTTGAGAATAATGGATTATGAAACCCATTACCTTTGCCCAGTTTTATTTTTAAGATATGGCTAGTCATATTTCCAATAAGTTCAAGAATCTGAGTTTGGTAGGGGTGGTGGTTTCATTGGGAATAATCTATGGCGACATAGGAACATCTCCGTTGTATGTACTAAAAGCGATATTATCGGCAGGTGGTATGGCCTCCGAAGATTTAATTTTAGGAGCCCTTTCCTGCATTATCTGGACCTTGACCCTTCAAACAACTGTTAAATATGTGCTTATCACCTTAAAGGCGGATAACCGTGGTGAAGGGGGTATTTTTTCGCTTTTTGCCTTATTGCGGCGTAAAAAACGGTGGTTATTTATTTTTGCTATTGTAGGCGGGAGTACTTTATTGGCCGATGGAATCATCACCCCTTCTATTACAGTACTTTCGGCTGTAGAAGGTTTGGAATTGATCAATCATGAACTTCCGGTACTGACCATTGCTATTTTTATTATTACCGGCCTTTTTTTTATTCAACAATTTGGCACGTCGTTTATTGGAAAATCATTTGGCCCGATCATGTTTATCTGGTTCGTTACTTTGGGAACCTTAGGTTTTATTAATTTATTGAATTACCCGATGGTTTTTAAATCCATCAACCCTTATTATGCTTATAATTTGTTGGCTCATTACCCCAAAGGTTTTTTGCTGCTTGGTGCAGTTTTCCTGTGTACCACCGGGGCCGAGGCTTTATATGCCGATTTGGGACATTGCGGCATAAAAAATATCCGTGTAAGTTGGGGGTTTGTAAAAACCATGCTCATTCTTAATTATTTGGGCCAAGGGGCGTGGGTGATTTCAAATCTGGATAGTATCGGAACCGACACCAACCCGTTTTATGCCATTATGCCAATCTGGTTCTTACCTTTTGGGATCATCTTGGCTACAGTTGCAGCAGTAATTGCCAGCCAAGCCATGATTAGTGGTTCCTATACGTTGATAAGTGAGGCTATTTCATTGAATTTTTGGCCAAAAATCCGTATCAAATACCCATCGCATGCCAAAGGGCAAATGTATATTCCGGCCATCAACTGGCTGTTGTATGTTTCATGTATCATTGTTATCCTTTTATTTCAAAGCTCGTCGAACATGGAAGCGGCTTATGGGCTTTCTATAACCATTACCATGTTAATGACTACTTTATTAATGATATACTATCTGCGATTGAGAAATCAACCCCTTTGGTTTGTCACTATATTCGGGTTAAGCTACCTTATTATTGAGGGAGCCTTTTTGATCTCGAACATGAACAAATTTGCTCATGGCGGTTGGTTTACCATCTTGGTGGCATCTATATTATCAATCATCATGTTTGTATTGTTTCAGGGGCGAAGAATACGGAACCGCTTTATTACCTTCGACAAAATTGATAAATATTTACCGGTGATGAACGATTTGAGTGTCGATAAAACAATCCCAAAATTCTCAAGCCATTTGGTATATACCACCCATGCCGACAACCGAAAAGATATTGAAGCCAAAGCCATCCAGAGCATTATTAACCGCCAGCCCAAACGGGCCGATGTGTATTGGTTTATACATGTCGATATTGTTGATAATCCTTATACCTTAGAATACAAAGTAACGCCCCTGATTCCAAAGAAAGTGATCCGCATCGATTTCTATTTGGGTTTTAAAATGCAGCCCCGGATCAACGACTATTTTAAACAGGTTTTAACTCATCTGAATAATGAAGGGATCATTGATTTGAAAAGCACCTATCCCTCGTTGCGGAAATATGACATTGCTGCCGATTTTAGGATAGTTCAAATTGATAGAAGGGCTTCGAAACAGATGGATTTACCTTATTTTGAAAAGACGATCATCAAACTTTATTATTTCTTTAAACGGTTTGGTATCAGCGATGTGAATGCATGGGGACTAGATTCAAGTATCGTTACCATAGAAAGGATACCGCTTACCATTCCGTGCAAAGCAAATATCCCGGAAATCATCCGTCAGAAAAGGACTTTTTAAAAACGGAATTGGAGAAGCCTCTGTTCGTCATTATTCTTCCAAATCATAAAGGTTTTCTTTGGGCACATACCCTTTTTTTTCCTCTGGGGGCGTTTGGGGAATAATGTGCCACAAAATGCCGAAAGTCCCTGAGATTTCTTTTAGGCGTGAAGCCTGTATCCCGTTGGGACGATCTGCAAAAATATCACCGCTGCCGGCAATCTGGATATCATACCTTCCTTCGGCAAAAATGGCCATCCGCTTGCTGATGTTGTACCGCAAGCCTATCCCGGCTTTAAGCCCGAGGCTTATATTGCGTACCTCTTGGTGATACTGGTCGTAATCATTGGGATGGTTAAAGTTGTTGGAATCGGCCGATTCGCTGAGCTTGAAGGCAACATAGGGGCCTACGAGTATTACCGGACGGATCGGGCCATGTCCGATTTCAAAATGGCTGAAAACGGGAATCTCTAAATAATTGATAGTCCGGCTAAAATATAATTCCGGGAAAGTGTCGTCTATCTCTTTCCACCCTTTTTGGGCATAAATAAACTCCATTTGCAGCCCTGCATTCCTCTTATTATTAAATGCCACCACCAAGCCGGCTTGGGGTAAGTAAAAATCGGTCTGGTAATACTCCAAATCAAAAGCTTGTGCTTCCAAATGAATGCCGCAATTTGCATATCCATACCTTACACCTACTGAAAACTGCGCACTAAGCGATATTGCCAGTTGCGAAAAAAGAAAAGTTATAATAAATCTAGTCATTATACAAAATTGATGGCCAAAGCTACTTATTTCGATTTTTTAATGAAAACAAATTTTACTATTGATGAGATAAATAACCCAATAATTTGTTTTTCAACTCTCATCGTTTAATAATTCGGGGTTCGTATAAAAATTAGGTTTACGTGTAACCTTAAAGTTAAGAAATTAATAAATCCTGTTCACTTGAACAATTTGTGTTTTTTATTCCGCCCAATTATTAAAATTTTATACCTTAGTAAGCTTTTTTCAAAAAAAACAGATTTAAGTAATTATTTATTATTATTTCAATACTATGATAGAAACATACAAAAAAACAGCGGAATTCATTTTAGAAGGGCTGAACTACAAACCAGAGGTAGGGATTGTTTTAGGAAGCGGATTGGGCGGATTGGGTGAGAAAATTGAAGCCGACAAAATTATAGAATACAAAAACATCCCCGGGTTTCCTGTGTCAACCGTGGAAGGACATAAAGGCAAACTGATTCTTGGCACGTTGGGTTGCAAAAAGGTGGTAGCCATGCAGGGACGTTTCCATTATTATGAGGGATACACCATGGACAAAGTGACGTTTCCCATCAGGGTGATGAAATTCCTGGGAATTAAATTCCTTTTTGTTTCAAATGCAGCAGGTGGAATGAACCCGGAATTTAATGTGGGCGACATTATGTTGATAAAAGACCACATCAACCATTTTCCGGTGAATCCGCTCATTGGGAGAAATGAAGAGCAGTTAGGCTCCCGTTTCCCCGATATGAGTGCCGTCTATAGCCGCGACCTGATTGCCAAAGCCAAAGAAATTGCTAAAAAACACCACATTTCCCTTCAAGAAGGGATATATATTGGGAGCAGTGGCCCCACGTTGGAAACTCCCGCAGAATATAAAATGTTCCGTATTTGGGGAGCCGATGCAACGGGAATGAGTACCGTGCCGGAGGTAATTGTGGCTCACCACATGGGGATTAAATGTTTTGGAATGTCGGTAATCACAAACACCGATAAGCCTGCTGATCCTAATTCGGGAACTACCCATGATGAAGTTCAGAACGTGGCAGTTTCAGTGGAACCACAAATGACCCTATTGATTAAAGAATTAATGCTGTCGATTTAAACCCTTTTGATTTTTAACCAATAAAAAATGGGCTCTCAGTTTTGGGAGCCCATTTTTTAATACCATATTATTGTAGGACAATCTGTTTAACGATGCGTGAATTTTCACTTGAAATGGTTAGGAAATACATTCCTTTAGGCAATTCCGAAATATCAAGTGTGGTATAATTTTCCAACCCTTTGAGCGACTTTACAATAGCCCCATTGATATTCACCAGTTGTAAGCCAACTTGACCAATTTCGCCAAGTAAATTAACAGTCAATTCGGTGGTAGCAGGCATTGGGCTTATGTTAATGAAATCTTCACGGATGAATGAGGCTGAAACCACACTAAAATATTCAAAATCACCATTGTAATCGGTTTGTTTCAAGCGGTAATATGAGGTCCCGGTTAATGGATTATTATCGTTATAACTATATGATAGTTCTTCTTTAGAATTTCCGGCTCCTTTTACAGTTGCAATAATTTCAAAGGTTGTGCCATCGGCCGAACGTTCAATGGTAAAGTAGTCATTATTTTCTTCGGAAGCGGTTTGCCATTTTACACTAATGGCACTTTTACGGGAGACTACACTAAATGAAATAATCTCGACAGGTAGTGGAGTGGCTCCTCCATTATCGTAATATGTTTCGCCATCTAACAAGGTACCAATAGAGGTACCAAAAACAGTTCCTGTACCCGAATAAGTACCTGCAGAAACGGTACCTGCTCCAGTCATTGTGGCCCCAGTTCCAAGGTATAAATCTCCGGCAATATTCAAATCCCCATCGTTTGTGATGCTGACTCCATTGCTTCCAACAAAATCCCCCCCAATATCAAGAACTCCAGTTAATGAAATATCTAAGGTACTGTTATTTCTCATGTTGATACCCCCGTATAATGTAAGAGTGCCATCTACATAGAAATCAGCATTGTTTAAAACAGCAATACTGTCAACAATGAGCTCTGATGTTTCCGGAATAAATAATTTGCTGTTATTGTTGAATGTTATTAAACTAACTCTAATTGTTACCCCAGCAGGTAACCACACGCTATCATTGTTGTTAAGTGTCGCGTTATCAGTTGCATCATCAGGAAAACTAGCTACTCCCCATGTTGCATTTAAGTTCCATTGACCACCGGTTCCTGCAGTAGTATAATTTGCTGCTGACAAGTTAAGGAGGGTGAAACTTAACACGGTTATTAAAATTAGCGTTTTCATAATCTTATGTATTAATTTATGGTAGGTTACGCAAATCACTCTTTTGTGTTGCGTTTTGTTTGAGATTGTGGGACAAAAATAGATGAATTTTTTAATTTACATGTCGAAGGGTTAAAAAAGGCGGATGAAAAAATTTATTCCAAAAACATCCGTTCCTTTTGATTTAAATTTATGATTATCAGTAAATAATTTGATCTGATTGAAGAGGGAATTTCTTAATTATTCAACTTTAATATCCGGTTGAGCTTTAGACAAAGATCAAGAAACACCACTTTCGCGTTGGCATTCCGGGAAATATGCCGAAATGCTTTATCTAACTCTTGGTTAAGGAAAAGAACATTTCCCGGATGAATGAAGTTAGCAAAGCGGGAAGCAAAGTTTTCTTCCTCTACCGACATCCGGGCTAGGTTATTCTGTTTTTGGTTGATAACCAGGTTCTCGCGGATCATCCGCAAACTATAGGCAAGGAAAGCTTTTTGCTTTTCACGGCCCAGTTTCGAGACTTCATCCACCCATTTGATGATATCGATCATTTTGCCCATGTAACTAAGGCGCATCATTTGGGTAAAATTTTCAAAATTTTGTTGGGTATCCACCGATGAGGCAATAAATTCTTTGGCCAGGGTGTAATTTCCTTCACTTAAACGGGCAATCTGGCGGGCACGGTCGTCATCCAACACGTGTTTCTTTTTTAAGCCCAAGAACAATCTATCCTCTGAAATCCGGGTCACCTTTACCAATTGGGTACGTGATAAGATGGTGCTAATAATGTATTCCGAACTTTGGGATACCAGAAAAAAATGGGTAAGGGTTGGCGGCTCCTCAATCAATTTGAGCAACCGGTTGGCGGCTTCGGCATTCATTTTCTCGGCAAACCAGATAATCATCACCTTGTACTCCGATTCAAAGGATTTCATGCTCAGTTTCCGGATGATTTCCCTTCCCTCTTCCACCCGGATTATCCCCTGGCTGTTTCCTGCATCCATGGCATCGAGCCATTCGTTGTAAGTGCCGTAAGGGTTTGTGGTTATAAAATTCCGCCACTCTTTAATGTAATGGTCGCTTACAGGAATTTCATTCCCTCCAACGGGGACCACGGGAAAAGCAAAATGCAAATCGGGATGCTGGTATTTAGCCACTTTCCGGCATGAAGAACATTCTCCACAAGCATCATCCTCTTTAGGGTTCAAACACATTAAGTATTGTGCATAAGCCAAAACCAACGGCAGGGTTCCATAGCCCTCCTCGCCCAAAAAGAGCTGTGCATGGCTTATCCGTTTTTCCTTAACAGTATTTAAAAGATGTGATTTAACTTTGTCTTGTCCTATAATATCAGCAAAAAGCATATACAATCATTGGATTTTGCACAAATATAAAGGTTATCATTGATCTGTCATGTTTTTTTGCCCCAAATTAATCTTTAGGAGGCATAATTTGCCGAGCTAAATGATTTAGTTGGGGTTACCCGATATAGGAATTGTTTTCAAAATTTTAATGTTTTGAATTACAATTTCTTAATCGATTATGCATTAAAAATGCGTAAATTGGGTTTATCAATTTTAGGTACAATTGTCAATTATTCTAAATTCTCATAGTCGTTTTCCAAGCGGGTGTTAAAAAAATTTCAACAAACGGATAATTAAGCTGTTATATTCAAAAATTATAGTATTCATTTAATTCTTAATTTGTATGAAAGCCTTAAAAAGAATTCTTTTAGTATTCCTTGCTCTAATTATTGTAGTTTTAATTATTGGCATGTTTTTACCCAAACACGTGCATATGCAACGCGATGCAACGATTCATGCACCAATGGAAATGGTTTACGATCAGGTGGATAATCTGCATAATTGGGAAGTTTGGTCGCCTTGGCACCGGATGGATGCAAACATGGCCATAACTTACGAAAATGAAGGCGTTGGACAAGGAGCTGCCTATTCCTGGGTGAGTGAAAAAATGGGAAATGGTAAATTAATCATTGCCTATTCGCATCCTTTTGATACCATTAAAACGGACTTAGACTTTGGGCACCAGGGAATTGCTAATGCCGATTATTATTTTCAGGAAACCCCCGATGGAATTCATCTGACTTGGACCTTTGATTCCGATATGGGACCTGGCCCCATTGGCCGTTGGATGGGCCTGCTGATGAAACCCATGTTGGGAAAATCGTACGATGACGGTTTGCGGAACCTTGATTCTGTTTGTACCGGACTTCAAAAAACGGATTGGTTTTATGTGAAAACAAAGATTAAAGATTCTTATGCGTACATCAGCCTAACCCAAGAAGTTACCTATCCGTCAATGTCCAAGGCTATGGAATACATGTATGGAACACTCATGAAAAGTATCGAAAAGAATGGACTCAAAGTTACTGATGCCCCCATTGCCATTTATCATACCTGGGGAGACACCATAAAAGTTGAGTGCGGATTAATTATTGAGCCCACCGACAAAGAAATTGAAGGCGTAGATAAAAAAGAAATGCCTCAACAAAAATATGCAGTTATCAAATATACAGGTCCTTACGAAGGGTTGGAGAAAGTTCATATGTATATGGACAAATACTTGAAAAGCTATCAACTTGAAGTTGTGGGAGGGCCTATTGAAAAGTACAAAACGGACCCCGTGACCGAACCCGATCCTATGAAGTGGGTCACCTATGTGATGTACCCCATTAAATAACAGAATGGAACTATCAATCTTAAAAGAGAGGAATAACTGGGATTCCTCTCTTTTCATTTTCAAACATCCGCCTCATATGCTAAACAAATAGCATTTACTGTTGCGAATCAAAAAAAGGAATGGTAATTTTCTGCCATTGTAATCTTTAAAACTATTGTTATGTTTCAGAAAGAGGTATATGTCCGCCGTCGTAGCGATTTGAAAAAGCTGGTAACAAGAGGTATCGGGTTATTTTTAGGAAATCTGGAAACACCCATGAATTATCCTGACAATACATACCATTTTAGGCAAGACAGTTCGTTTTTGTATTTTTTTGGCATCAACCATCCGGGATTGGCCGCCGTTATTGATTTTGAAAGTGGTGAAGAAATTCTCTTTGGAAATGATGTGGAAATTGAAGATATCATTTGGATGGGCATTCAACCCATGCTGAAAGACAAAGCCACACGGGTAGGAGTTGAAAAATCATTCCCGTCCGAAAAGTTGAACGACTATTTAAAAGCCGCCATCAAACAGGGACGACCTATCCACTTTCTTCCACAATACCGAGGAGACAATAAAATTTTGTTAGGCGACTTGTTGGGGATGCACCCCGGTCAGTTAAACCAATACCGTTCATTGGAATTGATAAAAGCGATTGTTAAACTCCGGTCCATCAAAGATGTTTTTGAAATTGAAGAAATTGAAAAAGCCTGTGCTATGGGTTACGAAATGCATGTTACAGCCATGAAAATGGTGCTGAGCGGGCAAACCG
>Ga0172379_10006679_pt1 | contig 15315 bp, 9 predicted proteins | sample GrowelOW334metaG_FD_119756 | JGI IMG/M metagenome (GOLD analysis project Ga0172379, IMG submission 119756) | Groundwater microbial communities from an aquifer near a municipal landfill in Southern Ontario, Canada - Groundwater well OW334 metaG | ecosystem: Environmental > Aquatic > Deep...
AACGGTGTCCTGGCTCTGGATCCACAAAACCGCCTTATTTTCATGAACCGGGCAGCGGAACTCCTCTTGGGTGTGGATGGCAAATTCGAGCTGGGTACCCATATCGATTCGATCTGTACCTTCCATCCCAACACGGCCATGTCCAAACTGGCCCACCGTTACCGGATTTCGGCAGGAGCCAGCGTTGAAGGGAGTCCCGATCTCCAGTGGCTGATGATGGCTTCCCCCGCAGGGAAGCGACCGGTCGAGGTAATACGGACGAGCATAGGCGTATCGGCGTCAGGAAGCTCCGTCACCGGCGCTTCGGGGGGGACCGTCTCTGGTACCGTGCTGGCAATCAGGGACATGACGGAGCTATTCGAGGCCGAAGTAAACCGGACCCGCCTTGGAGCCATTGTCGACAACAGCTATGATGCGATCTTTTCCCTCGATCCGACCCTGAAGGTTGTATCGTGGAATTCCGGTGCCGAACGCATGTATGGGTATACCCTTGCCGAGATGATCGGATTTAGCGTGGATAAGCTAATACCGGACTTGCATGAACGAACGCGCCTTAGGGAATTGGCGGGGTACATGCATGCGGGAAAGGAGATAGGCCAGTACGAAGCCAAACGGAACTGTAGGTCCGGCAAATCCATCACCTCCTCCGTTTCCCTATCACCCATCCGCGATATCGAAGGTCTTATCGTCGAGATTGCCTGTATCGAAAGGGATATTACCGCGGAGAAGGAATACGAGGCGCACTTGGTTCAGGCCAAGCTCAACGCCGAGGAAGCCAGCAGGGCCAAAAGCGAATTCCTGTCCAACATGAGCCACGAACTAAGGACACCGCTTAACAGCATCATGGGTATGATTGGCCTTGCCGATGCTATGGCTGTGTCTGCAGATCAGGGGGAATATCTAAAAATAGCGGGCCAATCCGCAGGAAATCTCCTTTTTCTGATCAATTCCATCCTGGACTTCTCCAAAATAGAGGCCGGGAAGATGAGCCTGAATTGTTCGCTTTTCGATCCGGTCTCAATCGTCGAGGACTGTCTGTCGGAGATGGCGGTGCAAGCTCACCGGAAAAGCCTGGACCTTCTCTTTAGGGCCGATCCCTTGCTTCCGCATTCCCTGTTTGGCGACAGCAGGTGTTTCAGGCAAATCGTGACCAATCTTCTTTCGAATGGAATTAAATTTACCGAGCGTGGTAGCGTCAGGGTGGATCTGCAGCTTGAGAAGGGTACCTGCGATCCTGACGGTGGCGATACGCACATCTTGGAATTGCGCGTACGGGACTCGGGAATTGGCATTCCTACCGACAAGGCAAATCTGATCTGGCAAGCATTTACCCAACTGGACGGTTCCAGCACCCGATCCTACGGCGGTACGGGCTTGGGCCTGTCCATAGTCCGCTCCTTTGCCGAGTTGATGGGTGGAAGTGTACGGGTCGAGAGTCTCGTGGGAACTGGTAGCGATTTTTTTGTAGTTCTGCCCTTCGGGCTTGGTCCGACTGTCGGGACTCCTCTGCCCGGCAGGGAGCCTTTTCCGCCTGGGTTGTCCATAGCCTTGGCCTTGCTTAATTTGGATGAGGCGGAAATTCTGGCCGAACTGGCCGGGACGTGGCCTTGCGGGGTCAGGATTCTCAAAAACGCCGCCGAACTCGAAGAACTTGCCACCGATTCCCATGGGGAGTTCCCCTTGCTCGTGCTCGTGGATGACAGGTCTCCTTTCAAGCAACGAATTTCTGAATTTAGTGAAAATAAGACTGTCCGGCGGTTTTTTGATGATCGCCTGGTAGTGGCTGGCATGGTAGGATCCCGTGACGACCAGGTTTGGTGTTCCCTATGCCCAGGGGTAACCTTTCTTTCCAAGCCCATTCGGGGGGATCAATTATACCAGTTGATACGTGACAGGTTGCCGGCCGGCCTTCCTCCCGCTGAAAAGAACGAAAGCACAAGTGGCAACACTGTGGTACCACCTACCACTCCCAGGGAGAATCACCCCAGGGTGGCCGTGCCCGGGGAAGCGGCCTGCGAAGAAAAGCTGAATGAAAAGGTGAATCGCATCATCCAGCTATTTCTTGCAGAGGCTGCATTGATAGGAAATTCCTCTTGCGTGGACTTGGAAAATTCCGCCGCAAGATTCCGGCAAGCCATCGAAGCCCAAGACGCCCCGTCTGTTTCCCGTATCTTCTTCAAGATTATTTTGGCTTGCCGTAGGGGTGATCCCGAAAGCGTTCGGAAGGAACTGGCATCACTTGAAAAACTCGTCCATTCTGCTGAGATAGGATCGGTGACAAAATCGGAGGAATAATGAGAGCCCTGGTAGTGGAAGATGATTTTGCGTCCCGCCGCATGATGCAGAAATTGCTGGTTCCCTATGGGTAGACCGATGTGGTCGTCGATGGAGCCGAAGCCATCGATGCCTTTAAATTGGCTTGGGACGAATCCAAACCCTACGACCTTATCATGATGGATATCATGATGCCCCGGGTTGACGGTCACGAGGCGGTCAGGAGGATCCGGGAGATGGAACACGAAATGGGGATTCCCCCGGTTGACGAGGTGAAGATTATCATGACGACAGTCATGGAGGATCCTAAGAACGTGGTGACCGCGTTCCATGAAGGCGGTGTCGCCGCTTACCTCATCAAACCCATAAGTATCGAGAAATTCAGGAATGAACTGCATAAACTGGGGTATGTACCGCTCACCTGAATCATTATTTTAATGGAGATTCGCTATGGCTAAAATACTGATCTGCGAAGACGAGCATATAGTAGCTCTGGATATAAAACGGCATCTTGAGAGATTCGGCTACTCGGTGTGCGGGACTTGGGCCACCGGTGAGGATGCGGTAATTGCCTGTGGCATATCCAAGCCTGATCTGGTATTGATGGATATCAGGCTCCAGGGCCAGCTGGATGGAATCGAGGCTGCCCGTCTCATTTATGAAAAGTATGCCATCCCCGTAATCCACCTTACCGCCTATGCGGATGAGGAAACCCTTACACTCGCAAAACAGTCCCGCCCTTTCGGCTATATCATAAAGCCCTTCGAAGAGCGGGAGTTGCGGACGGCCATAGAAATTGCCCTGTATCGGCATGAGATGGAACACCAGCTTCGCCTGAGCGAGGAAAGGTACAGATCGCTCTTCAACGAAGCCCCTTCTGCCAATTTTACCGCCAACCCAGATGGTTCCATAAATGATTGCAACGAAGCTTTTGTCCGGTTGCTCGGCTTCGATTCTACTGCGGGGTTGCGTGGCAAACGGGTGCCGGAGCTTTTTGCTTCCCCCTCCATTGGGGAGAACGTCCTTTCCCGCATAAGTGATGCCCATGTCAGAAACGCCGAGGAATGGGATCTGGCGAGTCGCGACGGTTCCACCGTAACGGTACTGGCGACAGTAGTCTTTTCTGCCACTGGTTCCACTTCAACAGACAATGGCGAGTTGCGTGCGTATCTTATAGATATCACCAAACGAAAGGAGCTGGAGGCCCAGTTAAGGCAAGCCCAAAAAATGGAGGCCATCGGTCGACTCGCGGGTGGGGTCGCCCACGATTTCAACAATATAATTACCGCGATCATGGGTTACTGCAACCTTTTGGCGGAGGATGTGGGAGATAAACCTGCCCTCCTCGAAGAAGTCGACGGCATCCTGAGCGCTTCGCGAAAGGCGGTAAACCTGACAAGGCAACTGCTCGCGTTTTCCCGGAAACAAGCCCTGGAACCCAAGCTTATCGATATCAACAAATCCCTGGCTGAATTGGAAAAAATGTCCCGAAGGCTGCTGAACGAGAATGTCCATCTCCGCTTCCTCCTTGAGTCGCGAACTCCCTACGTGAATATCGATCCGGGACAATTCGAGCAGGTTCTGATCAATCTTATCGTGAATGCCAAGGACGCGATGCCGGGAGGGGGGACCCTGGTCGTCCAGACCAGTAACGTCCGGGTTGATGCAAGTGGTAAGGAACACGGAATATCCCAGGGTGAATGGGTGCTGATCAGCGTTCGGGACACGGGCGAGGGCATAGCTCCGGAAAACCTGCAACGTATCTTTGAACCCTTCTTTTCCACCAAGAGCGCCCAGCAGGGTACAGGATTGGGTTTATCCACCGTATACTCCATCCTGACCCAGAGTGGCGGGCATATCGCGGTGGATAGCGAGCCGGGTAAGGGCAGTACCTTCCAGGTGTACTTGCCTCTCGCCCCTGGCTTGCCGGAAGTTAACGAAACGCCCAAAGCTGTAACCCCCGGCAAACGCGGAGGGACAATCCTGCTCGTGGAGGACGACGATCACCTGCGCATGATCCTGTACCGGATGCTCGAAAAGGCGGGGTATCGGGTCTTGGACGCCGCCAATCCAAAAGATGCGCTGGAAATTGCCAAGGAGGAGGATGATTACCTTCTGGTAACGGACATCGGCATGCCGGGAATGACCGGGTACGAGTTGGCGGACTTGCTGGCTGGCCATCAGCACAAGCTGAAAGTACTGTTCATGTCGGGGTACCACAACAAGAAATCCTCCAAGGAGGATGGGCTGTACGCAAAAAGCACCTTCCTCCAGAAACCATTCACCAACGACCAGTTGATGGTTGCTTTGGCGTCCCTCGGTTAGGCCGGAGGTGGGGTCCGCCTTGAATGAGCGGGCGTTTTAAGGTATAGTCCGCCCATATGACCGAACCTTCACGGATACGCAATTTTTGCATTATCGCCCACATCGACCACGGCAAGTCCACCCTGGCAGATCGCCTTATCCAGAAAGCCCACATCATCGACGACCGCGATTTCAAGAACCAGATTCTGGACAATATGGATATCGAGCGTGAACGGGGCATCACCATCAAGAGCCAGGCCGTGACCATACCCTACAAGGCGCTGGACGGGGTGGATTACCAACTCAATTTTGTCGATACACCCGGCCATGTCGATTTTACCTACGAGGTTTCGCGGGCCATATCCTCCTGCGAAGGGGCCCTGCTTCTGGTGGACTCGACCCAGGGCGTGCAGGCCCAGACTTTGTCCAACATGTACCTGGCCCTGGAGCACAACCTCGAAATCGTGCCCATCATAAATAAGATAGACATGTCGGCTTCCGACATTCCCAGTACCAAGCACCAGATACAACATGACTTGGGGCTGGATCCGGATGGGGCCTTGTTGGTTTCGGCAAAGCAGGGAACGGGCATAGACGAGCTTTTTGAAGCCATCGTGGCGCGAATTCCCCCTCCTGTGGGCAAAGCAGACGATGTGTTGCGGGCTCTTATTTTCGATTGTCATTACGATGCATATCGAGGAGTCGTCGTCCATCTGCGGGTGTTCACCGGGACGTTGCGCAGGGGTATGAAGTTGCGTTTCATGTCCAATGATTCCCAGCATGAAGTGGAAACGGTGGGCATCTTCAAGATCGCCTTGGTCGAGCAGGAAGAGCTCTCCGCCGGCGAGGTAGGCTATATAATCGCGGGTATCAAGACTGTGTCGGACGTGCGCGTTGGCGATACCATCACCGATGCGGACAACCCTTGCCCGGAAGCCCTGCCCGGATTCCGCGAAATCAAGCCTGTCGTTTTCTCGTCGATCTATCCCGTAGACACGAATGATTATGACGAACTCAAGTCCAGTCTGGAAAAGCTCAAACTCAACGACGCGTCCCTGGTCTACGAGAAGGACTCTTCCGCCGCTCTCGGTTTCGGTTTCCGTTGTGGCTTTCTTGGCCTTTTGCACCTGGAGGTAGTCCAGGAACGGCTGGAGCGCGAATTCAAGCAGTCAATCATCTTTACCGCACCTTCGGTACGCTACAAGGTTTTCCTGAGGAACGGTGAGACCAAGTACGTGGACAATCCCACAGAATATCCTGACGAGGGTAAGGTCGAGGGGGCGGAGGAACCGTATATCCGTGCAGCCATCATCACTCCCACAACCTTTCTGGGCAACGTGATGACCCTGTGCATGGAAAAACGCGGTGTCCAGACAAGCCTGACGTACCTGGATGAGAAACGGGTGGAGGTGGTCTACGACATGCCCCTGGCGGAGGTCCTGTTCGACTTTTACGACCGCCTGAAAAGCATAAGTCGGGGCTACGCTTCCTTCGATTACGATATCACCGACTTCAAGAAAACGGATCTTGTAAAGCTGGATATCCTGCTGAACAACAAACCCGTGGATGCCCTATCACAACTCGTGTTTCGCGGCAATGCCTATGATCGGGCGCGCAACGTGTGCGAACGTCTGAAGGACGAGATTCCCCGCCAGCAGTTCAAGATTCCCATTCAGGGTTCCATCGGCAGCATGGTAATAGCCCGCGAAACCGTGAACGCCCTGCGCAAGGACGTACTTGCCAAGTGCTACGGCGGCGATATTTCCCGCAAGCACAAGCTGCTGGAAAAACAGAAGGAAGGCAAGAAGCGCATGAAGATGGTGGGCGATGTCGAGCTGCCCCAGAGCGCCTTCCTTGCGGTTCTCAAGACGAAGGACGAGTAATGGTCCTTTCCAGCTCGGCAAGACCGATGTTGAAAGCCTTCATGAAGGGGTCTATCTCTGCCCGTACCCGCTTTATGAAGGAAAGGTCCGAGAGCGGTGGCCGCGAACCTTCAGCTGCCGCACACTCCGGAAAATGTGCCCATAGATAGTCGCAATCGTCCACGAGCCTCTCCGTTAAGCCGGCTTCAGGTGCCGGATTTCTGCCCGTCAGAATGTCACGCAGGAGTCCAAGCATTTTCAGCTCGCCTTCAATGAAGGACTTCGTCGTACCAAGCTCAGCGACGACATCATTCCGAGTACCTTTGAGACTTGCCCTCTCCGTGCTGTGAAGCTCCATTCTTGTAGGCTCTGTCCCCATCCATGTACAGCTGTCAAGAATTACGCGCGCCTGAGTTACCCCAATATGGGGAATTCCCAAGTCGAGACCGAAGGAGCCCACATCGAGCAACCTTTGTTCGCTTCCGAATTCGCGTTGGAATAGGTTGCGATAATTTTGCAGTGCCGGGTCAGAATATACAACCGTGTTGTTCTTGCCTGGTAATCTGACAACACCCTTGCGAACCGCCGGTGCCATATCCACCAGGCTTCGTAAGCGTGTAGTTGTAAAAAGCCGATCCAGCCGGGAAGGACTTGAGCGGGCATGGTAGCTCCCCGGGGTGAAGGCGAAGTCGAGTCCGGCTACCAGTACCGGGCCGGTACCAGATGACAGTGCCAGCGACACCGCTGTGAGCCCGACGGAACCGAGGGCGGGCATGGGGGATATTTTCAGACCGGCGGCATCCATGCGGTCGAGTATGCGAAGCGCTGTCCAGCGTACTGAAAAGAGATAGCTGTCGTTACCGCAGGCCTGGCTCGTAGCCGGCAGGCAGCAAAGGTCCCAGGCAAGGGATAAGGATTCTTCGCTGCTGATTCCCACAAAATCCCTCAGGTTCCATTGCTGGGCCTCGAGGGCAACCACCAGATCGGGCTTGATTCCGCGTTGCATAAGGGGAATGAGTGCCGTATCTACGCATAGTATCCTGTAGTTGCGTTTCCCGCTGGGCATCAGGCCTTCGAGTGCATGGTCGAGGGAAGGACCGGCGCCCAGAACCAGTATGGGCGCCGGTCCAAACCAAACCTTTTCAAGTGGCTTGGAGTAGGGCAAGCGTGAAAGATTCCGGAAAGCGTTCAGCGCGTAACGCTTGCCCAGCTTTACAAGGGTCATGGCATTGGACCAGTCCAGCCCGATATCGGAGCGCAAGGCCTCTTCAATCCCGTCATAGATGTTGGAAAAAAGACCGAATCCGCCTGACAGTCTTACCGAGACTACACGCCTGAACCGTCGCGGGCCAAATTCCTTGCGCAGGTACGCGCAGGCAGTGGCCGCATCATTGGTACACAGGAAACGGAATCGGCTGTCTTCCAGAAGTTGTGGCTCGAAGGATACCAGGCCAAGCTTCATGAGCTTTGGATCGGCTTCTACGCAAAATATCGCAGAACCTGGAGCCATCCTGTCCAAGAGGGTGTGTAAACCGTATCCGAATAGGGGGGATGGGCAGAAATAGAGGGTTCTTTCAAAAATCGGGGCGGTCGAAGCCACACGGTCTGCACCGGTGATTGGATCTATCAGGGAAAGAAGCGTCCTTCCCCGGTAAGCGACGGAATGGCCCCGGCGGGCATCAAGCTGCCGGGGATCCTCGTCGTCCATGCTTATTGGGGAAGGATATATTTGATGAAGGCCAAGTAGAAATCATCCTTCAACTTATCGCTGGAAAGGTAATGGTTCTTGACCCGGGTATCGGCGTATTGGCTGATCACGTAGGGATAATAGAAATCGATGATGGACGTGGCTTCCTCGAGGGGCTTCGTTTCTTCCAGTACATTCAATACCAGAATATCGTCGCCCACAGACACAGGCTTGGTCACCGATCCGGGTTTGGTGGAAAAGGCTTCTGTCCAGAATGCCGTGTTGGTGGAGGCTCCTGAGAGTTCGGGAAGGTTGAAGGATTGGATCGAACGATAGATTTCCACATCGCCATAGTTGAGCGGAAGTGGGCCAAATTTCTTGACTTCCAGTCCCGCATCGGCAGCTGTCGCCGCGAATCCGCCGGTTTGTGCCGTTTCGGCAAATTTTCCGGCCTTGGCGAGTAGCCAGTCTTCCATGCGACCCCGTTCGAAACGGGTCAGGTAATCCCTTGCACGGATGAGGAGGGCTGCGTCCGAAGGATCGGCGGTTTTTGCCTCTTCCTCGCAACGATAAAAGGCCCAACCGTTGGCGACCTTGATGACCTCGCTCATAGAGCCTTTAGCCAAGGAAAGAATCGTATTTCTGGCGGCATCGTCTGTTATTTCCGTTTTCAGCTCAAAGGAGTACTTGAAGCCCATGTCTCCGCCCTTGTCGGCCAAATCATCCTTGGAATGCGCTTTGGCCGCTTCCTCGAAGTTCAGGGTGCCGGCCGTTACGGAAGAAAGGACCTTTTTCGCGTCAGCCTCGCTTGACGAGACGGTTATCCTGGAAAGTCTGATACTCTTGAAGAGGTCCATCGAACCGGAGACAAACGCGGAGACTTCCGAGTCGGGGTAGGTTGATAGGGGGAATAGTACGAACTCGAAGCTACGTTCCGGAGATGCCATGGTCTTCATGAAGGCTTTTTCAGCCTCGGGCGTCCTGAGGTTGAGAACGTCGTTCATGTACCTTGAGTAGGCGACATCGTCCCTAAGAGTATCCCGAATGGACATGCGCTCTGCATCGGAAAAGGCCCTGTATTTGGCCGCTGAAAAACGGCCCTCTTCCTGGAATAGTGGGTATTCGGCCATACGCCGATCGACGAGCACCTCAGGTGTCAGGAATCCGTCCTTTTTCATGCGCTGAAGTACTGCCGTACGTACAACGGTACTTTCGAAAGCAGCCCGCCAAATCTGGAAGGCAGCCATCTGGATATTTTGGTCATCCCCGGAATCGCGGAACTGCTGGTTGTAGTAATCCCTCTGGGTGGCGAAGAAATTACCCGCCATGTAGTTTATTGGTTCGCCATCATACGAACCGAAGGTCAGGGAACTTTCACCCGAACCCGATTGGGGAGCGAAGGCCGGAACGAGTACAAAGGCGACTATCGTTATCAGAAGGATAAGTATGGTGCCGATGAAAATTAACGGATTTGCCTTAAAACGTCGGCCCAACTCGGCCATCGCGGAATCCTTATGCTCTACCAGGGGCTTTTTCTCTTTGGATGCCATGAAAACGTACCTCACTGCGTGTTACGCGGACGGATAGCGACGGATAGGGGAACCCTTTGCCGACGGGATCAAACCATACCACGCGCCGCCGGGGTCGTCAATATAGCCCTATTTTCATCCTTGCTGACGCTTGACACATCGAACCGTCTCCGATATATTCACGTCCGTAACGGGGGCGTAGCGAAGCTGGTTATCGCGCTGGCCTGTCAAGCCGGAGATCGCGGGTTCGAGCCCCGTCGCTCCCGTGTAGCCCGTCCAATCCTGGACGGGCTTTTTCTTCTTGTTTTTCACTTTTTTCTGTTCTTCGGGTTGTAGCGCAGGGGCTAGCGCGCTTGGTTCGGGACCAAGATGTCGGCGGTTCAAATCCGCCCAGCCCGATAGTAAGACCCAAAGCCGCCCTTCCGGGCGGCTTTGCTTTTATAAGGGCGGCTGGGCGGATTTGATCGTCCAAGAGCGCCGAACGGAGTGAGGAATAGCGGACAGGATGTCCGCGACAGCGACCGGGCGCGGGCTGGAAGGAGCGCACACGAGGTGCGCGAGTGGAAGCCAAATCCGCCCAGCCCGATAATGATGCTCAAGGCCGCCCTACCGGGCGGCCTTGCCTTTTTGGGGTTGGCTGGGCGGATTTGAAACGGAGCGTCGTACCCTGGAGCACGCGATTCGATGAGCGTGTGGAGGAGGCGTCGTACAGGATGTACGACGAGACGCGTAGACGGGCTGGAACCCCGAGGCAGGACGCCGAGGGGTGGAAGCCAAATCCGCCCAGCCCGATAGTAAGTCCCAAAGCCGCCCTACCGGGCGGCTTTGCTTTTTTAGGGTGGCTGGGCGGATTTGTTCGTCCGGACGCGCCGAGCTGGCACGAAATGCTGGACGCATTTCGTGTTCGAGGTAAGGTGGACAGGAGGTCCACCGCCAGCGGACGGGTGCGGGCTGGAAGCCTCCCGAGCGATCATCCTTGCTCAAGCCAGTTCTTCGCGGTCAATTTCCTCTTCCTGGTCATGCATCGTCCGGAAGCGTTCGCCGATCTCCTGAGGAAGAATTTACCCGGCCTCGCTCGGATGTTTCCGATAGGGGAGGAGGCTTTTTTCGCGTTTGAGTGGATCGGACACGACAACTACTTGGGCGAAGTTCCCTAGATCAGGGTGGATAGGAGGAGGGGCGCCGGGAATACGTCCATTGATGCCGCGATGATCTACGAAGCCACCGATGTCCGCAGCGTGATGCTCCTCATGGAGACCAAGTACACGGTGCAGATCAAGGACGTTTTGTCTGAAATGGGTTGTCATTAAAATCCAGAGGGTGTACAGGTTTGATTTCCATTCTATAAAGTAATGAAAGATGAACCGGCAAAGAACGGTTTTACTCGAAGTGGTTTCACCTATGAGATTGAGATTAGTGGGCTGCCAGAATATTTCTAGAAATTATCAGATCGCCTGGCGTGCGGTTCGAGTAGCGATTACTTGTGTTTCTTGGCTAGCATGGGGAAGGGTTTAATCCTTCAGCTCTCTAGTTGGAGTCCCCGAGCCTTTTCAAAATGGGTTCGATCGTTTCTCGAATCGAGGTACCAACTTCTTCCAACGTGGGAGCTTCCAACGCGTTTCGCGATAGGAAAGAGTTCCATTGGATCATTTTGGTTGGATTACGCGTGAAATCGACCAACAGGCCAGTGGGTATAGCTCGGGGAAGTGGAGTCCGTCGACAGGCGAAAGTCCTGTCTATCGCCGTCGCAAGCGCGTCAGAGGTCAGGCTATTCTCCTTGAGGAGAATATAAAGATCGTGGTAGTCCTTCATCCGACTCTTGCCTTCATTCGTCACGAGCTGGCCTCCAGGTATGAGAGCATGACATTATTCACCCGATCAAGCTTGGCACAGGTCCACAGCTCATCTATATCGAGCTTCCTTTTTTCCTTCGCCAGCCTCAGCGCTTCCAGCACGACGTCGAGACCGATTCTGCTCCTGAATTTGAAGCAATCGGCGATAGTCTTTTCAAGGGTCGTCATCCTCACAGGAACACCATCGATCAGTATTTCCATAGTTTTTTGAACGAAGGAGTCGCTGCTGTAGCGAACTATCTTCAGAGATGGATACTCCAGCCTGGGAGCCCAGGCTTTGTGCGGAATGGCTATCCAGACTTCAGCGGGCAACTGCGTTGTAATTTCATGGTAGCTGAGGGCGGATAGCAGACAGACGATCGCTTCGGGGATCTTGCGGGAGACAAGCGCCAGATCGCCGCTCTCATTCGGTTGATAATCGGGCAGACAGTAGAGCCCCCTCGCGAGTCGTTTCACCTGTCCTGCACCAAGTGCCCTGGAAAGGGACACTCGGGGAATCCCCGCGGCTGTGAAATCTTTTGAACGCTTGAGCGGCTCGGAGGAAAAAAGTTTAGCTATCTTGGAATCCAGCGGCTCCATACACCCATGTTCCATTACCTAGGCATATCCTGTCAAGTGTCGATGTTTTGTTTCCCGAACAATGATCCTTCACATATGTTGTGCAATCCATCATCACTCTTGGCTGGAACGAGGTATACTTTATTGATGAATATGGACAAGCCTAACCTCGATCGACAGGAACTCTACCGCCTTGTCTGGTCGGAACCTATTTCAAAGCTGGCGAGTTCTTTCAACGTTTCAGGAAGCTACTTGGCGCGTATTTGTAGAGATCTTGATGTCCCTACGCCACCAAGGGGATATTGGGCTCAGCTAAAAGCAGGAAACAAGCCAAAGATGACTGCTTTGCCAGCTCGAAAACCTGGGACCCCTTCTGTCTGGATCAGGTCGGCTTCCTCCTCTATTCCCACAGATATTCGTCCGGTACCTCCTGAACCAAGAGAAGAAATACCCGTCCCAAGGAGAAAAGTCGTTTCGCATGGGCTGCTTGAAGATGCGAATGATATCTTTGCCAAATCCAAGGCTTCGTATTCTTCGGTATTTCTCAGCCCACGGCACAGGAAGGTTGTCGACATACTCACTACTCCGGAAAGTCTCGGGAGAACGATCACCTTCGCCCAGAGGCTTTATTCTCGCCTCAAAGATTACGGATACCAAGTGACTCTGGCGAATCATGAAGACAGCTTCTGCAAGCCGGATGTCGATGAAGAGGAGATCCCAAGAGATAAGAAAAACGATCAGTATCGAACTTTTCCATGGCGCCCTTCACCTTGTACCGTTGCCTACTTTGGAACGGTTGCCGTAGGGTTGACGATCGTGGAAATGACAATAAGGGTAAAGCCCCCTGGTTGGTATTCCGAGAAGTCAGAGGGCTCAGGGCGTTACCGGCTGTACGCATATTCGCCATATCGACACACCAGTCTTATTCGGTCCTGGCAGGATACAAAGGAACAGCCTCTGACCAGTCGGTTTGATGAGATCATCTCAGATATGGAGACTATGTCCAGGAGCATCCCCGGCCTAATCGAAGAAGGCGAGAAGCGCGCCCGAATAGAGCAGGAAAGACGAGAGGCCGAATGGAAAGAGCACCAGCGAAAACAAGATTTGGAGTCTAGGGAACGAGTCCGAAAGGAAAGCCAAGAGTCGCTGAAGGAACTCATCAATACTTGGGCAATACTTAAAAACCAACGGGCTTTCCTGGAGGAACTCGCAGGTTCGATCGATGAGGTCGCTCCCGAGACTCGCGAATTGCTTCTTGGTAGACTTGGGGAAGCGCAGTCTCTTCTTGTGGGGAAGACAGTTGCCGATATCATCCAGTCGTGGAAGACACCTGAAGAACGGTATGCAGCCTTGCCATCCTGGCTGAAATACGAAGAAGAGTGACATTCCCATGTTCTGGTTGATTGGCAAGGTCTGTTACCAAATCCGTTACTGAAATCTTCACTTTTCTCATGCAAACGGATACTAACAAATGCAAAGGGATGACATGACCTTCGGTCTACATCATTGCCGGATCAAGGTAACAGCGATCAAAGGACAAAGCTTCTTATTGTCTGATAGCGATCTAGATTTTTCAGGGTGGCTGGTTGGATATGATCGTACAGGATGTAACGTAAAGCCCTGTTCAAAAGCTCGGGTGCCTCACGATACCCTGATTTTCCCTCCCTGTGGCCTTTTCTGTTGCCGGTATTCCTTGAGGGTGATTCCCTCCCGCTTCTTGAACAGGTAGCTCAGGTAATTCGGTTCGTTGTACCCCACATCGAACGCGATATTGACGAGCTTCTCATCGGTGGACGCGAGCAGCTCCTTGACCTTTTCCATCCGGACATTGGTGAGGTAGTTGATGAACGTCACCGACATCTCCTGGGAAAAGATCGTGCTGAAATGGGTGGGGCTCAGGGCCACATGGGCAGCGACGGTATTCAGGGAGATATCAGGGCTGTTGTAGTTTTCCTGGATGTACTCGCAAGCTCGGCGTACCAGCTTTACATGGGGGCTGATGTTGCCGCTGTTCCGAAGTCTGATGGTCGTAAGGCAAATTTTGGTGGCAAGCTCCGTGAATTCCTCCTCGGAAATAGCTGACTGGAATACCTGCCTGAGATCCACGAAGTGCCCGGCGAGCTCGGCTGAGTCCGTGTCGGGGTTGAAATTCCGGATAATCCGCATTGCGGTATTGGTGAGATCCATCAGGATATAATAGCGATATAAAACGCTCTGCATCTCATCGGTATCCAGGTTTCTGGTGAATTCCTCGACAATCACGGGTATATCCTCCGCGATGGCGAACTTGAGCCTGTTTTCGATATTGACATTGAAGAAGCTGTTGGTGGAGGCGGTGACAGGGCTCTCGATCCGGCCGATATCCCCAGTGCAGAATATCCGGCCCCGCTTGGTCTGACCGAATGTCTTTAAGAGGATGCTTGCCTCGTGGAAGGCGTCACGGATGCCACTGATGCGGGGGCTCACACTGCTTATGCTCAGGGTCAGCAGTGTGGTACCGTCGTCTTCCAGTTCATGCTTGAGTGTCTGGGCAGTATGATAGGCTTTTTCGGTGACATCGATATCTGTGGTTCCCTTGATGATCAGTACCACATTATCTACGCCGCTTAGAAAATACAGTACGTCGGGATTTTCCACGAATATGAATTTTACCTTGGATGCGAGTGCCTGGCGGTTGGGGTAGCCACCCTTTCCCTCAATAAGCGAAATTAGAACTACATACCTTTTGCTAAGGATGTCAATGCCCAATTCATCCGAGCGACGAAGCGTCTCGTCGGCGGAGATTTCTCCACCACAGAGCTGTTCCAATAGGGTGCTAACCAGGGCATTTCTTACCGTTTCCTCATCCGATGCCTCCTTCAGGAAAGAGACGCTTTGTCGTTTATGTTCCATGATCTGCTCGCTGGCTTTGTTAAGGGCTTCGAGGAAATCCTTGGCCGCCACGGGCTTCAATAGGTAATTGTCAACGCCCACGCAAATCGCCTGTCGGGCCAGCTCGAATTCGTCATGGCCGCTCACGATTATGATCCGGAGCCAGGGACTGGCGGCCTTGGCATGGCGTGCGAGGGTCAGTCCGTCCATAAACGGCATCTTGATGTCGGTGATAAGGATATCCGGTTTCAGGTCCTGTATGATGGAGAGTGCGAGCTCTCCATCCCCCGCTTCCCCGATGCACATATACGCCCCGGCGCTCTTTTCGATGGCATTGCGCAAGTTCTGACGAATCAGGGGCTCGTCCTCTACCAGGA